>Ga0153932_1000500_pt1 | contig 10401 bp, 8 predicted proteins | sample TSNJ016MetaG_FD_102273 | JGI IMG/M metagenome (GOLD analysis project Ga0153932, IMG submission 102273) | Attine ant fungus gardens microbial communities from New Jersey, USA - TSNJ016 MetaG | ecosystem: Host-associated > Fungi > Mycelium > Unclassified | place: USA: New Jersey, Wharton State...
ACACTTAATTTTCAGAGAGGTGAAAGCGTTTTCTTTGCTTCGTTTCTTTGTCGCTTTGGACAAAGAAATGACGCGCCGCCACGCGCAGTGGCTAATAGTGATAAAGAAAACATCCAACACTAAACGCGCGAAGACTTGGAAAGCAGCAACCCGGTAATGAACCAGACCGCTAACGCAGAACCTACCTCACCAAACCCCGAGTGCGAACGAAAACCAACGTCCTATTCGACTTCACGCTCCCAAGGCGGCACCGGCTGCCACGCATCAAACAAACAATCGATAAAGCGGCGAACCTTAGGCGCGAGATGTCGCCGCGTCGGATAGATCGCCCTGATGGGCAGCGCTTCGACCTCAAACCCCTGCAGGATAGTCTGCAATCGCCCTTGCGCGATGTCAGTTGCGAGCAAGTACAAAGGCATGCTGACAATGCCGGCGCCGTTAACCGCTGCGGCGACGATCGCTTCAGCGCTGTCCATTCTCAACCGGTCAGTCGAGTTCACGGTCTCCTGCCCAACACCGGCAAACGACCACGGCTGAAGACGTCCACCGCTCACGAAGTGAAGGCATTCATGATCTGCAAGGTCGGACGGCGTGGCCGGCACACCGCGCTTTGCCAAGTAACTCGGCGAAGCGCAGGTCACCAGCTTCTGTGTTGCCACCACGCGCGCAATCAATCGGGAATCCGGCTTGGGCTCACCAACCCGGACCGCGATATCGAACCCCTCATCAACCAGGTCGACAAATTTGTCCGTGAAGCTGACCTCGGCCGTCACCGCAGGCCAGCTATCAAGAAACGACTCAATGACGGGTAGCACGTGCCGATGCCCAAGCCCGATCGGCACGCTGATGCGCAGCGTTCCTGTCGGCGTTGCACTGCGTGCCGCCATCGCCGTTTCGGTCTCTTCGAGATCCTCCAGAATCTGTGTGCAACGCGCGAAGTACACCTCTCCGTCATCCGTGAGCCCCAGGCTTTGCGGAGTCCGGTGGAGCAGGCGAACCTGCAGGCGAGCCTCCAGACGCGCAATGATCTTGCCCACCGCAGACCGCGTGATACCGAGTTGCTGTGCAGCCGATGTAAAGCTGCCGGCCCTGACCACGGAGACGAACGTCGCGATATCGTTGAAATTTCCAGGAGCCAAGTCAATGTCCTCTCAAACAAGTTCCGGATAAGCACTCGCGAACCGGTGGCATCCATCGGGCAGCCTTTGCTCATACGTCTTTGGGTTCAACTGCCAAGCGTCGTAGTGGAGCAAAGCGCTTCGATCATATCCCGATGCCCGCGCGTCGCGCTCATGGGGAGACACATTCCCCATCGAAACTCCTATCCTTCGCTTCAGCAAGCAGTAGTGATCGGCAGTCGTGCACCTACTGTGCAACCAGACGCCGACACGTCGCTTTAGCCGAACCGGAGAACATCAAATGGATGCCCAGCAACTTATCAGCCCTCGCGGGGGCCCATCGATAGCAAGCGACAGCGCGTTGTCTACCGCGTCAATGCCCGTCATCGAACCCGTATCGCGCGGCCCGTCGTGGCTCGCGGTCTTGTCGGTCGCAGTAGGTTCGTTCGCATTCGTCGCGACGGAATACATGCCCGTCGGACTGCTGCCGCAGATCGCGCAGGACCTGGGAGTCACGCCCGGCACCGCCGGGCTCATGGTGACTACGCCAGGGATCATCGCCGCGATCTCGGCGCCTGTCTTGCTGCTCGCGGCAGGCCGCATCAACCGGCGCCTGATCCTGCTGACGCTGGCCGTCCTGTTGCTTGCATCGAACCTGATTTCCGCCATTGCACCGAGCTTTGCAGTGATGCTCATCGGTCGCGCATTGCTCGGCGCCAGCCTCGGCGGTTTCTGGACTGTTGCGCTCGGCGCATCCGGGCAACTGGTCCGCGAAGAGCAGGCCGCCCGTGCAAGCGCAACGATTTTCATGGGCATTACGCTGGCGACCGTGATCGGCGTGCCGCTCGGCACGTTGATCGCGAACCTGACATCGTGGCGCATGTCGTTTGTTGCAACCGCCATTCTTGCCGCTGTCGCGTTGGCTGCGCAGGCCGTGTTCTTGCCCTCGCTCGCACCGAAGGCCGCAATGCGCACGGACGACTTCCGGGCCATGCTGTCGCGCTCGAACGTGCGCCGCAGTTTAATGATGGTCGGCCTTCTGTTCGGCGCCCATTTCGCGGCCTATACGTATATTGCGCCGTTCCTTGAACGCAATGCATTGTTTGGCTCTTCATGGATCACAGCGGTTCTGCTCGGCTTCGGGGTAGTAGGTTTCGTTGCGAACTTTGCTGTTTCGGCCATCGTGACGCGCCATCTGAAACGCTCGTTGCTCGTGCTAGGCGCGCTCGTGGTGGTCTCCCTGTTCGCATTGCCGATGCTGCAAGCTTCCCGTGCAGGCGTGATTGCGATCGTGGCGTTGTGGGGACTTGCATATGGCGCGATCCCGCTTTGCTTGAGCGTCTGGATGCAACTGAGTTCGCCTGACCGCCCTGAAGCCGGTTCGTCGATGTTCGTCAGTACCGTGCAGATCGCAATTGCGCTCGGTTCGCTCGGCGGTGGTGCAGTGGTGGACCACCAGGGCATGGCAGCGACAATGCGCTTTGGCGCCTTGCTCGCCGCGCTTAGCGTGATCGTGATGATGACGTTCAACACCAGCCGCGCGACGCTCAAGGAAGTGCTCGAAAAGTGACGTGGGCAGTGCCGCAAACATGATTTGCCGCACAGCAGAGTTATTCGCGACTTAACAATGGCCGAAAAAGTGGGATCTTCGACCTCACGATACTGTCCGCCAAACCGAGAATGAACCCTGGTCTTTTCAACATACACCGCGACAGCAGTCGCATGACAAGGGCAATTAATCATGGCGAAGGTATCGAATATTCTTTTTGTTCACGGCGCCTGGGCCAATTCGTCGGCGTGGGATAAAGTCCTGCCGCTTATCGATGCCGCCGGTCTCACAGGCTCTGCCGTTTCGCTTTCACTGACGTCGCTGGCAGACGATGTGGCGACCGTGAAGCGGGCAATAGCGTTAGTGGACGGTTCGGTATTGCTGGTAGGTCACTCTTACGGCGGCACTGTCATTACCGAAGCCGGTTCCGATCCGAAAGTCGCTGGACTTGTTTACGTCGCGGCATTCGGGCCCGATGTTGGCGAGTCGGCCGCATCCCTTGGCGCCGGTGGGCCGCCCACCCGTTTGCTTGAAGTCGTCCGCCCCGACGAGCATCATTTCTTCAAACTCACGCGTGAAGGTGTTGATGAAGTATTTGCTCAGGACCTGACAGCCGCCGAGCGCGCGCTGATCTTTGCAACGCAGAATCCGCTGGCGGGCGCCGCACTCGGCGGTGAAGTCACCGCGCCTGCGTGGAAGGAAAAGCCCAACTGGTATTTGCTCGCCAGCGAGGATCGCACCATCCATCCCGAACTTCAGAAGACGATGGCATCCCGGATGGAAGCCACGACGGTCACCGTCGCGGCCAGTCATGTGGCCATGCTTTCCCAACCGGATGCGGTCGCAAAACTGATCGTGCAAGCCGCAGGCTGAATTTGATGCGTTTCAGGCGGTTGAAAATTCCGCCCTCGCATTGTTTCGTATGACCTGCGGAGGATGACCAAACGCCCGCACGAATGCGCGGCGCATCCGCTCGGAGTCTGCAAAGCCCGTCTCTGTCGCGACCACGTCGACCGGATGACGGCTTTGCTCTATCAAGAGGCGCGCGGCCTCCAGCCTTAGATTTGCCACTGCCTGCGCGGGAGACTGACCCGTCTCCGCGCGAAACGCCCGGCTGAACTGGCGCAGGCTCAAACATGCCGCATCGGCAAGTTCCTGGACCGAGAGCTGGGACTTCAGGTTTCGACGCGCATAGTCGAGCGCGGTCTGGATCCGGTCAGACTTGGCGTCCATCTTGAGCAACTCGGAGTGCTGCGATTGACCACCACCGCGACGATGATTGACCACCAGCTTTTGCGCAATCGAGTGTGCGAGGTCCGCGCCGTAATCCTGTTCGACCATGGCAAGCGCCAAGTCGATACACGCCGTCATGCCGGCCGACGTCCAGATTGATCCATCGATGATGAAGATGCGATCAGGCTGCATCTTGACGAGAGGAAAGCGCTCTTTGAGCTCGTTCGCGGCGATCCAATGCGTGGTCACACGCTTGCCATCAAGGATGCCGGCTTGCGCCAAAACGAACGCACCGGTGCAGATGGACGCAATCCTGCGCGATGCACGATATCCACGCTGCACGAAATCCACAACGGCAGGCGATGCAGTCACGCTCGCAGTTCCGCCGCCGACCAGCATTGTGTCGAAGCTGGGGTCTCCAAAGGGCATTGTCGCGATCATCGTACCGAGCGAACTACGCACCATGTCCCCCGATTCCGATAGCAGCTCAATGCCGTACAGCTGCTTTCCCGCGCTGATGTTGGCGAACTCGAACACTGACAGGGCAGCGAAATACAGCATCTGGAAATCCGGCAGGATCACGAAACCAATTCGCTGCATCACACACTCCTCGATGGGTCGAAACGGGAGCTCAGGTTTCCCCGAGCGGAATTAAATCGGAACGTCGTTGCAGCAGCCCGAAAAAAACGGCTCGCTCCATGTACGCCTCACATTAATCATAAGAATGACGCAGGCATTCCGGTCCGCGTCTAATCGGCTTGAGGCAACGAATGGTACCGGGCCAAATCGATGCGGATTGATGCATTTGTTACATAAAACATAGCGGGAATCAAGGGCTACCGCAGCGGGCGGTGGAGGCCTATCTTTAGCTTCACGAACCGAAGCGATCCAAGGCAAACCGGTAAGCGGCCTGCCTCAAGTTCGATCAACGGTTTAACGCCTCGACTCTTCATCACTCATCCAATCCAGGACGTTTTCCATGAAACTCACAGGTAACACTATCTTCATCACCGGCGGCGGTTCGGGCATTGGCCGAGGCCTCGCCGAGGCGCTCCATAAACTGGGCAACAAGGTCATCATTGCGGGCCGGCGGCGCAGTCATCTCGACGCAGTCATCGCGGCCAACCAGGGGATGGAAGCGGTCGAACTCGACATCTCCGATCCCGCGAGTATTGAACGCGTGGCAGCCAAGCTGATCGCCGGTCATCCCGAGCTCAATGTGCTGATCAATAACGCGGGTGTCATGCAACCCGATGCAGTGAACGGGAAGATCGACGACGCGTTGATGATCTCCCACGTGACCACTAACCTGATTGGCCCGATCCGCATGACGTCCGCGTTGATCGACCATCTAAAGACCCGGAACGACGCCGTCGTGGCGTACACGAGTTCCGTCCTGGCCTTCGTGCCAATGGCGATGACTGCAGTCTATTCGTCGACCAAGGCCGCGTTGCACTCCTACGCGCTGTCCCAACGTTTCATGCTGCAGGAAACGACGGTTCGCGTGCTGGAGATCGCGCCACCTTGGGTACGTACTGAACTAATGAACAGCGAAGAAGCCGAAATGGCGATGCCGCTCGATCAATTCATCGACGAAACGATCAAGGTCCTGGGCACGGATGCAAACGAGATCCTGGTCGAAGCCGCCAAACCGATGCGCGCAAACGTAGGGCCGGGCGAGCACGACTTCGTCAATGGCTTTAATACACAAGTGAAGGCGATGTTCGGAGGTTGATTCATGCGGCCAGGACAAATCTGGCCGGAACATGTCCGCTCGCGTTGACCTGCCAATTTGGAGTCAACGCGAGCGGATTTTTTTTGAGCTGCGCAATGCGCTTCTGCTTCTGCAAAACGAATGTCGACGGCGAGGCTCTGCGCTTCGCCGTCGATGCCTGATGCTTTGGCTAGCCTTGAGGATTAACTGGGCGTGCTGAAAGAGAGCTGAACCCGCTTGCCGGAATCATTCGATTCCACGATCTGCTCAATCAGTTCATGCATGCGGATCGCGTCTCCAAAAGTGGGCGCAAGCGTCGAACCGGTCTTTACGTCGCGTGCATGGGCGGCATACAGGTTCGCCAATTCAACCACGCTCGCCCCGAGTTTCCCCTGAGGCACCCATTCATATTCCGCCGGAATAGTCACGTCAGTGAACGGTTGCGCGTCACCCCGTGCAATTTCGATGCGGTTGAAGGTATCGCCGAAACTGGTGGTGTTCGAGATCTTCAAGTCACCCTTGCTGCCGGTGATATCAATCTGGACGCCGAAGTTGTTTCGTTTCCCTGCCTCGAGATGGACCGTCAGCACTGCGCCATTGGCGAAGGTCCCAGCCAGCACGACCTGGTCCGCGCTGGTGTGGGGCAGCGTTTCACCGGTTTCCACCAGCGTGACTTCCTTGAACTGATTGACCGTCAGCGCCGACAGGCTCTGCGGGTAGCCGACCATTGTCGTGAACAAGGCGTCCAGGAAATGGCCGCCATAGATCGACAAAAGGCTGGAGAAATTCTCTTCGGGAATCGTGTAGTAAAGCGACGCAGGCCGTTCGCGCTGGAAGTACTCGACGCTCACATGCAGCCGCACCGACCGTATTTCGCCGATCTCGCCTTGCTCCAGCAAATCGCGCACATGACGGTAGCCGGGATTGAGGCGCCGTTGCAGACCGACGAGGGTGCGCACGCCCGCCTTATCAGCCAACGCGAGCAGCTCGTTGGACAACGCCGTGCTTGGCGTCAGCGGCCATTCGCAATAGACGTCTTTACCTGCCTTGATGGCGGCGCGAATACCTTCTTCGTGCTGGAACGCGGGCGTCAGAACGAGTACGAGATCGACTTCCGGATGCGAGACCAGCTCTTGCAGCGAGGTTGCGGCGTACTTGAATCCATGGCGCTCGACCAGCGCCGCTGCCTTTTCCAGGCTGCGGCTGTACACCGCGGTCAGTTCATAGTCCGGCAGTAGTTTGAGTGAGGGGAGGTGCCCATATTCCGACCAATGGCCGAGGCCGATGACGCCCACCCTTATTTTTCCGGAGCCCGTAGCTCGCGTCGCGATGCTGTTCAAGAGAATTCTCCAATGTAAGGCTGAGCGGATCAATCTTGCCCAGCGACATCGGAATAATAGGGTTCAGCGCAATGAAGATAAATGGTTCTGGATTCCGATCAATTCGGACATCTGAGTCCGCTAGCCGGATATGAAGTGTGATCCATCATGCGGGCTCCGTGACAATGGAGGACCGCAACTGGACTAAGCCCGGAACGTTTTACCTAGTTCCTCTCCTGCTAGCCGGAAGTAGTGACGGAAGTTGTAGATCAGCGGCGACCACTTTTCCGCATCGATATATTTGCCTTCCTTCACGAAGGTCTCGTCAGCATGCAGTCGGACAATCTCCACTTCCACCGCAACACCACCACCGAGTGCCTCGAGTTTCTCACCACCCATGCGATGAACATGACGGACGCGCGCTTCGAGTTGCATGGGACATTCAGCGACGCGGGCCGGCTTGACAAGCTCACCCGGTAGCGACGTAAAGTCACCCGCTTCAAACTTGTCCTTCTCGAAGGTGAACTGTTTCGCCTTGAGTTCCGGTACAGGATCCTTGCCCGTGAGCGGCGCGAGCTTCTCGACCTGCTGCCACAGGTGCGGGGAAGGCACGTTGACCACGCACTCGGCATGGCGAGCCAGATTGTCTGCTGTCTTGGTTTCATCGAGCAGTCCCAGCATCATGGTCCAGCCAAGTGCCCAGAAAGACGATATAGGCGCAATGTTGGTCGTCCCATCTTCATTGACCGAGCTGACTAGCGCCACGGGGGTGCCGAAATACAGGATATTGGGTTCGATGGTTTGAAACGAAGTCTCTTTCATAGCGGTTCCTCGTCATGTAGAACGCGTTCAACAGACGTTGCTGGACGGCATGCCAAAGTATGGTTGATTAGCAGTTGAAAAAGTTTCGGCCTAAGTTGAAGTGTCGAACGCAAGCGGAATTATCGACCGGTCCGGGTTTACGTCCGCGGAGCATATTTGCCCGGCGGGCCGCTATTCAAACCTATGCTAGCGCCCTGATAATCGCAAAAGATCCGGCTATTTCCTCAAGTGCCATCCGCTGTTGCCGTAAAGTCCTATACCAGTTCTAAATCAGCTTGCATCCTTTGAGGTCGACCAGTGGCAAAACAGCATTCGCTCGCATTCCGGATGACTGCATTTATCGTCGTGGTCTGTGTGTTGCTCGTAGGCACGGATCTCTGGCGCAGCGCGGCTGCCCGTCATGTGCAGGTGAAGGAAATGACATCGGCCACGACGAATCTCGCCCGCGCGATGGCGCAGCACGCGAACGACACGATCAAAGAGTCCGACATAGCGATCATGGGTATCACCGAGCGTGTAGAACACGACGGCACCAGCCCGGCTTCCCTGGAACGGCTCCGCCACGTATTTTTGTCCCGATTGACCGAGTTGCCGCAACTCAACGGCTTGTTTGTTTTTGATCGGACCGGTCAGTTGATCGCGAGCGCGGATTCCGGGAAATTGCGCAGCTATAACAACGCTGACAGGGATTACTTTATCTTTCATCGGAGCAACCCGGATCGCGGCGCTCGCGTGGGTATGCCGCTGCTCAGCCGTGCAACCGGAAAGTGGGTCGTGCCCGTGTCGCGGCGAATTGCTGATGCGAATGGTAATTTCGCCGGCGTCGTGGTGGCAACTATCGACATCGATTTCTTCTTGCGGTTTTATAGCAGCCTGGATATTGGGCATGGCGGCGCCGCGGCGCTGATACTCGGCAACGGGCGCATGGTCGTGCGCAGACCGTTCGAGACCCGCTTTCAGGGCGCCGATGTGTCGGAGACGGTTCTTTTTCGCGCTCACGAACAGGCCAGATCAGGCACCTTCTTAACGAAGTCATCACAAGACGGCGTCGTACGCCTCAATAGCTTTCGAAGCTTGCAGGACTATCCGCTCTTCGTTGCTGCCGCGTTGTCGCAGCAGGAAATATTGGCGGGCTGGTGGTCCGACACGCTTTGGCATTCGGCGGGTGTAGGCGCGCTGGTTATCGCGCTGGCGCTGTTTGGCTGGCGTCTCATCCGCCTCATCGCGCTAAGGACCGCAGCGGAAGAACGGCTGGCGGCAAGCCTCGATATGACGCGTGCCATTCTCGATACAGCCATTAACCCGATCATCACTATCGACGGCACGGGTGTTGTGCGCTCGTTAAATCCAGCGGGTGAAAAGACCTTCGGCTACGTGTCGTATGAACTGGTCGGGCAGAACATCAGGACGCTCGTTCCCGATAACTTCGTCGATGCCTATAACGAATACGTCGCACTGTTTGCACAACAAGGCAGGACCGGCGCCGGCAGCGGACGCGAATTAGCGGGACTGCGACAGGACGGCTCCGTTTTTCCGGCGCACGTTTCCACGGCCCCGATGGTTGTCGCGGGCGAAGTGTGTTTCGTCTGCGTCATTACCGATCTCACTGAACAGCACGGACAACGCGAGGCGCTGGCCGCCGCGCGGGATCAATTGTTGCTGGCCGCCCAAGCTGCGGAGCTTGGCATCTGGTCTTGGAACCTGGCGGACAACGCGCTCCACTGGAACGCGCGCATGTTTGAAATCTACGAGCAACCGAAGGCGTTGCTTGGCCACGGTTTGAATTTCGATCACTGGCGCACGCGCGTGCATCCTGAGGATATCGACGCCACCATGAAGTCGCTCAACGCGGCGATCGATGGACACGGCGGCGAGCTCCCGCTCTTTCGAATCGTGCTGCCAGGCGGGGAGATTCGTTATATCCAGTCGCGCATCCGGCTCGAACGGTATGCCAACGGCCTGCCGGCCATCATGACGGGAATCAACCGCGACATTACCGACCAGCATCAACTGGAACTCCGGTTGCGTGAGGCCAAGGAGCAGGCTGATGCGGCGAGCGCGGCCAAGTCGTCGTTCCTCGCAAACATGAGCCACGAGATCCGCACTCCGATGAACGCGGTATTGGGCATGCTGCATCTCGTACAGCTAAGCAATCTCAATCTGCGTCAACGCGATTACGTCAGCAAGGCACAGACAGCGGCGAAGTCCTTGCTTAGCCTGCTCAACGACATCCTCGACTATTCGAAGATCGATGCGGACAAGCTGCAACTCGACGTGCATCCGTTCGAGCTGGAACCGTTGATGCAGGACCTGGGCGTCGTCCTGTCCGGTAATCAGGGCGACAGGAATGTCGAAGTTTTGTTTGACCTGGACTCGGCGCTTCCCAATGGCTTGATCGGCGATAGCCTGCGGTTGCAGCAGGTCCTGATCAATCTGGCCGGCAATGCGCTCAAGTTCACGTTGACCGGACAAGTGATCGTCAGCGTCCAGCTGTTGCAACGCATGGATGCCGCGGCGCGCGTACGGATTGCGGTGACCGATAGCGGCATCGGCATTAGCAGTGAGCAGATTGGGCGTATTTTCGAGGGCTTTACTCAGGCCGAGACGTCGACAACACGTCGTTTCGGCGGCTCGGGTCTGGGACTG
>Ga0153932_1000501_pt1 | contig 10378 bp, 9 predicted proteins | sample TSNJ016MetaG_FD_102273 | JGI IMG/M metagenome (GOLD analysis project Ga0153932, IMG submission 102273) | Attine ant fungus gardens microbial communities from New Jersey, USA - TSNJ016 MetaG | ecosystem: Host-associated > Fungi > Mycelium > Unclassified | place: USA: New Jersey, Wharton State...
CGATCCGGTCGCGCTGTGCGTGATCGAGGACGCGCACGCCGATGCCCCGATCCACTCGCAGCAGGTCGGCGAGATGAAAACGGTGACTTGGCGCGCAAACCGGTTGGCTTATGTGTTGCTCGCTAAGGACACTTCCGTGGACCTGCAACAGATGGCCAAGCAGATTGCGGAAGGCAAGACGGCCAACCTCTATAGCCAAGCTGCTGACGACGCCGTCAGCAGCTGACCGAGGTGCGATACCGCAAACGTGTCGCTCTCCTGAACGATCGAAGGATCAGTGAGCTATTTTCGGACTTGCAATCGTCGATCTGCCTCTAATCGCCGCGCGACCATTTAAAAGGTCAAAGTCACGCGCGGGCCGGTTTAACCGGCGGTGGCCAACGCTATTCTCGCGCCTGCTTTCGTTGCGATCGATCGCACGATTGACACTCCAAGGCCAGAGCCGCTTTGATATGTACCAATCACACGATAAAACCGGTCGAACACGCGCTCGTTTGCTTTCCGGTATGCGTGGCCCCGTATCATGGACTTGAATCTCCGTCGCTTCTCGATCCGTTATAAACGCGAAATACTCCTCCTTGGATCAACTACATCTTCAGCTTTCGGACGCCTCCATGATGAACCGATTGCAGTCGATCAGCGATGACCGCGAGCGGTCCGTGAGGCACAGGGTGGGCCACCGCGAGAAATCAAACGCGGGTTGGCATCGCTGCCGGAGCCGCACGGTGTGGACGGTGCCACACTAGGCGATTGCCCTCACAGGGGCCAGGATGAATCACGGTAGCACGCTGTACGTCGGCCTGGACGTTCAAAAAAGGACTCGATTACGGTCGACTACGCGCTCGGTATGGGCGAGGTCGAACTGCTCGATAAGATCGGTTCTACGACGACGGATATCGATCGCCTGTGTAAGCGTCTTCAATTGAAGGCGCGACTCCTGCGGCTAGAGTCGGGCCTCCCTAAGTCTGCGCTAAGGGACTTGTTCTAAGAGGCGATTTCAAAAAAGGCTGAATGTATTGCTTAGGGCGGTTCTGTCGCAGTAAGGAAGCAGATCGGCTTACTGCGACAGAATCGATGAGCAAGGACGCCACAAATGTATGCTTATGCTACAAATGTTGCTGCTAATTAAACCCGCTTCAATAGCATTTGTCCGTTTTCGACTGAATTTTTCGCTTGATTAAAAAATTCCTCCTCCTACTATTTTGTCTAGCGTCAAACCGTTTTGAGGTTTGAAGTTGATGTGCTGTGATGGATACGAGCTTGGCGTCATAGATGACGTAGTAATAGGGATACCTAAAAAACAGAAGCTCATTTATCTGATTTTTAGGTTGCGTGGATGCAATATTTAGACCGTGCTCAATTTAGGCGTGATCGCACTTTTCGAGCATTGCCGAGATCTGCAATCAACGAAGCGTCGCCGGCGATTGCATCCATGTAATCGTAAAAATTCAAGGCCAAATGATAGCGAGCCTGTATGGAAAACGATCTTCCAAAGACTCGGCCAACGGCCACCTCCGAACCCGCTAAGCGCGACACAGCAAGAGCGGCGGACCCGGCAAACCGCAACCCATCTCCACCGTTTTCGGCTGCCTCTGGAGCCTTCGCGGCTCCTGAAACGTCGCACCCCCCGAAGCTTCAAAGTGTGACGCTACCAAAATCAGGCGGTGCGATCAAAGGGATCTACGAGGAATTTGATGTTTCGGCCCCCACGGGAACTGGCAATTTGGCACTACCCATCCCACTTAGTCATGCACGTATGACGCCGCAACTGCACCTGAGTTACGACACTGGCGCGAGCAACGGCGTCTTCGGTTTCGGCTGGGCGTTGAATCTCCCCGGCGTTCGCCGTAAGGCAGACAAGGGATTGCCGCGCTACGATGATTTGGGCGAGTCCGACGTCTTCATTCTGTCGGGTGCAGAAGATCTCGTACCGCTGCTCGACGCCTCAGTCGCACGCATAGCATTGCCTCATCAATTTTTCGGCGTCAACTATGTCGTCTCCATGTACCGGCCTCGCATCGATGGCCTGTTCGCGCGCATCGAGCGCTGGCACGCGAGCGGCTCAAGCGTCAGCCATTGGCGCTCGATCAGCAAGGGCTGCGTTGTCACCCTATCAGCAAAATCCACCGGATCCGAGCGGACCGATTTACACGTTTCTCGTTTCACTTAGTCAAACTTCATACCGGCAAGACGGAGCTGCGCTGCGCACGAAAAGTCTGCCGCCGCTTGCATTGACCTACAGCCAGCCGACGATCGATCTTTATAGGGAACATCGGACATTTATGCATCGCCAAACCCCTGTACCACCCTACTGCTGTCGTGCAGCGTACTGGTTGCCTTTAATTAACGAATACGTGCTGTTGGGAGCGCCTCATGGATTCGTCGCTATCACGTTCGCCAAAGAAACGCGGTTGGATTTGGCTGATTGTCTTTCTGATTTCAGCCGTGATTTTTGTAGCGTCCTTAGTTGGGCATTTTCACGGTCAGGTTTTATCAAGAGACACCGTTCGCCCGCTCCGCGAAGAGCGCATCCTACCCGGTCATATCCCCGGCCATCCTACGGTCCGCCCTCCCGTTTCACCTACAACAGAATCGCAGTCTGGTTCTGGAAATATCTCTGCGACCACTGTTGTGTCCTTCATTGCTGCGCTGGCTTCACTGATTGCTAGCATCACGGCTTGGCGAAAAGAAAATCGAGAGAGAAGGGAGAAGAGTTTCGTCGATCCAAAGCGTTGATATCCGGATGGCGAGATTAGCTGTTTCCTAACCTCCATCACACAGCAGGATTGCTACTACTAAAGCAAGCAGCACAATCAAAAAAAGAAAAGCAGAGGACCGCAATGTGCCCGCTGACCTATCGTGTTTAAGTATCGCCATGAATAGATGGAGGATAAGATGCATCCAAAAATCGTCGTTTTTGCCTCGTTTTTGTTAGCGCCTGCTTTATTTTTCGTTAGTACTACCAAGGCTCAACCGACCGTCCAAGCGGCTCAAGATATCTTCCGCCCCCCTTCCGGGTCGTCAATAGACGTCAAAACGCAGAAAAGATGCAATTATTATGCTCTGATAGCGACAGCGCAAAATCAAGTTAATATTGCAGATTATTGCTCGTACTCAGGCGGTAGGTGGACCAATGACGGGCAATACCATTTCGATTGGTGCATTAACCAATCTCCGGGCCAACTTCGAAGTGAAACTCAAGCAAGACAACTATTGCTTGACAAATGCGCCCCGTAGTTTCTTGAGCGGTAAGCGGTAAAGCCGTAGGTTTCGAGAAGTCAAACGGCAGCAGGTCGGTAACATCGGCGTCTAATGCTCGTTGCGGCAATTCGCTAAGTATCCCGTACAAGGTACGCATAAGGTTCGACGTTGCACGCTCGGCACGTGAGCATCAAGCTGTAGATCATGGCACTGGCCTTCGCACCAGCAACCGTGTCGCTGAACATCCATGAGGATCTGCCGGTGCAGAATGGCCTGATGTCGCGCTCGATCACGTTGTTATCGATTGGGGCACGCCCGTCGTTCACGCAGCGACTGAGGCATCTCCACAATGTCAATCCAGCTCTGAGCGATGCCGATTTCCACACAACCCGGAGTGACGAAGGTTTACGCTGATCGAGCAGCGCTACGTGTTGGCGAATCCGTTTGCGGGTGAAAGGGTGAAAGGGTGAAAGGAACAGAACGCGCTGCGCTCGATGCGTCGCACGCGTTTGCGGAGGGCGAGTGGTTACTGCTTCGCACCATCGCGGGCGTCCTTGAATGTACCTGTCTGCTTCCGAATTCCTACATCTCTCGCAGCTCGATTTCGGGCGCTCGCCCACGGACGTGCATACATTTGTCGCCAGCATTGCATATCCGTCGCCTACGCATGTACCTTGCGTCGGCGTTTCGCCTGACCGAGACTGTATGACAGCAACGTCAAGATGGCATTCGTCAAGCGCGCCCAAATTAGTTTTATCATCGCGCCGGACGCAATTCTAGTTTCGCATTAGTAAGATATACGAACTGATCCGAAAACGCTCAGAGCATCTTCCACGCTGCGACGTTTTGGAAGACAGAGACGTCGAAAACTCGATAGTAGCTGAAACTGAGAAAGTCTTTAATCGTTTAGCGGGCAATGACTGCAAGACAGGTTCAATACGGAAAAAGGTGGGCTATTCCAAACCTCACAGATCCCGGAAGCCCGTGTGTGAAGAGAACAGCTTTGCAAATTTTGAGAAGGGAAAATTATGCTGGATCGCCGCAGCCAACGAATGTTTCCAATTTAGCGAGTAAAGACATGACATCTGTCCGTGAACTTCTTCCCCAAGGAAGCTCCCGCAAGGAGCGCTCTGCCCAACAGGTTTCACAGGCGTCGGCTGATGGATTAGGTTTTTCTTATCCCGCGACCCAAGTCGGCAAAACCGGCAATATCACGGTCTATTACGACCCGGCGCTCGGCCCCCCCGGATTGTCGTTGGCCCAGCAGTTTCTCTCGGCTGCGCTGAGGCCTTACAACGACATGGAAAGCTTCTTCGGTACCAATGGCGGTCAGTGCAACGTTATCATCGCGCCGTTGAGCGGGAATAATGATGGATCGGGCGGCGCATTCCACTACGGCTGCGATTTCAGTTCGGGCGGGGATCTATATCTCGACGCTACTTTTGCGAACAACAAGGTTAACCCGCTGAACCTCGAAGTCGGTCTGTATGTGGCCGAGCTGAGTGAGTCTTTCATGGGTCTGCAAAACCGAGGATGGGGTTGCGGCTTCAGCAATGGCGAGGGACTTTCGCGCTTTTGCGCTGAATATGAAACGCCGCTGGACACTTTGGATGCGTTCGCTACCGGCCCCGCGTGGGCGCAGGCCGGTTTCCCTGACTGGGTAACCAATACGGAGCAAACCGATAGAGACAGCATTTCTACTGGGTGCTCCATTGTCTACATCTACTGGATGCGTTCGCTTGGTTTCAGCGTCCCGCAGATCGTGCAAGCGGGTGGCGCAACACTCGCCGCTAACTACAGCGCCCTGACCGGAAAGAACACTGCATACCAGGATCTTCGCGCCGCGCTGGAGGGCTTGTCGGTCACAAGCGACAACCCGTTTCTACGGCTCGGCATGTCCACAGCGATGGGTCCGGCATCGGCCGGTCGCACGGGGAATCTCTTCATCTTCACGGTCGCCGCCACCAACGGCAGAATTCTCTTCAATCAGATCGCGCCGGGCGGTGATTGGGTCGGGGTGCAGGAGCTCCCCGGCGGCTTTGTCACCGACGCGCCTGTCGCTGCCGGTATGCAAGGGACTACTCTCTTCGTCTTCGCCAAGGATACGCAAGGCCAGTTGCACTTCACGCGGGCACCCCAAGGCGGCGCTTTCACCGCTTGGGAAGCAGTGCCGGGAATGATAAAGACATCGCTGGCGCCAGCTTCCGCGGGCCGCACCGGGAACCTCTTCGTCTTTGCCGTGGAATCAAGTGGCCAGATTGCCTTCAACCAGATCGCGCCCGGCGGCAATTTCGTCGGCTGGCAGACGATGCCTGGCGGTATGACTACGGCCACTGCAGTCGCCGCAGGTATGCAGGGGGATACTTTGTTCGTCTTCGCGAGGGACAATATCGGCCAACTGCACTTCACAAACGCTCCTCAGGGCGGCGCCTTTGCCCCGTGGCAGGGGGTGCCAGGCGGACTGATCACCCCTGCTGCCCCCGCGTCGGCTGGCCGCGCAGGTAATCTGTTCATTTTCGTCGAAAAGAACGACGGCAGCATCGCCTTCAACCAGATCGGTCCGGGCGGCCCATTTATCGGCTGGCAATCAATGCCTGGTGGTGTTACCACCGATGCTCCCGTCGCTGCCGGAATGCAGGGAACGACTTTATTCGTCTTCGCCAAAGACAAGCAAGGGATCGTGCACTTCGTTGAAGCCCAGGCTGGCGGTGCCTTCAGCGCGTGGCGGGTATAACGTGAGTTGCGCACGGCCGGCTGTTCAAGCTGTCGGCAATAGCATCGAGTTCGTCCTGACTGTAGACGGACAGTTCGGTGCGTTTGGGAAGAGACTGAGCAAGGGCCTTGTGCCGGGCCGTGTAGACGGCAACAGAGATAGACCAGCAAAGTGGTGTCCATCATTTCGATTTGAAGGACACCACTTGCGAAGAGTCTGCAGAGCGCTTGCGATTCTCCCGGAGATGATGCAATGGCCTGCGTCGGCGCGTTGTTTGACGGTACGACCGGAACCAGCCCGGCAAGACGGAGCTTGCCGCTCGCCCAGATAGCGCCGCCACGTGAACAGCATGTTTCGGTTTATGCCATTCTCCCGGGCCAGCTTGGCGACGGACAGGCCAGGCTCGCAAGCGGAACACCATTCATCGGACATGGCGGCGTTGTCGGCATGGTTATCCCAGTGCTCCTCTGGAAACCGCGCACACTATATGAATTCCATCACCCGCTGGTTGCGATCGTCATTGCGACAAAGCCCGCGCGAATTGCCCTTGGCACCGGCGAAGCGCCTCAATTCCCGGCCGGCGCCAAAGTTGTGAGTGAATAGTTCAGTGTCAAGCAATGCGGACTTCCTTCGGGATCTTCAATCTTTCGTCCTCGCTCGGTCCCATCATCTCCCAACCTATCCTGACGGGCCTACTGGTCGCCTTCGGATGGCGGCACATGTTCCTTGCGATCGGTGTACTGAGGTTTTGTTCGATCTGTGCAGCGATCAGTCCACGGTAGGCAGCTTGGTAGATCTTGCTTTCCTGGTCTGTTTGATATCCTGTGGAAATCGCATTCGGAATTCGACCCTCGCTACGGCGGCTTCGCTCTTGCGGCCCAGACGCTGAAGCGCGGCCAGTCTAGCCTCCATCGCATCACGGACGAACGGTTGTAACGATTGCTCGGGTGCGCCGCCGAACCGCGCAATCAAGTCATTGCAGACGATGACTTCCTCCTGAAATCTCAACTGATTGCCGAGGCGAAATGCTTTCGCGCTCAGGACTTTAGCGACCTGCTCGCGCAACGGCGCTTCCGTTGCGGCACCGAACCGCGCGAGCATTTGATCGTAGACGATTAGTTCGTCGTCGCAACGGCCCTGAAGCCCTAAAAGGATGCCCTTGTTGCGCATCGTCATCGCGGTCTGCTCGCGCAGCGGCAATTCGGTCGCATTAGAGAATCGAAGAATAAGATCATCGTAGGCGGCAAGCGCTTCGGTGACGCGGGATAGCCGTCCCAAACAAAATGCTTTATTGAACAGAGCCACCGCGACCTGCTCCTGAAGCACGATGGCTGAGGAACTGCCAAAACGAAAAATGACTTCATCGTAAGCCTTTAGTTCGTCTAAGCGAAGTTCGGATTGTCCGAATCTATAGCCCTTGTTATTCAGGGCCATTGCGACCTGCTCCTGAAGTGTATCGGCGGTTGATTCCCCGAACTTTTTTATCAGCTTGTCGTATGCAGCGAGTTCGTCGAGATGCCGTCCCTCCTCTCCAAGCAACACTGCCCGGTTGACGCTCGCACGGGCTACCACCTCTTGAATGCTCAATTCGACAGCCGAACTGTACTTGCGCAGCAGGTGTTCGTACGCTTGAATTGCCTCTGATCTCCGGCCGCAATGAGCTAGGATGATCGCCTTATTTCTCATTGCTCTTGAGACGGTTTCTCTAAGAGGAAAAAAAGCATCCTCGCCGAAGGTCTGTTCTATTGAGTCGCACAGTAACACCTGCTCGTCCGGCCGGCGAAGCTCCCCCAAGGCTATTCCCTTGTTGTTCATAGCTTTGGCAACTTGGACACGAAGGCGCGAATCCTTTGTATTCTGAAATTGCTCAATCAGGTCGTCGTAGGCCTTAATCTCTTTCGATGGCTCATTCGTCTTGGCGTAGGACACACCCTTGTTACTCAACGCCTTAGCTCGGTAGAGCATCACATTCGGGTCCATCGACGAGCCGTGTCGGAAAAGCAAGTGGTCGTAAGTTCCTTGCTCCGATGCAAAATTCTTCATGCGCCCGTAGAGCGCGCCCTTGTTGAAGAGGACTTCTGCTTCGATTTTTGCAAACTCGTCACCTTCGGCTTCTTGTGACATTCGCTTCAAGAGATCGTCGTAGATTTGTATAGCGGCGGCTGCTTGGCCAGCTTCCCCGGTAAAAAATCCCTGGTTGCTGAGGGAAAGGAATTGGTCTTCCTGGCTCTTTGCGAGCGCAACTGCCGTCTCTGCGAGCAGTATCGCGCTTTCCCACCGACATAGTTCCGCCTGCGCTGACGCCCGGCCTAGTAGTTGCTGAGTCACGTCGCTGGTAGATCGTACCGGGTGGGGTTCCTCCGGCACACCGATAGTTCGGATTCCGGCTTCCACCGATGCCATGGGAATATCCAAAATGCGAGGTGGCTCACCACCTTTTTCGTGCAGATGGAGCCACCGCCCCAAACTGGCTCGCAATGCTGCAGCGAACTCATCATCCTTGCCGAGCTGCTTGAACAAGTGGTTCTTCGCCGACTCGATCTTTGACTTGAACGCCAGCACCTTTTGTAGCTGCGAGCCGGGGTCTTTCAGCTGGGCCTCGGCGACGGGCAAGAAAAAAAGCTGCAAGTCAAGCATCCTTCCGGCCCTGCATTGGGTGGTAGCTATTTTCCACTCCTCTTCGCAACCGGACGTGAATTTTTGGCGCACATCTGACGGCGATCCCCACCGATCACGAAAGAGGAAGATTGCGAAATCGCAGGATCGTAAGTCTTCGTTGATCAGTTCCTGAGGCCTTCCTTGCCCAGGAAAGGTTTCTTCCCAGCCCACCGGATCAAACAAGACGCCCCGTGGAATTGATTCAAGTCGGTTGTATTCTTCGATTGTCGCTTTAAACGTTTCCCTGAGCGTAGAAAGACCGCCTGGCGAGGCAATGAATACCCTATATCTGCAGAGGGTGCTCGGCATATTGTCCTCTCGGTTAGTCAGTCACCGCGACGATTCGTCAAATATTCTAATTTATTGGAATTAAATCTTTTTCCGACATGCAGCGCAAGCGCGGAAATTCCACAGATGGCCGCACGCAGATAGCCGAAATCGGTATCGTCATACTGCTCGAGCGTAAGCGTCGTTTCGCCAACTACGGTGCTGCGGTCCATGTAGCTGACGTTGCTGCCTCGTTGCGGACTCTGCGGCACGCCTCCGCGGGCCGTCCGTACGAGCGGATTGACGCGGTGACCCGACGCACCGCCGACAATTAATGGAACTTCGATCGATGTGCCGGCGAAGTTTAATTTCCTTGTGCAGCGCTGCATATCGTGCGCGTGGGCCGCCAAGACAGCGTGTGGATAAACGTCGACCTTCTTGCAAATTGAATCGATCTCGGCAAGCATTTCGTTGCTGCTGCCGTGCGATCCTCCAGCCCCCTTGGCACCTTGCTCCGGGGCATAGCTGAATGACGGATGATGAGTCGCAATCACGACCGCACCCTGATAATTTTCACCCTTAATTTTCTGCAATTGGGCTTTCAGAAAACTCAATTGATAATCGGGCACCGCGCTCCGCTTGCCACTCTGATGCGAAATGACGCCGGGGTCCTCGAGGGCGTTGCTGAACATCGCGATGATGCGGATGATTCTCTGCGTGCACGGGCTGCTGTGTCATGAAAAATGCGTACAGCGCGTGAACGTCCTCGTCCGACAACCTGGTGAAGTGGTTGCAGGGAAACGCGAGGAAAAGATGCGACCCGTCGCGCGCCACCCCGCGGCGAGACGCGCACCTTGCTGTACCAAAGCGGGCGAAAAGCTCGACGGGTCGGGCGTCGACACTTCTGAAAGCGCCGCCTCAAGGCGAATGCGACAAATGCGCAGACACCAACGACAAGCACTGCCACTACCCACGCGACGACGCGCCTTGCAGAGGGTCATGGACGGGTTGGCAGGGTTACTGGAAGGTCCTGGCCGTCGAGGCGTAGCGTGGAGCGGCCTTGGCATTTGCGAACCGGGGAGCCAGCGCGCGACGGTCCGCCTCCCACTTCGTCCAGTCGTCGCCATCGTGCAGCGTCGGAATGGTCACGAGTTCGCCCTGATCCAGCCCGACGAGCGCGGCATCCACCAGAACATCTGCTGTCATCGTGCTCGCCGCTTCCTTTTGCTTCGCATAGCCGGCTACGTCCCAGAACTCGGTCGCTGTTGCGGCCGGCAGCACGGTCTGCACACGCACACCCTTGCCTGCGAGGTCGCGCTGAAGCGCATGGCCAAAGCTCAGCACGTACGATTTCGAGGCACTGTAGACACCGTTCAGCAACTCGACCGCAATGCCGACCACCGAACTGATATTGATGATCGTGCCCGAGCCCCTGGCGACAAACGCAGGCGCGACCGCATAGGTGAGGCGCGTCAGCGCCGTGATGTTCAGATTGATCATCGATTCCATGGAGTCCACATGACCGTCGAGAACCGATGC
>Ga0153932_1000502_pt1 | contig 10377 bp, 12 predicted proteins | sample TSNJ016MetaG_FD_102273 | JGI IMG/M metagenome (GOLD analysis project Ga0153932, IMG submission 102273) | Attine ant fungus gardens microbial communities from New Jersey, USA - TSNJ016 MetaG | ecosystem: Host-associated > Fungi > Mycelium > Unclassified | place: USA: New Jersey, Wharton State...
ACACCGATCTCGCGATCATCGACAAGCGTCGCCCGAAGGCGAACGTCGCTGAAGTGATGAACATCATTGGTGAAGTGGAAGGCCGCACGTGCGTGATCATGGATGACATGGTCGACACCGCCGGCACGCTCTGCAAGGCAGCACAGGTTTTGAAGGAACGCGGCGCGACGAGAGTGTTTGCGTATGCCACGCACCCGGTTCTGTCCGGCGGCGCGGGCGAGCGGATTGCAGCATCGGAACTCGACGAACTCGTCGTTACCGACACCATCCCCCTCTCCGAAGAAGCACGTGCCTGTACCAAGGTTCGTATTCTGTCGAGCGCGGGATTGCTGGCTGAAACGTTCTCGCGTATTCGTCGCGGCGACTCGGTCATGTCGCTGTTCGCGGAAGGTTAAAAGTATTTGCTGTTCAGCAGAGGATCAAACCTCTGCTGAACAGCGTAATCGGTTCAGGCGAACGAAGGCCTGAACCGCTGCTCTGGGGCTGAACGCGACTTGCGGACAGCCCCGTTTTCACTGCCTGGTCGCGGGCAGATTATGGAGTTGAATCATGAAAGTAGTCGCTTTTGAGCGCAATCTGCAAGGTACGGGTGCGAGCCGCCGCCTGCGTAACTCGGGCAAGACGCCGGGTATCGTATATGGCGCGAACGCTGAGGCTCTGGCTGTTGAGCTCGATCACAACGCCCTTTGGCACGCGCTGAAGAAAGAAGTTTTCCATTCGTCGATCCTCGAACTGGAAGTGGCAGGCAAGACGCAACAGGTTTTGCTGCGCGATGTGCAATACCATCCGTTCAAGCAAATGGTTCTGCACGTTGACTTCCAACGCGTCGATTCGAAGAAGAAGCTACACACCAAGGTTCCGGTCCACTTCTTGAACCAGGAAACGAATCCGGCCGTGAAGATCGGCGGCGCGGTTATCTCGCACGTTCTGAACGAAGTCGAAATCGAATGCCTCCCGGCCGATCTGCCGGAATTCGTCGAACTCGATCTGGCGAAAATTGAAGCCGGTCACACGCTGCACGTGAAGGACATCGTTTTGCCGAAGGGCGTGGCGCTGATCGCTCACCTCGAAGCAGAAAATCCGGTGATCGCTTCGGCGACCATCCCGGCTGCGGTCGTGTCTGATGAAGCTGCTTCGGGCGCTGCTGCTCCGAGCGACGGCGACAAGCCGGCTGCGTAAGTCTGGCTAAAGCCTGTCCGCTTGAGTCCGCCCGTAAGAGCGGACGAAGTGACCCGCCGTTGCTCTGCTCCGGCGGGTTTTTTTATGGCCTTTTTCCGGTGCGGTTGAAGTCGCTACGCCGCCAAGATTGAACATGATCAAACTGATCGTCGGGCTCGGCAATCCGGGCGCTGAATACACCGCGACCCGCCACAACGCCGGCTTCTGGTTCGTCGACCAACTGGCGCGCGATGCGGGTGCATCGCTGCGGGACGAACGCCGGTTTCACGGTCACTATGGGCGCGGCCGGCTTAATGGCCAGGAGATTCATCTGCTCGAACCGCAGACCTTCATGAACCGGTCGGGGCAATCGGTCGTGGCCGTAGCGCAGTTCTTCAAGATCCTGCCGGATGAGATCCTGGTCGCGCACGATGAACTCGATTTGCCGCCTGGCACGGTGAAACTGAAGCTCGGCGGCGGCAGCGGCGGGCACAATGGCCTGAAGGACATCTCCGCGCATTTGTCGGTGCAGCAGTATTGGCGCTTGCGGATTGGTATCGGGCATCCGCGTGATCTGATTCCCGAAGCGTCGCGGGCGGGCGCGAAGCCGGATGTCGCGAATTTCGTGCTGAAGCCGCCGCGCCGCGAAGAGCAGGATGTAATCGATGCATCGATTGAACGCGCGCTTGCCGTCATGCCGATCGCGCTCAACGACGGTATGGAGCGTGCGATGATGAACCTGCATCGCAACGCGCAGCCTTAACCGATAGCCGTAACCGCAGCACCCCGTCCCGCGAGGACATCGGGAACAATTGAGGAGCGAATCTTGAGCCGTTTCTGGAGCGATATCGTCAATAAGCTGACGCCGTATGTGCCGGGCGAACAACCCGCGCTCGCGCGTCCCGTGAAGCTCAACACGAACGAGAATCCCTATCCGCCCTCACCTCGCGTAGTCGAGGCAATCCGGCGTGAACTCGGCGACGACGGCGACTCGCTCCGCAAATATCCCGATCCGACAGCGCATGCGTTGCGCGCGGCTATCGCGCAGCATCACGGTTTGCGCGTGGAACAAGTGTTTGTCGGCAATGGGTCGGACGAGGTTCTCGCACACACGTTCCAGGCGCTGCTCAAGCACAACAAACCAATCCGTTTCCCCGATATCACGTACAGCTTTTATCCCGTCTACGCTCAGTTATACGGCGTAGCGGTCGACGTGATACCGCTCAACGCAGACTTCGGCATTGATGTGGACGACTACCGCGCGCCCAACGGTGGCGTGCTGCTGCCCAATCCGAACGCGCCGACGGGCCGCGCATTGCCGCTCGCCGAGATCAAGGTTTTACTCGCGGCGAATCCGGATTCGGTTGTTGTTATCGATGAGGCGTATGTGGATTTCGGCGCGGAATCGGCGGTGGCGCTTATCGATGAAAATCCGAATCTGCTGGTCGTGCAGACGTTGTCGAAAGCCCGTTCACTGGCGGGCATGCGGGTCGGGTTCGCACTCGGGAACGAAGCGTTGATCGAGGCGCTGACGCGTGTGAAGGACAGCTTCAATTCCTATCCGCTCGACCGGTTGGCGCAGGTCGCCGCGATCGCGGCCGTTGAAGACGACGACTGGTTTCGCGAAACCTGTGCAAAGGTTATCGCTAGCCGCGAGCGGCTGACAGCGGACCTGGAGGCGTTGGGCTTCGATATGGTTCCGTCGGCGGCGAATTTCGTTTTCGCACGCCATCCGGAACACGATGCCGCCACGCTATCGGTGCGCCTGAAGGAGAAGGAGATTTTCGTGCGGCATTTCAAGCTGCCGCGAATCGATCAGCATCTGCGGATTACGGTTGGCACCGATGCCGACTGCGACGCTCTGCTGGCAGCGCTGCGCGCGCTGCTCTAAGGACAGCCTGAGCCGCTAAATCAAGCGCCCTTCGCTTTCATCAATCCGTGATATTTCGCCATCAGCTGGATGGCGTTTTCCTCATGCGCCGGGTCGCGTGGAATGCAGTCCACCGGGCACACTTGCTGGCATTGCGGTTCGTCGTAGTGGCCGACGCATTCGGTGCACTTGCTCGGGTCGATCACGTAGATGTCGATACCCATCGAGATGGCGTCGTTCGGGCACTCAGGCTCGCACACGTCGCAGTTGATGCACTCATCGGTAATAAACAGGGCCATGCTTTACTCTCTTCGCCCGGCATCTCAGCCGGCTTTTCGGTGCCCGCGCGCTCTGAATGAGCGCGCTTGGTGAGCAGCTAAAACGCTCACGGCACCGTTGGGTCTTGCGCGATCGGACCGACTTTGTCCTGCAAGCGCTTTTCCACTGAGGGGAAAACAAACTTGGAGACATCGCCGCCGAGTTGCGCGATCTCGCGCACGATCGTGCCCGAGATGAATTGATATTGATCCGACGGCGTCATGAACATCGTTTCGACGTCGGGCAGCAGATAACGGTTCATGCCCGCCATCTGGAATTCGTATTCGAAGTCGGAAACCGCACGCAAGCCCCGCACGATCACGCGCGCATTGTTCTTGCGCACGAAATCCTTAAGTAGCCCCTTGAAGCTCATCACCTGTACGTTCGGATAATGGCCCAGCACCTCATGCGCGATATCCAGCCGTTCCTGCAAACTGAAGAACGGCTTCTTGTTGCGGCTATCGGCGACGCCAACCACCAGCGTATCGAAAATACTCGATGCACGTCGCACGAGGTCTTCGTGACCGCGCGTGAGTGGGTCAAACGTTCCGGGATAAACGGCTACAACCATGGAGCATCTCCTCTTCTGAACCTTCTTCTGGTACATCTTTCGCTGCAGATTGGGCCGCTGGCGGTATCGACAAGACCAAGAAGCGCTTCCGATACCGCATCGTCCTTGAAGTCCGCTACATCCGCTATGGGCATTGAGCCGCGTCCACAGTTGGAGGACATTGCCCGGCCACGCATTTGGGAACGCGCATTATTCCTCATTTTCGCGCCGCAGCAAATGGTAGCGGACCGCGCCAGCCTTGCCTTCGCGGGTAATCGCCCATCCGGACAATGCCGGCGTTTGCCTCGGATCGACGGGTTCACCTGCTTCGATATACAGTGCACCGCCCAGCGACACCAGCGGCACGGCCAGTTCGACGGCGCGCTGGAGCATGGCGGCGTCGCCAAATGGCGGGTCGAGGAAGACGACATCGAAGGAATTCGGTGCGAGGCCCGCAGCGAGCCGCAGCGCATCCGCCTCCACAATTTCGATGTTTTTCGCGGCCAGGCGCGTCTGATTCGCCTTTAGTTGCGCCACCGCGCGGCCGCTGCGTTCCACCATCAGCACGCGCAACGCGCGGCGCGACGCAGCTTCGAAGCCCAATGCGCCGCTACCGGCAAATAGATCGAGGCAACGCTTGCCATCGAGTGACTGGCCTAGCCAGTTGAACAGCGTCTCACGCACCCGGTCCGGCGTCGGACGCAGGCCGTCCAGACTCAGAACGGGCAGTGGCGTGCGTTTCCACTCGCCACCGATAATACGAATGGAATGCGCCTTGCCGCCGCGCGATGGCGCGGCTTCGCGGACTTTCGGCGCGCGCTCGGCGGTTCGCTCGGGGCTGCGTTCGCGATTTCGCTCGGGATTTCGCTCTAATGTGCGGGTGATCGAGGAACGGGACATGGACGTGCGTGGGACGTGGTGCGTACTGCGTGGGTAGAGGCGGCGGGATGACCCGCGCGGGCCGGGTGACAACGTGATCGGTTTGCAACAATTCGTGTGCGCCGATGCGGGCACGTTACCACAGCCTCGCCGCGCCCGATGCAGGGGTTCGCCACCCTGCCAGGCACTACAATCGGTGACGGCTGATAAAATGCGTTTCTTTGGCTTTTTTTGCGCATTCGCCCGGCTCTCTCCGCTGTTTTCGGCGGTTTTTCGCGGCACGGCAGCTATCGCCACCTTTGCGTTTGCGTTGTTCGTGTTGTTCGCTCGTTCAACGCAGCAACGCGGTCGCGATGGCATCGATAAAACGCGCCACCCCCACCACTGCAGACCATGTTCAGCTTTTTCAAACGATTAGTAGGCAAATCAGCCGATAACGATACCCAGACTGATATCGATACGGATACCGATGCGCCCGAGGAAAACGGAGGCGAGGCCGGCGCTGAAGTGCATCTCGAGCCCGCAGAAGGGCTCCGGCACGCCAGCACGCCTGTCACACCCGCTCAGCCCGTGGAAACCGCGCGGGAAGGCGTTGCGGCGTCGGATCGGGCTTTGGAATCGCTTGACCGGCTGGCGCGCCCGGCTGATCCGGCGCCTGCAGACGCTCCCGGTGTAGCGGCTGAAGGAACGCCCGCGCCAATCGCGCAATCGGCCTCGCCAGCGAGCTCGGAATCCAAGCCCTATTGGCAAGGCCGCACGGCATCGCAGTGGAAGGCGCCGGCTGAAACCGTCGTGATCGTGCCGCCGCCCGAGCCGGAACAAAACGCAAAGCGTTCATGGCTCACGCGCCTGAAGACGGGCTTATCGAAGACGAGTTCGGGCCTGACGGGGATTTTCGTCGGAGCGAAGATCGATGAGGATTTGTACGAGGAGCTCGAAACGGCGTTGCTGATGTCGGACGCCGGTGTCGATGCCACCGAATACCTGCTCGAAGCGCTGCGGGAAAAAGTGCGCAGTGAACGGCTCACCGATTCGATGCAGGTCAAGGCCGCGCTTCGCTCACTGCTCGCGGAGCTGTTGCGGCCGCTCGAGAAGTCGCTGATGCTCGGTCGCGCCAAACCGCTCGTGATGATGATCGCCGGCGTGAACGGTGCGGGCAAGACCACGAGCATTGGCAAGCTGGCCAAGCATTTACAGCGCTTCGACCAGTCCGTGTTACTGGCCGCCGGCGACACCTTCCGCGCTGCCGCACGTGAACAGCTCACGGTTTGGGGTCAACGCAACAACGTGACGGTGGTATCGCAGGAAAGCGGCGATGCAGCCGCCGTGATCTTCGATGCAGTCGGCGCCGCGCGTGCCCGCAAGATCGACGTGATGATGGCCGATACGGCCGGCCGCCTGCCGACGCAGCTTCACCTGATGGAAGAACTGCGCAAGGTGAAGCGCGTAATTGCGAAAGCGCAACCGGATGCACCGCACGAAGTGCTGCTGGTCATCGATGCAAACACGGGCCAGAACGCACTCGCTCAAGTGAAGGCTTTCGACGATGCGCTCGGCTTGACGGGTTTGATCGTGACCAAACTCGATGGCACTGCGAAGGGCGGCATTCTCGCGGCCATTGCGCGGCAACGGCCGATCCCTGTGTACTTCATTGGCGTGGGCGAGAAAGTAGAGGACTTGCAGCCCTTCAGCGCCGATGAATTCGCCGACGCATTGCTCGGAAGTTAGCAGGGAAGTTAAGCCAGTTAACCCGATGCCGCGGCCTGGCGTTCAGCCAGACCGCGCTCACGCGCTATCGGGACAGAACTAGCGCTGCCGCAATCCACCACATCACAATCCCCACGATCACATCGAGCACTCTCCACGAGACATCTTTCTCGAACAAAGGCTGGAGCAAGCGCGCGCCGAACCCGAGCGTGGTGAACCAAATGATCGATGAACACATTGCCCCCGCGGCAAACCATACATTCCCCGGCCAGCCGTAACGCGCACCAATGCCGCCGAGCAGGACGACGGTATCGAGATAAACGTGCGGATTCAGCAGCGATAAAGCGAGCACCGTTGTTACCGCTTTTGCCACCGTTTGCGATTCGCCGTTCTCGGCCTGCAAATGTCCGGGTCCCTTCCATGCCGCGTGAAAAGCTCGCGCGCCGTACAAGAACAAAAACACCGCGCCCGCCCATCGAATCACCCCAAGCATCACGGGCGCTCGCGCAATCAGTGCGCCCATCCCGCCAATGCCAAACCCGATCAGCAATACGTCGATCAGCGCGCAGATAAAAACGACCCAGCCTACGTGCCGCCGTTTTAATCCTTGCCGCAAGACAAAAGCGTTTTGAGCCCCAATCGCGATAATCAGACTTGCGCCAAGCCCGGCGCCGGATAGAAAAACAGCTGTCGTCATTCGGCGTCCGGTTGTTGCCCGGGCGCGGCGCGCGCGAACGCATCGATTTGCGCAGCGTGATCGGCGATACGTTCGATCGTCGGATAACGGCTCATATCGAGGTTAAAACGCCGCGCGTTGTACACCTGCGGCACGAGGCACAGATCCGCGAGCGTCGGAGCATCACCGAAACACAGCTTGCCCACGCGCGAGTCATTCGCGAGCCGCTTTTCAAGCGACTCGAAACCCGACTCCAGCCAATGCCGGTACCACGTGTCTTTCGCTTCATCGCCAACCTTCAGCGTGTGCTTCAGATACTTCAGAATGCGCAAGTTGTCGACGGGATGAATCTCGCACGCAATCTGAAGCGCGACCGAACGAACAAACGCGCGATCCAATGGCGTACCCGGCAGCAACGCCGGCTCGGGATGCGTCTCGTCCAGATATTCGATGATCGCAAGCGACTGCGTGAGTATGTTGTCACCGTCGATAAACGTCGGCACGATGCCGTCGGGATTCAGCTTGCGATAATCCGGCTTCAGTTGTTGCCCGCCATCGCGCAGAAGATGGATCGGCGCGTACTCATACGCGAGCCCCTTGAGATTCAGCGCGATGCGCACCCGGTACGCCGCCGAGCTACGAAAATAGCTGTATAGCTTCATGAGTCCCCTCCGTTTTTATGCTCAGACCACGCGCACGGAAAACTCTCCGATTCCGTCGACACCGCCCTTCATCAGGTCGCCCTTTTGAACGGCGCCGACGCCCTCAGGCGTGCCCGTGAAAATCAGGTCACCTGGGAACAGCTCGAATAGCGTGGAGAGATACGCGATGGTGTCGCCCACCGACCAGATCAGTTGCGAGACGTCCGATCGCTGCTTCTCTTCACCATTGACGGTGAGCCAGATCGCGCTTTTTTCCAGATGCCCGACCTTCGCGACGGGATGAATAGGACCCAGCGGAGCCGAATGATCGAAGCCCTTGGCCGTGTCCCACGGACGGCCCAGTTTTTTTGCTTCGGCTTGCAGGTCGCGGCGCGTCATGTCGAGACCGAGCGCGTAGCCATACACGTAATCGAGCGCTTTCTCAGCGGGGATGTCCTTGCCTTGCTTGCCGATCGCCGCCACGAGTTCCATCTCGAAGTGGACGTTCTTGGACTGCGACGGATAAGGGAATTCGCCGGTCGCGCCGGGCGCGACGTACAGCACGGCGTCGGCGGGCTTGCCGAAGAAAAACGGCGGTTCGCGATCCGGGTCGTGTCCCATCTCGCGTGCATGCGCCTCGTAGTTCCGGCCGACGCAATAAATCCGGCGAACAGGAAACTGGTCGCTGGAACCGACAACAGGCACCGCGACCGCGGGCGCCGGAGCAAATACGTGACTCATTGCGTTCTCTCCTGATTGATGAAGTATTGAAGCATCGACCTGAACCTCAAGTTTAACGTGCGCGGTTGCGCATCGCGATTTCGCCCGAACGGCCTATGTGCCCCAGGACATTACGTAATAAAGCACGCGGTCAGGTCCGCAATTCCCGTGACCTGTCCCAAGCTGCGATCATCGAACAAACGCGCAGGCAAGCGTCCCGAAAGCCGCCGCCGGGCAGCACCGCGACTTGCAAGCCCGGCTCAAATGCGGTACTGAATGTGATTCCTGTATTTCCAGACTTGCAGCGGCCCATCGTGCAAACGGGCGCACACGGGTGTACAAGACGATTCACCCGTTTGCAAACCGGCTACTCAGACCAATCAATGACCGACACAGCTCCTTTTCCGTGCGCCCGTTTCATCAAGGAAATCGGCCGCGGGCCAAACGGCGCGCGAGCGCTGACCCGCGAGGACACCTACGCCCTCTACGAAGCGATGCTCGACAATCGCGTCTCCGATCTCGAACTCGGTGCTGTGTTGCTGGCGTATCGCGTGAAAGGCGAGACTGCCGCGGAGCTGGCCGCGATGCTGGCCGCCGCGCATCGCTCGTTCGAACCGCTGCATATCCAGAATGGCCGCGATCACGCGCGGCCCGTTTCCATCCCCACTTATAACGGCGCGCGCAAACAACCCAACCTGACCCCGTTGCTGGCGATGCTGCTCGCGCGGGACGGTGTGCCGGTGCTCGTGCATGGCGTCACGACTGATCCCGGCCGCGTCACGAGCGCCGCGATTTTCGCCGAACTGGGCATTCCCGAAGCCACTTCCCACGATGAAATCGAAGACAGCCTCGCCTCGCGGCGCCTCGCGTTCGCGCCGATCGCCGTGCTCGCACCCAAGCTCGCGCGCCTGCTCGCCATCCGGCGAATCATGGGCGTGAGAAATTCCACGCATACGCTGGTCAAGATCCTGCAGCCGTTCGCGCAGCCCGGTTTGCGACTGGTGAACTACACCCATCCGGAGTATCGCGAGAGCTTGACGGGACTGTTCACCGAACATCCCGACGCTGCCGCCGGCGGCGCCCTGCTCGCTCGCGGAACGGAAGGCGAAGCGGTCGCGGACACGCGCCGGCAAGTGCAGGTGGACTGGTTCCACGACGGCCACGCGGAAACGCTGATATCGCCGGAACGCTCCTCGCCGGACGCGCCCGTGGTGGCGTTGCCCGAGGCGCTCGATGCCGCGACCACCGCCCGCTGGATCGAAACCGTACTGCGCGGCGAAGCACCCATTCCGCCCGCGCTCGCGCGCCAAGCGGAGTTGATTGCGGACATCGTCAGGCGCTAGAGCGTTCGCCAAGGCATTCTTCAGTCGAGAAACCGTCGCTGTTGACAAAAGCGCACGCCGTACGCTAATGTGCAGCAATGAGCTTTGCCCAATTCCCCTTCCTTCGAATTACCCAGGGCCGCCTAGCGCGGCCCCTATCGCTACGTCTAGCGTAAGTCGCTAAACGTGGTGCCGCGCGTTCCGCGCGCGGTCCCCTCCGCAGTTTCGTAGTTCCCCTTTGCAGTTCCCTTTTCACCACCCGTAGTCGTCTGCTTTCGTCCGTTCATCCACGGTTCGAAAACGCGAGGATCACATGCACGCTGCTTTTGCATCGTTCACGTTCGTCACCGGCGTTACCCATGCCATGGGACGTCGCGAACCTGTACAGCGCGCATTGGAACGATGCCGGCAAGCCGCCGGCCGCTCGACCGCCTCGCAACGACTGCGCTTTCACGCGTACAACGCGTTCAGCCGAGGCCCACGATGATGATGCGCAACCCTTCCGAGAAATACCGCCCTTTCCCCCAAGTCAACCT
>Ga0153932_1000503_pt1 | contig 10357 bp, 8 predicted proteins | sample TSNJ016MetaG_FD_102273 | JGI IMG/M metagenome (GOLD analysis project Ga0153932, IMG submission 102273) | Attine ant fungus gardens microbial communities from New Jersey, USA - TSNJ016 MetaG | ecosystem: Host-associated > Fungi > Mycelium > Unclassified | place: USA: New Jersey, Wharton State...
AACACGGTATCGCCCGGCTTCAGCATGAACCGGACAACCAGATCGAGCGCCTGACTCGCACCGCTCGTGGCAATGATGTTCGAGATATCCGCCTCAATGCCGACCACCCCAAGCCGCATCTGGATCTGGTGCCTCAGGCTCGCGTCGCCATGCGGCATGGCGTAATCGATCACGCAGTTCGGGTCCGTCCGCATGACCTGGCGCACGGTCTGGGCAATCCCCTCGATGTCTCGCCACGCTTCGGGCACAAAGCCGCTGCTCAGCTTCAATGACTCGCCGGGATAGTTGAACTGCTGCAGGATCTGATGCGATTCTTCCTCGGCAAGACGAGGATCAGAGCCGCCCGCCGCGTTGCCTTCGCCCCCCATGTGGTTCGCGACGTAGAAACCCGAACCATGCTTCGGCACGATAAAACCCAGCGACGAAAGCCGGTCATACGCTTCGATCACGGGAAAGCGGCTGATCTGCTGAGTAGCCGCCAGCGCCCGGATGGACGGCAGTTTCACACCGGCCAGAAGCTGGCGCGAGCGGATCAGACCCGAAATACCGGTCACGAGCTGATCGGTCATAGGGACGCCACTGCGCAGGTCGATGACAAGGTCCATTACGTGATCTCTTGAAGTGTGCAGGGAAAATCACTGAACAGTGCGGCACAACTGTTCGCGACTGTACATTCCTAAGATTGAAGTTTAAATAAATAATGCAGTCAAGAGGCCGTCTCTCTGTGAGCGGCCGTGATGGGAGAGGGACATGCGTGAAATCCGGACCTTGGAGCAGGAACCCCATGATGCGCCAGCCTGCTGGCTCATCGATCGGCCTCACACCCTGACGGTTTGCAGGGGTACGGTGTGGCTGACCATTGAAGGCGAATCCGAAGATTGGTGGCTGCGGGAAGGCGAAACGCTTGAACTCGCGCCGCGTTCGAAGGTCTGGATCAGCACGTCTGAACCAAATAGCCGTTTCGTTTTGGCATCGGCACCGGTATTCTCGCCTACACGCAAATTCGCTTTCTACTGGCTGCTGATCCGTTTCGGCCAGCGCAGGACGCGGGCAATGTAAGCGGGGCGAGGCCGTCTTCGGCTCGCTTATCCAACCTTAGCCAACCGACAACGCCTTTAATTAAAGAACTTCGATGAACGACCGACATTCCTTCTCAGCAAATTCCGGCACACCGGACACGTTTAGCATCGCCTGTCCGACGGTCCTGCCGCTCTCTTCAATTCTTCCCGAAGAGCCTCTGCTGATGATGGGCGCCGGCCCCGTACCGATTCCCGACGCCGTGGCCAAAGCCAATGGTGTCGTGATCAACCATCTTGGTTCGACCATGGCGGCGGTCATCAGCCAGGTCAAGACGATGGCCCGGTATGTGTTCCAGACCGAATCGAAATGGGTAATGGGCGTAGCGGGACCGGGCTCGGCTGCCATGGAAATGGCGATCACGAACCTCGCGTGGAAAGGCTCGCGCGTGCTGTGCATCTGCAACGGCTTTTTCAGCGAGCGCATGGCGGAGATGGCAAGGCGAACCGGCGCGGAAGTGGAGACGCTGAACATAGTCGACGGCACAGCGGCGGACACGCAACAAGTGGCGGACGCTATCGACCGGTTTCGTCCGGAGATCGTGACGATCGTGCATGGCGAGACATCGAATACCGTCTGGAACCGCAGTCTCGAATCAATCTCCGCGGTCGCTCGCGCCGCCGGCGCGCTGGTGATTGTCGACGCGGTCTGCACGCTGAGCACCATGCCCCTGCCGATGGACGCCTGGGGTATCGACGCCGTGATTACCGGTGGCCAGAAAGGGCTGTCATCGATTCCCGGCGTCTCGTTGCTCGCGTTCTCCGAAGCGGCGTGGCAACGCATCATGTCGCGTCCCGTGCCGCCAACGCACTGGTGCCTCGATGCGGCGCTTGCCACGAATTTCTGGCATAACGCGTCCTACCATTACACCGCGCCGGTGTCGGGCGTGCTCGCGCTTCACGAAGCCCTGCGGCTCGTGTGCGCGGAAACGCTCGAGCGCCGGTTCGCGCGTCACCAGCGCTGTTCGAACGCGTTGCAGGCGGGCATCGAGGCTTTGTCGTTGAAGCTCTATGTGCCTAAGCCGAGCCGGCTGAATTCGGTTGTGGGCATTGCGTTGCCGCAGGGCATCAGCGGGTCGGACGTGTGCGCTCATATCTCGCGGCATCATCACGTAGAGATTGCAGGCTCGTTCGGCGCACCGATCGTACGGATCGGCCAGATGGGCGAGCAATGCCGCGAGCATCATCTCTTCAGGACCATCCACGCGCTTGGCCGGACCATGATCGACCTCGGCGTGCCGGTGGATCTTCCCTCAGGCGTGGCGGCGCTGGAGCGGTCGTTATCGGCGGCTTGATTGCGTGGGCACGCAGGCTCTGACGGTCAACCTGCCAGTGCTCTCGAACGTCGGCGGCTCAGCCACTGAACCGTCAGCAGCCCTACCACCATCACTGTCAGCGAGAGCATCGTGGTCATCGTGCCGAGCGCATAGATCACGGGCGTGGTGACCGAAGTCGTGAGCCCCTGCAATTCGAGCGGCAGCGTGTTCTGGTCGCCGATCGCCTGTGACGTGCGCGCGATCTCGTCCCACGACAGCGTGAAGCCGAACATCCCGACGCCAATCACCGATGGCCCGATGATCGGCAACACCACATGGCGAAAGCTCTGCCAAGGCGACGCGCCAAGATCGCGAGCCGCTTCTTCGTACGCCGGGTTAAAGCGGTTGAAGACAGCAAACATTACGAGCAGTCCGAAGGGTAGCGTCCACGTTAAATGGGCACCGAGCGCCGAGGTATAGAGGCCCATCGACGTGGTGTAGTTGTCGACGAACGATTGATAACCCCACGCGCCGGCAAGATACTTCACGCCGTTATCGAGCAGCCGGAATGTCAGCCCGATTCCCAGCGACACAATAATCGACGGCATGATCAGGCTCGCGACGGACACATAGAACACGGCTGTGTCGCCGCGAAAGCGCTTGCGAAACGCGAGGCCGGCCGCGACCGAGAACAGCACCGTCAACACCGTGACGACTGCGGCAAGACGCACCGAGCGGCCGAACGCCGCCCAGATATCTATGTCGCCCACGCCTTGGCGTAACACGGCGAACCAGTGTAACGAAACACCGCGCATGGGAAACGTGAGACCGCCTTCCGGTCCCTGAAACGACAAGATGAAGATGGTGATGACCGGTCCATACAGGAACAACACGAACAGCCCGAACACCAGTGCAAGCCAGTAGAAACTGGCGGGACGCCGCTCGCGGTGGTGCTTCAGACCTTGACGAATGGCTGCCATGTCAAAGCTCCTTGCGGATATCGACTACGCGCGTGAGCGCCCAGACAATCATCAGCACGACGGCCAGCAGGATGATCGCGTTGGCAGCAGCGGCAGGAAACTGGAGGTAGCCGGTCTGCACCTGAATAATCTTTCCGACCGATGCAATCTGCTGTCCGCCCATCACGCCGACCGTCAGGAAGTCGCCCATGACGATGGTGATGACGAAGATCGAGCCGATCACAATGCCCGTCTTCGACAATGGCAACACGACTTCACGGATCACCTGCCAGCCGCTCGCGCCGGCGTCGCGCGCGGCTTCGAGCAACGACCGGTCAATGCGCATCATGGCGTTGAATATCGGCACGATCATGAAGAACGTATAGAGATGCACGAACGCGAGCACCACCGAGAAATTGGAATACAGCAGCCACTCAAGCGGCTTGTCGATCATGTGCGATGAAAGCAGCGCCTGGTTCACGAGCCCGTTGCGGCCGAGCAGCGGTATCCACGAGATCATCCGGATCACGTTCGACGTCCAGAACGGAATGGTGCAGACGAGGAACAAGACCGTCTGCATACCCGATGAACGAATGTGAAACGACAGGAAATATGCGATCGTAAAACCGAGCACCAGCGTCACCGCCCAGACGATCGCGCAGAATTTGATCGTCGACCAATAGGTCTTGAAGGTCACGCACACATCGGTTATCGATGAACAACCGTCGAAGATCGCCGCGTAGTTCTTGAACGTAAACGCGGGGATGATCTGGTATTCGTTGAAGTCCCAGAAACTCACGATCAGCGTGATGACCAGCGGCACGAGAAAGAACAGGATGAAGGTCAACGCAAGCGGCGTCGCCTGCAGCCAGGCAGCGGCGCGCCGGTGCTTGACGGTCGCTTCCAGCGGTTGGATGGGTAGCTCGATCGATGCCATCGCGAATTGCCTATTGGATAAACGGAAATCGACCGGCGTGCATCAAGTTCAGCAATCCGGTCATGCGCGCTAAGCTGCGATGAACTCGTTCCACTTCTGGACCATATAGATGTTCTCGTCCATCACCGCGTTCCAGCACGCGATCGCCCCCATGCGCTGGTTGTACGAACCGCCGTCACGCACCGTGCCGACCTTTTCGAGCAATTGACCGTCGGGCGCCTTGATGTCCTGCGCGGCCGGTTTGCCTTCGATCCAGTAGTCCCATTCATAAGGCTGCATGTGGGTCTTGGCGGTATCAAGCACACCCGCGTAATATCCCTGGCGCATCAGGTAAGCGCCTGCCCAGCCGTCCTGGAACCAGTTGATGAACTCATAAGCGGCGTCAAGCTTGCGGCCTTGCAACGAACGCGGCAGGCCGAAGCCCGACGCCCATGACCGATACCCCTCCTTCAGCGGTTGAAATTTGCATGCAACGCCCATCGTGCGGACCTTCGTGACGGCAGGTGACCACATCGACTGGATCACGACCTCGCCGGACGCCATCAGGTTAACGCTCTCGTTGAAGTCCTTCCAGAACGCACGGAACTGACCCGCACGCTTTGCCTCGATCAGGATCTTGATGGTCTGGTCGATCTCGGCCTTGGTCATGTTGCCCTTGTCGCCGTATTTCACATGACCCATCGCCTCGATCGCCATGGCTGAGTCCATGATGCCGATAGCGGGAATGTTCAGGAGTGCGGCACGTCCCTTGAATTCAGGGTTGAGCAACTCGGCCCAGCTGGTAACCGGGCGCTTGATCAGGTCAGGACGGATGCCCAGCGTATCGGCGTTATACGTGGTCGGGATCAGCGTCATCCATTCGGTGGGCGTCGCCGAGAACTCGGTCGAGCGGGCACCCGTCAGGAACATCACTTTCTTCGGGGCCGTGCCCTGGTCACCAATCTTCTTGCCGTCGACTTCACCGCGGGTGAGCACCGGCGTGATCTTGTCGGCGAGCTTGATCTTTCTGGCGTCCATGCCGGCCAGCGTGCCGGCGGGAATCAGCTTCTTCAGCGAGAAATACTCGGTGTCGACAATATCGAATGAATTCGGCTGCGTGATGATGCGCTTGGCGACATCGTCAGTCGTCACCGGGATGTACTGGATCTGGATGCCGGTATCTTCCTGGAATTTCTTCGCGATGTCTGAACTCTGGTTCACCGCCGTGCCCAGGTAACGAAGCGTGATCTTTTCCTGCGCATGCACGTACGGAAACCCAGCAATGCCAGCCACGGCGACCGCGCCCTTGAGCAGGGTGCGGCGTGACATGCCCTTCGGTTCGGTCGTCGCGGCGCTTGAGGACGAGTCACTCGTGCTGAGTTCGGACGGTTGTTCGTTACGCTCGGTCATGGCCATCTCCCTTGGTTAAATTGTCGTTCGCTGCAACGTGCGGCGCAGAGCGCTCGCTTGGCGCCCTCTCATGCCGCCAATGCATGGGCGTCCTGTTCGTTCCACCAGACCACGACACGCGCATCGGGGCCCAGCCGCTGTGGGTCGTATTCGTTATCGGGAAGTAGTGAAACCAGGTCGGGTGAACCGTCGAGCGGTGCGAGCGTCATGCGCAAATGGGTTCCCTGGTATTCGGTTTCACGGACCGTGCACGGGATGCCGCCGATCCGGCTGAAGCCGCTTTCGTTCGTGGGTGACTGCACTGGTGTAAAGCCGTGCGGCGCAATCCGCAGATGATCGGCGCGCACGGTAAATGCGCGGCCGTTGGCGCCAAACACGTTATGTCCGCCGAGGAACCGCGCGACGAATTCCGTGCGCGGCCGGTTGAATACTTCGTAGGGCGAACCACTTTGTTCAATGCGTCCGTGACTCATGACAACGACCATATCCGCGAGCGCGAGCGCCTCTTCTTGCGAGTGCGTCACGTGCACAAATGTGATGCCCAGCTCCTTCTGCCAGCGCTTCAGTTCCGCGCGCATCTGTACGCGCAGGAACGGGTCGAGTGCGGACAAGGGTTCGTCAAGCAGCAGGCAGCGCGGCTCGTTCAACAGCGCGCGGGCGAGTGCGACGCGTTGCTGCTGACCACCCGATAGCTGCGACGGCTTGCGTTGCGCATAGGCGCTCATCGCGACAAGTTCCAGCAGCTCGCCCGCCCGCTTCCGGCGTGCATCCTTGGCTACGCCGCGCATCTTCAGGCTGAACGCGACGTTATCGAGCGCGGACAAATGCGGGAACAACGCATAACTCTGGAAGACCATCGCAGTGCCGCGCTCGGCGGGTTGCGCGCGCGTGATATTACGCTGACCGATGAGGATGTCGCCGTCGCTAATGGATTCATGGCCGGCGATCATTCGCAATGTCGATGTCTTGCCGCAGCCCGACGGCCCGAGCAGGCAGCAGTACTGGCCGCCGGAAATCCGGAGGTCGATCGAATCGACGGCGAGCGAGTCGCCGTATTGCTTCGATACATGCACGAGTTCGATATCGGCGGGCTCGGTCTTGAACACGGCGGCAGGCACGGCAGAAGTGGACGGACTCATGGGTACGAACGCATGCAGGGCGTTTCCTCGATAAACCAAAGACGGGGCTAAGGACTCTCCAAGGCCCTGAATGCAAGACCTATGCCACTTTGTCCGCATATCGATTATTTGATCGCAAACCATCACGGCTGTTGAACGTAGACGATATGGCGTGTAAATTGCACACAATCCGAAATCAACCTGTCAGCGATCAAACCCGTTATTCCGCACAACCGCGGTGCGCCACGGGTCCGTCGCGGGGCGCGATCCCCCAAAAAGGTTCACGCGCGGCACGCTTGTCACTCAAGGCTTTTGCACATGGACACCATCCGCCACGCTCACGCGTCGCACGATCCTGCGTCTGGTCCTGCGTTCGGTCCGCTCGCCACGCACGACCGCTTTCCGTACCGGCCAATCACCGATACCGACGCGTTTCGATGGCCGGGCGACACCGGCCTCGCTGTCTATCTCGGCTTCAACATCGAGCACTTTGCGTTCGGTGAGGGATTGGGTGCGGCCCTCGGCCCGGTCTCGCCACAGCCCGACGTGCTCAATTACAGCTGGCGCGAATACGGCAACCGCGTGGGCGTATGGCGCTGCATCGAACTCTTCGATCAGCTCGACCTGCCGTCGGGCACGCTGATCAATACATCGCTTTATGACCACTGTCCGGAGGTCATCGAAGCCTGTCTCGCGCGCGGCGACGAACTGATCGCGCACGGTCATACGAATGCGCATCGCCAGAGCGACCTGGACGAAGCCGGCGAGCGCGCGTTGTTGCTGCATTGCCGGGAACGTATCAGCGCCCATGCCGGCACGCCGCCCTCGGGCTGGCTCTCGCCATGGATCTCCGAATCGCGCGTCACGCCCGACCTGCTCGCGGAAACCGGCTACCGCTACACGCTCAACTGGTGCCACGACGACCGCCCGGTGCGCATGGCGACTCGCTCAGGTTCGTTGTGGTCCATCCCCTACCCGCAGGAACTCAACGACTTGCCGATGATGGTCGGCCGTCATCTCGACGCACGCGATTTCGCCGACATGATCATCGACCAGTTTGATGAAATGCTCGAACAGGCAAACCGCAGCCGCCATCCGCAGGCGCTCGTGATGGGCATTGCGCTGCATCCCTATCTCGTCGGACAGCCCTACAGGCTGCGTCATTTGCGTCGCGCACTGAAGCACATCGCCGACGCTCGCGCGAATGGCGACGTTTGGATGACAACGCCCGGAGCAATCGCGCGCCACATGGACGAGATGGAACGCGAGGGTCTCGTCGGCACGTCGCAACTGGCTCTCCTTCCCGTAGAAAAATGACGCCGAAACCCGCATTGAAAGTGGCTGCAAGGCCCCGAAAGAAGCCCGTCCGCGAGTCAAACGCAGACACACCAGCAGCGCTGGACGCCGATGCACGCCTCTATCAGGCGATCTTCGATGGTGTGCTCAACCATCGGCTGACGCCCGGCACCAAACTTCCAGAGCCAGAGTTGTGCCAGTTGTTCGGCGTCGGCCGCGCGGTCGTGCGGCGCGTGCTGGAGAAGCTCGCCTACGACGGCATCGTCGCGCTGCGGCCGAACAAGGGCGCGGTCATCGCCGAGCCGTCGGCCGAGGAGACACGCGAGATTTTCGAAGCACGCCGTTCGATGGAGCGCGTGCTGGTCGAGCTCGCGGTGCTGCGCGCGAGTGCTCAAGACATCAAGACGCTTCGCCGTCAGCTAGCCGATGAACACGAAGCCATGCATCGCTTCGACCAGCCCTCGTGGGCGCGCCTTGCAAGTGACTTTCATCTGCGCATCGCGGCGCTTGGCGGCAACTCGATCCTGCAACGCTACCTGACCGAACTGGTGTCGCGATGCTCGTTGATCGTGGGCGTCTACGAGCCGCCAGGCCACGCGCCCTGCGAGCACGAGGAACATGCGGCGATTGTCGATTGCATCGAGGCGCGCGATGCAGCCGGCGCAGTGACACGCATGGAAGCGCATCTGCGCGAACTGGAAGAACGCATCGAGACGTCACGCATGCTGGGCGAAAAGAGCCTTGGGCAACTGCTCGGCATGCGCTGAATCCGAACGTCAACCCTTGGTCCACTGATCTACGTCATCATGGAAATAGACTTCGAAGCCATCACCGAATATCAGCGATACAAGCTCATGGCGAGCCTGATCGTGCCGCGCCCGATCGCGCTGGTGACGACCGTGAGTGCGAGCGGCACGATCAACGCGGCCCCCTTCTCGATGTTCAACATGCTGGGCGAAGAGCCGCCCATCGTGATGATCAGCATCAACCGTCTCGACGATGGCTCGCTCAAGGACACGGCCGTGAATATCGTGCGCAGCCTTGAGTTCGTCGTGCATCTTTGCGACGAAGCGATGGCCGAAAAAATGCATCGGTGCGGGGAGCGTCTGCCGCCCGATGTCAGCGAACTCGAGAAGGTCGGCCTGACACCCGTGGCAAGCTCGCGAGTCGCGCCGCTACGAATCGCGGAGGCGCCGGTGGCATTCGAATGCACGTTGTGGGAAACGCTGGAAACCACGAGCCGTCAGATTTTCATCGGATGCGTTCACAGGCTGCATGCGCGCGATGAATTGATCGATACCGAAACGTGGCGCGTGCGGCTTCAGCACTACTTCCCCGTTGGCCGGTTCGGCGCGAGTGATTATGTGACCACCCGCGAGCGCTTCACGCTCGGCTGAACATCCCTCCCGGAGCACCCCATCCATGCACAACGCTACCCTTGCCACGTCCACTGAAGGCATGGTCACCAGCCCCCATGCACTTGCGAGCGAAGCGGGCCTCGAGGTACTGCGCGCGGGCGGCAACGCCATTGAAGCGGCCATTGCGATTGGCGCGGCCCTGAGCGTGACTTATCCGCATTTCACCGGTCTTGGCGGCGATGCGTTCTGGGTCATCGGCGACCAGGCGGGCATGCTGCGGACGTTATCGGGTATCGGGCACGCGGCGCAGACATTGCCCGCGTTCTCCGCCGCGATCCCGTTGCGTGGGGGCGGTTCCACATTGACCACCGCTGCAGCCGTCGATACCTGGCATCAGGCCTATGCAATCAGCCAGGCAGCATGGGGCGGCCAACGCACGTGGTCGTCGCTGTTCGATCGCGCTATCGAGCATGCATCGGAGGGATTTCCGGTCACGCCATCGCAGAACTTCTGGCAGCAGTTCCGCGCGGGTGAATTGAGCGCAATGCCGGGCTTTTCAGCGATATTCGCGCCTGACGGTCATGCGCCTGCGATCGGCGAACGCTTTGTTCAACCGGCGCTTGCACGCAGTCTTGAACGCATCGCGACCTATGGCGCACGCGAAATCTATGAGGGCGAACTCGCCGAGCGTATTGCACGCGGCTTGCAGCAAGCCGGTTCACCGCTGACACACGGCGACCTCATCAAGACGCGCGCACGCGACGAAGCACCGCTGCGCGTGGCGTATCGCGGTGGAGAACTCGTGAGCCTGCAACCACCTACGCAAGGCGTCACCACGCTGCAGATCATGGGTATGCTGGCCCGCTTCGATCTGTCGTCCATCGCCGAAGGTAGCGCCGACTACTATCATTTGCTGGTGGAGGCAGTGAAGTGCGCGTTCGTCGATCGGGACCGATGGGTCTCCGACC
>Ga0153932_1000504_pt1 | contig 10332 bp, 8 predicted proteins | sample TSNJ016MetaG_FD_102273 | JGI IMG/M metagenome (GOLD analysis project Ga0153932, IMG submission 102273) | Attine ant fungus gardens microbial communities from New Jersey, USA - TSNJ016 MetaG | ecosystem: Host-associated > Fungi > Mycelium > Unclassified | place: USA: New Jersey, Wharton State...
CTTAGTCACGTTGCCCGTGCAAACCCAGCAGATGATTGTCATCCAGGCAAGGGCGAAGACACGACGCTCGATCGACTGGAAACCGTGGCGCGCCGCTTGGTCCTTCGCCTTGAAGGCGTTGATGCTCAAAAGATCGGCGATTGACTGAAAATTGTTACGAATGCGCTTATCGCCAAGTAGAACCGCCTTGAGGTCTCGCAGTAGGTTTAGCACCTCGCGCTGCGACATGGGTTCGATGGCTTCAGCAGCGACCGAACCTGCTCTTGCGATATAACGTTCTTACTTCGATCATCTCCCTTTCACCGGCCGCAGCGGACCATTTGGCCTCCTTGAAGTTGACTATCCTCACGCTTTTGCCGCAGACCCTACGGAGATCTCTCTCGTCGCAGCGGTCGCCTTCGGCCACCCGCGTTCGGCCACTGTGCAACGGTCGGCAACATTACTTGCCCATCCGCCGGTGGCAGCCCTATCAGTTCATCCACAGTGCTGGCTGTCGTGAATGGGACCGATAGGAGACGTCGAAGGGGGATTTCCGTCGGGTCATCACCCATTAGCAGGCCTCTACCGCTCCTGCGGGACTCCGGGCGAATCATGTCAGCGGGGATCTGTTGCCAAGCGTTGGTAGCACGGGCGTTGCTCTGGACGTTTCATCCGGTCCGCGCTTGGTTGATGAGCGGAAACGGGGCGTTACCTTGCAAAACTGCGATAACGCCTGAAGCATGCAGACCGTCGGCACGTTTTGCGGAAACGTTTTCCTTACCCGTCGCACGCGTTGCGTAGGCAGTCTGGTCGAGAGGCGGCATGGAGCGATTTTTGCTGTGTCGAAGTAGTGCACCTGAATGCTCCTATGCGGACCTAACGGTTGCAACTTAGCGGCTGCATCCGGTGAGCTCTCCGCGAGATCGATTACTAATACCATCATGGCGAACGTGAACATCGAAGACCTGCGTCCGACACAGATGACGCACGGAGAGCGTGAAGTTGCGAAAAAGGCCGATGCCTACCGAAGCCTCGAGGGGCATGACCTTGAAATGGCAATCGCTGAGAAACCAATTCCGATAGTGCTAGGGCCTGCGGGTAAGCCATACGTAATCGACCATCACCACGTCGCAGCCGCATTCAGGCGCGTGGGCGTTCCGGACCTGCCCGTGGTGCTGGCGGCGGACCTGTCGTCGCTGGAGACTGGCGAATTCTGGCTCGTGATGGAAAACCACCGTTGGGCCTATCCATACGATGTGCGAGGCCAGCGTCGACCCTACTCCGACATGCCCCGGCATGTCTGGCATCTCGAAGACGACGTGTGCCGAAGTCTTGCTGCGTTCGCACGAGAGGCAGGCGCCTACGAGAAAACTTCTGTTCCACTCGAAGACTTCCGCTGGGCTGATTTTTTTCGAGCGATGCTGCCATTGCCCAAAAACGACAAAGAGTTCGAAAAGGTTCTCAGACAAGCGATTGATCTGGCAAAGACCGACGCAGCCATTGGATTGCCCGGTTACCTCGGCAAGCGTAAGGGCTGATCGTTCCTAGCATCGTTCAATGTACTCCGGCCGGAACGCGCGACTATCGATGACGAGGTAAACGACAATGGAACTGCTTGTTGCGATCTTTGGCGAGGGAAAGGACCTGTCCTCCCTCCAGATGGGCATGCGGGCTGCAGCCGTCTTTTTCGCATCCCTCGTTGTCGTTCGCATCTCGGGCCGCCGGTCGCTTGGTCAACGCTCATCGTTCGACTATGTTGTCGCTGTCCTGCTCGGCGCGACCCTGAGCCGGGTGATCGTCGGTGCGTCGCCGGCCATACCCACGGTCATCGCGTCCTTTGTTCTCGTGTCCCTGCATCGGGCGCTCGGATGGGCATGCGTGCGCTCGAGGCGACTGGAATCACTAGTCGTCGGAGAAGAGCGAGAACTGTTCCGAGACGGGCAGTTTGACGAGCGTCAGTTGTCGGCAGCGCTCATCACGCGAGCTGACGTTTTAGAGACCGTTCGCAAAGAGTTAGGTACGCAGGGCCTTGAGAAGGTGAGTATCGCGATCCTGGAGCGCAACGGCGAGATTAGCCTTATCCGAAAGTAAACGGAAGCGGCTGCCGCAACGCCGCGGCGATAAGGCGCGCCGCACGAGCAGACTCACATGCGGGCACTTCTGTGGAAGCGCCGGTACACTCCAGGGAGGCGGCCTAGGACCGCGGCTTACCCCCGCAGACGCCGACAATCCTTAGCGGTCTGGTCACGTACCTGCTTGCTGGTTCGCAATCCAGTACGCCATGCAGGGGGCATCGGTGCTTTCGTATACATCGATTGTGGCGCTACAACTGGTCTTGGCCCCGGTTGCGGTGTGAACCGGAAAAGGTGCTCCCGGTCCATTTGCGCGAGCATCACGCCCACCCTCTCGTCCTACTCGCGGTAGCACGGTCTGTTCTTCCTAACACGGAAGAAATTGTGACCGAAAAAATATAGCGCAAATAAGATCTGCACGAGCACGACGCCGTTTTTGTTCCCCGCTTAACTCGTTGAGGACGCCGCGTGAGCCACCCGCGGGCGGCGTTATCTGCCATAGTCGATTCCCACTTCCGGATCCGGCGGGCGCTTCGTGTCGCTTAGGATGGAGTGCGACAAATCGATAAGGTTGGAAGCGAACAAATGGGGCGTCCAATGGCGGGCGGCCAACGATGCGTTACGCGCGAAGCGCTCGCGTAACGCCAGGTCCGTACTAAGCAGCGCGATACTGTCGGCTAGCATTTCCAGGTTTCCCGGCTCGACAACGAAACCATGTTCGGTCCGGTGGGGAAACTGCTGAAGATTATCGACGCGATCGATATGCCAGTACCACGAGCGTCGCCACCCTAGCGCGTGATCGATCGAATTTTGAGAGGCCGCAGCTTTCCGCCCACTGTCGAGCATTGGCGCCTGATTCGTCCGTCCCTGATTCGTCGGAGCGAATCCGCAAGCCCACTTATCCGCTATGGAAAGAGAACAGCTCCATTGAAGGGTCGGCTGGCAAATACTGGCGAAAGCCGATCACGTCCGCAGAGGAAGAACTGTTCCAAGCGCAGACAGGATGCTGGTCACAGGCGAGATCATTCGCCCCGTTGATCCGAGAACCGCCTATACGCGGGCTCAGAGGTTGAGCTCGTTCGCCGATTGTCTGAGAGCAAAGAACAACGGCCGCTCGAGGAGCGGATTTGCCGGACCAGGGTTGGGCGTCGCGAACGGAGAGTGTGTGTTGCAGGCGTTTATTGTGTTCGAACCTATATAACTTCACTCGCGTCTTAGGACCTCCGAGAGATCGGATGGCGTCTCGAAACACAATCCGTCTCTGTCGAGGAATCCTTACCGGCGAGCGCAGTACTTACGCATCGTTCTCCGTGGCAGCGATATGGTCGTATGGATCCCGTAGAAATCCGATCGAACCGAGACGGCGGCGCCAAAATCCGCAGGCTACGAACAGCTGGCGAGCAGTGATCGAATCTGCCGGCCGCTCGAAATATGGTAGCCAAAATCGCGATCGCATGCGATTCCAAGGCGTCGTACGGCATAACCACTTATTCGATCCCATCTTCCTCAGCTGCCGACGCGCTGGCGACGCCTCCTCGCTGCAGCTTGTGCGAACGTGTCCCAACAGGTGTGGGCGGCCCATGCTGACACGAGCCGTCCTACATCTCGCACGGCAGCTTTGATCACTTACTACCGCTCCGTGGCGTCAAAAGATCCGCATTTACAGCCGGGCTGCAATCCCTAAGGCGACGGCCGCGAGGAAGCGGGGCGGGTGGAATGGCGTTTGCATCATTGGCATCGACCTAAGTTTTTGGTTGATCGTCGTTACAAGCCCTTTAAGGAGTGCATCTATGAAACTCGCCTCTATCGCCGCCGCGCTTCTGGCCGTCACCACAGCCTCCGCGGCGTTCGCGCAAACGCAAGCTGCAAGTACCACCGCCGCGAACGACCTGCCGTCACCGGACAAGGAATTCGTACAAGCGGCCAGCATGTCCAGTTCGACGGAGATAGACGCCAGCAAACTTGCGTCGAAGCAATCACAGGATGCCGATGTCAAAAGCTTCGCTCACCACATGGAAGTAGACCATACGAAGTTGGCACTCTCATTGAAGATGGCAGCCCCCCACGGCGTGGCCGTGCCTAAGGACAATTCCGACACGGCTGTTCTCAATTCGCTGAGCGGCCTTCATGGCAAAGCGTTCGACACCGCTTACATCAAGCAAGTCGGACTCGCCGGGCACGAGCAAGCGATCGCAGCCTTTCAAAAGGAGGCCGATGGCGGCCAAAACGCCGATCTCAAAAAGGCCGCGCAGAACGCTCTGCCGACGATCAAGGAGCACTTGAAGATGGCCCAGCAGCTCGCGGCCAAGAAGGGCCTCGCAGCACAGTAGCAGAGTAACTTTCCTCAAACCTATGGAGCAGAATCATGGCAGCGAAGACATTGAACGACTTGTTCATCCACGCCCTGTCTGACATCTACAGCGCGGAGAAGCAACTTACCAAGGCGCTAAAGAAGCAGGCTCGCGCCTCCACGAGTGCGAAACTCAAGGCGGCTTTCGAGACTCATCTGGAGGAAACCCACGGGCAGATTGAACGCATTGATCAGGCGGTGGAGGCAACTGGCATCAAGTTGAAACGCATCAAGTGTGTCGCAATGGAAGGACTGATTGAAGAAGCAGATGAGGAAATCGGCGAAATAGAGGCCGGCCCTGTGTTGGATGCGGCTTTAATCGGCGCGGCGCAGAAAGTCGAACACTATGAAATTGCTTCCTACGGGACGCTGTGCGCGCTGGCGAAGAAACTGGGGTACACAGAGGCAATGATGCTCCTGAATCAAACCTTGGAAGAGGAAAAAGCGACCGACAAGAAGCTGACCATCTTGGCGGAGCAAGAAGTCTCGGCCGAAATGACTGGGGCGGGGGGCTAGGCGAGGCGAGTGGATGGCTGGCCTTTGGCGAGTGCTTAGGCCCAGCCAGAGTGGATCAGGCGATTAGGGCTTAAGACCAATACTGTTCACTTGATAACCACTTTGGGCGCTATTCGCTGATTCAGCGGCTCCCATTGTCGCCGGATCCGGAAATTCGACATCTTTCGCTTCACGCCGCGGGGATTGCGTTTGCCGCGGCTTTGCACCGCGCGCCCGCTGTCGATTTCCCGCAGTAAGCTGAGCCTCCAACTTTGCCACTGCTCAGGGGGAACGGCCGCCGCCTCGGGCAGGCGTCGGTTCAGCACGCGCACGGCATGAACGAACGATAAGTCTTCGGGTCGCTGTCCGCTGTCCTGTGCCGCCTCGTACATTAGACGACGGATCGCCGCGTGGGTAAGCATTAACGCATAGAACTCCTGACGGACCAGATCAGGCGTCTTGCTGCGCAGTACCTTCTTGCCATCGCACAGATGTGTCTTGATCTCGTCAAACATCTCTTCTATTTTCCAGCGCCGGTGGTATAGCGCCGCGAGTTCTATGGCAGGCGCTACCGCTGCGTCCAGCAGATTGGTGATCAGCCGATACTGCGGCTCGGCATCAGGCACGCCTTCCAGGCGATACTCGATGACCCGCACCCGCACCCGCACCCGCACCCGCATGCCGTTGCGCTGGTGTCGCCGGCCGGTGTCGCTGGCATAGACGGTGCTCAGGTACGAACCGTCTGCCAGCGGCACTTCGCACGGCAGCCGCAAATTCGACTTCACGCGCCACAGTAGCTTCGCTCCGGTGGCCACCGCGTCGCGCCATATGTCATAGCCATAGAACAGGCGATCGGCCAGCACCAGCATGTCGTCCGAGAATGCCGGAAACAGCTGGCGTGTGAGCGCCTGTTCGCTGTCATCGCATACCCGCCCATCTGGACCTCACACAGCGCGTGCGTTGCACATTCGGCCAGCGCTACAAAGCGAATCTGCGGATACGCGGCCTCACCGCGACCGCCCTGCGCATAACCGAACGCCTCCGCATTGACCTTCTCATCAGGCACATCCAGCGTCGAGCCGTCCACGCTCATGACCCGGTAGCCCGCATAGTCGTCGCCTGCAGTTCGTGGGCGTTGCGCTGCCTGCCGGGCGAACAGCTCGCGCATCACCTGCCAGCCCAGGCGTGCGCGCCCCTGCGAGATCGCCGCCTTGCTGACCTGCGCATCGCGTACCTGGTCGCCGTAGATGCGCCGCAGCCCCTCGATCACCAGCCGAAACACTTCCTCATAGGTCACGCGCGGATACAGGCACATCGCCATCACGAAATACACCAGCACTTCCCGCGGCATATCGCGGCGTAGCCGCGTATGCACGCCGCACTTCACGAGCGCCTCCTTGACCTCGCCCAGCGAGCAGTTCAGCGCCAGATACCCCACCGCCAGATAGTCCGCCAGCCTCGCACCACCGGGCAGCGTTGCTTCCGTTCGCCCGCGCGCGGATTTCTTCGAGTTCACCCGTGGTGTAGGCGCGCTGTTGCGTGTCGATTGCCTGCTGATAAACGGCGCCGTCGGACAGGCGATTCAGCAAGGCCCGGTCGTTTCTGTCTGGCAGGCGTTTGGGCAGAGCGCAGCGCACGCGCAACGGATAATCGTGCATTGCAAAAAGAAGAAGGACCTGGAAGCGATGACCATCACCTTTGCCTGCATCTCACTTGCTGAACTGACCGAGAGCATCGATCGTTTGAACGCCCTGCCATGGGTGGATGCGGCGTCGTTTCGTGTCCCGACGGGCGTTGCCCTAGATTTCCCAGGAGCGAGGGCGAGGTGAACCGCGCCACGGGCGCGAAGCCTGGAAATGCAGGACAAGATCTGGCAACGAGAAATACCTGTTCGTCGAGATTTTAGCCGCCGCAGGGCGAGCTCCCGGGTGATCCTCGCTGGTCGGCACTAATCCGGTCAGTGCGCGGCGCGTTCGGACGTCAAACGAATTGCGAATTAAGCGGCGCTGTGATGGCACTGTGTACCCGGATCTGCATGCCACCGGGCGGTGAAGCAACGACAACGCAGATCGATGTGGCGCAACATGCACGGGCGCACTATATTTTTATAGTGGGCAGTTCATAAGAGAACGAACCGCTCGGTTCGCGTGCAAGCGCAAGAGGAATGCTCAGGAAGTTGACCCAGGAGTTGCTATGAGCGGCCACAGCTTGGCGGTAACAGCGTCCGGACGTGCGGGCGGCGGCGCCCCGGCGTGCGGGGCGGACGCCCAGCCGGTGCTGCGCCGGGCACCGGTGACACTTCGGCAAGCTGACTTCGACCAGTTTGTCGTCGGCAACGGGCCGCCGGTTGTGGTCATTTTTTGGGCGCGATGGTGCAGCCTGTCCAAGGCTATGACGTCCCATCTGAGCGCTGGCGCGCGCCGGTTCGCTGGGCAGGCGTTGCTCGCGAAGGTAGAAGCAGACGATGAATCTCGCCTTGCCGAGCGTTACCAAATTCGCAGTGTCCCGACCATCATCCTCTTTTGCAACGGCCGGGAAGCCGGTCGCCACAGTGGTGTCATGAGCGCTGAGCAGCTCGAACTGTGGCTGCGCCCTCATCTCGCATTGATGAAGGCGCAGCCGCAGCCTGAAGGGGCCCCGTGGCGACGCGCACAATATCGCGATGTGCGCGAGGACGATGTTGCGCGTTAAGCGGCTAAACGAGCACGTCAAATCCACATGCGAGCCCGCTGCATGAGACCGTCGTTCCGCCGCTCGCCACCCGCGATGCCTGGAAGTCGCGAACTCACCAGATACCGGCTCTACTTGTCTGGACACAAAGTGCGACTCCGGCCCCGCGGGGTCCCTCGTCGATAAACGGCAGGGGCGCCAAAACCGCCGCAGGCAATCGAAGGTCGGCGTCGGGCGTCTTTGACTTTCGGCCGCGCCGCGCCGCGAATGGCACCGCGTTGCTCGACTCGTACGCTCGAGCCTCATAGATCATCTAACGTAGGAACCCGGGCCCGACAGACTCGCTCCAGCCCGTGGGGTTTGCCGATGCGAGCGGAGATCAGTCGGCTTATCTCTACGACCCCGGCTAACCAAAGGGTGCCAGACTTGCCATTCCTTTCGCGCCAGTTCGTTCTCCATGACCAGATCGCCAATGCACGGGTCGCCTGGCCGTCGCTCGAAATGGCGTCCAACGGCTCGGCTCGCCGCACTTTCACGCCAGACGACTTGTTCGGTCGAATTGGCCGACCGCTGTTTCACTTCGGCGCCCGTGCCGGGGGCGCTTCCAGTCAAAGCGGGGCGGTCCGGCAAGGAAAATGTCCGTCGCGAAAACGCAGCGCTATCGAATTGCGGTGGGACGCAGATCTTCGTCGATGACGCTCGCCACGCTCTTGTTCAAGCCGCGGTAGGGGCGGCCTTGCCGTCATAACGCTGTATGTGGCGCGACGGAACTAAGCCGCTTGGTCCTTCCGTCTAACTCGACGCAGAGGTGCGAAGAGTGAGTCCCTTTAGGAACGAAAATTGCCGCACTCGCAATGGTGGCAGTCGCGGCAGAAGTCGCTCTGCTTGTTCATCGCTTCACCGCAATTCGGGCCGGTCTTGGGACGGCACGAAAACGCTCCGATGACGAACGATAAAACGCGCAACGAGACGCCTGCGGCCAAATCCCGACGGCGCTTGGCGACAGGCTCGCTGGATTTTCCGGTGGTGGGCATTGGCGCCTCAGCCGGCGGCATCCAAGCCTTGCTTCGCCTGTTTAAAAACATGCCAAGCGACACCGGCATGGCATTCGTTGTCGTCTTGCATTTGTCCCCAAAACATGAAAGCGTCGCCGACCAGGTCCTGCAAGGCGTGACGACAATGCCCGTCCTTCAGGTAACGGCGCCCACGCGAATCCAAAAAGACTGTGTCTACCTGATCTCGCCCTCGAACAACCTGTCCATGAAAGACGGACAGTTGCTTGTCACGCACGCTGATCGGCCACCCGGGCGCCCCGTCGCAATTGACCTGTTCTTTCGGAGTCTGGCCGAGGCGCACGGAGCGCGTGCCATCAGCATCGTTCTCTCGGGGTCGGGAACCGATGGAGCCGTTGGCATCGCTCGTATCAAGGAGTTCGCCGGCATTACGATTGCGCAGGACCCCGAGGACGCGGAGTACGAAGACATGCCCCGCAATGCGATTGCGACCGGCATGGTGGACATCGTCCTGCCGATTGCGGACATCCCGAAAAAACTCGTCGACCTGTGGACCAACATGCGCGCCATCGAGGTGCCGCAACCGCCCCAGGAACAGGTCGTTGCTCCTTCGCATGCGGACAATGTGGCCTTGGCCGCCGAGCGCGCGCTCGAAGCGATCTTGACGATCCTGCACACGCGCACCGGTCACGACTTTCATCACTATAAGCGTGCGACGGTGCTGCGGCGCATCGAGCGCCGTCTGCAAGTCAATGCGCTTCCAAATCTACCGTTGTACGAGCAATTTCTCGGCTCACATTCCGAGGAAACGTTGCCATTGCTCAAGGACATGTTAATTGGCGTTACCAATTTCTTTCGTGATCGCGAAGCATTCGACGTCCTTGAGCGAGCAGTGATCCCGAAGATCGTGACCGAGAGCAAATCGCTGGATGAACCCATGCGCGCGTGGGTGGCGGGTTGTTCCACCGGAGAGGAAGCCTATTCACTCGCGATGTTGCTGTGTGAACGTCTGCCCGAGGGAATTGAGCTGCCCGCGATTCACCTGTTCGCAACTGACATCGACACGCACGCAATCGACGTCGCCCGCGCAGGCAGCTATCCTGAGTCGATTTTGGCGGACGTGCCGGCTGCTCGCCTCGCCCGATTTTTCACTCATACCCGTGCTCGCTACGCGGTCAACAAGTCGGTGCGCGAAAAGATACTTTTCGCGCCGCATAACCTTCTTCGGGACCCGCCCTTCTCACAGCTCGATCTGGTCTCGTGCCGAAATCTGCTGATTTATCTGGACCAAAGCATTCAACGGCAAATATTTGAGACGTTTCACTTTGCGCTCAAGCCGGGTGGCTTTCTCTTTTTGGGAAGTTCGGAATCGGCCGACCTCGTCGACGATTTATTTGCTGCGCTCGACAAGAAGCACCGCATCTATCAAGCGAAGGTTCTGGCGTCGCGCCCTCGCACGTCCGTTGCTCCGATCGCCCGGTTGGCCACGGGACCGACATATGGCAGTGTTGCGGCGCAACCGGATGCCGAACGCCCGGGCCTGGAGACCGCTGATCTGCATAGACGAGCCATTGAACACGCCGCGGCGCCCAGCGTCATAGTGGCTCGCGATGGCGAGATCGTGCACATGTCAGCCGGGGTCGGGCAGTTTTTCCATTCCATGGGCGGCGAACCGTCCCACAACCTGCTGAAGCTGATTCACCCCGAGTTGCGCCTTGAGTTGCGCACAGCCCTGTTTCAGGCGACCCAAAAA
>Ga0153932_1000506_pt1 | contig 10326 bp, 8 predicted proteins | sample TSNJ016MetaG_FD_102273 | JGI IMG/M metagenome (GOLD analysis project Ga0153932, IMG submission 102273) | Attine ant fungus gardens microbial communities from New Jersey, USA - TSNJ016 MetaG | ecosystem: Host-associated > Fungi > Mycelium > Unclassified | place: USA: New Jersey, Wharton State...
CGCGTTTTGCGTTGCGTCGTCATCGACGGGTACTTCGTTCAGCTTTTTCGTCATGGAGTTCGCCGTACCGGCATTAGTCTCGACTCGCGGCTGCTGGACGACAGCCGATGGAACCGTGGATACTGAATGTGTGCGCGCTGCCTCGTCCTGCGTCGACACGACTTTCCGGGCATTACGCCGTCCGGGGTCCTGCGCCGGACCTCGCTTCACGACGCGCATGCGAGCCTGCTTCGACTCCTGCTTCGTGACGCGTTTCCGGCCCGCATTAGCAGCCGCTTCCGTTGCACTCGCTTGCTTGCCGGCCGAACTTCCGGCTTTCTCCGCTTCGCCCGCCGCATCCGACTGGCCGGAAATGCTGCCGGCCCGACTTGTCGACTGACCCAGCGTTTTTTTGCCTGGCGGCCTGACGGCTTTCGCCGCTCTGGCCGGCCCTGCACTCACTGCCGATGCAACCGAGCCTTGCTTCCTGGTGCTCAATTCAGTGCCCGGTTGACTGCCTGACTGACTACTTGAAGCAGACAAACCGGAAGGTGACTTGACGGCTGACGCGCGGCGTCTGGACGCTCCGGAGGAAGGAACTGACCGGCTTTGGGCCACTGCCCGTTTCGACTCGTTAGAGCCGCGTGCCGTTGTTTTCTTCCCGCTAGCAGTCTTAACCATGCGTGCCTCACCTCTTTTTCGCAAATGAGCACAAAAGTCAAAAAAACAACTTGCTGAAAACCTTTAATTGTAGCATGCGCTATTTACACCTCCCGACTTACCCCGCGTGCAGCCTTGATTTGAGCAGCTTTAACCGATAATTCCGAGAATTCGGCAATTTCTTCTGCGGTCAGGCTGGCCTGCTGCGCCAGTTGATCCAGCCGATTCCTATAGCTGTCATGCCGGAGTTTGACAACGGTTGCCTGTAGTTCCTCTGCCAAAAGCTTTTTCTGCTCCTGCACACGCTCGTTGGCAGACTCGTCAGCGGGGTCCCGCATCAGCAGGTCACGTACATTTTCATCATAGGCGAGAATTTCCTGGAAGATATCCTCGTAAGTCGGGGCGTTCGCGGCGTTGCGCAACAGATCCGACAACATCTGGAACTCCGCGGTCTCGCCCAGCTCCCGCGCATGTCCGATCACTTCGCTGAATAATTCGCCGTGTTCGGTCATGGTCACGAGCGACTGCTCGCTTTCGTGATCGAGCGTTTTATAAATCGATGGATACATCACCAGATTGCGCAACGCACGTTGTTCATGCCCTTTGACGCGACGCCGCTCGCTCTTCGGCAACGCGGCCCGGGCAACTGCCGCGGCGCGCGAATCGATGTCGCACAATGCAGCAATTTCACCAAACGGCGTATTCAGCCGATCGGCCAGCATGTGCAGGATCTGCACGCGCAGCGCGTTGGGTGGAAGCGCCTGCAGCAGCGGTTTGGCATCGAACAGCGCCTTCGCGCGGCCTTCCGGCTGGTCGAGCTCTTTGTCGTTCAAAATCTCGTTGAGCAGGAATTGCGACAGCGGCATGGCGCGATCGACCTGTTCACCAAAACCGTCCGTACCGAACTCGCGCACGTAGCTGTCCGGATCGTGCTCTTTTGGCAGGAACAGGAAGCGGATGGTGCGGTTGTCGGCGGCGTGCGGCAAACATGCTTCGAGCGCGCGACGCGCCGCGCGACGGCCAGCGGAATCGCCATCGAAGCTGAACACGACCGTTTCAGTCTGACGAAACAGCTTTTGAACGTGGACCGGCGTGCAGGCCGTCCCGAGCGTGGCGACCGCATTCGCAAACCCGAGTTGCGCGAGCGCCACCACGTCCATATACCCTTCGACGACCAGTGCGTAGCCAAGTTCGCGGATGGCCAGACGTGCTTCAAACAAACCGTACAACTCGCTGCCCTTGCTGAACAGCGGCGTTTCCGGCGAGTTCAGGTACTTGGGTTCGCCACCGTCGAGCACGCGTCCCCCAAAACCGATCACGTTTCCCTTCACATTGCGGATGGGAAACATCACGCGTTCGCGGAAGCGGTCGTACCGGCGGGACTGGCCCTGGTTGTCGCTTTTTTCGCTGACGATGATCAGGCCCGCTTCCACCAGGTTGTCGTTCTTGTAATCGGGAAACGCGCTTTCCAGGTTCTGCCAGCCGTCCGGCGCGTAACCCAGCCCGAACCGCAATGCGATTTCGCCGGTGAGACCGCGTTTTTTCAGATATTCGATGGCGTTGGGCGCCCCGCGCAATTGCTTCCTGTAGAAGTCACAGGCGGTTTGCATCACTTCCGTCAACGCGACGCTGACCGCCTTGCTTGGCGCAGGCGAATAGCCTTCGCCAGATCCGCCCGAAAGCCGCGAGGGTTCCTGTGGAACCGTCAAGCCGACTGATTGGGCGAGTTCCTGTACGGCTTCCGGAAAGGTCAGCGCCGTGTGCTCCATGAGAAAGCTGATGGCCGTGCCGTGCGCGCCGCAGCCGAAGCAGTGATAGAACTGCTTGGTCGGGCTGACCGTGAACGAGGGACTTTTCTCGTTATGGAACGGGCACAGGCCCATGAAGTTCGCGCCGCCCTTCTTCAACTGGACGAACTTGCCCACCACGTCGACGATATCGACGCGGTTCAGCAAGTCCTGAAGAAACGAATGCGGAATCACTTAGTAAGTCTTTTGCTGAGTCTTTATAAGAAGCTTATTTGGCGAGCGCCGCTTTTACCAGGCCCGATACCGCCGTCATGTCGGCGCGTCCGGCCAGCTTCGGCTTCAGCACGCCCATCACCTTGCCCATGTCCTGCGGACCCGCCGCGCCCGTTGCCGACACGGCAGCCTGGATCTCGGCATTGATGTCATCGGCTGATAATTGTTCCGGCATGTAGGCCGACAACACGCCCAGTTCGGCTTGTTCCTTCGCGACCAGATCGTCACGTCCCGCCGTCTGGAACTGGCTGATGGAATCCTTGCGCTGCTTGATCATCTTGTCGATCACCGCCGTGATCGCTGCGTCGTCCAGTGTGATGCGCTCATCGACTTCGCGCTGCTTGATCGCCGCGAGCAGCAGCCGGATGGTCCCGAGGCGCTCCGTTTCGCGGGCGCGCATTGCGGTTTTCATGTCGTCGGTGATCTGGTCTTTAAGGCTCATTGCTTGGGACTCTGCTGATGCTGTGTTAAGAATTCTGCCGTTCATGGCTCAATGCAAAAACCCGCTTGAGAGGGTTTCCTCAAGCGGGATCATGAACCAGGGTGTTTCGAGTACTTTTGAAACCGGCCGGCGTGGAGCTGTGCGCCTGCCAGCGTGTTTTGGGAAGGGATCGAATTGTTTTTCATGGATCACCGCCCCGATTGCACTCTTTTGAGTTGCGCCGATTGTCGCTACTAACTAGGCAGTATAGCAGGTCGAAAACAGGTTTTCTAAGCCAGAAGCGGGCTTGATCCATCTTGCAAATCATCGGCTAAAACCATGCTGGTCATGGGTTTGGGGCCTGCTTGAACGTTTCAGGCACGAACCTGCTCGGCCGCCGCCTTTCCCGCCGCCACCGCGGACGCCCACGCCCACTGGAAGTTGTATCCGCCGAGCCAGCCGGTGACATCGACGGCCTCGCCGATGAAATACAAACCCGCGACCCGCGCGCTCATCATCGTTGCCGACGAAAGCTCGCGCGTGTCCACACCGCCGCGGGTGACTTCGGCTTTCCGGTAGCCTTCCGTGCCGTTTGGCGTCAGTGTCCAGCGCGACAGCGATTCGCCGATCTGACGCAGGGTTTTATCGGGGAGATCGGCAAGACGCGAATCCGCCGGCACGCGCTGGACGTCGAGCCAGGTCTGGGCAAGCCGCGCCGGAACGCGTTCCGCCAGGAACGTACCGACCTGTTTGCGCGATTCACGCTTGGCGGCAAGCAGATCGCCGGTCGCATCCACGCCCGGCAGCAGGTCGATGCAAATCGGCTCCGACGGGTTCCAGTAGCTCGAAATCTGCAACACGCCCGGCCCCGACAAACCCCTGTGCGTGAGCAGCAGATCCTCGGAGAATTCCGTGCGCTGGCGGCCCGTGCCGGCACTCAGTTCAACGGGTACGGACAGCCCGGATAGCGCCGCGAACGGCTCCCAGTCGGCCGGTGCGAAGGTCAGCGGCACGAGGGCGGGACGGGTATCGATGAGCTTGTGGCCGAACTGCTTCGCCACACGATACGCAAAATCCGTCGCGCCGATTTTCGGTATCGACAGGCCGCCAGTCGCGACAACGAGCGCCGCGCACGACATCGCGCCCGCGGTCGTTGCAAGCGTGAAGCGGGCGCCGTCGTGACTGATGGTATCGATTCCGACCGGCCGGCGCCACGTCACGCCGCCCGTGTCGCATTCGCTCTTCAGGACCTGGATGATCGATTCGCTGGAGTCATCGCAGAAAAGCTGGCCTTTGTGTTTTTCGTGCCACGCCACGCGATGTCGCCTGAGCAGCGCGAGAAAATCCTGAGGCGTATAACGGGCGAGCGCGGAGCGGCAAAAATGCGGATTCGCCGATAAAAAATTCGCCGGCCCGGCGTTGATATTCGTGAAGTTGCAGCGCCCGCCGCCCGAAATGCGGATCTTTTCAGCGAGCCGTTCGGCATGGTCGATCAGCACCACGCGGCGGCCGTTTTGCGCGGCCACGGCGGCGCACATCATGCCGGCGGCGCCCGCACCGATGACGGCGATATCGTAAGTTTCCATGGCGCGCATTGTAGCGGCTGGCCGCCGGGGTTGCCGAGGGCAGAACGGCTGCCGCTGGTATACTTGTGCGCTACCCCAAACATCCCGAGAAGTCCCCCGCCATGCTCGTTCTAGGCATCGAAAGTTCCTGCGATGAAACCGGCCTTGCCCTCTACGACACCGAGCGCGGCCTGCTTTCGCACGCACTGCATTCGCAAATCGCCATGCACCGGGAATACGGCGGCGTCGTGCCCGAACTGGCATCGCGCGACCATATTCGCCGCGCGTTGCCGCTGCTCGAACAAGTGATGGCGGAAGCGAAAACGGCGCCTGCGGACATCGACGCCATCGCGTTCACGCAAGGGCCCGGCCTCGCCGGCGCGCTGCTGGTCGGCGCGAGTGTGGCGAACGCACTGGCCATGGCGTGGGATCTGCCGACCGTCGGCATTCATCATCTGGAAGGGCATCTGCTGTCGCCGCTTCTCGTGAGCGAGCCGCCGCCGTTTCCGTTCGTGGCGCTGCTGGTATCGGGCGGACACACGCAGTTGATGCGCGTGACCGACGTCGGGGAATACGAAACGCTCGGCGAGACACTCGACGACGCCGCAGGCGAAGCCTTCGACAAAACCGCCAAGCTCCTCGGCCTGGGCTACCCGGGCGGACCGGAGGTCTCGCGGCTGGCCGAATCCGGTACCTCCGGCGCGGTCAAACTGCCACGCCCGATGCTGCATTCCGGCGACCTGGACTTCAGCTTCAGCGGTTTGAAGACCGCCGTGCTCACTCACAGCCGCAAGCTCGGCGCGGACGTCAGCGAGCAGTCGAAGGCGGATCTGGCGCGCGGCTTTGTCGATGCAGCCGTCGATGTACTGACGGCGAAGTCCATCGCCGCATTGAAGCAGACGGGCTTGAAGCGGCTGGTGGTGGCGGGCGGCGTGGGGGCGAACCGGCAGTTGCGCGAGGCGTTGTCGGCGGCTGCGAAAAAGCGCCGCTTCGAGGTGCACTACCCTGACTTGTCGCTATGCACCGATAACGGCGCGATGATTGCGCTCGCCGGCGCCTTGAGGCTTGCGCGCTGGCCCGATCAGGCCGTGCGCGATTACGCTTTCACGGTGAAGCCGCGCTGGGATCTGACGTCCCTGGCGGCCGCCTAGTTTAAGAATGTAGTTTCAAGACGGGTCAGGAAACCCGCTTATCGTGCTCGATCACTGCGTAGGCGCTGTGATTGTGAATGGACTCGAAGTTTTCCGCTTCCAGCACATAAGCCACGATCCGCGCATCCTCGTTCAGGCGCGTGGCGACATCGCGTACAAGGTCTTCTACGAACTTCGGATTTTCGTACGCGCGCTCGGTCACGAATTTCTCGTCGGGCCGCTTCAGCAAACCCCACAACTCGCACGACGCCTCTTCTTCCGCAATCCGGATCAGGTCTTCAACGGCCAGCTCGCCCGTGAACTCTGCGCTGATCGTCACATGCGAGCGCTGGTTGTGCGCGCCGTACTGTGAAATCTGCTTCGAGCACGGGCACAAGCTCGTCACCGGCACGAGCACTTTCAGCGACGTCCGCGTTTCGCCCGCGCGAATCTCACCTGTGAATGTGACCTCGTAGTCCATCAGGCTTTGCACGCCGGAGACCGGCGCGGTCTTCATGACGAAGTACGTAAACGATACTTCGATACGCCCCGAATGCGCCTCGAGCTTGAGCAGCATCGCGGCGAGCATGGAACGGAAAGCGGTTTGGTCGAGCGGCGCGCGATGCTCTTCGAGCAAGGCCACGAAGCGCGACATGTGGGTGCCCTTCTGATCGGCGGGAAGGTGGACGTCGAGATTCCAGAGACCCACGCCCGGCTGCAATTGGCCGGTCGATGTCCGGATGGTCAGCGGATATCGCACCGCTTTAACGCCAACGCGCTGGATCGGGATCTGCCGCGTGTCGAGCGAGCTCTGGACATCGGGCATCGCAAAGGCGGGATTCATCTGGTTCATTGAATTTCCTTGTCCGTCGCGCGCATTGTGGTCGTTATCACGCGAGGATGCAGCGGCGATGCAACCTGGCGGACGTCCCCGACGCCCGCCGTAGCACTGCAATCTTTGAAGTCAAGCGACGCGTTTGGTCAGCTTGCCGGTGTCGCTCTGGACGTCGTGTGAGACGGCGTCTTTCAGGAAACGCTCGCGAATCGACTTCGCGATCCCCGCACCGTCCAGCCCGCACGACACTAGCAACTTGACTGGATCGCCATGATCGATAAACACGTCCGGCAAGCCGAGTTGCAGCACCGGCTTGATGACCGAGCTGGCCAGCAGGCTTTCCACGCAGGCCGAGCCCGCGCCGCCCATGATCGCGCCTTCTTCGACGGTCACGAGCACGTCGTGCGTGGCGGCCAGTTCCCGCAGCAGATCGGCATCGATAGGCTTGACGAAACGCATGTTGGCTACGGTCGCGTCCAGTTCTTCGGCAGCGGCAAGCGCGGGTGCGACCATGGTGCCGAACGCAAGAATCGCGATGCGCGAGCCCGAACCCACTTTTTGCGTCGATTCGCGCCGGATTTCGCCCTTGCCGAGCGGGAGGGCCGTCATCTTCTTGACGATCTTCACACCCGTGCCCGCGCCGCGCGGATAACGCACGGCCGTGGGGTTCGGCTGCTGCAACGCCGTGTAAAGCATCTGGCGGCATTCGTCTTCGTCGGACGCGGCCATCACCGTCATGTTCGGGATGCAGCGCAGGAACGCGAGGTCGTAGTTGCCGGCGTGCGTCGCACCGTCCGCGCCGACCAGACCCGCACGGTCGATGGCGAACACCACCGGCAGGTTTTGCAATGCGACGTCGTGGATCAACTGGTCATACGCACGCTGCAGGAAGGTCGAGTAGATCGCGACGACCGGGCGCATGCCATCGGCGGCCAGACCGCCCGCAAACGTCACGGCGTGCTGCTCGGCAATACCGACATCGAAATAACGATCCGGGAAGCGCTTCTCGAACTCCACCATGCCCGAGCCTTCACGCATGGCCGGCGTAATGCCGACAACGCGCGAATCCTGCTCGGCGGCGTCGCAGAGCCATTCGCCGAAGACCTGCGTGTAGGTTTTCTTCGATGGCACCGTAGAAGGCTTGATGCCCTCTGCCGGATTGAATTTGCCCGGCCCGTGGTACAGCACCGGATCGGCTTCGGCGAGCTTGTAGCCTTGCCCTTTCTTCGTCACGACGTGCAGGAACTGCGGACCACGCAGCTCCTTGATGTTCTGCAGCGTCGGGATCAGCGATTCGAGATCGTGACCATCGATTGGTCCGATGTAATTGAAGCCGAACTCCTCGAACAACGTGGCCGGCACGATCATGCCCTTCGCGTGTTCCTCGAGCTTGCGGGCGAGATCGAGCATGGGGGGCGCCACGCGCAGCACACGCTCCACGCCGGCACGTGCGGCGGCGTAGAAACGCCCCGACATCAGGCGCGCAAGATGGCGATTCAGCGCGCCGACCGGCGGCGAGATCGACATGTCGTTGTCGTTCAGGATCACGAGGAGCGGCACGTCGTCGGCCACGCCAGCGTTGTTCATGGCTTCGAAGGCCATGCCGGCGGTCATTGCGCCGTCGCCGATCACCGCGATGGAATAACGGTTGTCGCCCTGCAGCTTGCTCGCGATCGCCATGCCGAGCGCCGCCGAAATGGACGTGCTGGAGTGCGCTGTGCCGAAGGTGTCGTATTTCGATTCGCTACGGCGCGGAAAGCCGGAAATCCCGCCAGCCTGGCGCAGCGTTTTCATCTGGTCGCGGCGGCCCGTCAGGATCTTGTGCGGATAAGTCTGGTGGCCCACGTCCCAGACGATTTTATCGTTCGGGGTATCGAAGACGTAATGAAGCGCTATCGTCAGCTCGACCGTTCCGAGATTCGACGACAAATGCCCGCCCGTCTGCGACACGCTGTCGAGCACGTAGGCACGCAACTCTTCGGCCAGCGGTTTTAGTTCGTGGCGGTCCAGCGCTCGCAATGCGGCTGGATCGTCGATGGTTTTCAGCAAGTCGTACATCGTCGTCCCATTTAGGAAAACTGGCGAAAGCCGTTCAGGTCTGCAAGCATCTTGCACGCCTGCCGGTTCCGCGTTTTATCGTATGTTTCAGTTCACCCGGTTCACAACCAGGTCGGCCAGTTCGCCCAGTCGGGCGGCCCGCGGGCCAAACGGCGCTAGTGCAGCATGGGCATCGCGGCCCAGTTGAGCTGCCAGTTCGCGCGATGCATCGAGTCCGATGATCGACACGTACGTCGGTTTGTCGTCCTTTGCGTCCTTGCCCGCCGTCTTGCCAAGCGTGGCGGAGTCTGCGGTGACGTCGAGAATGTCATCCACGACCTGGAACGCCAGGCCAATTGCGGCCGCATACGAATCCAATGCGCTCATGGCGGCCGCGTCCGGTGCTTCGCCACAGAGTGCACCCATTCTTACGGCCGCGCGCAACAAGGCGCCGGTTTTCTTTCGGTGCATGGTCTCGAGTTCCGGGCGCGACAGCTTGCGTCCGACGCTCTCCAGGTCGATGGCCTGCCCGCCCGCCATGCCCACCGAACCACTCGCCAGCGCCAGTTCCCGCGTGAGAGCGGCCTGCTGGGCGGCGCTCAGGCCGTTATTGTCCCCGGTCAGCGCAACGAACGCCTGCGACTGCAGCGCGTCGCCGACGAGCAGTGCCGTCGCTTCGTCATATTGCACATGTACCGTTGGTTTTCCGCGACGCAGAGCGTCGTCGTCCATGGCAGGCATGTCGTCATGAACCAGCGAATACACGTGAATCATCTCGAGAGCCGCGCTCCCGGCGTCCAGCGCCTGGGCGCTCGCACCCGTCAGTTCACCGGCTGCGTGGCACAGGAGCGGGCGCACCCGCTTGCCGCCCCCGAGCACGGCGTAGCGCATGGCTTCATGCAGCTTGGCGGGCGCGATGTCAGTACCCGGAAGGTAATGTTCCAGCGCGGTTTCGACGCGATCGAGGCTCGCGTGCATCCATTGGTCAAAAGTCATAAGTCGTCCCCGTTATCTGCCGATGTGCCTGCGCCCTGGGTGGCGCGCTGCAATTCGGCGGGCAGCGGTTTTAGTGTGTCGCCATCGAGCACGCGAACCTGCTGCTCGACCTTTTCTAATTGTTGCTGGCAAAAGCCGACGAGCGCCGCGCCACGGCGGTACGCAGCGAGCGATTCCTCCAGGCTCAGCGCGCCGCCTTCCATGCGCGCTACGAGCCCCTCCAGTTCGGCCAGCGCCGTCTCGTAATTCTCCGGGAGCGGCGCGTTGTCCGCGCTTGCCGAGCCATCCTGCGTTGCGGTTTTCGCCATGAATCGTGGGTGTAATGTCGGATTTCGGGAAACAAGTCGGACATTCTACGGCAAAAGCGGCTTTTCCGACCTCCGCCATGCGCTGACCCATGCCAGTAGCGCGTCTCAGGCTGCCTTCGCTTGCTTGTAAAAATCCTGAAAAGTCCCGCAAAAGCCCGGAACTCCGCGCTGGGATTTGACCCAAAACAAGTCCTCGGGCGCCCCATTGAAAGGGTTTTCGTTATAATTCGCGGTCTCCCTAAATCGAATCCTCGATGGTTGGGTTGTTCACTGCTTTCACGTCTTCACGGGAGTGGGAATGTCCAATCTGAGCAATGCATTGCAACTGAACGCAATTCACAGTCAGTTGCCAGTCACGGCTTACTTTGACGAAG
>Ga0153932_1000507_pt1 | contig 10318 bp, 10 predicted proteins | sample TSNJ016MetaG_FD_102273 | JGI IMG/M metagenome (GOLD analysis project Ga0153932, IMG submission 102273) | Attine ant fungus gardens microbial communities from New Jersey, USA - TSNJ016 MetaG | ecosystem: Host-associated > Fungi > Mycelium > Unclassified | place: USA: New Jersey, Wharton State...
CTGGCGCCGATTGCCGGCGAAATCAGCGAAGGCAAAGGCCTGAACATCGGCTACTTCGCACAGCAGGAACTCGACGTGCTGCGCCCACTCGACACGCCGATGGAACACATGATCCGCCTTGCCAAGGACACGCCGCCGAACATGCGTGCCCCCGGTCAGAGTGGCACCGAACAATCGCTTCGCACCTTCCTCGGCACTTTCAGCTTCGGTGGCGACATGGTCCATCAGAAGGTCGGCACGATGAGCGGCGGCGAAAAGGCGCGGCTCGTGTTGTGCATGATCGTGTGGCAGCGCCCCAACCTGCTGCTGCTCGATGAGCCGACCAACCACCTCGACCTGGCCACACGCGAAGCGCTGGGCATGGCACTCAACGAATTCGAAGGCACGGTGTTGCTGGTCAGTCACGACCGGTCCCTGCTGCGCGCGGTCTGTGATGAGTTCTGGCTCGTCACCGATGGTGGCGTCGAGCCCTTCGACGGCGATCTGGACGATTACCAGCAGTTCCTGCGCGACGAAGCTCGTCGCATCCGTGAACAGGCTGCCGGGGAGCAGAAGATCGCCGCCTGAGTCAGCCCCGTGGCAGTTCCAGTTCGGAAGCTGCCATGGCGAATCGCGGACGACCGGCTGCGCCTCTTCGGATAACGAATCACCTTATCCAACGTGATTGGAAGATCGCGAATTCGCTTGCCGGTGGCATTAAAAACCGCGTTCGCGATGGCCGCGCCCGCTCCGTGGTTCCGATCTCGCCAACGCCGCGCGCGCCCATTGGCGTGTGAGGGTCCTCCAGAAGCGACGTCCTGGGGTCAAAGTCCAATTCAAGCTCATCGCCGTTAATGACGACATGCATGCTTGAAGCGAACAGAAGTACGGCAATTCCCTGCTTACAAATCGCGGGCAAGCTCGCGAGCTTTTTCGCTGGCCTCATTGCGGGACGCATGGTCCTGCTCGGGGCCTGCCAACGTTTTTTCAACGCTGATCACACGTACGTCGGTGATCCCAACCATGCGCGACCACATGGTGAGATAAGCGGTCTGAAAGTCGAACTGATCCTGTGGAAAATCCGCCCCAAGCTGAACGCCTCGCGCCGCGATCGTGACGACCGTCCTTCCGCCAAGCAGGCCGTTCAATCCTCTTTCGTCGAATGTAAACAGCACGTCCTTTTGCGATATGACATCGATCAGATGTTTGAGCCGATACGGGATGCCGAAATTCCACATCGGTACGCTGAAGAGAATGACGTTTGCCTGCCGGAACCGTTCAGCAAGCGTACTGACGGCGCGCCACGCGTCAGCCTGCACGGGATCGAGCGGCCGGCCCTCGATGCCCGCGTATTTTGCTTCGAGCACCGGCCCGTCGAAAACAGGCAGGTCGATTTCCCAAACGTTCAGTTCGTCGACGGTCCGGTCAGGATGTCCCTCCTTCCATGCGTCAATGAAGGCGTTAGCGACCTGCCGGGACGCTGAGCGCCCTGTGCGCGGCGAACCAATTACGTGAAGAAGATGCATAAGTGCTCGCAAAGGTAAGTTGAATGAAGAGCGAATCGCCGCGCTGTCATGTCATGTCAGCATCGGCGTCAGGTCCGGATCGCCTTTGGCCATCGCCCTCTGATACCCGGCTCGTTCGCCGATTCGCTGAAGATACGCCAATAAGTGAGGATATGGCTTCAGATCAAGCGGATGAAACAGACGCATCGTGGTCAGCGAAAAGACACTCATGATGTCTGCCGCGGTGAACGCGCTGCCAGCAAGATAGTCGTTCTGTGCAAGCTGCGCTTCGATCAGCGCGAGCACCTTGTCCAGTCGTCCCTGCGCCGACGTCAGGATCGGATGGTCCCGTGCCAGCCCGCAGCGCCCAATGAACATCGATCGGCCCATTACCGGCTGAAGATTGCCATTGGCGAAGTGAAACCAATAAAGATAGGAGGCGAAATCGGGATGATCGGGCCCATGCTGCAGGCGTCCGTGACCGTATCGGGCGAGAACAAATTGGACGATCGCGGCCGACTCGGCAAGCAAGATCCCATCGGCTTCAATGAGCGGTGCGGCGCCGAGCGGATGCAGCGCCTTGAGCTCCGGCGGTGACAGCTGCGTGACCGGGTCGCGCGTGTATTTTTCGAGCTTGTAAGGAACCTCGAGTTCTTCACAGAGCCAGACGATCCGTTTCGACTGTGAGTGACCAAGGTGATGGATTTTTAGCATGAACCTTTCCTTGTAAGAAGTGCGGCAAGTGATCCGATTCTTCCGGATAACGTCGGCACGCGTTGATTCAAAAAACGACCCCCGGCCGCAAGTCGGTAACGCATATCCTGTGTCCCTTCTCTTGTCGTCGATTCAGACGGCCAATGCAAAAGCCGCCTGAAGATAGTCCATCAGCAGCTTGACACGCACTGGCACGCGTCTGCCGGCGGGATGAACCAGGTAGGTGGGAACAGATTCACGCTGGAGCTGCGGCAGGAGCACCTGCACTTCGCCTGTGGCAATCTCCGGCGCGACGACCCACGCTGGTACCTGCGCGATGCCAAGTCCACACAATATGCCCGCGCGAATTTGCTCGGCGTCGCCGGTCATGAACGGTCCGCGCGGCGTGTAGGCGACCGTCTCGTCACCCGACCCGAATACCCACGGACGACGTTCCCGCCCATGGGCGAAGACCACGCAGTCGTGCGCATCGAGATCGTCGAGACACGTCGGCATCGCGTGCGTCGCGAGGTAAGTGCGGCTTGCGACGAGCAGGAAAGGCGAGTCGCAAAGCTTCCTCGCGGTCATCGAAGAATCCTGCATGCGGCCATGACGGATCGCGAGATCGATCCCGTCGCCGATCAGATCGACCTGACGCTCCGAGACCGACATCTGGATTTCCACGTCCGGATAACGTCGGAAGAACTCGGGCAGCAGCGGCGTAATACACAGGCGTCCGTGCGCGGGCGACGTGCTCAGACGGATCAAGCCGCGCGGCGATTGCTGCCTGTCGCCCACCGATGACTCGGCGAGATCGAAATCCTCCAGCAGCGTCTTCGCCGAGGAATAGAACGTTTGCCCCGCTTCGGTAACGCTCACCTGGCGCGACGTGCGTGCAAGCAGTTGCGCGCCCAGATAGCGTTCGAGCGCGCGGATCTGCTTGCTCACGGCGGGCTGCCCCATCCCTTCGGCACGCGCCACGGCCGTGAAGCTGCCACTTTCGACCAGCCTTACGAAGAGCCGCATTGCGTCGAGTCGATCCACTTGTTCCGCTCCCCTTTCATCAATTCCGAATTGGAATCAATGGTATGCCCGTTACAGCCGTTTTCGCAATGGATCAGGACGCTTAAGGTAGCGCTTTCCAATCAAGGAGTTAAACGATGAAAGCGATTTGTGTAACGGCCCCGCGGGACTTGGAAGTGCGCGAGGTGCCGACGCCCACCGAGGCGGCAGCGGGCCATGTGCTGATTGAAATGGCAGGATCCGCGATCAATCACGGCGACAAGACTTTCCTCAAACAGCCCGCGTCGTTGGGAGTAGCGCTGCCTACCGTTCGGCACGACGTTTGGGGGGCATCGGGTGCGGGTACCGTTATCGCGGTCGGAGACGGGGTGCCATCGCGGTACGCCGGTCGACAGGTCGCCATTTACCGGTCGCTTGGACGCAGCGCGGAAAGCATAGGGCTATGGTCGGAGCGGGCGCAGATGCCTTACACCAACTGCCTGATCTTGCCGGACCATGTGTCGGCCCTGGATTACAGCGGCTCGCTGGTCAACGTGATGACGGCGTACGCGTTTATCGATGAGATTATCGCGGCGGGGCATCGGGGCATCCTTGTCACGGCAGGGAATTCGGCGACCGGCAACGCGATCGCCGCGCTTGCCCGCGAACGCGGCTTGCCGGCAGTTTTCCTCGTTCGTACGGACGCAGCGCGCGACGCGTTGCATGCCGCGGGTATCGAACATGTGATCGTGACCCATGAAGGGTTCACGGCGACGCTCGCCGAACTCTCAGCGAAACTGGGAGCGACGGCGGTATTCGACGGCGTGGGTGGCCGGTTGCTCAGCGACGTGGCAACGGCCTTGCCGGTGAATTCGACAATCTGGTGCTACGGTTTTCTGGACGCGGCGTCGCCGGTGTCGTTCCCGAGCGCGCTGGTCATGATGAAGAACCTCGTCATCCGGCGTTTCAGCAACTTCGACAGCGGGACCGTCAAGGACCGGGGAAGACTCGGGGCCGCGTTGCGGGCGCTCGAACCGGTGATCGAGGATCGGCTATACCGGACCCGGATTGGCGAAACGTTCGTCTATGAGCAAATCGACGCGGCGATGACTTATGAGGGCCGGGACGGCACGAAGGCCATTCTGACCGCGTGAGGCTGTTCGTTGAGGCATGACAAAGCTGGATCAGGCGCCAGCGGCTTCCTTGGGACGCGTGCGACGTTTAAAAAATCGAACAATGCCCCACCTTCGTTCAAATTGTCGACTCGTATAAACTGTGCCGATGACCCATGAAATCGACTACCTCAACCCCGCCCTTCCCCGTGGCCTCCGACGCGTGTCGATGCCTGTGGTCGACGCGACTCCCGCCACGCTTGATGGATTCGGCAGGCTTGTGACAGACCCGAGCGAGTGCTCGATCGAGATCGTGCAATGGCCGGCAGTGGGGACAAGGCCAATCGACCCCGGAACCGGTGATGAGGCAGGCACGACCGAAGGGACATTCGTGAGCGAATGGCGCGGGGATATTCTCTACGGCCGAAACGAGGCCGTGGGCGGGAACTACATCCTTGCATACGCGAAGGAGCCTGAAGCAGCGCGCGACGACAACGCCAATGCCCCGGAACTCTTGTTACTTTGGCATGCGAACTATCACCCCGACGGCGGACAACTTTTCTTTCCTCTCGACCATCGTCCGTTCTACATTCCACTCGCGTTGCCCGGGGACGACATTACACCCGAGAAATTCGTGTGCTTTCGCTTCAATGGCCAGCGGGGTCTCTACATCCACCCGAACGTCTGGCATGAAGGTGTGTTCACGCTTAGCGGGACGCAGCGGTTTTTTGATAAGCAGGGCGCAGTCCATGCGCGCGTCTCTGTCGACTTTGCCCGCGAGTTTGGCTGTCTTCTCGAGGCGCCGATCGCCGGCGCCGCCTGACCGTCTGGTCGAGGAGCGCGTCAAGCCGGCTGTAGAGCGCGGAGGAATTCAATCTCCGCCTAAAAACGAATTCCACCGCATTGCACTGGACCACTCAGCACGTCGTCCAGATGAGTACGTGTCATCTCACGCCGATTTCAAGGCAGCGACACGATCTTGCCGATGCTCTGGCGGCTTTCAAGTTCCCGGTGGGCCTGCGCGCCGTCTCGCAACGCGTACGTTCGCGAAACGCGCGGCGTCACGTCGCCTGACCGGATCCAGTTGAACAATTCCGTGGTGCGCGTCTGGCGCTCTTCAGCCGTGGTGAGCACGTTCCACAGGTCACCGCCGACCAGGGCCAGCGACCGGTCCATGAGCAGCCGCGGGTCCACGGGCGCCGGATCGCCCGCCGCCATGCCGTAGAAAACGATCGTGCCACCGGTGCGCGCGGCGTCCAGGCTCTCGCGCAGCGTCGTGCCTATCGAGTCGTACACCACGTCTGCGCCGCGCCCGCCCGTGAGCGACTTCACGGCCTCAAGCCAACCCTCGGTGGGGATCACAAACTCCGTGCCGAGATCGCGCACGGCTTTCCGCTTGGCCTCCGTCGAAGCGATGCCGATGACGCGCGCCCCCAAGTGTCGCAGGATCTGGACGAGGAGCAGCCCCACGCCTCCTGCCGCTGCGTGCACAACGGCCCAATCCCCGGCGCGCAACGCGACGCTGTCGCGGCACAAGTACTGCGCGGTCAGGCCCTGGAGCAGGCTGCCGGCGGCCATCTCGAAGGAAATTTCATCCGGCAACGCGACGAGGCGGCTCACATCGACCGCGCAGAGTTCCGCGTTGGCGAATGGGCTGTCGGCGAAACCCACACGCTGACCGGGCTGCAGGCCGCTGCCCTGAGGCGCCGTGACGACCTCGCCAGCGCCCTCGTAGCCGAGGATCCACGGCGGCGCCCCGGCAAGGTGGTAGTTCCCCTTGCGCCGATAAACATCAGCGAAGTTCAGGCCGATGGCGCGCATGCGCACCAGCGCCTGCCCGGAGCCCGGAACGGGATCTGGCACCGCTTCGTAGCGGAGGACGTCGGCATCGCCGAATTGATGAAAGACTAGAGCGTGCATGGATACCCCATATGGTCCTGCCGAAACGTGATTTTCTTCACAGGGATCTCGTCACGCCGCCATCGACACGCAGGTTCTGACCGGTGATGTAGCCCGCCCCCTCGGAAGCCAGGAAAGCGACAGTCGCGGCGATCTCGTCGCTCCGGCCGTAGCGCTGCATTGGCACGCTGTCCCGGCGTTCGTCAGTTTCGGGAAGGCTGTCTATCCAGCCGGGGAGGACATTGTTCATGCGGATGTTGTCCGCTGCGTAGGTGTCCGCGAAAATCTTCGTGAAGGCAGCCAGGCCCGCCCGGAACACGGCGGAGGTCGGGAACATGCCGGAGGGTTCGACGGCCCACGCCGTCGAGATGTTGATGATCGTGCCCGACTTCTGCTGCTTCATCGTCTCCACCACGAGCCGCGATGCACGGACGACATTGAGGAAATAGACGTCCATGCCTCGGTGCCAGTCGTCGTCGGACATTGCAAGCACCTCGCCACGAGGGCCATGCCCCGCGCTGTTGACCAACACGTCGATGCGTCCCCAACGCGCCAGCACCTGATCGACGAGGCCTCGCAGATCCGCTTCTGATTGATTGGATCCGGTGACCCCGATTCCCCCCAGCTCGCGGCCGAGGGCTTCGCCCTTGCCCGAGGAAGACAGCACGGCGACCCGGTAGCCGTCCTTCGAAAGCCGGCGCGCCGCAGCAGCGCCCATGCCGCTGCCTCCTGCCGTGATGATGGCAACCTTTTCTACTGTCACGATATGTCCTCTCTGTCCTTTGGTACCGCGCTGATGCCAAATGGCACTGGCGCTTGTCGATTGATAGACTAGTCACAAGACGGCGATCAGTCGAGCCCGAACACCTACATCCACTCAGTAGAAAATCTACAGTCAGCTCATGAATATCCCCCTGCACGGGCTTCCGTCGCTGAAAGCGCTTCGCGTCTTCGAGGTCGTGGCGCGGTGTCTGAATTTCCGGCTTGCCGCTGACGAACTCGATGTGACGCAAGGGGCCGTGGCGCAGCTGATGCGCGCACTCGAAGCCGATCTGCGCATCAAGCTATTTGAGCGGCATTCGCGTGGCCTGGCGCTGACCGAGGCCGGTGGTGCCTACGCCGGCCGGGTACGACGCGCGCTGGAAGAGATCGCCGAAGCCACGCGCTTGCTTCGTCCCGGCGAGCAGCACGTCACGATCAGCGTGGCTCCGACGATCGCAGCGAAGTGGCTCTTGCCGCGATTGCCTCGCTTCACCGCGCGCCATCCCGACATCGATTTGCGCGTCCTGGCGACGGACCGCGTGTCCGTTTTTCACACGGACGGCGTCGATCTGTCGATCCGTTATGGGCGCCCGCCGTTTGGTCCGGGCGTCGAGACGCAACTGCTGTTCGAGAACACCCTGATCGCGGTGGGTAGTCCGTCATTGCTTGCCGGAGCGGCGGCCATGGCGCCAGAACAGTTGGCAAACAGTCCACTGATACACGACGCACACGACTCGTGGCCGGCGTTTCTCGCGCAGGCAGGCGTGACGCTTTCTCCGTCGAAGGGCATCCGGTTCAACCAGACGGCCCTGGCGATCGATGCGGCGATCGCGGGCCAGGGGTTCGCGCTCGCCAGTCCGTTCTTCGTCGCGCTTGATCTGGTCGCCGGCCGCCTGGTGCAGGTGGTGCCGCAGGTCTTGCGGACGGGCTCCGACTACTATGTGGTGTCACCGCGACGTGCTCGCAGCGACGCGCCAATGGCCGAAGTCGCCGCATGGCTCGCAGAGGAGGCAATGAGCCCGGATCGTCCAGTCGAACTGCGTACGCGACAGGGTGGCGCCTGAGGCCGCTAAGCTCCAGCCTGCGGACCAAATCAATGCGTTTATGTCAGATCATGTAGATCCTTCTGTTGCGGCGGCATCAGGAGGAATTCGGAAAACTCGACTGTCAAACCGCCGCGCTTCGGGCTGCAGCAAGCAGCTCCTACGAAGTAACTCGCCGCTTTGGGAAATGGCGCCAGCCGTAACATAGGCCACGTCATGCCATCGATAGAAAACTGTATTCTCAGGGCTCCCCGCTCAACTGTCGCGCGCAGCCAGAATCCGTCGGCCGTCGCGATCGGCGATCCCAATGCCCAATCCGACTGCTCAAGCGTGATGACACTGCTCATCATCAAAGCGCCATCCGTAAGCTCCACGCCGGCCTTCGCCCAGTTGCGCTCGTCAACGCGAATCAGCAATCCAGCCTGGTCATAAAGCGACGCGAAGTCTCCACGCACATGAATTTGTGCCGAGAAATCACCCTTGGTTCGGATTCCGAATGAATGCCCCGAGTCATGGATAAAATCGTAGTATGTCTCGCGCCAAAAATCGGTTTCCGGGTCCGTCTTGACCCACAAGCGACCGCTTTTCAAAGCCCACTCGCCGGGCTCGTTCAACCATTTGCATCGCTCGAACATGGACTCCTCCTGGAATGAATATGCGCGACGGTAAGCCCCATGTAACTACGCCTTAAGTCACCCACAGCCGGATTCATCTGTATCTAGATTCGCCATCGCGGGTTAAAAATCGGGCCGGATCATCATCCTCGACATAGGGATACGTCCGCTTTCGGCCAGCTTAGGCGAGCCAACGTCAATCCCCGCGCACCGCGACAATTCAACCGAAATGACAGCATCCGATAATTTCAGTAGCGTAGAGTAAGCGATTGATTGATCGTATCAAGATGTGTTTTCTGGACGGATGAGCCTTTCATCAGCAAGGACCACTCGGCGCTGCAGACTAAAGGCTTAATAAAAACCTGAGCGAACAAATGGCGAACATTCCTGCAATCGAGTTGCTGAAGGAGTTTAAGCAACGCATTGATCCGGTTGACCGCAAGAAGGATCTTCTTGCAGCCATTCCGATCGTTGCCGTGAGTCTGGTCGCCGCAACCACTGCCCTCGTTACGTCACCCCAGATTGGCGCTTTCATCTGTTTCGTCGCGTGCATGCTTGCTGGTACCTTGATTTGGCGCATGCGCGCATTGAGCCGGGCAGAAACCTCCTCGCAGCAACTCGCTCACAATCTTCTTGGCATGGCGGAGGACTGCATCAAGTTACTTGATGTGGAAGGGCGCATCCTCTTCATCTCAAACGTAGGCATGGTGCTTGTCGAGGCTGCTCCTGACGACGTGCTTATCGGTCAGGATTGGCTCGCATTTTGGGAAGGCCCTGACGCCAGAGCTGCTTTTTCGCGAGCACGGGGCGGTGAGGCCGTCACTTTTTCGGGGCCCTGCAACTCGCTCGCTGGAAACCTGAAATGGTGGACTTCCGCGTTTGCTCCTGTCTTCGGACGCAATCACGAGGTGGTCGCAGTCCTATGCAAATCGCGTGACATCACAGCAGAGACCTCGCTCATCAATGAACTGAGCGCGTCGGCCAAACTTCAGCGAGATATGGAAGGACATGTAGACGCCGTCTTCTGGTCTGCCAGTCCGGATTTCAAGCACCTGCATCATGTGAGCTCCGCGTTCGAGCGCATGTGGGAAATGCCCGTAGCCGAGATCATGAAGGACAATACGATCTGGGCGCGCCGCGTCGAGCCTTGCGACCTGGTCGAACTAAGAGTGAAGATGAAGCAGGCAGTGGGTTCGATGGCACCCACGCAAAGCTATTTTCGCCTGCATCTGTCGGGAGGACGGACACGTTGGGTAAGGGCAGATATCTATCCGGTCGTTGAAAATGAAGTTGTGGAAAGAGTGGTCAGCGTTTGCGTCGATGCCACGAGCGAGCGTGAGCGGCTGATGCAACTGCACGCAATGGCTCACTTCGATAGCCTGACGGGACTTGCAAACCGCAGTGCCATGACGGCGGCGCTCAAGGCGCACTGTGACGACGGACAGCCTTTTGCGTTTGTATTCCTCGACGTCGATCGCTTCAAGGCTGTGAACGACATAGCCGGGCACTCTGTCGGGGACAAGGTTTTGCAGGCGATCGCGACTCGGATCTTGGGTGTGTTGGCCCCTGACAGTATTGTTGCTCGCGCGGGGGGTGATGAGTTCACCGTCATTGTTCCAGGGCTTCACGAAGAGCACGCGGTGGAACAAATTTGCCAAAGCCTGAAGGACGCGTGCCTGATGCCGGTCAGGGTGGGCAACCAGTCGATA
>Ga0153932_1000508_pt1 | contig 10318 bp, 9 predicted proteins | sample TSNJ016MetaG_FD_102273 | JGI IMG/M metagenome (GOLD analysis project Ga0153932, IMG submission 102273) | Attine ant fungus gardens microbial communities from New Jersey, USA - TSNJ016 MetaG | ecosystem: Host-associated > Fungi > Mycelium > Unclassified | place: USA: New Jersey, Wharton State...
CTTCACCATGCTGAAATACAGGAACAACGCCACCGCACCAATCCCCGCGTACTTCGCGAGCTGGATGGCGCGCGCGATCATGTCCGGGGTGCGCCACCACGGCACGTCGGGAATCACGGTCGAATCCACCAGGAAGGTGCTGTTGACCACGTTCACCGAATCGCCACGCTTTTCGTCGTAGCCCATCGCGTCTTTCACCAGTTGCTGCACCTGCTCGAGCTTGTCAGCGGGCAGCGGCTGCATCGTCACGTGGCCCTTGGCGTCGACTTGCTTCTGGTAATTCACCACCACGGCGACGGACAGGCGCTTGATTCCGCCCATCGGCTGCTCGTAGTGACGCACGGTGCGGTCGACCTCGTAATTCGTCGTCGTGTCCTTGCGCATGCTGACCGGCGCGGTTTTGCCGCCGTCGGCGCCGCTCGCGGCTGCATCGATAGGCGCCGACGCCGCGGCCGGCGGCTGGTTCGACAACGCGCCCGGCACGCCACCGGCGTTCGCGCCCCCTGTGTCATTCGACACGCTCGATTGCTGGCTGCGGATCGCCGTGTTTTGCGGGTTGGCGTTCGGACCGTAGCTTTCGGCCGTTTGCTCCAGCTTCGAGAAATCGATATCCGCGCTCACCTGCGAGTGCGCATTGCCTGCGCCGAACAGCGGCGCGAGGATGGCGTCGATACGCCCCTGCGTGTTGTGCTCGATCTGCTGCACGTACTTGAGTTGCGACGCGTCCAGGCCGTTCGCCGCGCTTTGCTGCGTGAGGAGGTTGCCGTCCTGGTCGACGATCGTCACGTTCTTCACGGGCATATCCGGCACGCCCGAAGACACCATGTGCTGGATCGCGATGATCTGCCCCTCATCCAGCGCGCGGCCGGGATACAGGTTCAGCATGACCGACGCTGTTGGCAATTCCTTTTCCCGCACGAACACGGTGGGCTTTGGAATGGCGAGGTGGACACGAGCTTCACGCACCGAGGAGATCGACGCGATGGTTTTTTCCAGCTCGCCTTCCAGCGCCCGCTGATAGTTGACCTGTTCGGCAAACTGGCTGATACCAAATTTCTGGTTATCCATCAATTCGAAGCCGACCGAGCCGTTCTTCGGCAAACCTTGCGATGCGAGGCGCAGGCGAGTTTCGTGCACGGCGTCGCTCGGAACCAGGATCGCGCCGCCCGACTCGGCGATCTTGTAGGGAATGTTGCCTTGCTGCAACGCAGCAACGATCGCACCGCCATCGCGATCGGAGAGATTGCTGAACAGCACCCGGTAGTCCGGCTGGCGCGACCACATCACGAGGCCCGCCACGACGACAGCCAGGATCGCCACGGCGATGATCAGCGGCATGCGCGGGTTGTTGCGGAACTGGTTGAGCATCGGCATGCGGGGGCTGAAACTGCTGCCGCCACCGAAGTCCGTGCCGCCCGCGTAGCCGGCGCCGCCGGCACCTGCGGCGATCGACCCGGCCGTGCCTGGCTGCGCGCCAGTCAGACCCATGCGGGCGTCCGGGTTGATCAGGTTGGTTGTGGAATCCATGCGTCGAAACTCTCCGAGTCTTGCGTTTTCTGCGATGTGCGGCGGCGATAACCGTGCGCACTGCAGGCACTTTCATGAGAGGAATTATCCGTAAGCAGGATTGAGTTGATCCAGCGAATAGAAGCGAGTTTTGGTTTCCTTTCCCCGCTTTGCAAATTGCGCCGACTGCTAGACTTTTTCCTAATCGGTCAGGCCATGTGCCGAACCGCCCAGGCTCTGGCGAGAGACGCCGGCCTGTGGCTCGGGACAGCCCGGTTCGGATAGTCGCAGATGTACAGCGATCCTTACATTGCCGCCGAGATTGAATTCCTTTCCGTTCCTTCTGGAGACCCCATGAATGCTCCAATCAGCGCGTTGAGTTCGGCGCTCCAGCAAATGCAGGCCATGTCGACGCAGGCTGCGGGCGGTGCCGGTCAAGTCGCGAGCGGCAGCGTCGTGCCCGAATCGGGTGCGGCCAGCGCCGGTAGTTTCGCCGACGCGCTGAAATCGTCTCTGGACAGCATCAGCAGCAGCCAGACCAAGGCGGTCAACGAATCGCAGGCATTCGAAGTGGGCGCGCCAAACGTTTCGCTGAACGACGTGATGGTCGACATGCAGAAGGCGAACGTAGGTTTCCAGTTCGGCTTGCAGGTCCGCAACAAGCTCGTGTCGGCCTACAACGACATCATGAACATCTCGGTCTGAACGCTGCGCCGACGGTTTCCACATCCCCGGCCCGCCGACTATTTCCCTTCCAGGAACTCGTTGTGACGCAAAGCACGCCTAAAGCTTTTGCCGCTTTCTCCGATAACCCGGATAGCAGCACGATAAACGGTCAGACAAATAGCGCGGCCTGATCCGTTTATCGGCACCGGTTCATCACGGTTTTGGTACTAAGCGCGGATTGCAGCGCTTTTGTGCGAAACGCCAATGAGACCACGCAGGTCACGGAATCTGAGTAGGGCGCTAAAGCGCCAACTCTGGTCGACATAGGAGAGGGTCGGATGTTTTCCCAGGCACACGGTGGAGCGAACGCGTATGCGCGCGTTGGCGTTCAGACAGGCGTAATGGGCGCGAGCCCGCACCGGCTGGTCGCGATGTTGTATCAAGGCGCGCGACAAGCCATTGCCCAGGCGCGGATGAATCTGCAGCAGGGCAATATCCCGGCACGCGGCGAGGCGATCACGAAAGCGATCAGCATTATTGAAAGTGGTTTGCAGCAGTCGCTCAACAAAGACATTGGCGGCGATATCGCTGCACGCCTGGATGCGCTGTACACCTACATGGCGCACCGGTTGCTGGAAGCGAATGTGCGTCAGAGCGAAGAAGTGCTGGTGGAGATCGATGGCCTGCTGGCAACCCTAGAGGAAGCCTGGATGGCGATTGCACCCGATGCAGCAAAAATGGCTGCGGCGTGAAGCCGCGAAACATGCTTGCACATAATGAAAACCACACAAGAATATTTCGCTCATTATGAAGCGATTGCCGCACTTTCTACGTGCATGCTGGCCGCAGCACGCAGTGGAGAATGGGGTGAATTGAAGACTATGCAGAGCGCGTACCGGGATCTCGTCGACGGCTTGAGAGAAGTCGATACCAGCTCGGAACTGGACGATACCGCGCGCGCCCGCAAGCTCGAACTGGTGCGCCGGATTCTTGCCGACGACGCCGCCATTCGCGACCTCGCCACCCCCAGCCTCGCGCGTTTGTCCGCAGCGTTGTTCACCGTGAACAGGCCCGTGCGAGTTTTGAAGAAGATGATCGGGTTTCGCTAGACGCGTTTCTTGACGCGTTTGCGGCTCGTTGCAACTGGCGGCCGGCCGTTCGGCTGGACTGCTGACCCGAGGATACTGGCATGACTGGACTGGACTCCGCCGTCGCTGCGCTGCTTGCCAGCCGCACTGACATGCTGTTGTCCGCGCTCAATACGCAGACCAGTTCGACCGCGCCTCAAGCCAATACCTCGCAACTTTTAATCGATACCCCGCCGGCCGCCACGCCCGCTGCCGCTATCAACGCGTATACCGCGCCGGGCCCGTCGACGCAGACCGCATTCAGCGAGATCGGGCGCACGCTCGACATCATTTCGCGCTTCGGCGGCAGCGCGACGCCCGCTGTGCTCGGCAGTTCGCCGTTGTGGCCGACCGCGCCGCGCCTGGTCGTGGCCGCCAGCGCGTTCGAAAGCCTGTCCGGGTCGCTGTTTTCCGCCAGCTCGGCCAATGCCGCCAGTGCGGTCAACCCGCCCGCACCGCCTTTGCCCGCGCCTGTCCTGGCGGCCATGCTGGCGAGGACCGTTGTAGACAGCGGCCTTTTCTACGAAAACCATATTGCGCTTTGGCTGGGCGGACAGCGTTCGCTGGCGTCGCTGCGAAATGAGCCCCAGGCGCGCGTCGACAAATTGGCAAGCGAGTTGCCATCGGATGCTTTCTCGGCCTCGGCGGACGATGCCGATGCCGTGACCGATGTCTGGATCGATGAAACGCTGCTGCCGCTAACCTTCTCCGCTCCCGCCGATTCCCCCGACGCGCCCAATTCCGCGCGTCTCGTGCCGACACCACAAACGCCGCAGCAGGCGGCGGCGCTGGCTGAATCGGTGCGACAGATGCCCACGGGCGTGTTTGCATCGACGCAGACGGCCCAAGGAATGGCGCCGCGAACGGCAACCGGCACGTTGCCTTTGGCCGCCCATCTGCAGGATTCGTCCGTACAGGCGGCCGTCGCCTCCGCCGGGATTCATCCATCGACTATCGCGCTGGTTCGCCAGCAACTCGATGTCCTCGCTTCCGACCAGTTCCGCTGGTCCGGCGAAGCGTGGCCGGGCGCCAAGTTCGAGTGGGAGATCCAGCCTCAGAACCGCGCACGTTATGGGCGCGATCCGTCTCAGGAGAGCGACGCGGGGACGGGTCCGGGCGATTCGGATCGCGGCTGGCACACGCGTGTCACGCTGAGCTTGCCCACGCTCGGCACCGTGGACGCCGACCTGGTGCTCACCGGCCAGCAACTGGTGGTGCGGTTGAATGCAAGCGAAGGCGGCGCGGCCCGTCTTGCCGCCGATGGCGATCATTTCCGCCAACAACTCGACGCCGCCGGATTGCAGCTCGCCGGATTGACGGTGCACGCGCGCGACGCGCTGGCCGACCTGGCCGCTGACCCAACATTCCCCCATTTCGCCGATGTCATCACGGTCACCGATGCCGGCCCTGCTGGAAGCGCCGCGGGGAGCGGCAGATGAGCTTGCGCAACGACTCCCGAAAGCAGGCGGCCGCGCTTACCTACGACACCAAAAACGCCGATGCTGCGCCGCGCGTGGTCGCCAAGGGCTACGGGCTGGTCGCTGAAATGATCGTGCAGCGCGCAAAGGACGCGGGGCTGTACGTGCATGAATCGCCCGAGATGGTGTCGCTGCTGATGCAGGTCGACCTGGATTCGCGCATTCCGCCCGCGCTTTATCAGGCGGTGGCGGAGTTGCTCGCGTGGTTGTATCGGCTGGAGAACGGAGAGGAAACGGGGCCTCGGCCTGAAGTGGATCCGGGGATTCCAGTGCGCAAGGGGCGTAGCCGCGCGGCTTGATTCATCGCGCGCGGCTATTCCCAAAACTACTCGCCGAACGCGCGCTCGATCAAAGCGCTGAAATTGAACGTTGCCGGCAGCGTTCCATACACGCGATTGACGGAACCACGGGCATCGCCGAGACGGGTTTCGATGAAAGCCGCCGCCACATCCGCGGGCGCATGTTGCGCGAGCAGAACCCCTTGCGCGGTGAGCACGAGTTGCTGTGCGATCGCCCGTGCCGACGCTTCGCGCGTAGCCGGGTCGCCTTGCAGCATGGCGAGCAGCGTCTTCATCGCGTCACCGAGTACGTGATGTTCACCCGCCACCTTCCGCCACGATTCGAACAGCGCGTGGGCAGCATCGGGTTCGCGTTCGAACGCCCGCAGCACGTCGAGGCACATCACGTTCCCCGATCCTTCCCAGATCGAATTCACCGGAGCCTCTCGATAAAACCGCGCCATCGGCCCCGTTTCGACATAACCATTTCCGCCCCAGACTTCCATTGCCTCGCCGGTGAATTCCAGCGCGCGCTTGCAGACCCAGAACTTGGCCGCCGGCGTCACGATGCGGCGCCACGCGCGCTCTTCCGGTTTCGATGTATTCTCGAACGCGCCCGCGAGCCGCATGAACAGCACGGTGGCCGCTTCGGATTCCAGCGCGAGGTCGGCGAGGACGTTGCGCATCAGCGGCTGGTCGATGAGCTTGGCACCAAAGACCCGCCGATACCGCGCGTGATGGATCGCCTGGATCAGCGCGGCGCGCATCAAAGCGGCGCTGCCGATCACGCAATCGAGACGCGTGAAGTTCGCCATTTCGATGATCGTCGGAACGCCGCGCCCTTCGTCGCCGATCATGACGCCGTAGGCATCGAGAAATTCGACCTCGCTGCTAACGTTCGAGCGGTTGCCGAGCTTGTCCTTGATCTGCTGGATCTGCACGGCATTCTTCGATCCATCCGGCGCGAATCGCGGCACATAGAAGCAGGAAACCGGGCGTTTTCCGTCGTCGGCATCGGTGTCGTCACCGGCGCGCGCCAGCACGAGATGGGCGTCGCATTGAGGCGCCGAGAAGAACCACTTATGGCCGATCAGCCGATACTCGCCGCCCCGTCCGCCCGCGCCCGTCGCCACTGCGCGGGTCCGGTTGCTGCGCACGTCCGAGCCGCCCTGTTTCTCGGTCATGCCCATGCCGATCATCATCGACTGCTTGCCGGCGCCGAGCGGGATATCGCGTGGATCGTGCTGGCGCGAAAGCAATTGCTCTCGCAAGCTCGCGTACAACGCGGGCTCTTGCTGCAACACGGGAATGCTGGCGAAGGTCATGGTCAGCGGGCACAACGAACCGCTTTCCAGTTGTGCGTGGAGAAAATATCCAGCGGCGCGCGCGGCCATGGAACCGGGTTTCGGCGCGGCGGTTTCAAACGGCAGCGAATGAAGACCTTGCTCGCGCAGCATGGCAAGCAGCGTGTGCCAGGCGGGATGGAATTCGATTGCATCGATACGCTCGCCACGCGCGCTGAACGGATGGTGCTCAGGCGTATGCCGGTTGGCCAGGTCAGCGAGTGCTAAGACGCCGGGTTGCGTGAGCGCGAGGCCGGCGCGGGTGAGCGCGTCGAGATGCCACGCCGCGCCTTCACGTTCCAGCGCGGTCATGAGGGCCGCGTCGGTGGTCATCGCGTTGTAGCGCTCGAGCGGTGGCGCCTGGTTCGTGACTTCGTGCGTTTGACCGTAGGCGGATGAGCACATCGTTTATCTCCGTCATGCTTTTGTTCAGTTTGCCCGCGTGTCTCACTTTTTGCAAAAGCCTTGATCGCCGTCATGGTCTGCGGCTTGACCAATCGAATCGAATAGTGCGAATTAACATTCATTCAAAATTTTGCGCGTCTATTACTGCATCAATGCGATGACATTCATCAGTAATTCAAGATGCTTTAAGAACTGTCTCAAGACTTTTACTTTGAGGTATTTCCAATTTTTAGTCCGAAGTCCTTATTTGTTAATTGCCGAACCTATAATCCGCTTCGCTCATTCTGAGCGGTTGGCGAATTCACGCAAGTAAGGATAAGGCAATTTAAATGAGCATCAATGTTATTCAGCTGGTATAGGGCGCTTTGACCGAAAGCGTGTTGCAGCAACTCGCTACAAAACTGGGCGTCGCTCCCGAAGCAGCGAAACGCGTGGTCGGCATGATCGCGCCGGCACTCGTCGGGTCGCTGATGAACAAAGCCGCATCGCCTGAAGGCGCACGCAGCTTGTTCGCATCAATCATGTCACCGGATTCGAACGCCAATATCGTCGATATGCTGCCGCAACTCGTCCATGGCGACGGCCTGCAATCGTTGCTCGCGGCCGGTACGCGGCTCGCAAGCGGCGTGGCATCCGAAGAGCGCGTGAACGCGCTGAGCAACACGGTGGCAGCAAAGACCGGTGTATCGGTTGGCGCCACGCATGCGCTGGGCGGCATCGTCACGACCGCGTTGTTCGGCGTGCTAAAGCACTACTTCACGAAGTCCGGCAGCAACGTCGGCCAGTTGCCTACGCTGCTCGGCCATCAGTTGCCAATGGTGAAGGCAGCATGACGGACGATATCGCCAGCGCATTGGGCTTGGGCGACGCGGCCAGCTTCATGTCCGGCGTGGCAGCGCAGATGAAAGCGGTGTCGTCGCATCTTGAACATCCGTCGACAGTCGGCGCATCGACCGCCATCAACCCTTCGCTCGACCGGATCGTGGTGGAAGAAAAGGCGCGATCGAAGAAATGGTGGTGGCTTGCTGTCGCCGCAGCGCTCGCGTTGCTCGCACTGCTGTTCGGCCGTAGCTGCGGCAACCAGACACCGCTCGCACCGGCACCCGCTGCGGCTCCTGCTGTAGCGTCCGCCGCAGCGCCGGTGGTTACATCGACTCCGGTGGTTGCCGCAGAACCCGCGTCGGCACCCGCTGCCGCGCCTGCGCCTACGAAGGACGCGCTGCTGACGTTCACCGTCGACAAGCTCGGCGCACCGACCATTCAAGCAACGGTTGGCAGTGAAGAAGAGAAGGCCAAGCCGCTCGCCGCATTGACGGCGAAGTTCGGCGCGGACCATCTGAACGCGACCATTGCAGTCGACCCGGACACCAAGCCGGCTAGCTGGCTTGACAAGCTCGACGGCCTGTTGCCGCTGATGCAATTGCCGGGCGCGGAAGCCAAGTTGTCGGGTGAGAAGATCGAGTTGAGCGGATCGGCTGCCGACGTGCGCAACGGCTGGATGAACAAGCTGAAGACGTTGTTCGGCGCGGGATTCACCATCGGCACGTTCGATGTCAAGCAAGCGGTCGGAAGCGCGAAGGAATCGTTCATGAGCGCGTTCTCGTCGTTGAGCGATGATTGCTCTGCCGCCGATGTCGCCAAGGTGCTGAACCTGCAAGTCATCAATTTCCGCACGGGTTCCGACGTGCCGCCGCAAGACGCGCAACTGGCGTTGGCGAAATCGGCAGAAGTGCTGAAGGCGTGCGAAGCGAAGGGCAAGACCGTGAAGTTGAACGTGGGCGGTTATTCGGACAATGTCGGCCCGGCGAGCACGAATCTGGTGTTGTCGAAGAAGCGGGCGGAAGCAGTGCGCGCGTTCCTCGTGAAGCACGGCGTTTCTGCTGATTCGCTGATGGCGCAAGGTTTCGGCGATGCAAACCCGATTGCCGATAACGCAACGGCCAGCGGACGTTTCGCAAACCGCCGGATCGACTTCGCTGTACAGGAATGATCGATTGACGGACGCCGCTGAGGTTTGACATCGGCGTAGCAACTAAAACCCCCTGTCCCGCGCGAGCGGGACAGGGGGTTTTTCATTTCGGCTATCGCGGCGCCGCATTCCTAACGCGTGCCCGAAACCGCTCGGCCGGCCCTTGCAAAAAGTCATCGCCGAGATTGGCGGGCAGTAATTGCCGCACAACCTCCAGCCAAGCCCTCGCCGCGTTCGACAAATAACCATTACGTCGCCAGCCCACCGCCATGTCCCAATGAATCTCCGGCGCGATCACCGGCCGGCAGGTGAATGCGTTGATATCGAGCCGGCGGCAATACGGCGCAGGCAGCAACGCAATGCCGACGCCCGCCTGCACCAGCGCAGCCATGAAATCCCAATGGCCGCTGCGCCCCACGATAGCCGGCGTGAACCCCGCTTCGCGGCAGGCATTAAGCACGAGATCCGATAACGCCAGGCTTTCGCCGTAGAACACGAACGGCTCCGCCGCGAGATCGCTGAGCGGCACGTCCGACAGCGCATCCCATCGCGAGCCTTTGGGCGCAACGAGCCAGAGTAATTGGCGGCTGATGGGCAGCACATCGAACATGGCGAGATCGACGGGTTCCAGCACACCGCCAAGCTCGAGTTCGCCATCGATCAATGCAGCTTCAATTGCCTTCGAACCGCGCTCGAACAGCTTCAGTTCCACCTTCGGATAACGCTTCTTGAATGTGGCAATAGCTGGCGTGAACAGCGATCCGCCCATCGGCGGAATGCCGATAGTGAGCGTGCCGCGCCCCAGTTTGCCCAGATCGTTGAGTTCGGCTTCGAGTTGCGCGTGCGCCGCGAGCACTTCAAGGCCGCGCTGATAGACGATCTGTCCGGCGTCGGTGAGCACCATTTGGCGACTTTCGCGCAGCAGCAGCGGCGAGCCAATTTCGTCCTCGAGCGACTTCACCATCTTGCTGATGGTCGGCTGCGTGACAAACATTTTCTCCGCAGCACCGGTGAAGCTTTTTTGCTTCACGACTTCGACGAAATACCTCAACGATCGCAATTCCATGCAATTCCCCTGAATTCCAGTTTGGAATACCGGCGATAAGTTTAAGTCATTTTAATTATGTCGCATTGCCGACCCTGTCCGATTAGAGGTTAACCCTTCGCGGTTAGTCATCTGAAAGATTTGCCATGCCGATGCGTGAACGGCGGCAAAACAAACCTCTCGCGCAAACGCGCTCCCTCCATCCCAATTTGCTACAATCCCAACTCGCTTCGAGGAGCGTTGCGACGGTCTTCCACAACGAAGGCCGCCAGGCTCGAAGCATTCAATCGGACGGAGTGACCAGCGCTTGCAGACCAAGTAAGCGCTTGTTGAACCACCGCATCGAACGGCGCTCACGTCAAATTTCTATATTTCCATTTAGAAAGGAGGGCGTGATGAACGCCGCAGTTCTCGATTCAAACACCAACAAAGATTTCGTCGTCGCCGATATGTCTCTTGCTGCCTGGGGCCGCAAGGAACTGAACATCGCTGAAACGGAAA
>Ga0153932_1000509_pt1 | contig 10310 bp, 7 predicted proteins | sample TSNJ016MetaG_FD_102273 | JGI IMG/M metagenome (GOLD analysis project Ga0153932, IMG submission 102273) | Attine ant fungus gardens microbial communities from New Jersey, USA - TSNJ016 MetaG | ecosystem: Host-associated > Fungi > Mycelium > Unclassified | place: USA: New Jersey, Wharton State...
GATCCAATTGTTGTGGCTCGTCTGACCGAACTCGGCCGCAATCTTTACGGTACAGCCTTCCGCAGCCATAGTGGACGATGGGAACCTCTACCGGGCTCAGGCCCGCTCGATGAGATGGCTCAGTTGGTCGCCACGCTCCTGGAACCCTACTTGCAGCCAAATAATTATTAAACATATTTACGGGATGTTGTACTAGCGGCTTGGGGATCGATCTGGAAGATCGCTGTTCTGCTTATAATGTGACAAGAGCTACGCGGCGACTTTTTCCAACGGCATCGCTACAAAAGTGGTTAGCCAGGATCTGGAACCCTTGCTTGCTGCCACCTCGTGCAGCGAAGCAAGTACATAGGGTTGCACTTCTCTGTTCTCGCTGCTGTCGAGCCAAGCGAGGTCAAGCCAAACGTTTGCATCTTGAATGGAAGTTGAATAGTCCTTACTTAGAAACAAAACCGCGTCCTCCGAATCCAGGATGGAGATCATCAGGAGCGCTTCGGACTATTTAGCGTGCATCGCTTGAATTCAGTCGGACATGTCGTAAGAAGCAGAGCGCTATTTGGACAAGAGCACGTTGTCCTGCATACCGGACACAGGCGATGTGTCGCCTGAGCCATGCTCAGATTCGGGCAACAAGTTTTCGAGGCGCCCGCGGCCACCGTGGGCCATTTTTCCCGCGCGGGTTCGCTGGCATCAACGGCATCGGGGGCTTTCGCGGGCCGAGCCGGCGTCAGCGCACGTGCGAACCAGATGCACGGAGCTTCAACAGCCCTGAAGCTCAGCCACGATAGGCCGACCGCTAACACTGCTGAGGGAATCATATAGACGGCGAGCGGGGCGCCTTTCCAGCCTTCCCGGCGCACAACCAGAAGATCACGTACACCGGTATGGACTGCAGCAGGTACAGCGAATAGCTGATCTTGCCGAGCCACGCAAAAAACCGCAGATGGATCTTCCAGACGGTTGCCAACACGCCGAAGATTGCCAATCCGGCCAGGTAGCTGAGCGACTCGATGATGTGCTCAACATCATGCTGTTTGATCCCGAACGCGCCGATCAACAGCGAAACGACGACCAGGATCCCGGTTACGACCAGGAACGCTTCCTTGTAGGAGTAGTCCGCGCGCAGTGCGCGCGAGCCTGGAAATTGAAGTACCAGGCGTTCTTCCGGGTGATCGTATGCTTTGCGGAAGCAAGCACCCCAGAACATGATCGACAGATGAAAGAGCATGCCTTTGTACTGACCCAAGGCACCTGCGGGAATGGCATGGAGCGCGGTCGTCACGACAAAAGCTGCACTCAATGCGGCGCAAACAATGCACAGGACGCGCATCTGCTGGATTCCGCCTAGCCAGAACATTCCGAGGCAAAGTGCATAAAATGCCAGCTCGGTTTCCAGCGTCCAGTAGTGTGGCATCATTGGATCATGACCGAGCGCGTCCGGAAGCATGGTCGCGTTCGCTAGCCATCCTGCAGGGTTCATATGCATACCGAAAAGCATCCAGTACGCAAAGAAGCCAATCGGCAGCGACAACCAGAATGTCGGATACAGGCGGAGGAACCGTCGAATGAGGAATTGACGCGTGCCCACGCCAACGGGACCGTTCAAGCTATTCGGTATGAGCAACCCGCTTAGCGCGAAGAAAACAACGACGCCGATCCGTCCAAAGTTGCCGTAGTACTGCGTCGCATTGATCCATTGTTCGGAACCGGCAATCGGAGCGAACTTGACTGCGTAATGGGTCCACATGACAAGCAGGACCGCCACGGCCCGAATCGCATCGACATGAGACATTCGATGCGGCATTACTCCGGCTGTCGTTTTCAATGAAGCTCCGCCTAAATAAGAGAACGTTATCCGGATCGATTAATGGTGCTCGTCAGCGACGGGCCGTTATTCGCAAGTTATCGGTAGAGCAAGCCCGAATCACGCGCGCCGCTGGCGCTTCGCCACGAGCTTCGCAAGACGACGCGCAGCGAGGCGCCACTCATACGCACTCGTGGTGTCGAACTCACGCATTTTCCGATACAGGTAGGGCAAATAGAAACCGCGGGAGCGAGACTGATCCACGCGCATGCCGCGCGACAACTCCCGGTCGCTGTGCCACGGGAACGTCCGCACGGTTTTCGCCGCGCGTCGCGGCAAGCCGAACACCATGGCGTACGCGTAACGCGGTGCGTCCGAATGGTTGGGGCCTGCGTGATGCAACGTGCGCCCGGCGTGAATCGTGCAACCGCCAAGATCGAGCGGACAGACTACTGCACTGGCGGGGTCGAAGCCGTCGAAACATTCAAGGCCGTGAGTGCTCGGGTCGCCCCCAATCGGCTGGTGCGGCAACACGGGTCCCAGGTGCGAGCCTTGAATAAACTGCAGGCAGCCGTTCTCAAGCGATACATTTTGCAGCGGAAACCAAAAGTTGATCTCGCGGTATTCAATGCTCGGATCAGTGAACGCTTCGTCTTGGTGCCACGGTGTCACCGCATCGGCATGAGGCGGCTTGTAGAAAAAACTGTCGCTGACGAAGCGTGCCTTGTTGCCGAGCAATTGCACCGCAATTTGATGCGCGGCACGGCGCAGTTCCGTCTCAGCGATAGTGCGGTCCAGCATCGACGGATGGTGCAACTGCGCGAGCTTGGGCTCATCGAACTCCGTATGCTCGGGATAGAAATCGAAAAGCAATCCTTCTCGAAAGCCTGCCTTACTCTGTAGCAAGCGTTGACCCACCCGCCGCAGCGCGGCAAGTTCGTCATGGTTCGCTACTTGCTCTAGCCGCATAAAACCGTCTTGCCAAAAGCGTTCTTTTTGGCTCGGTGACAAAGCAGCGGCGGCGGTTGTGGCGTGATTCAAAATAGGCCTCCGGATTTGGTTGGATTTGCCTTTACTACACCATGTTACAAATCAGCACTCCGTGCGATTCAGCGCATAAAACGTTTTTTCCGAGTGCATCGTGTCGGGTCGAACTCGCGTGGGATTGACGCGATGACGACTCTTGCTACCGCAGTTGTTTCTAAGTGTCCGAGACTGGATCGCGCTATTGATGCTTTCCACAATTAGTGAAGATCTGCGGAAATCGCCAACGGCTTCCCGCAGATCTTCAGCTTCCATATAGGCAGCAGCGCATGAAACTTGCGGGAGTTAGGTTAAGCGCTGCTGATCGCCATTAACGTTGGGCGCCGCACATCTCCGGCCACAATGCTTCGTTACCATCCTTACTAAGCGTAAGAATTTGTGTAAGAATCTGGCGATTGCTAAGGGCGCATTGTCAGGGTTATGGGAAACATTCCTGACGTCGCGCTAAAACGAACAAGGGATGTTAGAGACTGAGGCCAAGGGGAAACCGTGCAAAAAGCGTTGTTGTCGATTGTCATTCCCGCATACAACGTCGAGCATTTCATCGGCGCATCGCTAACATCGGCGTTGCAACAATGGCGTGCAAAGGAGATTGAGCTCATCGTAGTGGACGACGGTTCAACGGATCACACGCTCGAACGAATCCGGGCAGTGCAAGAAACCGAAGCCGGCCGTCATATCAAGGTGATCCATCAGGAAAACCACGGCGTGAGCGCCGCGCGCAATGCAGGCATTGCGGTCGCAACATCGCCGTATATCGGTTTTCTTGATGCGGACGATGTCTGGGACGTGCGTTTCTCCGAAATAATCCTGCCGCTGCTTAGCGCCAATGCCGCCGATATCATCGAATTCAATCTTGGGATCGTTAATACGGACGGTAAGCAAATCGACCGCATGGAGCTCGTCGACCCTGCAACGATCGGCAAGCGCATGTGCGATCTTCCTGCACTCATGGAGTTTGCCAATGTTTGCCAGGCATTCCCCGTCGCGCGCGTTTATCGTCGCGAGCTGTGGGAGGGCATCGACTTTCCGGTCGGCCGGGTGTACGAGGACTTCGCTGTTATTCCGTTCATCTATACGCGTGCCCGCACGCTGTATCGCCTCGCCGACGACCTGTATTATTATCGGCGTCGCGCCGGCAGCATCACGCAGCGCGCGACGCTGCATTCGGCACAAGGCATTGCGCTCGTTGCGGAAGAAGCGCTTGAACGTTGCGAAAGCAACACCACCGGACCGCTTGGCGCGTACTGGCTTTCGATCTTCCACAAGGCGTTCCGCTATGCGTGCGTAGAGGCGTCCCGCGTACCGTCGAACGCGTTGCGTGAATCGATGGCGATGATCGACAACATAGCCGCGCGCTACAGCCGCTTCGCGCAAACGCAGGCTGCCGGGACACTTCCGGCGCTGCATTATCGGAGCCGGATCTTTATCGATCGGCGGATCTTTCAGGCCAAGACACTCGTCAAACGCACGTTCGGCCTTCAGCTCAGGCCGTCGCGCCAAGCGCCGCGGATGATCCAGCCCGAACCCCTGGGTAATGTTCCGACGCGCGCGACCGCCAGCAGCCGTTGAGGGAATTCGTCCTTTGGGGAACCGACCATGCAGATTTATCCAATCCACACGAGTTTCACTGCCGGTGAATCCTTTGAACTTGCAGTGCAACCGAAGCACCGCTTCGGGGTGGCGATTTATCAGCAGGCCGGCGACGAACTGCTGCTGTTCTGCAGCGGCGTGGCGGTGGAGGGACAGAAGAATGTAAAAGCGTCGCTGGTGGACGGGCATTACATTTTCGAGTCGGCGGGAAGCAACGAAACTGAGCAGTTCGACCATGACTGGAACTGGCCGACCATCCGCATCCGGCCGGATCTGCCCGCTCCCGATGCGCTTTCAAGCGGCGCATACGTGGCCGTCGCTTATGAAGTCACGGCTGCGGGTAAACCGCGTGACGAAACAGGGCGCCGTTGCCTCGGCCGTAAGCCTGTGTCCGGCTCGCCTCCCTCAAGCGACAGCATGGCGCTTGTCGTTGTGCGGCCGCGAACTCCGTCGGCGCCGATCGCCTACATCGTGCCGGTCGCAACCTACCACGCGTACAACTCCATTGGCGGCGGCTGCTACTACAATGACCCGATCCATCGCCGCCCGGCCGCGCTGGAAGTGAGCTTGCGCCGTCCGGGCGGTGGCATTGGCGCGCAACTAGGCGAGCCCGTCGATCCGTACGATTCCGCCTCGCCACGCCAACAGTTCTCGCATTGGGACGCCAAGTTCATTCGTTGGCTGCGGGCGGAAGGCATCGAATGTGACTTCTATACCGACCTCGATCTTCATGAGGGAAACGCGCTCGATCTCACGAAATATCGCTGCATGCTCAGCGTTGGCCACCATGAGTACTGGAGCCACGAGATGCGCGAGCACGTGGCGCGCTTCGTCGAGCAGGGCGGCAATCTCGCGGTGTTCAGCGGCAACACGTGCTACCGGCCCGTGAGGTTCTCCCGTGATGCGGCAGGCAACCCAATCGGCATGCGCAAGCTGGCAGGCGACTGGGACTTGCTGACGGAAAAGCCGAGCGACGATCCACGGGCATGCGGGAACGAACGCCACCTGATCGGCCTGAGCTACACCTATGGCGGCGGCCATTACGGCAGGTGGAAACGCTGGCGCGGCGGTTGGATCAACCGCAAGCGCGAGGCAGTTGGTTTTACGGTCACGCAACCTGAACATTGGGTATTCACGGGCACGGGACTGACACAAGGCGAGACCTTCGGCGCCGACGACCGCCTGGTTGGTTACGAAGTCGACGGCCTGCCGCCAGACGAGCCGCACACCGGCTTCGAAACACTCGCCAGCACCCGGCAGCTTGTCGGTTGGGAGATGGGGGGTATCGGCGCTTTCGGAATGTTCCGCCCGAAGAATCTGGCAGGCACGCTGAGCGAAGGCGAGGTTTTCAACTGCGGAACGACGGACTGGGCGAGGGTGTTGCTCGACACCCAGGCCAAAAGCAATCTCGTTGTGCAGCGGGTTACGCGCAATGTGGTGCGCCGGTTCATCGGCCTATCTCTCGATGGTGCGACGCAGCAGTCCATTACAGGTGCCCCGCGCGACGCAAGCGAAACCCCTGCAGTCGGCGACACCGCCGCGATCTGATACCCGCTCGAAAGCGGCCGTATTACCGTGGCAACAATCTGTTTCACCCGGGCTGCCGAGTTTTAACGTTGCTCCTTTTCCACATTCGGTCAGCGGGCCGCCCCCACGCGCGGCGGCGCCCCCCTGCTGCAAACAACCCGCTGGCCAAGGCGTTTTACGCCGGAAGTGTTGCGCCGCCGGCCGGCGAGCGCGCACTCGGCGAGGCGAACATGCCCTTTACCTTTCGCTTACATGGCGGAATAGCAGGTGCGCGTCAGGCGTAATTATCCTAGCGTGCGTCGCCGTACATTCGCCGATTTCTCACACCTATACGATTCTTCATGCGGCGAAGGTCATCGTTGGCGCGGCCATTAATCCCGAACGCTGCGGATTTAGCGCAGTGCCGCTGGCGCCAGTTAACGCGAATCGTCTTTTAGTCTTTCAGGTTGAGCCCGTGCAATACCGGGCGTGTAACGAATTATAAAGTCCGTCATTTCAAAGCATCTAAGACGGTTATGCATCCCCGGGCGATCGTGCGATGGTGAAAAAATGAATGGATCTCCAGTGATAAACAGACTTTGGGCTTTCACCTTCTTTATCGCGGTTGCTAGCGATGTAATGGCAGGAGCATTCCGTTACTACGCATCGGTCGTCGGAGCGACGCCGATTTTCTACGCACCGAAGGTTTTGATGCTGATTTGCATCGTGGTGCTTCTCGTGCAACAGCCACCTAGAATCGGCCACCTCCTGGCCGGCTTATACATCGCTGTACAGGCATGCGTGTCGCTGGCCAACGGCGTCCAGCTGACGGCTATATTTTTCTGGCTCTGGCTGGTCTCGCCGATGTTGTTCGCCATGTTGGCGCCGCCTGAAGCCCTTGCCATATTGAATGGACGCACCGCACGGATCGCCTTTGTGATTCTCGCCGTGGTCTGCATGGTGGGCGTCTATGTGAACTATTTCATGCCTTTGCCGTGGATCGGGACGAAAGCGGATGTTGGAGGAGTTGACATCGGCAACGCCCAGCAGTCTTACACCGGCTTCGTCAAACGGTTGCCGGGATTCGGGCGCAGCAGTGCCGCAACTGGACTGCTGATCGGACTAATGATGACATGGCTGCTGTCCCGAGTCCGCTCGCGGATCATCGTGTCCTTGTTGCTCGTTGCGTCGGCAGTCGCCATTTGGGAAACGACAAACAAGACGACGGTCGTCGCACTGGCACTCGTAGTCGCGCTGTATGGCATTGCACGGGCGCCGACACTGAGAAAGGCTTGCATATGGGCGGCGGCGCTGATGACCATCATGCCCTTTGCATCCTATATTGCCACCTCCGCCGTGAACGATGTCGTGGTCGGGTCCGGCGCGCTCTCGTCGTTCCAGGACCGGATCGTGGACACTTGGCCGGGCATCCTGCAAGGCATGCTTCAGCAAAAGCTCATCTGGTTGGGGATCGGCCCTGGCGGATTCGGCGCTGCTGCCGGCTATTACAAAGGCGATTTTGGTTTCAACGTTGGCTATGCGGACAACCTGGCTCTCTATGCAGTCGCCAACTTCGGACTGATCGGAGGGTTTCTTCTCGCGATCTTGCTGATGAAGTACGTGCTGTTGCGTGTATCGGAAGATAAAGGTCTTTTGATCATGCTGTTTTTCTTGTTGGTCAGCGGCATCACCACTGACGTTGTTGAATCGCTTGGCTGCCTTTTATTCCTGGGCGTCACGATTCGTGCCTTGTTGCTCACGCCAACAACCGAGGTGCTGCCTGCACGCTCATTTAGGCGCGCACGGCAACCGGAAATCAGGCGCAATCGCCGCCCGTTTCCGGCAGATCGGCCAGCACGCGGCGCGTGGAATGCGACTGTCGTAAAAACAAAAACGGAAGCCTCGGAATGAAGAATCCCAAAGACGCCCTGTGTCGCCGAGCGATCATGGTCTTCATGAGTTGCTTCGCACTCCAGGCTATGCCAGCACTCGCGACGCCAACGATCGCCCCGGATGGTGCGCGAAACTCTGCGGAAAGAACGTACATTGCGTTGCCCTTGTTTCCGGCTTCCCGCGCCGACACCGGCGTGGCAATCCATGATCTTAGCGATACGAAATTGCTGGATGCGGTTAAGAATGTCGGATTCTCGTTCGTGCGTACCGACCTTTTTTGGGGATCGGTACAGAACGCCAGCGGTTGGCATTTTTCGACCTATGACACATTGGTTTCCAATCTGGCGGAGCGGGGATTAGGCGCGCTTTTTATCCTGGGCTATGACAATGATTTGTATAGTCCGAGGCAAGCGCCGACAACGCCTTCCCAGCTTGCAGCGTTCCATGCCTATGTCTACCAGTCGGCACTTCGCTACAAAAAGGCGGCGGTTCGCTTCGAAGTGTGGAATGAGCAGGATTCCAAACAATTCTGGTTGGCAGATCCGTCGCCTTCGGCGTATCGGACTATGCTGAAGACCGCCGTGAATGCAGCCAAGAGCGCCAATCCAAAAGCGATCATTGCCTCGGGCGGCGTGACAGAAGCCAATCGCAGTTTCATTCGGTCCGTCGGCGACATCAGTGCGACTCAAACGGGACCCGACGCGGTGAGCGTGCATCCTTACCGGCAGCAGTACCCCGAGACGGTCTTTAAAGATTACCGCGAACTGGATCAGGATCTGTCGACCTATCACAAGGTGCCGCAACTCTGGGCCACTGAATTGGGCTACCCGACCTACGGCTACGCTTATGTATCGGATATTCAAAACGGGCACTCGCCGATAGCGCGCGAACGTCAGGCCAAGTACACCGTCCGTTTGTTGCTGGCCAACTGGATTTCGCAGATCGGGCTCACCGCGTATTACGACATGCGCAACGACGGAACCAATCCCGAGGACCGGGAACACAACTTTGGCTTGCTGGACGCGGACAACACCAAGTTGCCGGTCTATAACGCGACGAAGCATTTGTTTTCGTTCACGGCAAACGTCAGCGATGCCAAGTATTTCATCAACGATTACGACAAATACATCGTTCTGAAACTGCTCACGGCGACCGCAACCAAGTACGTCATTTGGTGCTACGGCGACGGAAGCACGATTGACCTGGATACATCTCGTCTGCCTAAAAACGCGATCGTGACCGATATGTACGGCACCCCGCGGGCATCTACGGGTATCCAGGCAATCCCGGAGGCTATGGGTCCGGTTTTTGTTAGTGTTCCTTCATAAATAACGTCATTGTGGTTGAGCGGTAAGCATCGTTGGCGTGCAAGGTTATTTCGATAGCCGGAAGCGTTTTGTTATCCACGGGCTCGGCCTTTATCTTTTATTCCAGGGGTTTGACATGAGTTCATACATCGGGCATTCGTCGTTTAGTACGGCGCCGAAGAAGAGTGACGGGCTGATTGACCTGTGGCGCAGCGTGGTACGCCACAAGCGGCTGTTCATGGCGATCACGGGCACGTTCGTGGTGGTGGGCGGGCTGTACATTTTGCTGGCCACGCCCCAATACCGGGCCGAGGCCATGCTGCGCGTGGAAAGTTCGTCCAAACCCGGCGCCTCGCTCAGCGCGCTCTCGGATGTGTCGGGCACGATGAGCGCGACGGTGTCGGCAAGCGACGAGAGCGCGGTGCTGACATCGCGCAGCATCGTGAGCGATGCGATCGCTCAAACCGGTGCGCAGACGAGCGTGCAAACGGGAAGTCATTTCCCGTTGATTGGCCAGTTCATGGCCTCGCGCCATGTCAACGCTCAAACACTGGTGCCGCCGTTTCTGGGCTTGAGCGGCTACGCGTGGGGCGGCGAGCTGCTCAAGCCGGGCGTCTTCACGGTGCCGGAAGCGTCCCTGGGCGACAAGTTTCGCGTGGTGACGGGCGAGGGCGGCCAATACACGCTGTACGACAAGGACGGTGAGGCGCTGGCACAGGGCCGCGTCGGGCAGCTGGTCTCATTTAGCGTGAGCACACCCGATGGCAATGCGCCTGGCGAGTTGCGTATCGACACGCTGCGGGCGCGCCCGGGCGTGGAGTTCACGCTGCGCAGCGAGTCCGCGCAGACGGTCTATGAGAAAGTGAACAAGGCGCTGAAGGCGTCGGTTGCGAGCCAGGGTTCGGCGATCCGTGACCCCTCGATCATGAGCCTGAGCTATCAGGCCGATTCGCCCCTGGCCGCGCAGATGCTGGTCAACACCATCGTGAAGACGTATTTGAAGCGTGACGAGCAGTCGCGTGCCGAGCAGGCCCAACTGAGCCTGAACTTCCTGCGCGGGCGTCTGCCCGGGCTGAAGGCGGATCTGGAGAGCGCGGAGAACCGCCTCAACGATTACCGCACGAAGACGAGCATGGTCGACATGGGTCAGCAAGGCACGGCGCTGA
>Ga0153932_1000510_pt1 | contig 10291 bp, 8 predicted proteins | sample TSNJ016MetaG_FD_102273 | JGI IMG/M metagenome (GOLD analysis project Ga0153932, IMG submission 102273) | Attine ant fungus gardens microbial communities from New Jersey, USA - TSNJ016 MetaG | ecosystem: Host-associated > Fungi > Mycelium > Unclassified | place: USA: New Jersey, Wharton State...
CGCCCAGGTTCTTGACGAGTTGCACGTTACTCTCGGCGAGCAACGCTTGCGTGTCGCGCAGATTCTGCTCCGCCTCGAGCAATGTCAGCCGTTGCGTCAGCAAGCTCTGCTGACTAACCGCGCCGGCATCGAACTGCGCCTGCTCGCTCGCGAACAACCGGCTGTTGCTGTCGTACACCTTCGCGAACGCGCCGGCCTGTTCCCGCAGGTGGTTCATCGACGACAGGCTGTCCTCCACGCTCTGGAACGCAGTCAGGACCGTGTTCCGATAGATCGCGACGTCTTCGTCGTAGGTCGCGCGCGCGCCGCGCACAGCGGCCGTGCGGGCGCCGCCGTCGAAAATCGTTTCCGCGAGTTGGGGGCCAAGCGTCCAGAAGCGGTTCGGGACCGTGAACAGATGTGCCAACGTGTTGTGCGCGAAACCACCTTCAGCCGAGAGCGTCAGCGACGGATAGAACGCAGCTTCGGCGAGGCCTATGCCCGCATTGGCCGCCGCAGCCGTGCGCTCGGCACTGACCACGTCATAGCGCCGTTCGAGTAATTGCGAAGGCAGTGCCGGCGGTACGGCAGGCGTAAGGAAGGAATAGTTTGGATCGGCGGCAACGGAGAATGTCTCCGGCGGCACGCCGGTCAACACGGCAATTGCGTGCTCGTCCTGCTCGCGCGTTGTTTCGGTCGCCTGCAAGTCGGCGATGATCGTTTCGAGATTTTCCTGCGCGACCAGTACGTCGTCGTTCGACGCGAAGCCCTCTTTGAAGCCGGTTTGGACCATCGACAGAATCTGGCTGTCGACGTCCTGCTGTTCCTTCAGCGCGTGCGTGTCGAAATCAGCCTGGCGCAACTGGAAGTAGTCAGTGACGACACTCGCCGTGATCGAGATGCGTTCACCGGCAAGCTGCGCATCCGATGACTGGGCGTTCGCTTTCGCCTGCTCGATCTCGCGCCGTATTTGTCCCCACAGGTCCAGTTCCCAACTCACGGTCCCGCTGGCGAGCACGCTGTTGCCCGCTGCGGCAGATGAACCGGAACTCGCGGCGAGTCCTCCAATGTTGCCGCCAGAACGCGCACCGGATACACCGGCCGTGACGATCGGAAACAAGCCGGCCTGTTGGGACTGAACGGTGGCGAGCGCGACGCGATAAGCGGCTTCCGCCGACGCAATCGACTGGTTGGCCTTCAACGACTGCTCGACCAGGCCATTGAGTTTGTCGTCGCCGTACATGCGCCACCACGTGCTCGAGATCGCGGCCTGCGGATTCGCTTCGGCGCGATGCCAGTCGACGCCCTCCTTGAACCCTTCGGGTATCTGGACCTCGGGCTTGCGATAGTCCGGGCCGACCATGCACGCAGCGAGGGATGTGGCGACGATAAACGCGACGCCACCCTTCACCACACGCCGCAATCGAAAGCGTGCAGTACTTACATAAGTGACATCCGAGGTCCGACAATCACCTTTCAAGTGAAGTCTCCTGTGTCGATCGGAGTCAGCGCTTAACCGGGTTCCATCCATGGTCCCTTAGCGCTTCCGCCGGTCTCATGCAGACTCGTTCTGCATACCGGATAAGCAGTCCAACAACGAGATGGATCGTATTCTAGCCAGCCATAGAAGAACTTGCAGATTTGAGCGCGCAAGAAACATGGATGACAATCGATGTCGCGTCGCATCTAATTGTTTTAGGCAATCTGGAGTGAAGGCTAGGTCTGTCCGACACTCGGAAGTCACTAGCGATTTAGTTAGCAATACATCCAGTAATTCAATGGATAAGCTTCTTCCTCACGCTAACGATGCATGCTTGGTCGAACCTGAAATATTTGGAAAAATGCGGCGGAAATTGTGAATTCGATGCGGTCCATCGAATAAGCCGCGCACTTGCCGGCTTGAGGAGCGCTAGCTCCAAAGCTATTCGAACCGTAAGTTTCTACTGCTTACGGTCATCGAACATTTCGTCAGGCAAACGAAAACTCAGGTCGGGTCGACCATTCGGTTTAATCGTCGTACCTTAGCGATACGCGATCAATATCCGAACTTCTCACCTGATATGTCCTGCGTCCGCGCGTCTGCGCGCTCTATCTACTATTGCGGCAACAGTAGCCTGAGCCTGCGTGCGCCGCGTAGCCCGGACAGTGCGAACTATTTTCCCCTGGCTATCGGGATGAAGCGCCCAGTAAAGCGCTGCGATCCAGCACACCACCGTCCAGCCGAACAAGGCGTTCAGCAGCGCCAGCAACAAGACATTGCGACGCCCTTTGCGGTCAGCCAGGATGGCCGGCAGGAAATACACCACGACTGCGGCCGTAACCGCAACACCTTCAAACAGGTAGCGAAGCATGTTCACCTCCAGCCGGACACATGACGTCAGAGAATTGCCATTTGTCCAAAAAGATAAACTCAATACTACGATTACAGGTATTTAACTTAAAGAGATATTCCGCGAATACATTATTCGCCCGAACGCAAGAATCGCGGTTTAAGCCGCGGTTAAACCTGACAAAACATGACGGCCGGCTTTAAGGCGCTCTTAAGGAATGTCGGACGACACGCATGCTAAGGATACCTATACGGACGTCGTGCCGAGCCGCGTTGTGAAGAAGCCGGCCCGGGGTTGCATTCTTAGGCCGAAATTTCCGGGCTGCCGTCACTCCAGTGCTGGCGCTTAGCGGCGTCCGATGTCCTCAAGAAAAACTGATACCTTGGTCAACCCCTCTTGAAGGACATCGAGCGGGTTGGCGAAACCAATCCGGATATATCCCTCCATGTCGAACGCGCTGCCCGGTGTGAACATCACGCCGGTTGCCTCGATCAGCGAAGTACAAAATTCGGTCGACGACATATCGACATCAAACTTGACCAGACATACCGTCGCGGCCTTGGGCTTCACATACGACGCCAGCGACTCCTTGCCAATCCAGTCGTCGAGCACTGCAAGATTCGTCCGCGTGATGGCGTGGTTACGCGCAAGAATCTTGTCCTTGGCCTCAAGCGCAATGGACGCAAGATAATCGTCGATCATGCCTACGCTGATGGTGTTGTAGTCACGATGAATACACACCGCGCGAATCAGCTCGACCGGTCCGGCAATCCATCCCAGCCGCAACCCGGCCAGCGACCACGTCTTCGACATGCTTCCGGTGCTGATACCCCGCTCGTAAAGATCAGCGACAGAGGCGGTGAACCCTGAGCCTTCCTGATCCGTGCCCCGATAAACCTCATCGCACAAGAGGTATGCGCCGCACGATTGAGCGATGGCCACCACCTCCTTGAGGAAGGCTTCATCCATTAGCGAACCCGTCGGGTTGTTCGGATTGTTGATGGCGATGAGCTTGGTTTTCTGTTTTGCCAGTTTGCGAAGCTCGTCGAGATCCGGCAGAAAGCCGTTCTCTTCGCGCAGCGTCACGGTCTGCAGATCCGCGCCATAACTTTCGGGAATCGAGTAATGCTGCTGGTAAGTCGGCAACACCGCGATGACCCGGTCGCCGGGTTCGATCAGCGTCTCGTACACCAGCGCATTACCGCCAATGGCGCCGTGCGTCACAACAATATTCTCCGGCGTCTGCCGCTCATATAAAGCCGCGATGTTGGCCCGCAGCCGGTCCGAACCTTCGATCGCGCCATAGGTCAGCTTCATCGGCAGAAGCTCGTCGAGCAGACTATCCCGCTTGCCCGTCAGATCGAGCAACTGCGCGACTGTCAATGATTCGACGCAGGTTTCAGCAAGGTTATAGCGCGCTTCATGCTCGTACCGGTCCATCCAGCGTTCGACAAGAAAGTCCTTGATCTTCATTGCAATCTCCGTGGATCAGCTATCGCTAACAATAGCCCAAATGATGAGCGAAAAAACACAACCGGACGAGTTCATCTCGCTGAACCGGCCGGCATCGACGCAGCTAACTTTCCGTTTGACCAATTATATTTTACAGTCTATCTTAGACTAACAAGTACATTTCGATAAACGACATGACGCTATCGACTGAACATTCCGAGTTGCCCAGCCTCTCGCCGGGCGCCTCGCATCGCCTGTTGAAACACAACTTCGAGGGCGCGTCGGATGGGTCCGCTGGTTCGGTTGGGTCGCACCTCAGTGCTTATATACAAGCGGGTTTGCATGCTGACGAGTTGCCCGGGCTGCTGGTGATCCAGCATCTGCTTGAGGCATTGGTCCTGCTGGATAATGCAGGCCGCATTCGCGGACGGATCGTCGTGAGGCCGTTCGCCAACCCTGTTGGTCTGGGTCAGCGTGTGTTCGGCGCGCATGCCGGACGCTTCAATCTCGACAACGGCGAAAACTTCAACCGCCGTTTTCCCAATCTGACCAGCCGGGTGGAAACGGCGCTGGCTACTCGCGATATCGGCCATAACGACGTCAAGCGCGCGAAGGCATTGTTCGCCGATGTGGCGACAGAAATAGCGCCGCTCGACCCCGTCGCGGCCATGAAGGCAGCGCTCCTGACTGAAGCGTTGCAGCACGACATCGTGCTTGACCTGCATTGCGATACGGACGGCATCCTCCACCTGTACAGCAATCGCAGCCAGCGCGCACAAGCTGTCGCACTGGCTCGATGCATGCAGATCAAGGCCGTGTTTCTTGAGGATGTCGCGGGCGGAACTCCGTTCGACGAAGCCATCGCACAATGCTGGTCGGTGCTTAAAAAAGCAGGCGTGATCGATGATGAACACGCCGCGTTTTGCACGTCGATCGAACTTCGGGGGCAGGCTGATGTGTCAGACGATTTCGCACGTGCCGATGCCCAGGGCATTTTGCAATACCTCGCTTTGCGCGGCCTTATTGATGTCGATACTGACAACCACGACCATGTACGCCCGCTCGCTGAGCACGAGGTGATGGTGTGCCCGCTCGAAGGCGTGTCGCATGTGCCGGCACCCGTCGGCGGTCTTGTCTCCTATAAGAAGCGGCCCGGCGATGCGGTCAAAACCGGTGAGCTCATTGCCGAGATTATTCCGCTGCATGGCGTTATTGGCGCGGCGCGTCATCCGGTCTTCAGCGACGTCGATGGCTTGGTGGTCGTGCAGCAATACATGAAGCTCGTGCGGCCCGGCCAACGGGTCGCCTTGCTCGCGGGCAAAGAGCCGCTGCCTCATAGAAAACCGGGTCAATTGCTCAACGACTTTTAGCGGCATCAAGGTTGGCCACGTTTTCTCCTGGACCTTTTCATTCTTTAAATACGCGGAAGTGAGGATAGTCATGAGGCAAAATGCGTTAAGTGCCATGCTCGCGGTTGCGCTATGTGCGGCGGCGTCCATGTCGGTATCGGTGCGGGTCCAGGCCAAGGAGATTTCGACCATCCGCTTCGGCGTGGAAGCGTCCTACCCGCCGTTCGAATCGAAGACAGCGGACGGCAAGCTGCAAGGCTTCGACATCGATCTCGGCAACGCCCTGTGTGCGCAGTTGAAAGCGAAATGCGTGTGGGTGGAGAATGCGTTCGATGGCCTGATACCCGCGCTGCAAGCACGCAAGTTCGACGCTATAGATTCAGCGATGAACATCAACGCAAAGCGCAGCGAGCAGATCGATTTCACCCAGCCGCTTTACCGAACGCCGGCGCAACTGGTGGCACGCACGGGCAGCACTTTGCAGCCCACGGCGGCATCGCTGGCATCGCATAAGGTAGGCGTGCTGCAGGGCTCGATCCAGGAGCAATACGCGAAGGAAGCGTGGGCTGCGAAGGGCGTGGATGTAGTCAGCTATCAAACCCAGGACCTGGTCTACGCCGACCTGGCCGCGGGACGGCTGGACGCGACCTTCGTTGATGCGACTGCCGCGAGCCTCGGCTTCCTGAACCAGCCCACAGGCAAAGGTTTTGCATTCGCGGGGCCGGCGGTCAAGGACGCAAAGGTCATTGGCACAGGGGTGGGTATCGGCGTGCGCAAGGGTGACAAGGAACTGGTCGACGCGCTCAACGGCGCGTTCGTGGAGCTGAAGCGCAACGGCACTTACCAAACGCTGTTGAAGAAATATTTTACGGTCGATCTCGCGGTCGACTAAGCCGCACGTGCGGAACATCGCACGACTGTTCCGCACGAATCAATATCGAACAATGACCAAAGCACGTAACCCGAAAATAGCTTCTGGACAAGCTTCTGAGCTCTTAGTGAAGCCGCCGCCCAAGCGAGCGGTCAAGCGCAGCGAGCCACAACCGTCGGCCGAGTTGCTCGGTCGCTACAGCGCCATCGCTGACGGTATCGTCCTGTTGTTTCCGCCGTACACGGAGGTCGTTATCCACGACCTCAACACGCAAACCGTGGTGCATGTGGCCAACAACCAGTCAAAACGCGAACTGGGAGACGAATCATCGCTCGACGACATCGAGTTCGATCCCGATGAAAGCGTGATCGGCCCGTATGAAAAATTGGGCTGGGACGGCCGCAAGATTCGCTCGGTCAGTATTGTCGTGCGCAGTGACGAGGGTCAGGCAATTGGCGTCATGTGCATCAATTTTCATATTGCGGCGCTGGAGCAGGCAAGGCAGGCACTTGACCTGCTCCTCTCCAGGACCGCGCTCCAGCCGCAGCCCGAGAAGCTGTTCCAGGACGACTGGCAGGAGCGCGTGAACATCTTTCTCAATCACTGGCTGCAGGAACGCAAGCTGGCGTTGTCCATGCTGACGCGCGAGCATAAGCGGGCGCTCATAGAAGCATTGCATGAGGAAGGCGCATTCAAGGGCAAGAGTGCGGCTAACTACGTGGCGAAGGTGCTGTCGATCGGCCGCGCCACGGTGTTCAATTACCTGAAGGAACTGAGGGGCAACGAGTGACGAATGATCTGTTTCAGCACATTGAGGAAGCGCATCGCGCTATTCGGCCGCAAGTGAGCGTGACACCGCTTGCGTTCAGTCCGATGTTGTCGAAGGCAACCGGATGCGAGGTATACCTGAAGTGCGAGCATCTGCAGCATACCGGCTCGTTCAAGTTTCGCGGCGCGACCAACAAGCTCCGCCTGCTCGATGCAGATGCGCGCCGCAACGGCGTGCTCACGGTATCGAGCGGCAATCATGGTCAGGGCGTGGCGCTCGCGGGCAAGCTCGCGGGCGTGCCCGTCACGGTCTACGCGTCCACATCCGCAGCGGCGATCAAGCTCGACGCTATTCGAGCGCTCGGCGCCGAGGTCATCACGCTAAACGATACAACCCTGGCCGTCGAACTGGAAGCCGCCCGGCAGGCAAAGCTCAAGGGCATGGCATTCGTGTCGCCGTATAACGACCTGGATGTCATAGCCGGTCAGGGCACGATCGGCATGGAACTGCATGAGCAAGCAAGCGATCTTGCTGCCGTATTCGCTTCGGTAGGCGGCGGCGGGCTGATTTCCGGCATTGGCACGGCAGTCAAGACGCTGAGTCCGAAAACCGATGTGATCGGCTGCTGGCCGGCGAATTCGACCGCTTTGTATAGTTCGTTGAAAGCAGGAAAAATCATGGACGTTGAGGAAACCGAAACGATTTCTGACGGTACTGCCGGTGGTGTCGAACCCGGCTCCGTGACCTTCGATATTGCCCGGGAGATCATGACCGGCACGTCCCTGGTAACGGAGGAAGAAATCAAGGCGGCCATGAAACTGCTTGCGCAAACAGACCGCTGGATGGTGGAAGGCGCGGCCGGCGTCGCGTTGGCGTCAATGCTGCAGCTTAGCCACCAGTACCAAGGCGGTGCGGTAGCCGTGGTGCTGTGCGGACGCAACATCATGCTCAATAAATTCATCGAGGCTGTTAAGTGAAAATCTGGACGAAAGACGAGATCATCGCGCGCTTCAATATGGAACGCGCGGTGCGCATGATTGAAGAAGGTTTTGTGGCCTACTCCCGCAAGACCGTGCAGGTGCCGCCGGTTCAAAACTTCCAGTTCGATGCGGTCAACGGCGATTGTTGTGTCAAGTCTGCTTATGTCGACGGCGCAGCAGCTTTCGCGGTCAAGGTGTCTACGGGCTTCTACGATAACCCCAAGCAAGGCTTGCCGAGCAACAACGGGCTGATCATGCTTTTTTCCGCCACGACAGGTGAACCGGTCGCGCTGTTGCAGGATGAAGGCTGGCTCACCTGCGTGCGTACCGCGCTCGCCGGACAACTCGCGGCACGTTTGCTTGCACCGCGCGAGGTGCACGGAATCGGCATCATCGGCAGTGGTGAGCAGGCGCGATTGCAGCTTGAATATCTGCAGCCGGTGACTGACTGCAGGGACATATTCGTGTGGGGACCGACCGCGAAAAATCGCGGACTATTCGTGGAAGAGATGTCGGAACGCGGCTTCAATGTGCGGGCGATGGACTCCGCGGAAGCCGTTGCGGCGCACGCCAACCTGATCGTAACCACGACGCCATCACGCGGACCCTTGCTGCGTTCGGACTGGATCCGCAACGGCACGCATATCACTGCAGTCGGCGCCGACGGCGCGGGCAAGCAGGAACTCGATCCGGCAATCGTTGCCCGGGCCGGGGTGATCGTGGTGGACTCAATCGATCAATGCAGCAAATACGGCGAGATCTCGCATGCGTTGGCTGCCGGGCTGATTCAACCCGCGCAGTTGCTTGAACTCGGCGCACTGCTGGACGCCGGCCAGCGCGCGCGCAACGATACCGACTCTGCCCAGATCACGGTGGCCGACCTCACCGGCGTGGCAGTGCAGGACGTGCAGATTGCGGGTAGCTTGGGGATTTGAACGTTTTTGACGGCTCGCAATTTCAGCGCGGTCACGGCGCTTGCCGCGATCAACCCGCCGCGCTGAAACTCATGCCGTAGTACGGCTGCGATAACGTCTTCGCCGAGCGTATGAGGTCTTCGAGCATCGCCGCGCGCTTGTTTGAATCAGTGTCGCGGCTGGTCATGAAACACAGCGCCGCCACCGCTTGTCCGTTCTTGTCGCGCACGGGCGCGGCCATGCAATATCGAAACGTGTGGGACAGGCCTTCCGTGCAGAAATATCCTTGTTGCACGGCGCGCTCGACATCGCCCAGGAATTCGGGCACTTCGATTCGCTTACCGTTGTCGAGCACGAAGTCTTCTTGCGGAATCAATGCGCGAATCTCGTCCGCGCTCAAGTGACCTAGCAGCAAGCGGCCGGATGCGGTCCATGGAATAGGGACTTTCACGCCTATGTCCGAACTGATGTTGAACGGACGCGAACTGTTCTCCGACAGCACGACGGTGTACTTGTTACCCTCCAGCATGCAGAGTTGCGCTGTTTCGTCGTGGCTCCGGACAAGGCCGAGGATGGCCTGGTGCGCGCGGCTGATCAGGTCGTTGTGGACCGCATAGTCGGACCCGTAGTAGTGCATCTCACGGCCAAAAAATACGCTGCCGTCCGCGCCCGCTTCCAGCCAACCGGCCTCGGTCAAAATTGTCACGAGTTCATAGATGCTTGAACGCGGCGCACCCGTTGCTTCGATCAGTTCGCGCATGGTCATGGGACGTCGCACGCTATGCAATTGCTTGAGGATGGAGACGACCCGGTCGACACCCCTCGCCCTCGAAGATTCCGTTACAGACATGACTCGAACTCCGTCGGCAATATGATTCGCTTGGCTTGTCTTTGTTTGGCGCGAGCCTGGCGCGTGAGCGCTTGCAAACGGCGGCTGCGCACCAGTCGCACTCAATGGTCGAGTACCCGGTGCAGGAACTGTTGCGTGCGCTCGTTTTGCGGGTTCACGAAGATCTGCTCAGGCGCGCCCTGTTCGGCTATCACGCCCTTGTCCATGAACACCACGCGATCCGCCGTCTTGCGCGCGAACCCCATTTCGTGCGTGACGACCACCATGGTCATGCCATCGCGCGCAAGGCCGCGCATGACCTCGGTGACTTCGCCGACGAGTTCCGGATCGAGCGCAGAGGTGGCTTCATCGAAGAACATGATGCCCGGCTCCACGGCGAGTGCGCGTGCAATGGCAACGCGCTGCTGCTGCCCGCCCGATAACTGGCTTGGATAATGATCCGCGCGATCGGCGAGACCGACGCGGTCCAGTGCCTCCATCGCACGCTTGCGTGCGTCCGCCGGATTCATCTTGCGTGCCTTGATCAAGGCCAGCGAAACATTCCCCAACGCGTTCTTGTGCGGAAACAAATTGAACTGCTGGAACACCATGCCTACATGACCCCGAATCTCGCGTGCGCGGCGCGCGTCGTGCAGCGGTACTTCGTTGACCCAGACCTCGCCCGCGTCAGCCGTTTCAAGACCGCTCATGATTCGCAGCACGGTGCTCTTGCCCGAACCGGAGGCGCCGATCAGGACGAGTACTTCGCCCTGGCGCACTTCGAGATTGATCTGCTTGAGCACCTGGGTCGTGCCGAA
>Ga0153932_1000511_pt1 | contig 10275 bp, 8 predicted proteins | sample TSNJ016MetaG_FD_102273 | JGI IMG/M metagenome (GOLD analysis project Ga0153932, IMG submission 102273) | Attine ant fungus gardens microbial communities from New Jersey, USA - TSNJ016 MetaG | ecosystem: Host-associated > Fungi > Mycelium > Unclassified | place: USA: New Jersey, Wharton State...
AAAGTCGTAGCTGACAGAGAGTTCGATGACCTGCACGGCGCGCTCCCGAGAATGAGTACGCATAGGATATCGATTGCAATTCGTTAGTAGAATACGTTCGCAAAGCAATCTTGCGTTGCGTGCCACGCAACGTTTCGCACAGCGGAGCCATCAAAGTGGACAAACTGGTCGCATTGACGACGTTGCTGGAAGTGGCCGAAGCCGGCGGCTTTTCCAAGGCCGCGCAACGGCTAGGGGTGGCCACTTCGTCAGTCACACGCCTGATGGATGCGCTCGAAGCGTCGCTGGGTACTGCGTTGCTGACGCGTACTACGCGCCGCGTCAGCCTCACCGACGCGGGCACGGCGTACGTCGAGCAAATCAGCAAGGTGCTGGACGATCTTGCTGAAGCCGACGACAGCATCTTCGACAGCGGCGCGGCGCCCGTTGGCGCGCTGCGTATCTCCGTGCCAACTGCTTATAGCCGGTTGTGCCTGGCGCCTCACCTTGCCACCTTCCTGAGCGAGTATCCCCGCGTGGTCCTTGACGTGGTGGTCGCCGATCACTATGTCGACCTGGCGACAGAACGTATTGATGTCGCGATTCGAATCGGCTTGCCCGCACGCGATGAAAGCCTGGTCGTCAGGAAGCTGGCCGACAACAAGCGTTTTGTCGTGGCGAGCCATGAGTATCTGGAACGGCACGGCACGCCCGATGAACCACAAGCGCTAGCGCACCACGAATGCCTGCGCTTCGCGTATGGCGGTCCGCGTCGGGCGACAAGACAGGTGTGGACGTTTCGGCGTGGAGTGACGGAAGAACGCGTCGAAGTGCGCGGCCACCTGATTGCCAATAACCCCGACGTGCTGTTCGAAGCCGTCCTCGCGGGCAGGGGCATTGCGCTGTTGCCCGAGTGGCTGGTGGCGCAGGAAATTGGCGCCGGTCATCTCCTGCGCCTCTTTGAAAATACCGAGGTCAATCCGCATGCGGGCGATTCGGTCATCTATGCGGCTTATCTGCCGAATCGCCGGCATTCGAGCAAGGTACGCACCTTCGTGCAGTTTCTCGCTGCACGCGTGCAAACGCCAACGGTGGAATGACGGCTGCAGGGTGCCGGTGAAGCTAGTGATGCTAGTGGCTGGTCGAGTTTTCGATGTCCGACACAATGCAGTTACGCCCGCCCAGCTTGGCGCTGTAAAGCAGCTTGTCGGCGCGTAGTAGAAGCGCGTCGAGCGTCTCATGCTCTGTTTGCGAAGCCAGCGAGATCCCGAAGCTCAACGTGACTGTAAAGCGGACACCATCCAGCTCCAGCGCGGTGACCGCCAGACGCCGCCGCAATTCGTTAGCGGTGGCAATGGCTTCGCTGGCGTCATCGACCTTTGTCAGCACGGCGAATTCCTCGCCGCCGAGGCGTGCCACGATGTCCGGCTGACGCCAGATCTCGCTGCACAATCTTCCAATTGTTTGCAGCGCCAGGTCACCGGCGGCGTGGCCCAGGGTATCGTTGATCTGCTTGAAGCGGTCTGCGTCGAACATGATGAGGACCTGCTTGGCTTCTGTCTCCGTGTGGCGGCTTAGCGAAACAGTCGCCTTGCGTTCAAACGCGCGGCGGTTAAGCAGACGGGTCAGGAAGTCGGTGTCGGCAACGGTTTCAAGTTCGCGCAGCAGGATATTGCGCTCATGTTCGAGCCGCATTTTTTCGATGCTGTTTTCCTTCAACACAAGGATTGCGTGAAACAGGCTGCGGATCTCAAGCGGTTGTTCACCGTGAGGAATGGGCGTCTCGAGTTTTCCGTCGGCGATCGCCATGACGATGTCCGCTGCTTCAATGAACGGTTGAACGAACCGCCGCCTGAAGTACACGGACGCAATCAGCAAAAGGTAAAGAACAGCCGCCGAGCCAATGACGCTTGCAACCAGCAACATCAGTGATTCATTACGATACCCTTTGACTTCGGCTTCCGCCAGATCCAGCACGTAGTCGCGAAATTGCACGATGGGCCGCATGGTCGGCACATACTCCGCAGCCAGTTCGGCAGCCGTGAGATTGGCGCCTTCGGGACGCGTCGCCATCTCGCGGACACGCGCTATGTAGCTCAGGCCGTTGTCGTAATAGACGCTGGTCAGGCTCTGATAAGTGGTTGCGCTAATCGGCGTATGTTCTACGCGGGCACTAATCAGGCTGCGCAATTCGTCTATACGTCCTTTAGCCCGTTCTTGCGCGAATAATTCGGTTTCACTCAAGGGCCGGTGAGCGGTCAGCGCCGCAGTGAAGGTCGACCCCAGAAGCCCGGCCTGTTCACGAAGTTGAGCGGTCAACCGAGCGGTCAAGACGCAATTCAGCGCGCTCGGATCGCCGCGCACAATGCCTGCCGCGCTGGCATTTGCAAGCGGCCCAAAATTGGGAATGACGGCGATCATCTGGTTGACCGCGCTTAGGACCGCATCATGGTCACGTTTTTCTATGGGCTGAGCGATGAGGCTGTCGACTTGCTTGCGGGCAGCAACTAGCTGTGTTTGTACGATATCAACAGACGCACGTTCAGTCGTGCAGCCGGGGCATACGCCACTTGCAATCAGCGAGCGCAACACGGCCAGGCGCCGGTCGCTTTCAGCACGCGCGTTAATTAAGGGAAGCCGCAGCGCCGGCGCATTCTGTGCGTCTGCACCTAGCGCACCGTTAGCGGGACCACGTTCCGCCGATACGCTTTCCATGGCGAGTAATGCGGCGCGAAAACGGTCTAATGACTGAACCCCATTCTCCGCTAAGGAATAGGTGTGTGATTGATGCAGGAGTAAGGGCGTCGCAAGACTCAGGACCAGCACGCACAGAGCGGCCGTTGTCAGCTTGAGTCGCTTGGCAAGCAAGATCCGGGTTGTGGGCATTTTTGTTAATTCGCAGCAGGTCGCTTGCCAGACACATTCTTTAAACAGGGCGACTATGCAGCCGATGATTCAACATACCGCAGCCCATTGGAATCGTCTACTCGGACAAAACACGATCGTTAGACCGTTTCCTTTCGATAAAACCAGCGAGTTGTCTATCCGGAACCGTGGAGCGGGTGTCGAGGAAGATTTAAGCGCAGATGATTTCTCTTAGTTAACGGCACGTTAGCCGCTTTCTTTATTGGCGAGGCATGCATGCAATCGTTTGCTGTCTTGTCAGCTAAGCCACGGACGCGCCAGTCATGCGGGACGCTCCAAGCGCAGCATCCGTCCGACTTAACGACTTAACGACCGAAGAAAGCGATTTAACAATTCCATGCGATAGCGCCGCATGCATGCTGTCACGCATTTCTTTTCCGTGTAGCCTAAGCCGCTGTTACTTGTGCCGTTTTTAGCCAAGTCGCTGTCACGTCATCGAAACTCGATACGCTTTTTTCCACCCATCCCGCTCCTCGACAAAGGATCCGCAGAAATGAGCTACATCCACTTTATCGGTGGCGAAAAAGGAGGCGTCGGCAAATCGCTCGTCGCCCGCGTATTGGCCCAGTATTTTGTTGATCGGAGCATCCCGTTTACAGGTTTCGACACCGACAAATCGCACGGCGCGCTACTGCGGTTCTATGCGGATTTTGCTGCGCCGGCCGTGCTTGATCGTCACGATAGCCTCGACCCCATCATTGAACAGGCGCTCGAAGATCCTCAGCGGCGCATCCTGGTTGATCTCGCCGCGCAGACGCAGCAGTCTCTCGGCAAATGGCTTGAGGACGCGGATGTCATTGGTCTCGCGCATGAGCATGGTTTGACGCTGACCTGGTGGCACGTCATGGACGCCGGGCGTGATTCGGTCGACCTGCTGCGGCAGTGGCTCGACCAGTTCAGTGGACGCATCAAACTGGTGATCGTGCTCAACGAGGTTCGTGGTGACCGGTTCGAGTTTCTGGAAGCATCGGGGGAACTCGTCCGGGCCAAGGCGTTGGGTGCCAGTGTGATCAGCCTGCGACGCTTGCCCGACACCACAATGCAGAAAATCGATCAGCATGGCGTCAGTTTTTGGGCGGCTGTCAATCACGCGGATCGAGCCGCTTCCGGGCTTGGTTTGCTGGAGCGGCAGCGCGTCAAGGTGTGGTTGAACCGGACCTATGGGGAACTTGGAAGTCTGGCGTTGTGAGCGGGGCGCCAGACATTAGGTAGTTATACAAACTAAATGAGGAAAAAATAAGCGCGAAGAGTTCTGTTGAACTATCCGCGCTGATGCCTGCGAGAAACATCGCACTCTTCCGGCTGAAACCGGAAGAGTGCGATCATTGGCTACACGCCAATCAAACGCCTTAAGCCTGAGCTGCCGCCAGTGCAGCGTTCAGTGTCTTGCTGGGGCGCATTACCGACTCCAGCTTCGCAAAGTCCGGCTTGTAATACCCGCCGATGTCCGCTGCGCCACCCTGGACCGCTGACAACTCCGCCACGATAGTCTTCTCGTCCGCCGTCAATTGGTTTGCCAACGGTGCGAACTGAGCAGCCAGTCCCGCGTCCTCGGTTTGCGCCGCGAGTTTCTGCGCCCAGTACATCGCGAGATAGAACTGGCTGCCGCGGTTGTCGAGTTGTCCAGTCTTCGGCGACGGGTTCTTGTTGTTCTCCAGCAGTTGTCCCGTGGCGGCATCCAGCGTCTTTGCCAGGACCTTGGCCCGCGTGTTGCCGGTCTTGATGCCAAGATCCTCCAGCGACACCGCCAGCGCCAGGAATTCGCCCAGCGAATCCCAGCGCAGATGGTTCTCTTCCACCAACTGCTTCACATGCTTCGGCGCTGAACCACCCGCACCGGTTTCATACATACCGCCGCCGGCCATCAACGGAACGATGGAGAGCATCTTGGCACTGGTGCCGAGTTCCATGATCGGGAACAGGTCGGTCAGGTAGTCACGCAGAATGTTGCCCGTCACCGAGATTGTGTCCAGGCCGCGGATCACGCGTTCCAGCGTATAACGCATCGCGCGCACTTGCGACATGATCTGGATATCCAGGCCGCTCGTGTCGTGATCCTTCAGGTAGGTCTCGACCTTCTTGATCACTTCGGCTTCGTGCGGACGATACGGGTCCAGCCAGAAAATGGCCGGCATACCGGAATTGCGTGCACGCGTGACAGCCAGCTTGACCCAGTCGCGGATCGGCGCGTCCTTGACCTGGCACATGCGCCAGATGTCGCCTTCTTCCACCGTTTGCGTCAGCAGCACTTCACCGGTCGCAATGTCGACAATGCGCGCTTCGCCGCCTTCCGGCACTTCAAACGTCTTGTCATGCGAGCCGTATTCCTCGGCTTGCTGAGCCATCAAGCCGACGTTGGGCACCGTGCCCATGGTGACCGGATCGAAGTTGCCGTTGGTCTTGCAGAAGTTGATGATTTCCTGATAGATCCGCGCAAACGTGCTTTCCGGGATCACGGCCTTCGTGTCTTTCGGACGACCGTCGGCGCCCCACATCTTGCCGCCAATGCGGATCATCGCGGGCATGGACGCGTCCACGATAATGTCATTCGGTGCATGCAGGTTCGAGATGCCCTTGGCTGAATCGACCATCGCGAGTTCAGGACGATGCTCGTGGCACGCGTGCATGTCGCGGATGATTTCTTCGTGCTTGGAAGTCGGCAGGGTTTCCAGCTTGTCGTACAGGTTGACGAGGCCGTTGTTGACGTTCACGCCCAGCTCGTCGAACAGCTTGCCGTGCTTCTCGAAGGCTTCCTTGTAGAAGATCTTCACGGCATGACCGAAGACAATAGGATGCGAGACCTTCATCATGGTGGCCTTCACGTGCAGCGAGAACATCACGCCGGTCTTGCGTGCGTCTTCCATCTGTTCTTCATAGAAGTCGCACAGCGCCTTCTTGCTCATGAACATGCTGTCGATGATCTCGCCGTCCAGCAGCGATACCTTCGGCTTGAGCACAATGGTCTTGCCGCTTTGCGTGACCAGTTCCATCTTCACGTCGCGAGCCTTCGCAACGGTCATGGACTTTTCACCGTGATAGAAGTCGCCGTGCCGCATGTGAGCGACGTGGGTGCGCGAAGCCATGCTCCACTCGCCCATGCTGTGCGGATTCCTGCGCGCGTAGTTCTTGACGGCGGCAGGCGCGCGGCGGTCTGAGTTACCTTCGCGCAGCACCGGATTCACGGCGCTGCCCAAGCACTTGGAATAACGCTGGCGGATTGCTTTTTCAGCGTCGGTCTTCGGCTCTTCGGGGAAATCCGGAACCTTGTAGCCTTTGCCCTGCAGTTCCTTGATCGCGCCGATCAACTGGTGCTGCGACGCGCTGATGTTTGGCAGCTTGATGATGTTGGTTTCAGGCAGCAGTGTCAGGCGGCCGAGTTCGGCCAGGTTGTCCGGCACCCGTTGCTCTTCCGTCAGGAATTCCGGGAACTCGCCGAGGATACGGCCGGCGACTGAAATGTCGCTGGTGGTGACGCGGATTCCGGCCGGCGCGGTGAACGTGCGGATGATGGGCAGGAAGGCGCTGGTGGCCAGCAGCGGGGCCTCATCGGTGAGGGTGTAGATGATCGTAGGTTGCTCGGTACTCATCGCTTATCTCAAGAAAAATGGGTTGGGGGCGCCTCCGGCTGCGTCAACGACCGGGGTTAACCATCGAATTTTGCCTGATTTTGCTTTCAAGGGGGCTGAACCGGTCCTGCGATTCGCATCGGAACCCGTAAATTGAGGGTTTTTAATGCTGTCTCAGGCGGCTGGCGGAGCGTTCCGGGTCTACCTCGGCCGAACCTGCATGTGCGCTTAAGCGCCTAAATTTAAAGGCTAAATTGCTATACGGGTTGTGTGGGCCGCTGCTTGCGGCCGCCTTACATCGTTAATAACAGCCCTCGCGGCAATAGCAAAGAAAAATCGCGACCCGATGTCAGTGCTGCGTCCATGTGACCGGAAAATGCCCGGCGCCGGCGTGCCGTCAACTCATCCGCGCCAGCGTAATGGCCCGCTCCGGACACGCGCTCACGCATAAGCCGCACGCGCGGCACGCATCGGCGTTCGGCGTGTAGGCGACTTGCATGCCGTGCACGCGCAGCTTGAATTTTTGCAATGCCCCCAGGCGCTGATAGTCGGCGTTGTCGATCCGGCGGATCTCGAAGACGTTCTCCGGACACACGACCGCGCAATCGGCCTTGCCCTCGCACCGGCCGAAGTTCACGACGGGCGCGATCACGCCCGGCGCCTGTTTGCATGCGGATGCCGGCGCATTGCTCATACAGCATCCTCTAGCGGCTTGCGTTGGCCGCAGCGCATGACCTTCTTGAACTTGTCGCGCTCCTCGGGTGTCATTTGTTCCCACCGGCGCCACTGCTGGCGTCCACGCCAGCCGCCATGGCCGCGGAATCCGCCGAACAAGATCCGGCTCAGGATCAACAGGCCCAGCGCATGAGTGAAATCAATCGCGCGAGCCCCGACAAACAGCGCCGGCAGAACCCAATTCCATAGGGTCATCACCATCCATCCGAGCACCGCAATGCCCACGATAACCAACAGCACTTTGCCCACGACTCTCAGTCCGAAACGCATTTACCTTCTCCTTTAAATATCCAGTTCGTCATACACGGCTTGCAAGCGGGCGCGCAGATGCAGCACCGCATAACGCTTGCGTGCCAGCAGCGTGTTCAGCGTTACGCCGCTCTCTAACGCCAGCTCCTTGAAACTGCGGCCCTCGATCTCGTGGGCGATGAAAATGTCGCGCTGGTTTTCCGGCAATTCGTCGAGCGCGTTTTGCAGCGCCACCAGAAGAACCGATCGCGCATAGGCGGCTTCCGGCCCGCCATCTTCGGAAGGGAGGGCCAGATCCAGCCGGTATTCATCGTCGATGGCATCGGCGTTGTCATGGGTCCCGGCCATCTCGCTCAGGGGCTGCTCTTTCTTCTTGCGAAAGCGGTCGATGATGCGATTGCGCGCCACGCGAAACAGCCATGCGCTGACTTGTTCAATCGGCTCGGGAAGCCGGTACGCCTGGACGAACTCGTGCAAGACGTCTTGCAGGATGTCTTCGGCGTCGCTTGGGTCACGCACACGACGCCGGATGAAGTTTCCGAGTTTTGTACGCTCACGCAAGACGGTCGCGGTGATGTCGCTATCTCTGTCGATCATCGGGTTCGTGGGCGGCGGCTGTTCCATACAGATGAAGACGTTTCACGATCGGGAATATTGTGGGCGGCAGGAAAAAAGCTGGCGCCGGGCTGGCTGACGCGTTGGCTGACCCGCGTTCCCGTGACGCGAACTAACAGGAGACCACGATTTTGGCCGGGGAGGTGAAACTGCGGTTATGCGGGGAAGGGGCGCAGACGGACGTGCGAGGAATTTTTTCCGATGAGGGAAACGGTCACGCTCAGGTGTCGTTTCCCACCATCAGCTGGACCCGGTCCGTGGCGAAATGCGTCACACCGTATTTGATCGGCATGCCCTGGAGATCAACATCGACGTTCTCCACCCACAGCACCGGTTGCTGACGGTTGATGTTCAGTCTTTGCATGACTTCCGAATCGGGCAATACGCTGCCGATACGGTTCCACTTGCGCAAATAGTCGGTCACGCCGAGTTCGGCCAGCGCACTCGTGATACTGCCCTTGGACCCCAGCACTTGCGGCAGATTCGCGAAACGCGTCGCAGGGTACCAGTTGCGCGCAAAAGTCAGTGGCACGCCGTCCGATTCGTGCAGGGTCTCGATCTGGTAGACGGACGCGCCCGCGCGCAAGGCAAGCGCCTCTGAAATGTTGGGCGCGGCGCGCACCTTGAGCGCGCGGAGCATGGTGGCGGCCGCTGTATGACGCTGCTGACGCAGATTTTCCGAGAAGCGCGTGCGCTGCCCGATCGTGTAATCGATAGCGCCAAACTGCGCAAACGTGCCTCGTCCCTGCCTGACGCTGACAAGGCCGCGTGCCGCAAGTCCGGTCATCGCGCGGCGCACGGTATGGCGATTAACGTCAAACCTTTTGGCGAGTTCGGCTTCGGTCGGCATGCGCCCGTCCTTGCCAAACCTGCCTGTTCCAATCTCCGCCGCAAGGATCTGTTCGATCTGACTCCACATTGCAGCGCCCGCGCGGCGTGCGAGCGCGGTGTCCGGCGTGGCGTTATCCATCGCTGTCATTGTGTCGTCATTCCGCTCGGTTCAAATGAATTGCCGTCGCGAATTGTAGGGGGCGACCCGTGATGGAAATATGAGGGTTTCCTTGCGTGATAGTAAGGGTAGGGTTAAACACACCAATATACGTATAGATGTCCGCATGAATTCTACGTATCGGCTGATCTAAGTCGCACCCACGGTAACGCATTCATCTAGACGTCTCGATAAGTACATCGATGTGTCACACGAGGTTTATAGAGTGACGTGGCTCGACAGAAGTCCACACGAAGTCCACGCGCACTGATGACCTGCACGGAGCGGGATCGAAACCTTGAATTGCCGTTAGCCCGGCACTCGCGAAATTTCAGTTGAGGAAAATATGAAGGTATCCAAAGTTCTGGTTGCTGTGTCGTTGGCAGCAGGTCTCGTTTCCGCAACCGCCCACGCGGCCAGCGCCTGCCCGAATGACGGTGTGGTGCGCTTCGGCGTCGAGCCCTACGAATCAGCGCAACGCATGCTGCCGGTCTATACGGACCTCGCCAAGATGATCGGCGACAAGCTGGGCTGCACCGTTCAGCTTTATGTAGCGACCAGCTACAACGCTGAAATTGAGGCAATGCGGAGCAACAAGCTTGAGTTCGGCCAGTTCGGACCGCTCGGGTATGTGCTAGCCCACCAGGTCGCGCATGCGCAAGCCGTCGCCACGTTCGCGGGCGAGCAAGGCAAGCCGGCTACCTATTACGCTTCCATCGTCACGTGGCCGGGTTCGGGTGTCAAGACGCTGGCGGACGTCAAGGGCCGTTCGTTTGCCTACGCCGATCCGGCTTCCACGTCCGGGCACTTGTTTCCCGCGTTTGGCCTGAGCAAGAACGGCATTGATCCGGACAAGGGCGTGAAGGGGCTTTATGCAGGCAGTCACACTGCATCGTTCGAAGCGCTGCGCAACCATAAGGTCGACGTGGGCGAACTGAACAGCGAGGAAATCGAGAGCGCCAAGTTACACAATGAGTACGATCCTTCGGCCTACGTAACGTTGTGGAAGTCGCAACCCATCCCGCTCGATCCGTTGGCCGTGCGTGCCGACTTGCCTGCCGATTTCAAGGCTCGGCTCACCCGCGTGTTGAGCTCGCTTGATTTCCACGAGTTGCCGGAGGTGGATCAGAAGTTCCTGGCATCGAATGAAAACCCCGAACTGAAGACGGTGCCCCAGACGGACGCGGCCTACGATCAGATTCGCGACCTGGTCTCGAC
>Ga0153932_1000512_pt1 | contig 10228 bp, 9 predicted proteins | sample TSNJ016MetaG_FD_102273 | JGI IMG/M metagenome (GOLD analysis project Ga0153932, IMG submission 102273) | Attine ant fungus gardens microbial communities from New Jersey, USA - TSNJ016 MetaG | ecosystem: Host-associated > Fungi > Mycelium > Unclassified | place: USA: New Jersey, Wharton State...
CAAACATCTGACGTTCCGCAACCGCATCATGACCACGTCGCACGAGCCGGCGTACGCGGAGGACGGCATGCCGAAGGAGCAGTACCGCGCGTATCACGTCGAGCGCGCGAAGGCGGGGATCGCGCTCACCATGACTGCCGGCTCGGCGGCGGTATCGAAGGACAGCCCACCGGTCTTCAACAACGTGCTCGCGTACAAGGACGAGGTCGTGCACTGGATGAAGGATCTCGCCGATGAATGCCACGAGCACGGCGCAGCGGTCATGATCCAGTTGACACACCTCGGACGGCGCACGCGTTGGGACAAGGGCGACTGGCTTCCGGCCGTGTCCCCCTCGCACAACCGGGAGCCGGCGCATCGCTCCTTTCCGAAGAAACTCGAGGACTGGGACATCGAGCGCATCATCAAGGACTATGCGGACGCCGCGGAGCGAATGAAGGCGGCCGGGCTCGACGGGCTCGAGCTGGAAGCATACGGACACCTGATGGATCAGTTCTGGTCGCCGCTCACGAATACGCTCGATGCACCCTATGGCGGCTCGCTGGACAACCGGATGAAATTCACCTTCGACGTCCTGACGGCCATGCGCAAGCGAGTGGGCCCGGACTTCCTGCTCGGCATCCGATACACCGCCGACGAGATTATTGAAGGCGGCCTCACGAAAGAGGACGGGCTGTATATATCGAAGAAGCTGAAGGACAGCGGCCTTGTCGATTTCCTCAATGTGATCCGTGGGCATCTGGAAACCGATGCCGGATTGACCGACATCATCCCGATCCAGGGCATGAAAAGCGCGCCTCATCTGGACTTTGCCGGTGAGATCAAGAAGGCGACCGAGTTCCCCACCTTTCACGCAGCGCGAATCCAGGACGTGCCCACGGCCCGGCATGCAATCGAGTCAGGCAAGATCGACATGGTCGGCATGACGCGCGCGCACATGACAGACCCGCACATTGTGCGCAAGATTATCGAGCGCCGCGAAGACGACATTCGACCGTGCGTTGGCGCGAACTATTGTCTCGATCGAATCTATCAGGGTGGCGCGGCGTACTGTATCCACAATGCCGCCACGGGCCGCGAAACCACCATGCCGCACGACATAAAACGTGCGCCGGTCAGGCGCAAAGTAGTGATTGTCGGGGCCGGTCCTGCGGGACTCGAGGCCGCCCGCGTGGCCGGTGAGCGAGGACATGAGGTCGTCGTGCTGGAGGCGACGAACCACCCCGGAGGCCAGATCCGCCTGACCGCGCAGAACGCGCGGCGCAAGGAGATGATCGGCATCATCGACTGGCGGATGTCCCAATGTGAGCAACTTGGCGTGACGTTCAAGTTCAACACGTGGGCGGAGTCGGCGACCGTGCAAGCTGAAAACCCGGATGTGGTGATCGTGGCAACCGGGGGAATGCCCCGCACCGACGTTTTGCGCGAAGGAAACGAGCTGGTGGTGTCGACATGGGACATCATCTCCGGCGACGTCAAGCCCGGCGCGAACGTCCTGATCTTCGACGACGCCGGTGACCATGCAGCGCTGCAAGCTGCCGAGGTGATCGCGCAAGCCGGAGGGAAGGTCGAGATCATGACGCCGGATCGCTCGTTCTCGCCCGAAGTGATGAGCATGAACCTCGTTCCATATATGCGATCGCTTCAGACGCTGGACGTGACGTTCACTGTGACCTACAGGCTCGCTTCGGTGCATCGTGACGATAACGGCCTTGTCGCGGTCGTGGGCAGCGATTATGGCGGCGTCCGCAAGGAGCAACGTCACGATCAGGTCGTGGTGAATCACGGAACGATTCCCATGGACGATTTGTATTTCGAACTGAAGCCGATGTCGAGCAACCTCGGCGCCCTCGACTACGACGATCTTATTGGTGGGACGAAACAGTCACGCAAGTCCAACCTGAAAGGCGCCTTCCAGCTTTTCCGTATAGGCGATGCGGTGTCCGCACGCAACACGCATGCGGCAATCTACGACGCGCTTCGACTGGTCAAGGACCTGTAGCCGAGACGGCGGTTTCGTCAAGGTTTTAACCGGCTTTTTTAGCGATATGGATAACTAATCAAGATTGGTTATCGTGGAGTCGTGCGTAAGCTGCGGGCGCGTCAAGCTATTACGCAAACGCTTCAAAACCCGGCTAGTCACACCGCGCTAAATCGGCGTTTTTGATACCTTGACATATGGTTCCACGTGGGACTAATCTGAAATCATCGGTGATCGGACAACAAGTCGATAGAGGATGGACGTAACCATGGATCGTGATGCGAGCCTTTCCGGCCGGACCTTGCAACGTCCTCGCGATGGTCGTGAGTATCGAGAGGATCAGGCCGTCAAGGGGCATCGGATCGCGCCTGTCGACCGGACGCTGATTGAACGGTTTGAGCGCATCGACCGGCGCTCGCTTCGCGCATATCGACTGGAGAGAATTCGCGCGCAACTGCGTTCGCATGATTACGGCGGGATACTTCTGGCGGATCCGTTGAACATCCGTTACGCCACTGACACAAACAATCTAGGGCTCTGGGTCATGCATTCCCCGAGTCGTTATGTGTATATCGCTACAGACGGACCGGTGATCCTGTTTGACTTCACTAGCAGCCAACACAACAGCGGAGGCATTGAAACCATCGACGAGATACGTCCAGCCATTCCTTGGCTGTATTTTCTTGCCGGTCCGAGAGTCGAGGAAAAGGCTACGTTATGGGCCAGGGAAGTGGCCGATCTGGTTTCCACCTATGGCGCCGGTAATCGAAGGTTAGCGGTTGATCGCTGCGATCCCTGGGGCGCGGAGCGCCTCAAGGCACATGGCATCGAATTGTTCGACGCGCAGCCGCTTACGGAGCAAGCGCGGCTGATCAAGTCGCCGGAGGAGATCGCGCAGCACGAGGTGTCCATGGCCGTATGCGATCTGGGTATATCGCGCATGGTCGAGTCGCTTCATGCCGGTGTGACCGAGAACCAGTTGTGGAGCATCCTGCATGAGACGAACATCGCACATGGTGGGGAGTGGGCCGAAAGCCGCTTGCTGAATTCGGGGCCGCGCACCAACCCATGGTTCCAGGATGCAACGAACAGGGTGATCGAAGCGGGTGACATGGTTTGCTTCGACACGGATATGGTCGGGCCGGGCGGCTACCTGTCCGACATCTCCCGAAGTTTTGTTTGTCCAGGTCGGACCATGTCAGCAAGGCAGGGAAATCTTCTTGGCTTCGCGGAAGACCAGATCATGCACAACGTGGGTCTGCTTCGCGCGGGACTGTCGTTCCGCGAATTCGCCGAACAATGCTGGCCGGTTCCGGAGCGTTATGTGCATAACCGATACATGATGATGCTTCACGGCGTCGGGCTGGTGGACGAATATCCGAGTGTCGCCTATGCCGTCGACTTCGATGCATGGGGATACGACGGAGCCTTCCAGGAAAACATGGTTGTGTCGGTGGAGAGTTATATCGGCGAGCAGGGCGGTAAAGAGGGCGTCAAGCTTGAAGAGCAAGTGCTGATAACAGCGAACGGGTCAGTTGTCCTCTCGCAAAGTCCGCTTCTTGGTCGTCAATACTCGTCATGAGCGAAGCCCTTCCTCGCGTGATTGATGCCGACGCGGTGCTGGCCCGGGCTTCCCCAATTGCACTGATCGATGCAATGGAAATGAAGCATCTGGAGGGATACGAAACCGTTGGGCGACTTCATACGGCAAGCTTGAGGGATGATCGGCCGAGTGCCGAGTTGCTCGTCTGGGTAGGGGCACGACCGGACGGATCGATGGGCGCAAAACTCGTCTCGATCTCCCCCGATAACGGTCAATTGAATCAGCCTTCGCCTACGTATCATTCGGCGTTCGCATTGGTCGACCGGCTGGATGGGCGCTTCAGGTCTTTCATAGTGGGTGAAAGCTTTACCCGATGCAAGACTGCGGCTGATTCGGCACTCGCGGCGCGGTACCTCGCTCCGGTCAGCCCGATGAAACTGGTCGTGCTCGGCGCTGGCGCTCAGGCCAGGACTCATCTGACTTACCTGCACGCGGTTTGCCCGACCATCGAACGGATTGCCGTATGGAACCGGAACCGAGATCGCGCAGAACAGTTGATAGCGGAGCGTTTTCTGCCCGTCGATTTTCATGTGTCGAATGACCTCGAGGCAAGTGTTGCGGACGCTGACATCGTGGTGTGTCTAACCTCGTCCTCTACACCCGTGCTCGATGGCAAGTGGCTTAAGCCCGGGTGCCATGTCGATCTTGTCGGCGGTTTCACCCCGGACATGCGCGAGACGAACGACACCGCCATTCTCCGGTCGAGCATATTTGTGGACCATCTGGGGCTCACGGCCGAGCATTGTGGCGACATAGTTCAACCGCTGAAGAATGGAACCATCACGCTGTCGGACATACGAGGAGACCTCTTTGATTTGTGCAGGAAGGAGATTCCGGGACGGCACGACCCGCAGGAAATTACCCTGTTCAAAAATGGTGGCGGCGGTCATCTGGATCTAATGGTGGCGGAATGGTTGACTGACTCCTTTCATTGAGAGCCGGGAGCGCATGGCCCGCTGTCAGTCTAGATGGGGCCTGTATATGGCTTCGCCCGGTTGTTGAATTCAAGGATAAGAAAATATGGTTAGTACAGTTGAGGATAGTCAGGAAACGGAACTGAAGGCATCCGATAGCGCGATTAATACTCAAGACGTGTTCGCCGCGGTCGTCACGAACGGACCGATCAGCGACGCATGGCGCTTCACGCTCTGGTCGAACTACTACACCGAGCCATGCTTTACAGCGATGAGTCGTGACTTCGACGTCGGCCGTGACGAGTTTAATGTGCTGAGCTGCCTGAGTTCCTATGGTCCGATGGCAGCCAAGACAATTTGCGACGTGACCGGCCGTCCAAAAAACAGTATCAGCCGTGCGGTGACGCGACTCAGCGAAAGAAAAATGATTCGGCGCAAGATCAATCCGCTTGACCGGCGTGAGAGCTCACTCATCCTGAACGAGAGCGGGCGGAAGCTCTACGAACGTGTGGTGCCGGTTGCTATCGAGAGGCAGTCGGCCATGCTGAGCGGGTTGAGCTCATCGGAGCGCGCGTTGCTCGATCAAGTGCTGAACAAGCTGATGCAGTTTCGCCATGAGTGGTGAAGGCGTGGAGCGAAGCCCACGAAGAGCCCACGAACAGTTGATTCAATTTGTGCACTACATGGTGCGAAAGCATCACTTGAGGTCTGTTTTTTGGCTTAGTCAAATGGTCTGGCCGTGCATCTATATAAGCCCCAGGCGACCGAGACCGGTTTCGCACGAAGTTCACGGAGTGAGTTCCATGAATAGTATTGCTTCTCCCTTTCTAGAGTCCGGGCCGGCCGCCTCGCAGCGCGCCGGGCTAACGGGCGAGCCGATACTTTGCGTTGAATCGGTGAGCAAGACATACGGCACGCACAGGGTCCTTGCAAACATCAGCTTTCAGATGCAAGTCGGCGAGGTCATCGCGATCATTGGCCCCAGCGGTTCCGGAAAAAGCACATTGCTTCGGTGTATCAATCAACTCGAGCCGCCGAACGAAGGCAAGGTGACAATCGGAGGCGTAACGATCGACGCTGGGAGCCCAGTCTCCCGACGGGACCTCGTCGCATTGCGCCGGAAGATCGGCATGGTTTTTCAGTCCTTCAACCTGTTTCCCCATCTCTCCGTGCTGCGCAACGTCAGTCTTGCGCAGGAACGCACCATGGGCCGCTCCAGAAAAGAGGCGGACGCAAGATCAATGGACCTTCTCGCCCGCGTTGGCTTGGCTGACAAAGCGGGCCAGTATCCCGCACGGTGTTCCGGCGGGCAGCAGCAGCGGATCGCGATTGCGCGTGCATTGGCTCTGGAGCCGGAAATCATGTTGTTCGACGAACCCACTTCCGCACTGGACCCGGAGTTAGGCCTCGAAGTGCTGGCCGTCATGAAGGAGCTTGCTGTATCGGGCATGACGATGATCGTCGTCACTCACGAGATGCATTTTGCAGAGAACGTTTCGGATCGCGTGATCCTGATGGCTGAAGGTCACATACTCGAGGAAGGACCCAGTGCCGAGATCATGCGCGCTCCCAAGACCGAACGCGCGGCCAAATTCCTTAGCGCAGTGAGGGACCGGTAATGATCGTGGATCTCACCGCAATCCTGAAGGGCGTGCCGTGGACAATCGCGCTCACCCTTGCGTCGTTCATTCTGGGCGCGCTGCTCGGATTGCCGCTTTGCGCAATGCGCCTTTCGACTACCGGCTGGTTGCGGCTTACGTCGACGGCAATTGTTGTGTCCTGCCGGTCAATTCCACCCATCGTCTGGCTCTTCTTTGTGTTCTTTGGCATTGGCAACGGCCTCATAGCCATGAGCCCGTTTACTGCCGCGGTGGTGGGCCTCGGCTTGGTGACCGCCGCCAACATGTCCGAGATCTATCGAGGCGCGCTGACCGCTATTCACCCGGGACAATTCGAAGCGGCGAAGGTGTTGAACCTGACGCGGAGCCAGCAGTTTCGCGACGTCGTTCTGCCGCAGTTGACGAGGATCGCATTACCGTCCGGTGCTACCTATCTTATCGGCCTGCTAAAGGACTCAGCCGTCGCGTCGACCATCGGCGTGACTGATCTGGCCTACCAGTCGTATCACATTTCTCAACAGACTTTTCGCGGGCTGAGCGTCTACGCGGCCGCGGCGCTTCTTTATATCCTCCTGAGTTTGCCGATCGCGTGGCTGTCGCGCTGGGCCGATGTTCAATTGCGTTCGAGGGTATCGAGATGATGGAGCTTCTCAACCTTTGGAAGGGCTGGCTTCCGGAGCTCATTGACGGTTATGGCCTCTCGCTCGAAGTGACCGCCCTAAGCCTCGCAATAGGCATTCCGTTAGGGCTCGTACTCGCGCTTGCGGTGCCGGCTAAGTCGAAGGCGATCAGGTTCCCCGCGTTGACGTTCGTTGAAATCGGCAGAGGAGCGCCCGTTCTTATCCTGCTCCAGTTCGTCTATTTCGGCTTGCCGACGGCGGGCCTTACGTTGTCATCGTTCGCGTCGGCAGTGGTTGCGCTCGCGTGCTGCACCGGCGCCTATACCAGCGAGATCATCCGCGCGGGATTCGAAGCCGTCCCGTATGGGCAAAAAGAGGCTGCGTTAGTGATCGGACTCAACGGCCTCGACGCACTGCGCTTTGTGATCGTTCCTCAAGGTCTTAGGGTTGCGCTTCCCGCGCTACTCGGGTTTTCGATAATGATGCTTCAGGCAACGTCGCTCTGCTTCACGATCGCGCTTCCTGAACTGGTCAGCCGGGCATCGAATATCGGGTCCACGACGTTTGAATACATGCCGGTCCTGATCCTTGCCGGCTTGATGTTCGCTGTCATCTGCATTCCCGCAACGCTGTTTGTTTCCGTACTTGAACGAAGATTGGGACGTCATGCCGTTCGATAGATTCGCTCCGTCTTTGCCGCTTAGCTGCCCGTGAATATCCCTCCACTGAAGCCACGATAGGAAAACGACATGAAAACGTCCGAACAATTCTTCAGGAGACTCTGCGCCGGCCTCCTTTTGTCCTGCGTCACCTATTCCGCCTTCGCGGATCAGTGCAAGCCCGCTCATACGTTTCCGACCATTACGTCCGGCACTTTATCGGTGGCAGCATGGGTATTTCCTCCGTATTCGATTCCGGCGGGCAGCACGGATATTGGTGGCGTTGACGGCGATATCGTCAAGCTCATCGCGGCGAAGGAATGCCTGAAGCTTTCGATCAGCACGGTGGATCCGGCTGCCGTCATTCAGTCGGTCGTGTCGGGGAAAGCGGATATAGGAATGGGCGACTGGTACCGGACGGCTGACCGCGCGAAGGTCCTTGGGCTTAGCGGCCCGATGTACCTCGATCAGATGGGCGTTATCTCCAAGGACGGTATCGACACCATCGCCGGTTTGCAGGGCAAGCGCGTGGGATCGGTTCAGGGTTATCTCTGGACGGGCGATCTCCAGAAGGTACTCGGCAGTTCGCTGACCCTCTATCCTAATCCGGTCGCCATGGCGCAGGATCTGGCGGCTGGCCGGATTGACGTCGGGACGGACAGCTTCGCTGTTGCGCAATACGATCAGAAGAAGGGGGGGTATGTTTCCATCAAGATCATGCCGGTGAAGCCGGACCCCAGGGTCCCGGCATCGGTTCAGCCGGGCCAGACCGCATTTCCGTACACGAAGTCGAATCAGGCCCTGGGCGATGCGCTGAGCGCGGACATTGCTGAGCTGCACAAGTCTGGCGATATCGCGCGAATCCTGAAGGCGCATGGTCTGGAGCCCTCAGCAGCCGATGTCGGTCAACCGCGGCTGGTTCAGTGACCCATGTCCCGTATTGAGGAGAGGCAATGATCAACACAGGCATGCGAGTCGCGTTGGGTCCCGATGTGAAGGGCTCGCATTTTCTCGATGCGACTGCCCTTCAGTGGCAGCCATCGGATACGCCCGGATTCGATATTGTGACGTTGTTCGAGAATCCTTCGACCGGCGAGTCCACTGTTTTGATGCGGGTTGAAGCCGGTGCGAGAGCGGGGTTGCACAGTCATGATTTGCTAGAGGAGATCTACGTGCTCGACGGTGAATTTTCGGATGAAGACCGTACTTACTTGCGTGGGCAGTATTGCGTGCGTTCGCCGGGCACTCAGCATACCGCTGTTTCAGAACAGGGATGCATAGTTATGCTGATCTATCGGAATACTGCGGCAGCGTTGATCTAATCATGCCGATACCGGACTCATCCATGGCTGGTCTTGGCGTAATCGGAACGGGACAATTCGCTTCGTATTTTATTACGGCGCTGCGTCGAGGTGGGTACGACGGTAAGGTCTTGCTCTCGCCGCGCAATGCCGGGATCGCCAGCACGCTGGCGCGAAATCGGCATTGCGTGGTGGCTGCGTCAGCCGAAGAGGTGTTGGCGGGCGCCGACGTGATCCTCCTGAGCGTGAGGCCGGAACAGGCTAAGACGGCGTTGGCGAATTTGCGTTGGGAGCGTCGGCACATCGTCCTTTCCGCAATGGCAGGTATCCGCCTCGACGAGCTTCGCGCCATGCTGCCGGAAGTGGAGGGCGTGCATCTCATCATGCCGGGCAGTTACATCGAAATAGCGCCGGGTCCTATCCCGCTTTATCCGCCAGCGCCACGACTCATGCCGTTGCTCTCTTGTGCTGGCAATGTCGTTGCGTTGCCAAGTGAGGCTGCGTTTAACGCGGCAATAATTTCCGTATGCGCGTCGACTTGGATATACGACCTTGCTCACGCGCTTGCGGTTGAACTCGAGCGGCATGGGCTTGAGCCCGACGCTGCTCGTGCGCTGACCCTCGGTAATATCGCGGGGCCGGCCAGCTTTGCCTTGGGCAAGCCGGAGAAGGGTCTTCTTGAACTCTCTGCGGGCATTGCGACCGAGCGGACATTTACCAAGACCGGACTCGATTATTTGAAGGCAGGTCACTTCGACGCCCCATGGAAAGAAGCCATTGCACAGCTTGCGGAAATGCTAAACCTACCCGCGTGACGGCTCTGGTGCTAGGGTATCAATCTGCAGCTGCTTGAGGGTATGTGAAGACGGCTTAAGGGAAATATGCAAAAGGAACGACTCGCAAACGCGAGTCGTCGGGTTACAACCATGTGGAGTGAGTCGTGAGTTCTAAGGTCGTTATAGTTGGCGGCGGGGTCATTGGAAGTTCCATCGCCTATTTTCTGCGTGCTTCGGATCCGACGGTTGACGTGACCGTCATCGAGCGCGACCCGAGCTATGCGAAGTCGTCGTCGGCACTGTCGGCCGCATCGATCCGGCAGCAATTCTCCACGCCGCTTTCCATTCAAATGTCGTTGTACGGCATCGATTTTCTTCGCGGTATTGGGGACATTCTTGAAGTCGACGGGTTCAAGCCGGCAATTGATCTTCACGAAGGAGGTTATCTTTTCCTTGCTAGCCAGGCAGGCGACGCAACGCTTCGTGAAAACCACGCGTTGCAGAGGAAGCTTGGCGCGGACATCACGCTGATGGCGCAAGACGCGTTGCGCGCGAAGTTTCCCTGGCTGAATGTCGAGGACCTCGTTGCCGGCGCGTTTGGCGAGAGCGGAGAAGGGTGGTTCGACGGCTATGGCCTTGTGCAGGCACTTCGCAAGAAGGCACAGTCGCTCGGCGCACGCTACGTGGCGGCGGATGTGACAGGACTGGTGCGGGACGGCCGGCGCGTCACGCATGCGGTGGCGAGCAATGGCGAG
>Ga0153932_1000514_pt1 | contig 10186 bp, 10 predicted proteins | sample TSNJ016MetaG_FD_102273 | JGI IMG/M metagenome (GOLD analysis project Ga0153932, IMG submission 102273) | Attine ant fungus gardens microbial communities from New Jersey, USA - TSNJ016 MetaG | ecosystem: Host-associated > Fungi > Mycelium > Unclassified | place: USA: New Jersey, Wharton State...
CGATGCGTCCCGACAAAGCCGATGACATCAAGCTCGGCCGCGGCGGCATTCGGGAGATCGAGTTCAGCGCGCAGGTGTTTCAGTTGATCCGTGGTGGCCAGATTGCCGATCTGCGGATTCGTCCGACCTTGTCCGTGCTGGAACGCGCGGCGGCGCATGGGTTGATATCGGCGAATGTATGTAGTGAATTGACCGAAGCGTACTTGTTCCTGCGCAAGCTTGAACACCGGCTGCAATATAGAAACGATGCGCAGACGCACGCCATGCCGGTCGCGCCCGACGACCGCGCGGTGCTTGCAGACGCAATGGGTTTTGCCGATTACCCGGCGCTGACCGACGAGCTGGAAGCGCATCGGGCGCGCGTTGAGCATCAGTTCGACCAGATCTTCGCCGATAAAGTGAAGGGCGACGGCGGCTGTGCGGTGGCGGAAGATTCGGCGGCGTCGTGGGTCTGGAGCAGCGCGCTCGCCGACGACAGCGCCGAGGAACAGTTGGTCGAGCGCATGACCGAACTGGGTTTCACCGATGCCGCCGCCGTGCTCACGCGTCTGCGCAGCGTGTGGAAATCGACGCGATACGAAGGTTTGCCCGAGCGCAGCCGGGAACGATTCGACATCGTCGCGCAACGTGCGCTCGAAGCCGCGCAGGCGATTCAGCCGCCCGAGCGGCGCGGCGACACCATCGCCCGGCTGTTCGACCTGCTCGAAGCGGTCAGCCGCCGCGGCGCTTATCTTGCGTTGCTCACCGAATATCCGGCGGCGCTCGAACGGGTGTTGTCGGTGCTTGGCGCGTCACGTTGGGCGGCGGGATATTTGATTCGCCATCCGCAGCTTCTTGATGAATTGCTCGACGATGAAGTGATCGCGAGCCCCTTTGACTGGGCGCAATTTCGAGAATCCTTGCGCGCGCAGATTGCCGCTGCCGATGGCGCCGAGCAGCAGATGAACTTGCTGCGGCACGCGCACCAGGCTGAAGTGTTCCGCATTCTGCTGATCGATTTAAGCGGCAAACTCACCGTTGAACACGTGAGTGATTTGTTGTCGGCGCTGGCCGATGCGGTGCTCGATGTCACTATCGAAACGGTGTGGTCGCAGTTCCCGAAGCGTCACCGCGAGGTGCCGCGCTTTTCTGTGATCGCTTACGGAAAGCTGGGCGGGAAGGAGTTGGGCTATGCGTCCGACCTGGATCTGATCTTCCTCCACGATGACCCCGACGAATCTGCCGCCGATATCTACGCCACCTTCGCGCGCCGGCTGATCACGTGGCTCACTACAGCAACGGGCGCGGGCACATTATTCGATGTTGACTTGCGGCTGCGTCCGAATGGCGAGTCGGGCTTGCTGGTGACGAGCCTGGAGTCGTTCCGGCGTTATCAGATTCGTGAAGGCGATGCCGCGAATACGGCTTGGGTCTGGGAACATCAGGCGTTATCCCGGGCGCGTTATTGCGCCGGTGACGCGGAGATTGGCGAGCGCTTCGAGGAGATTCGCGCCCAGGTTCTCACGATGCCACGTGATGCCGCAGCGTTGGCGCAGGAGATTGTCGTAATGCGCGAGCGGGTGGACGCCGGACATCCGAACCGGAGCAAGTTGTTTGACCTGAAGCACGATCGCGGCGGGATGGTGGATATCGAGTTTATCGTGCAGTACTGGGTGCTGCTGCACGCGCGCGAAGACGCTGAATTCGTGCGCAATATTGGGAATATTTCGCTGCTGCGACAGGCTGCCGGGTTCGGACTGATGAGCGCCGAGGAGGCGGAAACGGTGGCGGCTGCGTATCGGCGGTACCGGAAATTGCAGCACACGCTGAGACTCGACGGGATGGAGAAGGCGCGGGTTGAGCCGGACGTTGTGGTGGCGGAGAGGGAAGCGGTGACGGGGCTTTGGAATCGGGTGTTTGGGAAGTAGCCGCTTTGTTTGATCCCCGCCGCGGCGCTGATGACTGGAATGTGGCCTCGGCGTCGGGCGCGCTTGTTACTTCACCAGGCGGATCGGACTCGCTTTGTACGCAGCGACGGTTTCGTCATTGGTCAGCAAGGTGATGCCCTCGAATGTCGCTTGCGCGATCAACAGCCGGTCGAACGGGTCTTTGTGATGATCGGGCAAGTTGCCGACGGCCGCGGTGTGCGCGCTGCTGATGGCCAGTTCGATATAGCCGTTGTCCAGCAACGACCGGCGGAACAAGTGCGCATCGACTTTGAAGTCCGGTCTGCCGAGCCCATTCTTGATTGCCACTTCCCATACGCTGGCCGCGCTGAACAGCAGGTCGTTTTCCTCATCTTCGATCAGCGCCCGTGCTTCGTTGGAAAGCGAGCTATTCGAACGAACATCCGCGCTTGCAACTGCCGTCCACAACAGCAAATGCGTATCGAGCAGCAGCTTCATTCGTCACCGCCAAACATCGCAGCGATTTCGTCACGGCCCAGATCGTTGAACGTCTGCGCATCGGGCACGGTGACCTGGCCGGCGAGGAAACCGATGCGCTTTTTCTTTTTCGGTACCTCAGCGTCTATCGCGATGATCCGCACCATTGGCTTGCCCGCTTTGGCGATTACAACCGATTCACCCTGGACCGCTTTCTCGACCAGCCGTGACAGGTTGGTTTTGGCCTCATGCATGTTGACAGTGATCGTAGGCATAGCACTCTCTTTGGCTTAGCTAAGTTAGCTTAGTCTATCATGGGGCCGAAAAAGCGCGTATGGCCGCGTTGATTATTTAGGGGGTGAGACCCGTGAGAGAAGCCTGAGCGGCATTCCGGAGTGTGCTCGACCTCGGGGGCGCGTGCATGTCAACGGACGACGGCCGCAAACAGCCGTGCTCCCCGCTGATCCCCCGCTCAAGCCGCCAGCATTTCCTTCGCATGTTTGCGCGTGGTGGCCGTAATCTCAAGGCCGCCCAGCATGCGCGCGACTTCCTCGACACGCTTCGATTTATCCAGCGGCGTCACCGTACTGACCGTTCCGCCCGCCGAATCTCCGGCTTTCGCCACCTGGAAGTGGTGATCGCCACGAGCGGCCACTTGCGGCAAATGCGTGACGCACATGACTTGCCGGTCGCGGCCGAGTTGATGCAGCAAACGTCCTACGACTTCCGCGACGCCGCCGCCAATCCCCGTATCCACCTCATCGAAAATCAATGTGGGGGTCGGGCTTGCCGTGCTCGCAATCACCGCGAGCGCCAGACTGATCCGCGCGAGTTCGCCTCCCGACGCGACCTTCGCCAGCGGACGCAATGTGACCCCGGCATGGCCGGCCACGCGGAACTCGATCTGCTCAAGCCCGTTCGCACCACCCTCTGCAAGCGGCACGAGCGCGACTTCAAAGCTGCCGCCGACCATCGACAACTCCTGCATACCTTTGGTGACCGCCTTGCCAAGCGACTTCGCAGCCTTCGCGCGCGCCTTCGACAATACCGCGGCTTCCGCCAGATAAACCTCTTTCGCCTTGGCTACCGCCGCACGCAGCGCATCGAGATCAGCGGCGGCATCGAGCGCTGCCAGTTGCCGGCGGCGCTCAGCATGCTCCTCGGGCAACGCCTCGGGTTGCATGCGGAACTTGCGCGCGGCCGAATGCAGTTGCTCCATCCGATGCTCGACTTGCGCCAGGCGGTTTGGATCGAGTTCGAGCCGCTGCGCGTAGTGCGAGAGCGAATACGAGGCTTCCTGCAATTGAATTTCGGCGGGTTCGAGCGAAGCCAGCACGTCGGCAAGCGCTGGGTCGATATCGACGAGACCGCGCAACTTCGACACGATCGCCGAGAGCTGCGTGATCATGGCTTCATCTGACTCGGACAACGCGTTCAGCGCGCCCTGCACACCGTCGATCAGACTAGCCGAATGCGACAGCCGATGATGCTCGGCACTCACGTCTTCCCACTCACCCGGTTGCGGCGCAAGCTTGTCGAGTTCGCTCAACTGCCATGCAAGACGCTCGCGTTCCAGTTGCAACTCGCGATCGCGGTTCTGCGCGAGTTCCACCGCATGCGTCGCGTCGCGCCAGACCCTGTGCGCACGAGCTACTTTCTGTGCAGAGTCGAGAAGACCCGCGTGGGTATCGAAGAGTTCACGCTGGGCGTCCGGGCGCATCAGCAATTGGTGAGCGTGCTGGCCGTGGATGTCGACAAGCATTTCGCTCAGTTCACGCAATTGCACGAGCGTGGCCGGCGTACCGTTGATGAACGCCCGCGAACGTCCGGTCGAATCGACGACACGGCGAAGCATGACCGTATCGGCGTCGCCAATAGCCAGCGCGTGCTCGTCCAGCCAGCGCGAGACTTGCGCGTGAATGCAAAACTCAGCGGTAATGTCCGCGCGCGCTTCTCCGGCCCGCACAATGCTGGCGTCGGCGCGCGCGCCGAGCGTGAGCGCGAGCGCGTCGATAAGAATCGACTTGCCGGCGCCGGTTTCGCCCGAAAATACGGTGAAGCCGCGCTCGAACTCGAGGTCGAGCGCGGCGACAATGACGAAGTCGCGAATCGAGAGATGACGGAGCATGGGCGTCTTAAAGTTTCGTGGCGTCGTCGTGCGAAGGATATTCGTTCCAGTGCAGCTTCTTGCGCAGCGTGGCGTAATGGCTATAACCGACCGGATGTAACACCGGCACGGTATGGCGCGAACGCCGCACTTCAATGGTGTCGTTCAATTCGACAGCGGTAAATGACTGCATGTCGAAATTCACGTTCACGTCGCGTCCGCCAATAATCTGGATATCGACCTGCGAGTCATCGGGCAAAACAATGGGACGATTCGACAGCGAATGCGGCGCAATGGGGACGAGTACGAAACCCTGCAATTGCGGATGCAGGATTGGTCCGGAAGAGGAGAGCGCGTAGGCAGTCGAACCCGTCGGCGTGGCAACAATAAGTCCGTCTGAGCGCTGGTTGTACATGAAGCGCCCATCCACCGACACGCGCAGTTCCGCCATGCCCGAGAAACCGCTTCGATTCACCACGACGTCATTGAACGCCAGAGCGTGATAGATCGGCCGGCCGTCGCGGACAATGCGCGCTTCGAGCAAGGTCCGCTCTTCACGCTCGAAACTGCCGGCAAGCATCTGCGGCACGAGCTCGTGCATTTCGGCCAGCGAGATGTCTGTAATGAACCCAAGCCGCCCGTGATTGACGCCGATCAACGGCGTGCGATACGGCGCGAGCTGCCGCCCAATGCCGAGCATGGTGCCGTCGCCGCCGAGCACGACCGCCACATCTGCTCGCGCGCCAATTTCCTGCGCGGTCAACGCGGGGTAGTCGGTCACGCCAACGTCATGCGCCGTCTCTGCTTCGAACACGACGTCAAAGCCGCGTTTCACAATACACGCGGCGAGCGCCGTCAGCGGCTCCCTGATGCCGGGCGTATTGTTGCGCCCCACGAGCGCGACAGTCTTGAATTGGGTACCTATTTCCATGCCGGCATTACACCATAGGTAAGTGTCGAAAAGAACCGCGCGCCACGTCAGACGCGGCTACGGGTTGTGTATACGCTAAGCGCCGGGCGTGACGGGCAATTGTCGCTAGAATGGTGTGGATCATGAATTGATGACGGGTGAATGACAAAATGACGTCCACCGGCATCGCCTATTTGGTGTGCTCGCTGCTTCCTTACACGTTGAGCTAAAATTTCCCATGCTAGACCCACGTGCCCAGACCCTCCTCAAGACGCTGATCGAGCGCTATATCGCCGAAGGTCAGCCGGTCGGTTCCCGCACGCTGTCGCGTTATTCCGGACTCGAGCTCAGCCCGGCCACCATCCGCAACGTCATGTCGGACCTGGAAGACCTTGGGCTGGTAGTGAGTCCGCATACGTCGGCGGGGCGGATTCCCACGCCGCGCGGCTACCGGCTCTTCGTGGACACCATGCTCACCGTCGAAACGACCGACGACGAAGCCATGACCTCCGCTGTCAAGATCAAGCTGCAGGGCGGCGAACCGGCGAAGATCGTGGCCGCCGCCGCGAGCGTGCTGTCGAACCTGTCCACCTTCGCCGGCGTCATTCTCACGCCGCGCCGCAGTCACATGTTCAAGCAGATCGAGTTCATGCGGCTGTCCGACAAGCGCATCCTGCTGATCATCGTGACGCCGGAAGGTGACGTGCAGAACCGCATCATGGCGACCCAGCGTGACTACTCGCCGTCGCAGCTCACCGAGGCGTCGAACTATATCAACGCGAATTTCGCCGGCTTGTCCTTCGACGAAGTACGCCGCCGACTGCGCGAGGAAATCGACGCGTTGCGCGGCGACATGACCTCGCTGATGCAGGCAGCGGTGGCCGCGAGCGTCGACGAAACGGATCAGGGCGACACCTTGCTGATTTCCGGCGAACGCAACCTGCTGGAAGTCGCGGATCTTTCCTCCGACATGGCGCGGCTGCGCAAGCTTTTTGACGTGTTCGACCAAAAGACGAGTCTCCTTCAATTACTCGATGTCTCGAGCCACGCGCAAGGCGTGCAGATATTTATAGGCGGCGAGTCGAATCTCGTGCCCATCGAGGAAATGAGCGTGGTGACCGCGCCCTATGAAGTGAACGGGAAAATCGTGGGCACGCTGGGCGTGATCGGACCCACGCGGATGGCGTACAACCGCGTCATTCCCATTGTTGATATCACCGCGCGCCTGTTGTCCCTCTCGCTCAGTAGCCAGCAGTAGTGCAATAAGCGCCAACAAGTTGTCTGCCGATGCGGCCCGCAAAATGCTGTGGATCCCTCTGGCAGACAACCCATCTGGCCTTGCCACAGCCCCGTGCACCACTCGGCCGATCGGCCGATGTTGCGTTCCGAAACCCGCCGCTATAATGGGTTTCACTTACTTACACGGGCTTCACGGCCTCTTTCCGTTATGCGCTACGACCTCGAGTTGCCTTCGCAGCCTTCCGCTTCGCATCGCGTTGCGGTGCTGCTGATCAACCTCGGCACGCCGGACGCGCCCACGGCCAAGGCCGTGCGCAAGTACCTCGCGCAGTTCTTGTCTGACCCGCGCGTGGTGGAGATTCCGGCGCTCGCCTGGCAAGTGATCCTGCGGCTGGCCATTCTGCCGTTTCGCAGCCGGGCGTCAGCGAGAAAATATGCCCAGGTCTGGCTGCCCGAAGGCTCGCCGCTGAGGGTCAACACAGAAAAGCAGGTGGAGGGATTGCGGCGGTTGTTCATGGTGAACGACTATCACGTGATAGTTGACTACGCCATGCGCTACGGGACGCCCGGCATTCCGGCCATGATGAATCAACTCAAGCTGGAAGGCGCCGAGCGCGTGCTGCTTGTTCCCATGTATCCGCAATATTCGTCGTCGACCACGGCCACCGCGTTCGATGACGCATTCAACGCCCTACGGCGCGTGCGCAATCAGCCGGAAATTCGCACCATTCGCCAATACGCCGACCATCCGGCCTACATTGGCGCGCTGGCCGAGCAAGTTAGGGATTATTGGCGGCAGCACGGCCAGCCGGACTTTGCGGCCGGCGACCGGCTGGTGCTCAGTTTCCACGGCGTTCCCAAACGCACCATGGATCTCGGCGACCCATATCACGATCAGTGTCAACAGACCGGTTCGTTGCTGATGGCGGCGCTCGGGTTGTCGCCGGTCGAATGCCGGGTGACATTCCAGTCGCGTTTTGGCCGCGCGGAATGGCTGCAGCCTTATACCGCGCCGTCGCTCGCCGAACTCGGTGCGGCGGGCGTGAAGCGAGTGGACGTGTTCTGTCCAGGTTTTACGTCGGATTGTCTGGAAACCATCGAGGAAATTGGCATTGAAGTGCGCGACGAATTCCTGCACGCTGGCGGCAAGGAATTTCACCGGATTCCGTGTCTGAATGCATCGCCGGCGTGGATCAAGGCGCTGGGCGAAATTGTCGCGCAGCACTTGCAGGGATGGCCGGTGCAGGCGCCGCAAACGCTTAGCGCAGCCGCATAGAACGAGCTAATGAACTACCAGATCTCCACCGACCCGGGCGCGCGCCTTCGTATCGACAAATGGCTGTGGGCAGCGCGCTTTTTCAAAACGCGCTCCCTTGCCAGCGACGCCGTCGAGAAGGGCCGAGTGCGCATTGGCGGCGCGAACGTGAAGCCGTCGAAGGACGTGCGAGTTGGCGATCTTGTAGAGATCGAGATTGAACACGTGCTTTGGCAAGTGAACGTGCTGGGAATTTGTGAAGTGCGCGGTCCGGCGCCCATTGCGCAGACGCTTTACGCGGAAACGGACCCTGGACGTGAAAAACGTGTGGCGGAAAGCGAGCGGAGGAAGACGTATCGTGAGCCGGCAGCGGCATTGCAGGGTCGCCCAACGAAGCGCGACCGCCGCATTATCGACAAACTTTCAGGTTCGGACTGAAAAAGTGTTCCATGGTGGCCGAGACGCCGCCGTACTCCGTAGTGTGGTCGTTGACCGCACCGGACATACAAATGGTCGTGGTGCCACCAACGAGTACCAACGCGACGATCGCAATAGCAAAGGTCAGTTTCATTGGGCACCCCCTGTAACGCAACAGCTCTGAAAAACGGGCGCTAGAGCGGGCTTGATACGAGCTTTAGCGATAAAAAAACTTGGATTCGGGCGTTCGTAAGGTTAGGGTTAACTAGGGCTCCCGAAGGCATGTTCGAAGTGTAGGCGAGCAAATCAACCGGCTCAATCTGAATCTGATGACGGGCTCAAAATGGTTGTAACCGGTCATTTCTGCAGACTAGAAATAGCCCCGGAAAGCACGTGCAACCCCTTGAAAACGCTTGATTGAGCCTCAGATGAACGTCTTGGGACGAGCGCAGGATGTCCCCGCTTCAAGCGCACTGACCGTCGATTGACCCCGTTGTGTTTTTGCAACGTTGAGTTGGCGGTTATCATCGGCAGCCTTTTGATGAATCGAAACCGCAACGTCGGGTCCGATTTCATCCGTTTTCACCCATTGCAAAATCTCAAGCGACATGGAAAACACGCAAGACAATACCGCGAGCCAAAACCCCACGCCCGCCGACGATACCGCGGCGGCTCAAACTATCCATCAAGCCGGCGCGCCGGACGGGACGTCCTCCCCGGATAACGTCGACGCAAACGAAACCGTGGCATTGCTCGCTGAAGCGCAAGCGCGTGCCGCGTCGTTGCAAGAAGAGTTCTTGCGCGCGAAGGCCGAGACCGAGAATGTCCGGCGCCGTGCACAAGAAGATGTGCAGAAGGCGCATAAATTCGCGATCGAAAACTTCGCGGAGAACCTGCTGCCGGTGCTCGACAGCCTGGAAGCCGCGCTGACGCATTCATCCACCGACCTGGCGAAAGTCCGCGAAGGTGTTGAACTGACGCTGCGCCAACTGACTGCCGCGCTTGAAAAGGGCCGTGTCGTCGAGGTGAATCCGGTTGGCGAGAAGTTCGATCCGCATCGCCATCAGGCTATTTCCATGGTGCCGGCCGACCAAGATGCGAACACGGTGGTGTCGGTGCTGCAAAAGGGCTATGTGATTGCTGACCGCGTTCTGCGTCCGGCACTGGTCACCGTCGCCGCACCGAAATAAGCGTTTCGGCAAAAGACGTCACAGTCATGGCCAATATCCCTGTCGACGCCACCGCGTTTGCCGTTTTCGACATGCAGGAACTGAGTGCCGAGACGTTCAATGCCGGCCTTGAGTCGGCGGCGGACGAATTGGCCGTCGTGTTTTTCTGGGGTTTCGAGTGCTTCAACTGCGAAATCGCGAAAAAGGCGATGCTCGCAAAACCGGACGAGATCCGGGCGCTCGGGTTGAAGTGGTTTCACAGCAACGTCTACGAGCATCGCGATCTCGGTCGCCGTTTCATGTTGCATGGCGTGCCAACGTGGTTCTTCTTCTTCCGGGGCAAGCGCCTGGGAAGAGCCACCGGATGGCATGGGCTTGGCCAGTTCGAAGCCGCTGTCGCCGCCGCTCGCGAGAAAATCCGGGCGCTCGAAGCGAAGGCTTGAGCCAGGTTCTCCAGGGAAAGTTTCAGATCGCCTGAAAAAAAGCGGAAAAGCATCGGTTTTTGGCCTTGAAATCGATGCGAACGCTCTTATTTGGCGTACAGGGTTAAATTTTGGGCGTCCAGCTAGCCGATTCGACTATGAACCACGTCGGAAACGCAAAAACGGACTCGCTGCAATCAAAGTCAGGAGAGTGATAAAAATGGGCAGAATCATTGGTATCGATCTGGGCACGACGAACTCGTGCGTCGCGATCATGGAAGGCAACACGGTCAAGGTGATTGAG
>Ga0153932_1000515_pt1 | contig 10178 bp, 9 predicted proteins | sample TSNJ016MetaG_FD_102273 | JGI IMG/M metagenome (GOLD analysis project Ga0153932, IMG submission 102273) | Attine ant fungus gardens microbial communities from New Jersey, USA - TSNJ016 MetaG | ecosystem: Host-associated > Fungi > Mycelium > Unclassified | place: USA: New Jersey, Wharton State...
TGCGGCTCCAAAATTGCATGCCATTCGACCTTGTCGTTGTCGAAGAAGCGGTACGCCGCCATCGTCTCGCCCCAGCCCTGGCATGCCTTGGGCACGCTGGCCATCGGGTCGGCCGCCATTCTTCCATCAAAAGCCTCGCTCGCTTGTTCAGGCGCGCATCGCCGAGCTCGAGCTGTTTGAATTCCGTCTGGGTCCAGGGCGTCGATTCGGTGACCAATGCGTCCACTCAAAAAGCAAAAGTAAACGCGATCCGCTGAAAGTTTACAAGCGCAGCGCTACGTCATTGAAAGTAAACGCGTTCTTCCGCGCACGACGCCTTGGGCTACGAGATGTGTATAACCGGATGGGCTAAACTCCCTGCGCGTTGTCGGCACACCGCCGTTGATCGGTTCAGCTAAACTAGTCGCGCGGTATGAGGCATTCCGAAAGGATCTGCCGAACATTTGCAGATCCATAGATCTAGACGACAAGCATCTCGATTTTAATGACCTAATGTACCTTGTCGGCGAATGGATCGCGCTGAACGTCTAGCCAATATTGCGCGTGGCCCATCGGCGGTCCTGCCCATTTCAAAACGCCTCGTCCTATTTTATTGGAGACAGGCACCTTACTCCGGTTTTATACCTTTTGACGGTCAAGTGTCCATGAAAGTCGCCCTGCGACTGTCAGCCATCCGCGCGGAGCCGCCGTTCAAACGTCTATCTGATGGTGCAGGTGAAAGTCCGCACCTGGCCGAGAGCGCCAGTTCCGTGGACGTTCCACGTAGCCGACATTGGAGTAGTCAACGGCAGCTTTCCGACGAGGTGGGTGAATGCGTACTGCCGGCCAAGAGGGGACAGTCGCCCGAGACCGTGTTTGGTCAACCAAACGTCAGCTACACCGCGCTTAACGGCCGTTCAATCGGCGCTCCGCCTGCCGCGCCAAACGAAATCATTGGCTCGCGTTGCTTCGGCCCTACTTGCTGCCTTGAGCTCGCTTCAAAAAAGCCGCGCTTCCAAACATCTCGATGTTTGCGCGAATTGCATGCGTACGCGTCGCTGCCGACGAACTTATCGATGTTATTTCGAAATGCTTCGTCGACTTTCTTGTATTGTTGGTCAGACATGCTCTCAAGCAGCGCTGCCATGCGTTTTGCCTTGTCGTTGCTGTATTGACCAAACGCAGCAGGAAGCCGGTTGCATACGTCACGTATCTGTCGACGCGGCAATACGCACGGCTAGGACATCGTTGGATTGCACCGATTGGCGTGGACGAAACTGTATACAGCGCTCACGCGATGCGCCGCACAAAAGCATGGTTGATCTACTCCGGACGAAGATCTTCCCCGATGCATTTGCCGACTTGAATATTGTAGGCAGTTTTCTTCAGGGCGAGTCTGCTGCACCAGCATTCTGGCTATCTGGTGCAGTCGCAACTGTCTCTGCGACATTCGACTTCAATCCAAATTGCCTGAGCTTCTCAGCCCCCTTGACCATCTCCTTCGCAAGCGTATCAAGGCGATCTGCGCTCAACTTACCTATTCGTTTCTCGACCTCGCTAGCTAACAGTTTAGACGTCGTGATCAGCCAGTCGGCTTCTGGAGCAAGAGAGCCCAGATAAAACTGATGCTGATATCGCTCGCGAAACACACCGCGCATGAGCCACTGCGCTGACGCCGTGGCATCGACGATTTTCGTCACAAACGCCTGTGGATCTGCATAAATCAGAATTGGTACAGAGTAGAACCGGCTCTCCGCGTGACTACTTTGCGTGACGCTCCGAACAAATTTTTCCGGGTCGTCAACCACCAGCTCTAGCAAACGAGCGGCTTCGCTGGGATACGCATCCTCCTGAGACTTCCCAATTTGATCGCGCAGATACGTTTTCAGTTCAAGTAATTCAGGCGAATCATTTGACTGAAAACCCAGCCCTGCAAAGCTTTCAGCTGAGCCACCGGCGAAGTTGAACGTCGATTCACGGAGATCGCCGGATTTCCTGAGCGCGTCGACATTGGCGATTGCCTGCGTGAGGATCTCCTGCCGGGCAACCTTATACGCGCCAAGACTGGCCATCATCAGCAGGACCCCGGTCACATGCAGAAGTACGCCTGCTTCTCGAAAAGTGTTCATACTGAAATCGCCGGACACTTTTGCAATGAGTTCTTCAGCGTCCTCGTCTTCCAGGCTCGTGAAATTCCACAGGCGTACCCACTCAGCTTCTTCCTTGGGGAAGTAACCGCTGTTTCGCACGGCCTCCCGGAACTCGTTCTGGTCAATGAGACCTGTTGACATTAGCGCGGCCCACATTGAATCAGGCAACAGTGTTTCCTGTGGCAAGAATTTCGCGTATTTGGCCTCGATTCGCTCGGCCGCGTTTCCCTTGTCCTCCGACCCGCTGCGAAGAAGGTTGCGAAACTTCATCTTTCGCATCATGCGCAGTTCGTCTTCCGAGAGGTTGCCACTTTTCATCTCGAACGAGTAGACAAGAAACAAGGTGAGAAGGTGCGAGGCAAGTGCACCGTTTTGCTGATACGACTCTTCAAGCAGATCGAAAACACGCGAGAAGTCCATCAGGGCCTGCCGCAGGTGCCGTAAATTTTTGTAGCCTGACGTTTCGTAAAGCGCTCGTATATTGTCTAGATTTCGGGTGATCTGTTCACGCGCAGGATCCGATTCGATCTCTGGAATGAATGACTGGATAGCTGCTTCAAGGTCCGCCTCTACCTCGAACGTTTTGCCGATTAATTTCTCGCGAATTCTCGCGTAGTCAGTCGACGGCTTCTTGTTATCTTCGTTCCTGTCAAGGATCTCCTTCTCGTTGGCGATGAGGACAACCTTGTAACCGTCATGCTCGACAAAGTAATTGATGTAGCCGAGAAGTTCGTTGATCGGAATGACGCAGCGCTCCAGATCATCGAACACGAGAAGCATCCCGGTGGTGTTCTTCAGATACTCTGGAAGAGAAATATCGGGTACTCCAATGGAAGTCGAACCCGAAACAGGACTGTGGTCGCCGAAATCAATCTTCAGTGTGGCTTTGATCAGCCCCCTTGCGACCTTGCCCGCCACGGCCATCCCTTTCGAAGCGAGAACGGGGTGCAACTGCCGGAAAAACTCTTCCTCGATCTCCTTGACCGAAGCCATCCCGTACAAGCTCACATACAGAGCCTTGCCCCCGTTCTCTCGGTATCGCTCCAACTGACGCTCCATGAAGAACGTCTTTCCTGAACCCCATTGGCCACGAACCATGACTGCATACTGCGGCGCGCGATCGAGTGCCAAGTAATATTTAAGAAAACCATCGATCTGAGCGTTCTTCGTGTTCACCATCGATCCTCCTGCCACCGGTTTCTGAACTAGGATCTTAGTCGCTCTTGCGGAACCAGCGCGGTGCTGACCCGGACATCGCCAATGTCGCTTCGTATGTTTCGTGAAGCCGTCTCAATCGCGAGAACGTGGTTGTGCCCCGTCTGATCGACGACCATCGGCTGTTCAAGTGGCCGACGCCCCCTCACTAGCGAGCAAGGCGCGTATGTGCGCAAGATTGATCGCCCGGCACAGATCGACTGCCCTCGCCTCTACACTGGTCACATTGCCCGCTGACACGCCCGGGAGCTTGTCCCCATCGATCCACACCTCCCCGTTCTCGATCGTCGTGTAGCGTTCCATGTAGTCTGCGATATCGCTGACGTCCGCCTGGAAGGTCTCGGCATGGGCCAGCGCTTCGGCGTAGTGAATGAGGTTCCAGCCAAACCGTTCTTCAAAGCTGGCCACGCGCACTGCCAGCGGGTCGGCGATAGTCAACTGCGGGGCGTGATCGAGGATCAGCTTGCGCATCCATTCGGCCGGTTTTAACCCTGCTTTGCTGGCTGCTGAATTGATGCGCCGGGTTTCAAGCGCGTTAAAACGCAGCGTAGGTTTGTATTCCGTCGACATGAGGCGGTCCTTTCGATAAATTGCCGGCAAGTGCCGGCATCATCGGCCCCAGTTTGCCGGCATTTGCCGGCAATGTCAACTGCACTAGTTTTTTCCTCTGGCGGCCAGGGCGACGGCCGGAACCCCTAGTTTCCCGGCATCTATGGGATGACGAGAGCGCACCCAAGCTTCGCGCGATAGCTTGGGCGCAACGGCTGCAGTCGCAGCGGTCCATTCGCCACGGCCGCTTCCGTGTGCCCAAGTGTCGCCGCGAGGCCTAGCTTCTACCCGCCCGGCCGCAGTCAGAACGGCGCCTGCTAATCAGAGGCACGCGGATGAGTCTAAATTGTGGGGCAGACGCCTGCGTAGCGCCTGAGCGCGTGAGCTCTTCACGCAACGAAACCGAAGGGTCCGGTGGAAACATTTCATTGAAGATCGGTACACGACCGATCCATACGGCCTGCCGCGCCGAACGGCCCGCGCTTTTATTTACACCAATCTCGTACGTGCGGATTGCGAGCCAGATGTGAGTCCTCACCGTCATAGTGTGCAAATCACCGTCCGTTATGCCCTTGCAAGCCGCCGTCTGGGTCTGGCCGCTTGAAGGGCCGAAGCGGGTCGACCGCCGACGCACGATGCGCGGCAGTTTCACGGACGGGCGCCCAACAGCCGGATCAGTTCTTCGCGAAGCGCGGAGACATCGAGCACGTGCTGGGCACGGGTGGTGGCCACGTACAGAAGGCGCAATTCGTCGTCGTCCAGAACGAGTCGACCGTTTTCCATCTTAAAGAGGAAATCGTTTGTGACCTTCACACGTTTCCATTGAAGGCCTTTCGCCCGGTGAACGGTCGAGATCACGTAGTCCGCTTCGGTTTCCGCTGTGATTCGCTGGGCGAGCGAGCGCAGATAGTCGGTGCCGAGTTCATCCACGATTCGTACGACCGGTAGAAGATCGACGCCGGCGCCGCTGCGCGCAAAGGATTGTGCCTCCTTCCAGTTTTCGAACAGCGAAAATGCCGCTGGCCGGAATGCGCGACGTCCGGCGATTAGCGCGTCGGCGCCGTCGGCGTACGCGACAATCTCAGCGGGACTCATGCGGATCGAGGGACGATGCCCTGCCTCGATTCCGGCCGCGAGGTGCCAGATCGCGGAGACGTTCTTTCTGCACAAGATGGCATCGACAGGCGGCGCAATGGCCGGGTCGTCAGAGATGATGGAGCCGATGCCGGGTTGCCCGCGCAAAGGCGTGCGTTCGCCCAGTAGGCCGAGCAGTCTGCTGGCCAGCGTAGCGAACAGCGCGCCGAACCGGAACGACTCCGTTAGTGCAAGCTCCGGGGCCTCGATTTGCGACATCGCGTTGAGTGCACCGCGCCACTCGTAAATCTGCTGATATGGGTCGCCCACATAGATGATTTGTGCGTGAGTTTGACGCGCCAGTATTTGCAGCATGACGCCGTCGCTATCCTGCGCCTCGTCAAACAGTATGAAGTTCGAGTCGATGCGCGGATTCATCTGTGACCAGACCTTCAGGTATACGTCGGGCATGATCGCGCTGCGCCCACGTCGTTCAGTGCTCTCCTTCCACATGCGAGAAACGTAGGGGAGCAATCCGTCGCGGAGCCATTCTGCGGCGCCGGTGTCGATTTTCTCGTCGACGGGAATGTGAGCCGGCTCAGGTACTGGACTCGCGGAACGACAGAAGCGTCCAAGTCCATCGGCGACCATACGCCCCAGGTCGAAGGGGGTCAGCTCGAGAGCCTTGCCAGTGACAGATGGCACCTCCACGGAGCTCAAGCCATACCGCGCCGCGAGCTCATGCGGCGGCTCGGCGGGAAGGCTCACCCGCGAGGTTAAGGCGGACGGGGTGGAGGCATACGCGAGTGAGTGGACAGTCCGCGCCACGACGTTATCCGGAAAGCCCCGCCGTGCATGCTCAGCGATTTCCCTGTTGAATGCGAGGTAGGTACCGCGCTGTGGAGCAAGCCGATGCGCGACCAGACGGAGCGTCGATGTTTTTCCCGCACCCGCGTAAGCCTTGATCTTCAGGTTGTCGCCGCTGCCGGCCGCATCTACGATGACCTGTTGCTCTGGCGTGGGTCTGAACTGGGAAGGCATAGACTCGATTTGGGCCGAAAGACGATCAGTCTGCACCCTGTGACCAGGAAATCGCGCGCCGGAAAGAAAAAAGCCTGCTGGTGGTGGTTGGCCGTGGGGCTCAGTGCGGCCAACAGCCGACCGTCGCAAAGAGGCGCAGCCTGACATGCGAGCGTCGGATGTTCCTCGGGAAGCAGCCACTCGAGCCTCTCGATTGCTCCTACAACCCTGTCCATTCCAAATCGCGTCGTCCCTGTTCCCCGATCAGTCGCGTCATTGCCGAACGTCATACATTCCTCGTTGACGAGGTGCGTTCGGCACGGGCCACACAGCATGCACAGCGTTTCCTCACTCGATCTCATCGCTATATGCAATCGCCAACGTCCATGCGGGGTCGTCATGCTTAGCCCAATACGCGTCGAAGATCTTTCCTGTGATGACACCCGGCACTTCCGTTCCGGCGTTGCCTGCGGGATGTCCATTCAAGCGGGAAACGGGCATGACCCCCCCAGCCGTCGACGTAATGAAAATTTCGTCGGCGGCAACAAGTTGGTGTTCGTTAACGCTTCCCTTGCGCAGTTCCACTCCAATTTCATTAGCAATCTCGCATACTGATTGACGGGTGATGCCGTGAAGCACGCCATGTTCCGGCGTAAATAAAATTCCGTTCTTAACGATGAAGATATTGAACCCTGGCCCTTCGGCAATGCTGCCATCGGTACACTTGATAACGACTGTTTCAGCACCCGCGTCATACCCCTTGAAGAGCGCCGTGACCAGATCCAGCCAATGATAGTTCTTGATTTGCGGGTCAACCGATTCTGCAGGGATTCGTCGAACATCGTCGATGAGATGAAGATGCAAACCCTCTTTCAATTGGCGCGCGTTGGCTACCGAACTGTACGGCACCGCGAATGCCACGAACTGATTAATGGCTTCTCGCGGATCACGGCTGAAAGTTGGTGAAAGACCGCGCGTGCACAACATTTCCACATAGGCATTGCGCAAGCCCGATCGCCGGACGCACTCGACAAGTATGTCCGCTAGTTGAGTATCGGTGAAAGAGACGGAAAGTCTGAGCTTCCTTAACGACCGGCGAAAGCGCGCAATATGCTGGTCCAGCCGGAAGAACTTTCCATTCCACACATGTACCGTGTCATACGTCACGTCGGAATGCAAAAGGCCCCAGTCGAGCACGGAAATGCGCGCCTCGGACATAGGCATGAACTGGCCGGCCATGTACGCGACGCCGCTGGGGTAAGTCAGTCCGTCAATGCGGCCGATGTCCCGACCAGGCGCGTGTTGCTTAACGGCGGTAGCGGGCATATAGTCGACGTCGCGACCAAATGCCGCCGGGTCCGCTTCGTAGACGTCACGATGCACATAGGGATTCACACCGGTCGCACGATCGAACGATAGCTTGCCGTTCAGGTGATCTATTTCGTGCTGCATCAATTCGGAAAGATCGCGATGAAGCGTTTCTCTTAAAAAATGGTTGCCATTTCCGTCCGTATAGCGGACCGAGACCGAGACATGGCGCTCGACTCTCACGAGCATTTCGGGAAAGCACATGCAATCGTCCCAGAGCGTCATGAGTTCGTCGCTTAGCCAGACGATCTCCGGATTAAATATGACGTCGGGCCATTCGGGAATGGCAAGTGCGATCATCCGCTTGCCAATACCGATTTGAGGCGCGGCCATTGCACGGCCAAATCCGTACTGTCGGCGAAATTCACCGAGTGCTTCTTTAAGCTTGCACGCCTCCTTTTTCACAACCTCGGTAGCAACGTCGGCCACGGGCAGAGCGATCTCGCGTAAAGAGCGTGTTCCGATTGAAAGACAATGACGCTTCACTTGGTGACCTCCGACAGCGCGACCTTGTTGCCGTTCCGGAAAGTAGAGATGGTGGCGGCGGGGCTGCGAAGATCGCCATTCGTGTCGAACGCTACCTTGCCGGTGACACCGTCGAAGTCGACTTGATGCAGTGCGTCAACGATCGCCTTCGGGTCGGCGGATTGCGCCTGCGTGACTGCGTGCGCTATCGCCATCATCGCGTCGTATGCGTACGGGGCGTAGAGTTGCACAGGCTCGCCGTATTTTTCTTTGAAGCGCTTCGCAAAAGCAGTTCCGCCCGGCATCTTGTCGAGGCTGCGCCCGCCGTCCGCGCAAAACAGATTGCCATTCAATGCGTCTCCGGCAAGTGACTTGATCCCGTCGTCGCACATTCCGTCGCCACCCAGCAGCGGCACGTCGACCTGGAGCTTTTTCATCTGCTTGAGCATCGGACCGCCCTGCGTGTCCATGCCTCCGTAGAAAATTGCATTTGGCTGCTTCGCTTTCATCAGCGTCAACGAAGAGGCGAAGTCGAACGCCTTGTCGTTCGTGTACTCGCGCGCCGCAACGTCTATTCCGGCTTTGCCGATGGTATCGACGAATACGTCGGCAATGCCCTGTCCGTATGAAGTGCGATCGTCCATGATCGCGACGCGTCGGACGTGGAGTTGCTTGACGGCGTAGTCGGATAACGCCTCACCCAAAAAGCTGTCGTTCGCCAGCATGCGAAAAGTCGTCCTGAAGCCAAGATGAGTGAACTGAGGATTAGTGGCGGACGGCGTGAGTTCCGCGATGTTCGCGTTGGCATAGATGCGTGCAACCGCGATCGAGGTGCCCGAATTCTGGTGGCCGATCACCGCGCTCACGCCGTGATCCACGAAGCGCTGCGCTACGACGGTCGCGACCTTGGGATCCGCCTGATCGTCTTCCGCGTCGAGTACGAAGGTGACTGGCTTGCCAGATATCGTAGGATGGGTCGCGTTGACCTCCTCGATTGCAAGCTTGATGCCTCGCTCGCTGTCCTTGCCGAAATGGGCCTGCGCGCCCGTCAAAGCGCCGGCATAACCAATGACGATCGTCTGGTCGGCGAAGGCGGGCGTGCCGGCTATTAGTAGCGCGGCGACAGTAAGGCGCTTCACGTTGGACATAAATTCTCGCTTCAGGAAGGTTAAGTTGGTGTTAGGATTTTATGGAACGCGGAAAAAATCCAATAAACCAAAAATCCTTCAGAACCGTGATTTATTTCTTAGGATTGGCTCTCTACGAAATCAAATGACGATCGATTCCACATCCCTTGACGATTTTGACCGGCGCATCCTCGACTATCTCCAGCGCGACAATCAGATCAGCAATCAGACGCTGGCAGCCGAGATTGGACTGAGTCCTCCGGCATGCTTGCGGCGTGTCAAGCGGCTGCGGGAGGAGAAGTACATACAACAGGACATATCGGTGCTCGACCCAGCGAAAATGGGCCTGCCGCTCATGATGCTCGTTCTCGTTCAGGTCGAACGAGAACGCGTCGACTTGCTGGACGAATTCAAACGGTTCGTGAAAGCCATGCCCGAGGTCATGCAGTGCTACGTCGTCACTGGCCGCGCTGATTTCGTATTGATGATCTCCGTTCGGGACATTGAACACTACGATGAGTTTTCTACACGGGTATTCCGACAAAACCAGAACATCAGGCACTTTGAAACAATGGTCGTGATGTCGCGAGTGAAGGTCGGACTTTCCTTGCCCCTGGAAATAAGTGGGACCGAGGGCAGTTAAACGTTGCGTAGGCGCTCGGCTCAAGAGCGGTTTCATCGACCTGAGTTCGGTAGCGGTCACGGGGATCCTCTTATGCCCATGCCGCGTGAAGAGTTATGACGCAACGGATACCATCTCCAGCGTTGATGACTTCAGTCAACCTACCGCGGCCGCCCGTCCGATTCGGCCGATAAACTTTTGGCCCAGACGATTGAAGAGCGTCCGTTGTATGTATAAAGCGGACTTTGAGGTGGTGTTACCTCGACCGGCGGTTCAGGGTCGACCAGGGCCGGTCGACGTCGGGCTCAGTGCGGCCACGAGCCGCCGTTCGAGGTCGCCATTCAATTTGAATAGCGAAGGTCTAGTCCGCCCCCGCTCAATGGCCGGTTTCCGGCGAACAAATTGCCGGTGGCACCGCCTCAACCCGGCCAAAACCCGTCATTCAGTATGAGGAAATCGTCAGTCATAGGGCGTCCGGTTCATGTCGGATAACTGTCGCTCAAGAACGGAAAGCTTGCTATAGAAGTTGGCAGGCTACACGACCATGAGAGAATTCTTGCTCTTGCACATGTTCGCATCCTCGTCGCCTCATGAAGATCCTCGAATACA
>Ga0153932_1000516_pt1 | contig 10133 bp, 7 predicted proteins | sample TSNJ016MetaG_FD_102273 | JGI IMG/M metagenome (GOLD analysis project Ga0153932, IMG submission 102273) | Attine ant fungus gardens microbial communities from New Jersey, USA - TSNJ016 MetaG | ecosystem: Host-associated > Fungi > Mycelium > Unclassified | place: USA: New Jersey, Wharton State...
GTCGGCCAGATCGCCTTTTTCAGACCACGACTCGGTATGCCAGGTTTCGCTATCGACTTGTCCGGAAAAACTGACGAATAGCTCACCCTGCCGCTGTACCGGGTAGGTCGTCACATGCGCGGTCGGGCCGACCCAGGTAGATGCTAGGGCTTCGCGATGCTGTTGCTTCAGTTTTTTAATCGGCGCTAAGCCGCGCCATGCTGTCGCTCCGGTATAGCGCGCCGGAGCAGGGCCGAACATCGACTGGCGGACACGGGAGTGTGCGCCGTCGCAGCCTACGACTACATCACCTTCAACATGGCTACCATCGTCGAGCAGCAAACGAGCACGGCCACCAAGCGTTTCGGCCCCTACCGAACGCACTCCAAAATGGACCGCATTTGGCTTAATCGCGATGACGGCCCGGTACAGCACATTCTGGAGCTCCGCTCGCAGGACTTGGAGGAGCGTGTGATCCGCCTTTGAAGCGGTTGGTTCGCAGTCGTCGCTGTTTTCGAGGTCGTCACGGTTGTAAACGGACTTGCCTTCGCCGGTCCTCCAATAGCGGATCAGACGGTCTCTCGGAGGCAGATTAATGTCTTCCAGAGTTTTCTTCAGCCCAAGCGCCGCCAGTACCCGTGCACCGTTCGCCGAAATCCACAAGCCCGCTCCGACCTCCCGAAGCTCAGTAGACTGTTCGTAGATATCGACATCGATGCCTTTTTGCAGAAGCGCGATCGCGAGTGTCAGCCCACCCATTCCCGCGCCCGCGATGATCACATGCAGTCGGGTGGAAGTGTTCGATAATCCAGACATTTTCTTCTCCTATTGATAGTTTGATGGGTTATGAATAAGGTCCATGATGGCCTCGATAATTTTCACGTAGCCGGTACATCTGCAGATGTTGCCGCGTAAGTAGTGGCGCACCACTTCTTCTGTCGGCTTCTCGAAGCGTGCCAACATCGACTTGACGGCGAGGATCATGCCGGGTGTACAAAATCCGCACTGAAGCGCGCCGTGCGCGATAAACGCCCTTTGTACTGGATCCAGCTTCCTGCCTTCGGCCAAGCCTTCGATTGTGGTCACTTCATGATGCTGAGCGTCAGAGCACAATGTCGTGCAACTCGAGGTGGGGTTCCCATCTAGGAGCACCGTGCATGCACCGCACACCTGCACGTCGCAGGAACGTTTGGTTCCTTTCATGTGCAACCGATCGCGCAAGACATCGATCAGCATCTCGCATGGCTGCACATTGACAGAGATCGGGTTCCCATTGAGGTTGAAATCAACCCGCATAAGAGGAAAATCAGTTTCGTCGTGACTCATTGCAGGCAAGCCTTTAAGGCCCGTTCTGCGAGAACGGAAACAAGATGGCGCTTGTAGTCGGCGCCGCCGTGAAGATCATCATGGGCCTCCATTTCCTGAGCATCGGCCGCAACAGCGGGCCGCAGACTCTCCCATATCGCCGCGTGGGGAAGATGGGGAGCGATGCTGAGCGCCATTTCCTCCGCTCGCATCAGCCGAGTTGGCCTGGCCGTAATTGCCCCGGCCCATAGACTGAGGCGCACGGCATTGTCCAAAGACCAAACCGCGGCTACGCCAACGGCGGGGCGTTCGGTATGGCCAAACGCCCGGTAGGCGGAGTGCGTGCCTGCCGACTGAGGCGCGACTTCGATCGATGCGAGAATCTCGTCCTGCGTGCGCGCTGTCGCGAATTCACCAAGATGGAAGTCCCTCGATGGAACCTCCCGCAATCCATTGGGACCGGCCAGGACCACCCACGCATCCAGGGCACAAAGCATCGTGGGCGCATCCGCGTGTGGTTCGGCGAAGCACAGGACACCACCTAACGTCCCTGCTATGCGAACTCGAATATTCGCGACGTGTTCGCTCAGATCAGCATATCCGGGTAGCGATTTTCGAATGATAGGGTGGTTGGCGATTCTGTCATGTGTCGTCAGAGATCCGATGGAAATCGTCCCGTCGCTACCTAAGCGCACGCCTTTAAGCTCCGCGATGTGTTTGAGATCGATGACGTGTTCGTACCGCAAAACATGGGCTTTGAGCGCCACCAGGAGTTCGGTCCCGCCAGCGTGGAAGGTCGCGTCGTCACCATGCTCGACCTTGATTGCAATAGCTTCGTCGAGACTCTTGGGTTGGTGTAAAAAGAAATTCTTTGCGCGCATATCAAAGACCTCGCCGTCCCAAACTTGCCGCGACTCCTAGCAAAGGAGCCACTAGCCACCACCAAGGCGACTGTCCAAATGCGACTGCGCCATGTGCAACGGCAATGGCTGCCGCAACGTTGATTCCCAGCCGCGGCCAAAGTAGAACAAGCTCAGAAGGTCGATTTGATGGCGAGCTCGCAGCGGACAAGTCCTGCTTGTACTCCACCTGGCGGGGAATTGCGTGCGGCTGTTGCTCGGCTGGCAGGATTTTTTCGATGGATGGCGGGGCGGTGGATGCCGTATTTTCATCCTGGGCGGCAACATGTGGTTCGACCGGTCGCCTATCGAGGGGACTGGATATTTCCGTACGCAAACGCCTCTCGAATTCTGCGAATAGCTCTTCCGACCGCTTTCGTACAATAGGATAGCCTAGCGACGCAAGGCGTCCCGCAACTTGCATAGACGCGCTAACGCCAAGTTTGCATGAGACGCTGTCACCTTCTGTCTGCTCTTCGAGACTGACGTCCATTACGACATCGATCGTGGTCCCCGTGAACTTGTCCTTGCCAGCAGCCTTCAAGGATACCTGTCGCTTGAGATCGAATGATTCGATATTGATCAAGGTCGGCACTTCCAACTTGAAGGGGCCGATCTTTTGCCTCAAAACCGCGGAGAACTTTTTGAGGGGCTCTACCTCCACCACATTCTCGCAGCCAGGAATGAGCGTGGCTACTCGCTTCACGTCGAAAAAGATAGCCCAGAGCTGCGAGGCTGTCGCTGGTAAAACCGCATCTATTCTGAAGTCCATGGCGTCCGCGTCATTTCTCGTTTAACTTCTTGTCCCTGAGAGCACGCCAAACGCGCTCGGGCGTAAGGGGCAGCTCTTTCACCCGGATTCCCCACCCTTGAAACAGCGCGTTGGCGACGGCTGGTGCTACAGGGAGGATCGCGCCTTCGCCACCCCCCCGCGCGCCGAACGGACCCGGCCCGTCGCCGCTCTCGATCAAGGTCGTAGCGACTTGGTCCGGGACGTCTTCAAACGTTGGGACCTTGTAGTCGAAGAGCGTGCCATTCACCACTTGGCCATCTTCGTAAACATATTCCTCCGAGAGCGTGTGACCCAGCCCCATGACCATCGCGCCTTCATCTTGCCCCTCGGCGGCCTTCCGGTTCACGACAAAGCCGAGATCGGCGGCGCCGCCCACCCTCAACACTCGGATTGCACCGGTGCCTTCGTCGAGGCCGATCTCAAATGCGCCCGCACCCGTTTCCCAAAACAAGGGTTGGCGCTTAAAATCACCGTTGTTGGTGTTTGAGTTGATACGGCCAACACCCAGAAACTCGCCAGCCGCCATGCCATTGAAGCGCCGCAAAAGCTCCATCAAGACGATCGACTGGCTGGGCCCTTCAACTGCACCCTCTACCAACCTGTAGTCGCGAGATTGGCCGCCCATAATCTGTGCGGCAACGTCGGTTACCTGGCTGACAATTTCCGCGCAGGCCATTTGCACGGCCAGACCGATGATCACGGTCGATCTGCTAGCACCCGTTCCCCAGTCATAGGGGGCCTGCTGAGTGTCTGGCTCCGTCACCGCAATCATTCTCAATGGCTGATTGAGCGCCGCCGCAGCAATAATGCGCAGGACCCCGCGGCTCCCCTGGCCGATCTCAACCGTATTGGCGGAGACACTTACAGATCCGTCAGCGCGAAGTCGTACTATCGCGCCACCGATTGGCATGATTCCCGGATCTGTTGCCCCGACCGCCACGCCTAGCCCTCTACGGCCTTGATAGCTGGGTTCGGGCAGTTTCCTCAGCGAATCGAGTGCGGCACGAAGCGAGCGTCGCATGTCCACGTCAAGGGGGCGCAGATCATGCTTTAGGGTCTGGCCTTTATCGGCCATGTTGAGCATTCTGAACTCAATTGGGTCGTATCCCATAGCATCAGCAATGATGTCCATTTGAGATTCGGTAGCCCACACCGACTGGGGACCGCCAATTGAACGAAATGCGGCTCCTGGAACCGTATTGGTGTAGACGCCGATAGCCTCAAGCCGAAGATTAGGTATGTGGTACGGCCCGATACCCCGAATTGCGGCCTTCACTGCGATAGCCGGCCCGGTGTCTGCATAGGCACCGCCATTTAACACCGCGCGCACACATTTGGCGACGATCTTTCCACTAGTGTCCACCGCAGTTTTCAGCGAGACCTCCGCATCGAGTCGACGACATGTGAGCATCGATTCGGAGATCGTTAAACAAACCCGGACCGGTGCACGCGCTTTCCATGATAGTGCGGCCACGAGCGGGTCGATCTTCACCGATGCCTTTCCGCCGAATCCGCCGCCGACGTAGGGCGAGTGCACCCGGACACAGGCCAGCGGGACACCCAGGATCTCTGAGCAGACGCGCTGAACGGCAGTAGGGGTCTGTCCGCCACTCCAGATTTCAAGCGATTTCGGTTTCCAATCTGCAACGCAAACATGCGGTTCCATTGCATAGTGGAAGACCATGGGGAAGGTGAAGGTATCCTCGAACACCCGTACATTGCCTTTCAAGGTTTCGTCGACGTCGCCGCTTTCGTAATTCCATTGCTGGAACTGATTGGTGCCCGCAACCGGTGTGCATTCCCCTTTGAAGTAATAGTCTTTCAGGGTATCCATGTCTTCATGGACCAATGGGGCTCCGTCTGCAAGTGCTTCCTGGGCCGTGGTGGTATAAGGTAGCGCCTCATAAGTCACCACGATCACATCGAGCGCCTGTTCGGCGGTTGCCTCATCGATTGCCGCAACTGCAGCGACAGGGTCCCCAACATAACGCACTTTCTCGAAAGCGATTACTGGACGATCGCGCAAGGAAAGGCCCCAACGAAACTCAGTGCCCGGTAAATCCCTGAGATCGTCGCCCGTCAAGATAGCCACGACTCCCGGGATGGCAAGTGCAGCGGCGGTGTCCAGGTTCGCAATGCGAGCATGCGGTACGGTGCTGCGCAGGATTTTTCCGTGCAACATGTTCGGTATTTCTATATCACTCGCGTAGACCGCCGCGCCCGTGACCTTTTCTAGATAGTCGACGCGCGGCTCTTGGCTGAGCGAAAGATGTGGCTTGGGATTCATGGAAGCGCCTGGACTTTTGGTTCCATCTTTATCTTTTAGGGAGCGTGATCGCGTCTACGCGTGGCGCTCAACCCGCATGGCTGGATGAACCACGTCCCCGTCTTTTAGAATCTGCACGTTGTCCAGCCACAGATTGCATCGACGCATAGGTAGATCGAGGTGACACGCAGTGTCGTTTATGCCGCCCACCTCGAGGTTAGGTCCCAATGAGAACAGCACGTTGCCATAGAACGAAAGTGCATTCATCACATGTTCGATTGGTAGTTGGCGAGTGATCGCGAACTGGTACCAGCGGGCCTTTTCATTGAGGCCCCAGCCAATATGGGATATTGCGTAGGCGCGATCGTCATTGAAGCTTTCAATGTAGCTTTCGATGAGGTGTGCATCAATTCCCTCACCGGAAATGTCCACGACATTGCCGCCTCTAATTTTCAACGTGACCGGTGACTCGACATACTTCTTAAAGGCGCAGAGGATATCGCCAGGCTGCAGGACGACTGTGCCATTGATTCCTCCATCGTTGCCCTGAGTGAAGGAGAACCCCGATGGGAAATGGTCCCAGCGACCGGGCTCGTATGTGTAGCCATACTCTGAAATCACTGGGTATTGCCCCAGTTGGTAAGTGATGTCGGTACCCGCGTCCGAGGTGAAACGAAGCTCGCGTGCGGTTTCGAGCATGCCCCTCGCGTGTTCGACACGACGTCGCAGGTCCTCCGTCGGGAACAGTTGCTTCAGTATGTGAAATGGTTCCATGACGCGCAGGATGCGAGCGCCGGCAGCTTGGATCTCCGCCTGTTCGCGCGAAAAAAGCAAGCCGATCATGTCGATCACCATATCGGCTGACTTTAGCGTGCGCATAGCGAGTTGATTGCCAACAAGGGGATGATGGCCTTGCACGCCCACCGCGTTTCGTTCGCCTCGGCGCACGTTCAAGTTGAAAGTCTCCGCGCCTAGGCGTTTAGCAGCTGCCATGAACGCATTAGCGTTCTCCTGCCACTCATCGTCGGTAGTCAAAACGATCACCGTCTCGCCAGGCTTGACGCGGCAAAGCTTCAATTGCTCGGTGAACAGATCCAGCACGTCCGCATCAAGTTTCATTTGCGGTTCCCCTCTAGGATGTCACGATGACGGGTGAGAATTTCGCCCATTGTCTTTTTAAAAGCTTCAAAATCTTCTGCCTGCATCTGGTGACCCACGCCTTCTATTCGAGTGGTAACCAGATCGCGGCGTAGTTTGCACATCTCTTCGAGATCTGCCTCGGAAACAACATCCCCATGGCCAGCGCAAATCAAAGAAATAGGTTCGTTTGATCGTGCGAGGTCGGCGAAGCTATCCTCGCCATGGAAATCGTCATAGGTGGCATGCACCGCACGCTCGTCGCAGGTGACAAGCCATTCGGCGCGAAGCTTGCGCAATTCTTCCGGCCAGGGCCTGCCGATACCTGTTGTCAGTGCCTCGAGCGCTTCCCCGCGCAGTGCAGCGCGTAAAAGACCAAGTGTTCGCGATTTTGGGACAGGATACGGTCTGCGCCCCGGGCCGCTGGTGGGAGGGTCAACCAGCACAAGTCCGCCCAGAAGCCCCGGCGATATTACCAAAGCACGCAGCGCAATCCGACCGCCCATCGAATGCCCGACCACGATGGGGGTATTTAAATTCGCTGCTTCAACGAATGCCAAGACATCCCTGGCGCAAGCATCGACCCCATAGTCGAGATGTTCCCCAGCCTCTGACAGACCTCTGCCTCTAACGTCAAGGATGAAGCAATTGTATTCGCTGGACAACCACTCGCCGACGTGACTCCAGAGGATCGCCGGACTCACTATCCCTGGAACGATCACCACGGCCGGGCCGGCACCTTCAAAGTGCATGAAGTGCTGACGAATGGCATTGGCGCGCAGGTGCGCCCCGATTCCTAAAGTCAAGTTGCCTCCTTGCGCCAAGTGTTGTGGCGCGGATGTTCATTTTTCGAGCGATTCATGAGCCGCACTATCGGTTGAACCTAATTCTGCTGGTTTCTTAATAACAGAACTTGATTCTATCAGTGAGAATTCAAGAACGTCAATTTTATTGTTGGCACGCGTCCGACGCCTCTGCGAGAAGGCGCCATCCGCGACGCATTAAAGAGGCTTGGAAAATAGGTGGCGGCGGCCATGACCTTGTCCGGTAGTTGGCGTCGAACGCGGCGTAGCCGCCTGAGAGCGACGAGTGCCGGATGGCGCCTGTCGGCGGCGGAATAGGATGGCGACTACAAGTTAAAGAAGCAGTCAGCCATGTTTGGAACCCGCATCACCGATCGACAGGTCCGCCGCTACATGACTAAATCGTAAAAGTCACGCACAAGAAACGGCAGCTATTCAGGCATGAGCGATCGCTGGACCGCTCGGCGCATCGAACACAATGGCAAACTTCGATCGCAGTCACCTCGGCGCTATCGGGTTCGCCTCGAAGCGACCGAACTGGCGCTGCGCGAGCAGTTCCGTTCGCTCAATCCGGTCGATCTTCTGCGCCACAAACGACCAGCCCGCCCACGTCTTGAGGTATGCCGGGCCTCGAACGTTGTGGCCACTGCGGAAGTCCCGTACACGACGTGGCGATAGTGGGTTCCTGCCGAGCGTGGATACCAAACGGCAGGCTGGCGAGGTGCGCCCGACGCATCACAGAAGGGCTACGGGCCCGATTGACTGGCGCAATCGCGTCGATCCGTTCGAATACACGTGGCCGAAGATATAGCGATGGCTGGAAACGAAGCCGGAGTAACCCAAGCCGTGAGGCGACACTACCGGCCCTGCTGCTTGCTGCTGTCGAACAGGATTTACAAAGCCGAGAGGCGTGAACCGAGGGAGTTCAGGCCGCTTGTTGCTGGGCCGGATCAAGGTAAAAAATGGATAGAGGAGCTGCTGACTCAGGACACGGCTCAGCCAAGATTCGAATGCCCCGAGCCGAGAAAACAATCAAGTGAACTCGGCGCTTCACTGCCTACGTGAGCGCGGAAGTCGAAATTGCCTTTAGCGGATCAACATTCTCGAAAATGGAGGGATTTCCACCTAATCGACGAGTGAGCTCGGCGGCCGCGCTGAGCACGGCTTTAGACATCTGCGGGACTAGATCGAGCGAGAATCGCGATGCGGGCCCTGACACTGCCAGTGCCCCTCTTAAACTTTGTCCCGCTCCGAAGACCGGCGCTGCAATGGCGGCAATGTCCGGCTCTCTTTCCCCGACCGTTGCGATCAATGGTCGGGGAGGCATTTCCGAAGGGCTGGTAAGAGCTGAATCGAACAATATCAGTACTCGCCCGGCAGCGCCCTTATCGAGCGGTAAAAGATCGCCAGCACGCACGTGGTCCCTGATCGACCTGGAAGAATCGACTCGAAACAAACAGACCCGGACCTTGTCCTCACGTGTAAAGAAAGAGGCGCCTTCGCCGGTTTGTTGCGCCAAGCGCTTTAAGACAGCAGGCACGTGATCATCGAGGTTCAGCGACGCTTGGTACAGACCGCCCCAATGCAGAAGCATCGAGCCTAACTGATAGGTGCCGTCGTCAAGTTTAACGATGCAATGTTCCTGGATAAGTGTTGCCATTAACCGGAGGATAGTGCTTTTGTACATCCCCGTGCGACTGGCAAGGTCATGAAGACTCAGTGACATATCGCCGGCCCGGAAGGCGTGAAGAATGGCGAAGGCCCTCTCCACTGCAGCGACGCCGCTCTGTCGTTCTTCCGCTTTCGTTTCTGTTTGCATAAGCAATCCGGCAACCTGAGGTCTTTGAGATCGTCTGCGTTCTGCCTAACATCATAGCATGCTGCACACTAGAACTGGAGTCCAACCGTGTAATTTGAGGCGACCATGCTGCTTCCCTTGCGATGAAGGAGCAGGCCCTTGGGAAGACATCGCCGCCCCGTGGCAAGCCGGGATGCTACCGGCCGACGGACCAACTGCTGAGCTTCCTGAATAGTCTACGGGGTCACAAATATGTCGGGCGTTGGGCTGAGCGCGTCTACTCTGCGACCCGCAATCTTCGGATGGCCGAGGGCGCTCAACTACGTCACCCGACATAGTGCCTCAGCACATGTGGAGATACACGTTTGCTCAGGATGGATGGACAAACTGTCGAAGCGGCCTTGGTGTGCTTTCGCAATATATGTTGGAAGCCGGGCCGCGTCATGGCCTCTCTGTGGGCATTGATGAACACTTCCGGGGTGGAAACGGCGCCTCTTATGGCTAGCCACGCTTTCAATGCCGAAACCGTCTCTTTCCGCAAAGGCAAGCATCGTTGCCTGTGAGGCCATCGCCAGCGAAACCGGCCTAGAACATCGGCCACTGGCCGCCGGGCGGCGTTTTGCCGGCATCTACCGGCTTAGCGTCATGCTCGCCAGCGGGCGTTACGGGATGTTCGATGACGGCATGGGTTTCTCGCTGGCGCCGTGGAGGCCGGTGATCGAACAGCGGCTGGGCCAACAGCTCGCCGCCACAGTACGCGGCGGCGCGTCTTGGGAGATTGGACAGCACACGGGCTGCAACCTTGAGTATGAGCCAATCATTCAACCAAGGATCGCACCGTGCCGGAAATTCGAATGCTGGCGCCGTTGTCGGAGGTATCTTCGCGTGCACGCGGCGTGACGATGGGTCACCCGGCATCATTTACTCAGTTAACACGGAAGACTACTTGCATGAGACTAGTACAACATCCCGTAAATAAGGTGAATATTTAGCGGTCTTTTTTTATCATGGCGGGATGAGCCAAGGCCGTCATGCAACGCCAGAAACTGGCGAAGAAAGAAAGACAGGAACTGCTATCACTGATCGGGCGCAAGACGGCCGCACAGCGAGATGTGATGCGGGCGCGCATCGCGTTATTCGCACATGAGGGCCA
>Ga0153932_1000517_pt1 | contig 10113 bp, 12 predicted proteins | sample TSNJ016MetaG_FD_102273 | JGI IMG/M metagenome (GOLD analysis project Ga0153932, IMG submission 102273) | Attine ant fungus gardens microbial communities from New Jersey, USA - TSNJ016 MetaG | ecosystem: Host-associated > Fungi > Mycelium > Unclassified | place: USA: New Jersey, Wharton State...
TATAGCCTTTGCAAATGCTGTAGATCATTAACGACCGCAAAGCCCGGCTCAAAGCCACCGCGGCCAATGCGGCCGCCGTCCAGACTGGCTGGCAAAGTGCTTTGGGCGAGCGCGCTGCCAGCGCTGGTTGCAAACACGCTTGCGAGAAGGAGGGTTTGGGTAAGTTGTTTCATGATTGACGAGTAGGACTTCCCTCAAGCGAAAGTCGATTAGAAAATGACAATGCAACCTCACCTTTGACAGGTGACAAGCTGATCAACGCTGCTATTCATTTGCTTCGAAGCAAGCGGCAAAGCATGGCGAATGGGCGTCAGGCTGCACGATCGTACTAAGCAATCTTCTATTACCGTTTATCAACTGACGAAGAAGAACGCTTGCAACCAAGCAATTCATCCTCATTGCTTCGTCAATGTGCAGCGTTATGATTGCGCACTTTCGCTAGCAACGAAACGCCGAGCAGCATGTACGTTCGCCAAGTCCTTCCTGAATCTTATAAAAAATTTCGCCCCCCGTTTATTCAAATCACTAAAGAGAGAGCGCGCATTTCAGAAACGGTTAGCAATTAAAGGAAATATTCCGTAAGCCTTACGATAAAGCCTTGTCTTTTCCACGCTATTTACCTGAGAGAAAAGGAGGATCATTGCGTTCAGGATAGGGTGTTGCTAATACAATGCGACGCTTCTCCTAAACGTTTTCGTCAAAGGATCAATGACCAATTCATCGACGATCCCTTTTTGAGCTCTGTAAAATTCACGGAGGCAGCATGTTGCTAATCGGCGGTGCCGTAGGTTTTATGTCCGGAGTGTTGCTCATGCTTTTCCTCCTTGGACACCGCGCGCCGGAGGATCGGGTAATCGATCTCCCCGGCGCACTGATCACGCACCGTCCGGCTAACGCGGCGACGCAGAACGCGGAGACGTTCTTGCGAGTGCTCGGTTCCCGGGCGTGAATTATTGGGCTTAGTCCCATAGCGCTGACAGACGTGGCAGTCGAGCGTTTTTATATAAGAAGAGGATTACGCCAATGGCGAAGAAGAGCATTGCTGAAGACGCTCAAGATGTGATGCGGGCGGCCATCCTGATCGAGCTTGGTGCCCGAATTCAAGTTCTGGAAAGCGAAGTCAATCTCTCTCGTGACCGCATGATTCGCCTTTATCAGGAAGTAAAGGGCGTGTCGCCGCCGAAGGGAATGTTGCCGTTCTCAGTCGACTGGTTCCTGACGTGGGCGCCAAATATTCACGCATCGCTCTTCTACAACATCTATAGATTTCTGACGGATCTCGCGGGATGTTCGCATTTCGACGCATTGACGAAAGGCTACAAGCTCTATCTCGAGCATTGCGAGCGGCACGACATCTACATCATGTTGAGCTTCACGCGCGCCTGGACGCTCGTGCGGTTCTTTGACGCCAGCATTCTCCAGTTGACCCGTTGCTGCAGCTGCACGGGCAAGTTCGTCACGCGCAAGCAAGACGCAGCGCAGGGCACGGTGTGCGGGAATTGCCAGCCGCCGTCGCGGGCCGGTAAGAGCGCCAAAACCGAGCCTCGCGTCACGCAGGATGAAACCGTGGGTGAACACAGCACCGTACGGCCCGAGCCCGTGGAGGCATTGAATTCGACGCTATCCGGATGCGTTGGTGTGGAGCCGGCTTGTGACGCGGCATCGTGCAGGCAAGCTGCCTGAGTTGGCTAACCGAGCGAGGTTATAGAGTCTGCGAGTCCCGGCTTTGCGTCACTGGAATACGGGACTCTCCATAATGCCGCAGCCTGTCTGGCCGCGTTGTTGTTTCAATCTCTGGTCAATCCGCCGTTGCAACCACCATCTTGTCGATGAGTGCGCTGACCTTCGTCGCCGTGCTCGCGAAACGGTCGAGCTTCGCGCCGCTCGTCGCATAGCTGGCGGCGACCACGATCTTTCCCCGTTGGATCAACGTGAGGTTGATGGCCGATAGATATTCGGTGTATCCGTCGGTGAATGTCCGATGCCCCCAATCCGTGGCCGCACTGTAGACGAGCGTCGCTTCGCAACCGGGAGGTGAAGTCCCGGGTGCATACACGGTCGACTCCACCCCGCGTTTATGCAAAGCGTATTGCAACGCCGGAACAAAGTCGCCAACGGGGACCAAGGAATTCCACTCGATGCACACGGCGTGGAGGGATGCCTGATCACCATTGACGACGGTAGGCGACGAATGGTTCGACGCAATGCTTATCCCGGCCTGCACAACGGAACCGGCCGCATCAACGGCGGATATCACGGTCAATGCGCAACCTGATAACAAGCATGGACTGAGCACAGTGCAGATGAGCGAAGCATAGTGCAGCGATTTTTTAGCCCGGCGGGCGAGGATTTTCATTGGTTTGCGACGTTCGTCATGCCGAGTCGAATGGCGGTTTCGGCAAAAGGCGAACCGTATCCTTCGGTCATGCATTCGATCGAGCTAACCATGACGCCGCCACTCCTGTTTTGCATTCTTCTGCGGGTCGAGAGCAGGCACACTCTCTTCTCAACCTTTTCCGTGACACTCGAAAATTACGCGACTTTTCACGCGAGCGGTGCCAACCAACTTGCACTAACTTGCATCGACGCTGCTGGTTTTCCATTGCTGCACAACAGACTTCACCCAGGCGTCGGGCGCTTTCAGCAGATAAACGAGCGTGGCGTTATGGGTCATCGGCGAGAAACGCAGAGTGATCGAGCTCACCGCGTTTTCCCATTCGTAGACCGGCAGAGCGTTGCTCGCAGAGGCAGAGGCGGAGGCAGTTGCACGAGCGCTAGCGCGCGGCGCGCCATAGCGGTCCGCAAGCGCGTGACGCAGATCGGCTGCGGTGCCTTCGTCTATGACGAACGACATTTCATACAGCCTGAAGGTGGATTGTCCGCCGACGCGTGCGAAGCGCAGCATGTGATCTTGCGCCGGTGCACCGTCGACCACGGCTCGCGATATCGCCCATCCATTGGCTTGTTGATGCGCCCAGCGGCAAGCCACCGTCAGGCTTTCACGCGTCTTCAGGCTCATGCCGAGAGAGCCGGCGATGACATCGGTCTCGCACACGGGTACGCTGTCGATCGGGGTCGCCCTGACGGTCGCGCCTGCCTGGAATTCATCGAGTGTTATGCCTAGCGGGATGCCGCGAAACTCGAAGGGCGTATCTTGAGGGCGCCTCTTCTGATCGGCGCCCTTGCCCCTGGGGCCGACCACATCGTTGGCTGCGGAGTTCGCGTGGGCAGTGACAAACGGAGTGAGCGACAGCACGCCGCTAGCGAGCGCAAGAGCGCAGACAAACAGAGCAGGTCTCATGACTCAGCTGATCGCCAGCGCACGCATGTCGAATTCAATGCATGTGGTTCGTTCCGCGAACCTGACTCTTGGCGGTGTCGCTAAAGGTCTTTGACTGCATTGGGCCATCGCGGACACATGAAGCTGGTTTGAAAAACCAGCAAGTTTTGGATTGCGGTGAAGAGTCATGACAAGCCTCGCGTAGCGCTGATTCCTAGCTTCTATTCGACACCGCGCATGGAAACCCCCGTTTCCGGGTGATCGATGCGCGGCAAAGCGTATTACGTGTCGAATCATCGCACCGCGTTTAGGCGTGCGATGTGAGAAGGAGTGTGCGGTTTCCCGCAGTGCTTACGAGCTGTTGCCGCCGCTTACCAATTTTTAGCGGGACGTTCTCCGGACGGACGTCGAGTTAGAACATTGTGTTGTCGTTAGCGGCATGCTCGGGCACTGGCTGGATCACATCCCAATGCTCGGCAATCTTGCCGTGGTCGACGCGGAAGATATCCACGATGGCGCTGCCGCGATCCTGCGGGTTACTGGTCGAATGAACATGAAGAAACACGAGGTCACCATCGGCCGCGCTTCGCACGATCGTGGAGCGTGCCTCCGGATCTGCTTTGAAGTGCTCGGTAAAGAGCGCTATCTTCTCGTCAGCAACGCGCTGGCAGGGGACGTGCGCTTTCGTGTAGATAGCGTGCTCTATCGATTCGACGGTTGAACGGATGCCCGCCAAGCTGGGCGAGCCTTTCCAATCATCTGATGAGACGTACAACATGTCGCGCGTGACATGCCGCGACATAATTGTTGAATAGAGATTGGGCGCCCGTTCATTCATACTTCACTTCGTTGCAGGAACGCCAGAACGAGCCGATCTAACGCAGATTCAACCAGGCGCTTTCCGCACACATTCGAGCGCCGATGATCAGCTATCCATACTTGTTTATCTCATCGGACGACGTGTTTGAATAATCGAGACACGATGGTGTCGATGAAAGGATGAACATGCTGAACCTTCTTAAGATGTTAGCCGGACGCAGCGTATTTCGTGCACTGTCCGCCTTGGCTTTTTGTGCCGTTCTGCTGACCGGCTGCGCCAGTGGTGTCACCAACGTAAGTGCTTTTCCCGCAGCGGCGCAAGTGCGGCCGGAAACCATTTACGTCTATGCGTTTGAAAGCTCGCCGGATCAAGTGAAACTCGACGGTGGTTTGCTTCAGAAAGTGAAGACGCAATTCGACGGCGGGTCGACCATGAAGAAGCAAGCCGACGATGCAGTGGACGTGCGCGAGCAAGTTGCCGATGAAATCGTCAAGCAACTACAGTCAATGGGCCTGCATGCAGTACGGGCAGATTCGCCTGCGCCCACCGACCGGAACTCCCTGATCGTGCAAGGCAGCTTCGATACGATCGATGCCGGGAATCGCCGCCGCCGGATGCTGGTTGGTCTGGGCGCGGGGAAAAGCCAGGTCGGCACATCCGTGCAGCTCGTGTATCAGCCGGCTGGCGAAATGCCGAGGCTGGTTCAGAGTTTCGATGCAAAGGCGGACAGCGGCAAGGCGCCCGGCGTCGTGGAAACAGCAGGTATTGGCGCCGCTGCCGGGCACGTTGCGACGTCGGCCGCGGTAGGTCTGCATGCGGTGTCCGAGACCAAACACGCCGGGGTATCGGAAGACGCGAAGCGCCTGGCCGATTCCGTTGCGAAGCAGGTTGCGCAGATTGGCGTGAGCGAGGGCTGGATGACGCCTGACCGGATCAAGGGCTAAAGATTCGGCGGCAAAACCCGGAGGTTCAGAACGGTACTTCAGCTACGTGCCACAGCACGCCGGAAGGATCGAAGATGAACCCGACTTTCATGCCCCAGCTTTGCAGCACTGGCTCACGTGGGGCATTGACAGAAAACTGCTCGACAAGCTCTTCAGGTTTCGTTTTCCGCCACCACGAATCCACATCCCGGACCAGCAGTTGAATCATGCAGTTCTCGGCAAATTCCTTGGCGTAGTAATTCTGGAGAATGAAGCTGAAACTGCCTAGCTTTAATATCGCAATGCCTTCATCTTCATGGGTGAGCGTGAAACCTAGCGCCTGGTAGAAACGCCTGGAAGCATCGAAGTCTTTCGCAGGCACGAAAGGTCGAATGGCGAGGATCTGATCCATGATGATTCGTCACTCCCGAAGATGTTAGTGCCGCCGTTGTTGGCGAGACTGCGTAGAAATTTTATCAAGCTGCAGGGCATCGCGTAGCCCGCACCAACCGGTGGCATGAAGCATGATGGAGCCCTTCCCCGATATCGATCAGACGAAGCCTTCTTTGGAGGTGAAGGGACGGCAGATCCTTGATGTCGAGAAAAAAACTCTTTGAACCACATTTAATCGATTGAAAATTGCACAAACGGGCTAGCACCCGATTTTGGCGATTGCGGCGCTCTTCTACCATCATCACAGCCCTTCGCAATTGTCCGGGGCCAACATCGTTAGCGGCATCACTGCCTGAAGCCGCCAACGCAACTGAGCGAGCGCCCGACCATGCAATACCTAAAACTCACCCCTGTTTTGCTGACCCTGTTAGCTGCGGCACAACCGCTTGTGGCGCAAGCCGACGTAACCGTAAAGATTGGACAAGTTTCGCCACTGACGGGTGAACTGTCCCACATCGGCAAGGACGATGAAAACGGTGTCCAACTCGCGATCGAGGACCTTAACGCCGAGAGAATCCACATTGGCGGACAGCCAATTACATTCGTGCTCGATTCGCAGGATGACGCAGCCGACCCGAAGACCGCTGTGACCGTGGCCCAGAAACTCGTTGATGACCGTGTATCGGGCATTGTTGGACACGCCAATTCCGGTACGTCGATCCCTGCTTCCAAAATCTATTCGGATGCAGGCATCCCGATGATTACCGAGTCTGCGACCAACCCGAAACTGACCGCTCAAGGATACAAGAGCGTTTTTCGCATGGTCGCTAACGACGTCCGGCAAGGGACTGTCATTGGAACGTATCTCGTGAAGGACCTGAAGGCCAGGAAGATTGCAATTGTCGATGATCGCACTGCCTACGGACAGGGTCTGGCCGATGAAGTCGAGAAGGCAGTCAAGGCTGCGGGCGGTACGGTGGTAGACCGTGAATATGGAACTGACAAAACGACTAACTGGATGGCGGTTCTCACGACTATCAAGAGTCGTGTTCCCGACGGCATCGTATTCACGGGCGGAGACACGCAAGCCGCAGCGTTCGCGCAGCAAGCTCAGCGACTTGGTCTGAAAGCCAAACTGATCGCCGGCGACGAGGCATGCACCCCTCAATTCATCAAGCTCGCAGGCGCGTCCATGACTAGCGATACGTACTGCACACTTGCCGGCGTGCCTCCCTCAAAGATGCCTCAGGGCGACGCTTTCTTTAAACGCTATCAGCAGCGATTCGGCGTGCAAGTGCAACTCTATGCACCGTACGCCTATGACGCAGTGATGGCGATGGCAAGCGCCATGCAGGCTGCGGATTCAACGGACCCGAAGGTCTATCTGTCAAAACTGCAAACCCTGAAGCTGGACGGCGTGACTGGCCCGATCCAGTTCGATGAGAAGGGTGACATTCGCAACGGGGCGATTACGGTTCGGCAGTTTGGACAGGGCGACTGGCATGACCGGAGCGTCGTCCGATAAAAAGCGCGTCCGTCTTCCCGCCATTAAACGTCGGCTTATTCATCCAGGTCCAGGGGCACACTCAGCCCGACCTTCACGCGGCTCATGCTCACTAGTGTTTTAAAGCGCTTCACGTTGTTATTGGCGAAAAAGAGCTGCCGGGTGAGGTCGTTGTACTGTTCCATGTTCTGCACTGTCAGGATAAGCACGAAGTCCCATTCGCCCGCGACGTAGTAGCACTGCTGGATCTGCGGACATAGTTCGAAGGTCCGCTTCATCGTGTCCAGCAGGTCGATCTGTTCGCTTTCAACTTCTACCGTTGTCACGATAGTAAGGGGGAAGCCGACTTTCTCCGGCGAAACGACGGCCGTGTATCGGTCTATCACGCCGTCGTCGGCCATCCGTCGCAGACGGCGATTAACCGCCGCGGTCGACAGATTCACCCGGGCACCGAGTTCGTTCTGGGGGATATGAGCGTCGCGCTGGACTTCGGCCAGCAGCTTGCGATCGAAGTCATCGAGGGCAGTGGCCATGGAATTGCGTCCAACCTCAAGTAGATAAATTTTTGCGTCGCGTCCCTCGACATGGGACGAAATTGCTCATCGCACGCAATATTATTAACGCATCGGTTGCGCGTCAAGCTGTCATTCGGCACGGAATCAACGCTGGGTGACGAAAAAACTTCGATGGCCTACGAAGTCAGTCTGGACGCGAAAATGCGCGAACTCATCGTGGTTGCAGTCGCGGTTTCGCTTCGATGCGACGGTTGTATCGCCGTGCACAGCGCCGAGGCCGTGAAGTTGGGCGCCACACGAGAAGAGATCGCAGAGGCGCTTGGCGTAGCAATCGCGCTTGATGCTGGCGCTACGATGGTCTATTTAGCCCGCGTGATGGATGCAATTGCTTAGATTAGTGGTCTGTAGAGATCCCAGTCCGATTGGTGCTTCAGATCACACCAGCACACAGGTCGCGGCCGCGGTTGGAAACGACCACGACGCCGACCTGATCAATCCCTGCCATGGCTGGATCAAGCTTCCATGCGCGGATCAGCCTTTGCCCGGCTAATATCACCCAGGAAAATCTTGTGGATGTTAGCGTCATAGACCCACTCACGGGCACGCTGCTGTATCAAGTCCATAAATGCCGGCGGTCCGCTGCAATAAATCTGTGAGTTGGCGTGGGTTGGACTGATGGCGTGGCAGATGTTCCGGGCAAGTTGCTCGGCAGACCTCTCGAAGTGGTGAGCGATCTTTCCACATCGTTCAAGTTCGCACAGTTCCTCCAGGAAAACAGCTCGTGCGGGTGTTCTCGCGAAGTTGTGCAGTTCAAAACTCTTGCCACTCGATGCAAGTTTTCTGGCGACGCCGGCGATGACTGCGATGCCAAGGCCGCCACCAAGCAGGATATATCGAGCTTTGGTGTCGACAGTGACAGGTGTGGTCTGTGGCTTCCCCACAAGGATCTCGTCCCCGTGATTCCAGGGGATGTCGAAATCTCGCTGCGCTGGTTCCCCGCTCACATCATGGCGGATTCCGAGAACATAGGCATCACGCCTGGATGACGAGCGAAACAAGGGGTAGGTTTTGACGACACCGTCATGGCCTCTCGGGACAGCATCGATCAATGCGCCGTCATCAAACGGTTGCAATTGCGATGCCGATTCAACCTCAACTTCAACGGCGAAATATCCCTGCGCAAGCTGCCACTTTCCTGTCACAAAGGCTGCGGTCATGCTGTCGTCCATATCGTCTCCAATAGAAACCCGGTACTGTAGAGAGGCGCCGCCTGCTAGTAGTTGGGGAGATAGGCTGGCGTGCGAAAGTTGAGAGTGATGCGTCGAAGTCAGAGTAGGGCGGGTCCAGAACGAGCACAAGACGGGCTGAGCGAATGACTTTTATATGGGTTGAGCGATAGTGAGCGCCGATTTCATGGCTTCGACTTAACTCGCGATAGCGCTTTATTTTCCGGAAAATTCGCCATTCCGCATTAATTTTCCAATTTTTTAACGTGCACCATGAGGCCGCCAGGCGCGCTGGGGCACGCGGCGAATTCAATGAACGATGACAACAGTTGCAAGAAGGCCCGTTATTCCCGCGTTAACCGGCGTTCGCTTCCTGGCAGCGTTGAGCGTAGCGCTGTATCACCTTTCGCCTGATGTCGCCGCATCGTTAGGAATATCGCCATTTTATTTCTATGAGAATTCGGGCGACCCTGTCGAATTGTTCTTCATTCTTTCGGGGTTCATCCTTACTTATACGCATCCGGAAATGGGTGGGGCAGAGGCGCCTGCCGTACGACAGTTCTATTTTTCCCGGTTCGCAAAAATCTACCCAATCTATTTATTGGGTTGGATCGTATTCGCGCCGTTGGTCTATTCGAACCTTGCGGCCTTGCACGGACACTCGGCTGGGTTATATGCGCGGCTCGTGTTTTACGGCGTGATTTCCCTGGCGTTGTTGCAAGCGTGGACGCCTGCCACTGCGAACGCCTGGAATACGCCCGGATGGTCGCTCTCTGCGGAAGCGGTCTTTTACGCGTCGTTTCCCTTCCTGTTTGCTTTCCTTAAGAATCGCAGCGTTGCGGTGCTGTTGAGTTTGATCGGGGCGTGCTGGTTATTTTCCGTTATTCCGACGTTGACGTTATTGTTCCTGCCGCCGGCATTGGGTCAGGCGTATTGGCTGCGAGAGATGGTGAATTTCATGCCGGTGCTTCGGATAGGCGAGTTTATTGCCGGGATATGCATGGCGCGGCTTTATCTAAGCCAGGGGCTGAGTAAAACGGGTGTCTTCGATGTCGCTGCTTTTGCAGCTCTGGTTGCAGCAGTTGCGGTTATTGTGTTTGCCAATCATGTGTTGGCGAAGGCGTTGCTGTTTCCCGCTTTTGTCCTGCTTCTCTACAGTCTGGCGCGCGCGAAAGGGTTGTTTAGTGGCTGGCTTGGGAGCAAAACGATGGTCCTGCTTGGGGAAGCGAGTTTCGCATTCTATATTTTGCATGTGCCGCTTTTCAGGTATGCAAAGATGCTGTTTCCGAGCGTCGCAACGGGTCTTGTGCCATTTCTGGGATTTTTGCTCGTGTTGACGGCAATGTCGATTGCTAGCTTTCTGTTTATTGAAAAGCCCTTGTGTGGGTATCTTCGTAAGGTTTACAAGAGCTCGCGCTCACCGCGTTCAATTCGGCAACCTGAGCACGCGCA
>Ga0153932_1000519_pt1 | contig 10095 bp, 7 predicted proteins | sample TSNJ016MetaG_FD_102273 | JGI IMG/M metagenome (GOLD analysis project Ga0153932, IMG submission 102273) | Attine ant fungus gardens microbial communities from New Jersey, USA - TSNJ016 MetaG | ecosystem: Host-associated > Fungi > Mycelium > Unclassified | place: USA: New Jersey, Wharton State...
AACTGAATTTTCTCGATGACGAATGCCTGGTTACATGCCTCCGCGATACAGCGTGCGGTTAAGGTAAGCGGCCTGTCCGTCGCGTTGCGCTTGAACCAGTTCCTGACGAACTTCCGCGCGGGTCTTGGGAGCAATGCTGTTGCGCGCCGGCGACCATTGCGGTGTCTGGACGCTGCTGGCCGTATCGCTGGCCAAGCTGACTGTGCCGGCTGCATGAGCCAAACCTGAGACTGCGCTTGCAACAAAAGCCAAAATAATCATTGAGCGTTTCATATCATTCTCCTGAGAGGGTTTGATCAGTACCGGTGAATCCGGCGTTGATGCATTAGAACGCCGGCAGGTATCGAGTTTGTGTCGGGAAAACCGGGAAAATCCACGGTTTTGTATCGATGAAATGCCTGGATACGATGAGATACAAATTCGTGATGTGACGCATGACGAGGAGGGCTCGCACGGCATGACCGCTTCCGAGCGCTCGGGAATGTCCCGCGGTTGAACAAGACAACACACGTACAAACAGGGCCTTAGCCATCGGAGTTCGTACTCCGATGGCTAAGGCCCTGCTGATTTCTTTACTGCGAAATCGCGTTCACGCGGCGCCGTTAAAGACGCAATCTTTTAAGGGCGTGCGTAGATCGAGCTCAAGCCGATCACATCTGACTCCGTCGCGCGGGAACCTGCCGCAGCCGTGCCGCTGGTTGACGGGCCGTGCGATTTTGCTGACACGCCGTTCGCGGCGTTGACGCGCGCTTGCGCCGCTTGAATGTTCTGCGGATATTGCGTCTGGTCGCTCGCCGGGTTATAGCCGGCTTTTTCCAGTTGGACCAGTTGGGCACGCACATCGGCTCGGGTAAGGGTTTCGTTCGATTGAGCGAACGAGACGGCCGGGATGGCAACAACAGCGGCAAGGATCAGCGATTGGACGAGTTTCATGATGTCTACCTCTTGAAAGTGGGTTTCCGCAAACACCGGTTTGCGCGTTGAGTGGTTAAAGCTGAATCGAGTCGGACTGGCTTGGGACTGGATTCGAATGCGCCGTGATGCAGGGCTGGCGTGAATGAATTAGACCGCCCCGACGTATCTGGCTTGTGTCCGGCAGGCACCTCAGGCGAAACGTTGTGTGTCCCTGCGCCCCGCAGATACATTGCGATACAAACAATCAGGTTCTTTAGCGAGTTCGCGGTCGTAAATAAGGCCGCAGTGAGGCGCGCGGACATACCCCCAGCCCCACATCCCGTGACTTATCGCCGCAGCGATATGACGTGCATATCTCCCCTGCTATGGGTTCTGAATATTGACGGTGATACTTTGCGAACCGTCACTGTGGCGGCGCTCAGCCCGGCCGAAAAAGCGCAGAACGATGCTTCGACGCCACCACAGCAACGCTAAAAAGACGCGACGACAGCCCTAAAAGCAGCAGCGCAAACCAACGCGAGCAACGAGACATGAGCCAGCCCATCCGCTTCTACCACCGCAACGCGATCCGCGAGGTCAGCGACGCAGCCGTGACCCGCACCGTCCTCCAGTACCTGCGCGAAGACGCGCTCTGCACCGGCACGAAAGAGGGCTGCGCCGAAGGCGATTGCGGCGCGTGCACGGTCGTTCTGGGCGAACGCGACGAAGCGGGCGGGGTCAAGTTCAAGACGGTCAACGCGTGCATCCAGTTCCTGCCAACGCTCGACGGCAAAGCGTTATTCACCGTCGAAGACTTACGCCAGCCCGACGGTTCGCTGCATCCGGTGCAGGAAGCGATGGTCGAATGCCACGGCTCGCAGTGCGGCTTCTGCACACCGGGCTTCGTGATGTCGATGTGGTCCTTGTACGAAAAACACGGGCACGAACACGCATGCGCGAACAAGACCGTTCCGTCACGGGCCGATATCTCCGACGCGTTGACCGGTAATCTGTGCCGCTGCACCGGCTACCGGCCGATCGTTGACGCGGCGGAGCGGATGTTCGAAATCCCCGCGCCAAAAGCCCCGGTCGATATCGCCGCGCTATCCCGCACGCTCGCCACGCTCGAACGCGAAGACACATTCCACTACGAACATGCGGGCCAGCGCTTCGATGCACCGCGCACCGTGGAAGAACTTGCGCTGATCAAGGCGGCCAAGCCATCGACGCGCATTCTGTCCGGCAGCACCGATATCGGCCTGTGGGTCACCAAGCTGATGCGCGATCTTGGCGACATCGTCTATGTCGGGCGAATCGACGCATTGCAGAAGATCGAAACGTCGAGCGACTGGATTGAAATTGGCGCGGGCGTCACGGTCGAACGAGCTTACGAAGAACTCGCCAAGCACTATCCCGAGCTGAAGGAAATGTGGAAGCGCTTTGCGTCGCTGCCAATTCGCAATGCCGGCACGCTTGGCGGCAACATCGCGAACGGTTCGCCGATTGGCGACTCCATGCCCGGACTGATCGCGCTCGGCGCGCACGTGATCGTTCGCGGCAATGATATCGATCGCGTCATGCCGCTCGAAGACCTCTACCTCGCGTATCAGAAGAAGGACATGGCCGAGCACGAGTTTGTCCTCGGCTTGAAAGTGCCCACGCGGACCGGCGTGCGCGCAAACCTGAAGTTCCGCACCTACAAGTTATCGAAGCGTTTCGACTCGGATATCTCGGCAGTGTGCGCGGCGCTTTCGTTTATCGCCGATGGCGACGTGATACGTGACCCGCGCATCGCGTTCGGCGGAATGGCCGCAACACCCAAGCGCGCGACCCACGTGGAAGACGTGCTGCGCGACGCCGACTGGCACGAAGCCACTGCGCAGGCCGCGATGCTCGCGCTCGCGAAAGACTACGCGCCGTTGTCCGATATGCGCGCGTCGAGCGACTATCGGCTCGAAGCCGCGAAGAACACGTTGCATCGATTCTGGCTTGAGACACGCCCAAATAATCCGTTGCCGAAAGCGGCGCTCGATGTACGCGCAGTGACTGCTTCCTGAACTTCAACGGACACGGAGAACAACAGAATGAATCAGCAAGCTGAACCGTTCCTGAGGGACATGAAGGAAGCCAAAGATCTCCTTGAAGCTGACTTCACGCAGGTCCACGTTTCGCGTCCGCACGAATCGGCGCATCTGCATGTCAGCGGCCGCGCGAGTTACACCGACGACATTCCGGTGGTCGCCGGCACGCTGCACGCGGCGCTTGGAATGTCCGCGAAGGCGCACGCAAAAATTGTATCGATGTCATTTGACGCCGTGCGGGCAACGCCTGGCGTTGTCGCTGTCTTCACGGCCGCTGATATCCCCGGCGTGAACGATGTCGGCCCGATCATTCACGGTGATGACCCGATCCTCGCCGATGGCATCGTGCAGTTCGTCGGTCAGCCGATGTTCATTGTCGTCGCGATGTCCCACGACATTGCCCGCCGCGCCGCGCGCCGGGCCGAGGTCGTGTATGAAGAGTTGCCTGCAATCCTGACACCGCAACAGGCGCGCGCCGCTAACTCGCACGTGCTGCCGCCAATGAAGCTCGCGCGCGGCGACGCCGGCGCGAAGATCGCGTGGGCCGCCCATCGCGAAACGGGCGAAATGCTGCTCGGCGGCCAGGAACAGTTCTACCTCGAAGGTCAGATTTCTTACGCCGTGCCGAAAGACGACGACGGCATGCACGTGTGGTGCTCGACGCAGCATCCGTCGGAAATGCAGCACATGGTCGCCCATATGCTCAACCTGGCGTCGCATAACGTGCTGGTCGAATGCAGGCGGATGGGCGGGGGCTTCGGCGGCAAGGAGTCGCAATCGGGACTGTTCGCGTGTTGCGCGGCGCTCGCTGCATGGAAGCTGCTGTGTCCCGTGAAGCTGCGTCCGGATCGCGACGACGACATGATGATCACCGGCAAGCGGCACGATTTTCACTACACGTACGAAGTGGGTTATGACGACACCGGACTGATCGATGGCGTGACCGTCGACATGACGTCGCGCTGCGGTTTTTCGGCTGATCTTTCGGGCCCTGTGATGACCCGCGCGCAGTGCCATTTCGACAATGCGTACTGGCTGCCGCACGTTTCTATCGATGGATTCTGCGGCAAGACCAATACGCAGTCGAACACGGCGTTTCGCGGCTTTGGCGGACCGCAGGGCGCGTTCGCGATCGAATACATCATGGATAACGTCGCGCGTTCGGTAGGGCTCGATTCGCTCGATGTACGCCGCCGGAATTTGTACGGCAAGACCGAGCAGAACGTCACGCCATACGGACAGGCGGTTGAAGACAACGTGATTCACGAACTGCTCGACGAGCTCGAAGCGACCAGCAATTACCGCGCTCGTCGCGAGGCTGTGCGCGAATTCAATGCGAACAACGATGTGCTTAAAAAGGGACTCGCACTGACGCCGGTGAAATTCGGCATTGCGTTCAATGTGACTCACTTTAACCAGGCCGGCGCGCTGGTGCATATCTATACCGACGGCTCGGTGCTCGTGAATCATGGCGGCACGGAGATGGGGCAGGGGCTAAACACGAAGGTCGCGCAGGTCGTCGCGCACGAGCTCGGCATTCGTTTTAACCGCGTGCGCGTGACGGCGACCGACACGAGCAAAGTCGCGAACACATCGGCGACCGCGGCGTCGACCGGCAGCGATCTGAACGGCAAGGCCGCGCAAGATGCTGCGCGTCAATTGCGCGAACGGCTTGCCGCGCTTGCTGCCGAGCACTATGGCGCGGGCGAAGTCGACGCGCGCGACGTACGGTTCATCGACGACCGGATTGTGGTCGGTGACAAGGCAATTCCTTTCGATGAAGTGATCATGCAGGCGTACCGCGCGCGGGTGCAGTTATGGTCCGATGGTTTCTACAAGACTCCTAAGCTTTACTGGGATCAGGGAAAGATGCAGGGACGGCCGTTCTCTTACTACTCCTATGGCGCAGCAGTTTCCGAAGTCGTGATCGACACGCTGACCGGTGAGATGCGTGTGCTGCGTGCCGATGCGTTGCACGACGTGGGCGCGTCGCTCAATCCGGCTTTGGATGTGGGACAGGTCGAAGGCGGTTTCATCCAGGGCATGGGTTGGCTGACGACCGAGGAATTGTGGTGGAACGCGGGCGGCAAGCTGATGACCCACGCGCCGTCCACGTACAAGATCCCGACCGTCAACGATTGCCCGCCCGTATTCGACGTCCGGCTGTTCAAGAACCGCAATGCGGAGGACAGCATCCACCGGTCGAAGGCTGTTGGCGAACCGCCCTTGCTGCTGCCGTTTTCAGTGTTCTTTGCGATGCGCGACGCAGTGGCGAGTGTCGGCAATAACACGGTGAATCCGCCGCTGAACGCGCCCGCGACGAGCGAGGAAATCTTGAAGGCCGTGAATGCGGTTCGCGCGGCAGTAGCTGCCGCTACTGCCGTTGCTGCGCCCTCAGCCGCTTATTGATTCGAGGCTTGCTATGGAAATGCTCCAGGAACGCGTGCTGATCGGCCGTCGTAGCGGGGTGTCCGTACCGCCGGCCGCACCGCCGACGCATATCGTGCTGTTCGGCGCCGGGCACGTCGGCCACGCGCTGGTCAAGTTGCTGGGCATGCTGCCTTGCGTGGTTCAATGGGTCGATGCACGCGACGAACTATTCCCCGATGAAGTGCCCCACAACGTGCAGATCGAAGCAACGGATACACCGGATGTGATCGTTGATTCGGCGCCTTCCGGCGCGTGCTTCCTGGTGATGACGCATGACCATTCGCTCGATTTTTCGCTAGCAGTTCGAATCATGCGACGTAACGATTTCGCTTACTTTGGCATGATCGGGTCGAAGACGAAGCGCGTGAAATTCGAGCGGCGATTGGTTGATCGAGGTGTTGAGCCGGCGCGCTTGACGGAGATGACCTGTCCGATTGGCGTGGAAGGGATTGTGGACAAGGCGCCGGCTTCCATTGCTGTCGCCGTTTGTGCGCAGTTGATGCAGGTCAGGGCTTTGGCGCAGTACGGCGCTCAACTATGCTCGGGGCGCGAAGGCAGCAATTTTTATCGATGAAGGGAGCTGTCGGCGACTCCCTGTTCGTCATGCAGGGTGATCTAGCGCCGGCAAAAACGGATCGTTGCTGCATCCAGGTTCCCCTTCAGCAAGGCAGTTTCCCCAAACCTGATTGTTCCGAATCGGGCTTCCTTGGGCGAGCGGAAGGCGCATTCGGAGTTTGGAAGCTTGCAATATCCTGACAAACACGCTTTAATGAAGTCATGTGCTTCTGTTGTCCTTCCCCAGCGCTCTTGACTTAGGTAACCGCCGTGTTTCTCATTTCGCTCCATTCACTCGCAGTGTTCCATTTTCCGGTTGTGACCGGAAGGTGCCTGCGTGCGAGCGAAAAATCGAGGGGCACGCAGCTCAATCGGAGCCGCGCACGTCCGGCGGACATGTCGGCACTTCCTTGTGCCCGGCTCCTGCGTAACGACTGATCGTCAGTTAACGCGCGAACCGGGCCTTCTCCTCCCGCACATCTCACATCACCGCATCGGCGTCGATCCCTACCAGGAACCGACGTTGGAAACGCACGTGTGCGCGTCTGTTCGGCGATGTGACCAATCATTTTCGTCCGCGATTTAAACCGCCAGGAAAGCTTTTATCCACCGGTTCTGCGGGACCGTGGACAGCGATGCAGCCGCACGCAACGTCTTTTACGGATCAACGGCATGGCGTGGTTTATCGCACAGGATAACTAACAGTAGAACAAGTGATTTGATGGCGGTTGCATTAGCCCATTTGATTCTTAATTTACCCACGAGGTACCCTATGTCACTCAATAAAATTCAATCATCGCCATTAACGAGATCCAGAACCAAGAGCATGCCCAAAGGTATGCCCATCCTGTCCGAACTCGATATGGAACGGCTCAAGCGTTGCGCGCGCGTGTCGGGTGCTTCATCCGAGCACCGTACGCTCGTGGAGGAACTCGAGGGTACCGCCATGCTGCTTGATGCCGCCGAGGTGCCGGCAGATGTCGTCATGGTGAACACCCGAATCGAATGCACGGTTGTTGCCAGCGGGGAAGCGCATCAATGGACGCTCGTCTATCCCGATGAAGCGGACTATGAACGGGGATGTATATCGGTTCTTTCGCCCACGGGTTTCGCGCTTCTCGGCACACGGGTGGGGCAGAAAGTGGAGTGTCGACCGCCAAGCGGCGTGCCGGTTCAATACATCGTTAAAAGCATTTTGTTCCGTCCAGAACAGCTGGCCTTAGCCGATTGACTTCCAAAGGCGTGCGTCAAGATCAAGGCGTGCACGGACGAGCGGGGCGATGCGCAAGGCATCGCACTCAACTGCTGTGTCCGTCATGCCGGCAACAAAATTCGCGCTGAGGGCCGCCGCCAAAACCGTATTCCAAGGCCAGTAGATTTGTCGGCTTACCTCTGCCTCTCCCCCAAACACACATCGAAGAACCTGTCTTGGCTGGCCTTGCGATCCATCACGCGCACTGGCAACGCTCTCAAGGCTTTCTGCCGATGAGACTGGAACATTCCCACCTCCCTTCGTACACCGCCGCAGAAAGACCAACGGCGTCGGCCTGCAAATTCGACCCTTTTTCCGATGATCTTCACGTAAGCATAGACCTCACGCGGATTGCTGCAAGCCGTTGCCCACCTGTTGCCGGTTAACCAGTTGCGCATAGACCGAGTTGTTCGCCAGCAGTTGCGCGTGCGGACCCGCTTCAATCACCGAGCCGTGGTCCAGCACGATGATCAGGTCGGCCTCGCGCACGGTAGCCAGCCGGTGCGCAATGATCAGCGTCGTGCGATTGGTCATGAGCGTCTTCAGCGCGGCATGTACCTGTGCTTCGCTGATGGCGTCCAGGTGTGACGTTGCTTCATCCAGGACCAGCACCGGTGCATCCTTGAGAAAAGCACGCGCAATGGCCACACGCTGACGCTGCCCGCCCGACAACTGCACGCCCCGTTCACCCACCCGCGTGGCGAGCCCCTGCGGCAGCGTTGCCACGAAGTCCCCAAGCGATGCCTGCGCAAGCGCGAGTTGTAGCGCTTCCGCGCTGGCGTCGGGCCGCGCGAGGCGGATGTTTGCCTCAAGGGTGTCGTTGAAGAGATACGTGTCCTGTGACACGAGGGCAACGTGCGAGCGCAGCGAGTCGAGCCGCAGGCGCCGCAAGTCGACGCCATCGAGTTGAACCGAACCTGTGTCCGGGTCCCAGAAACGCAGCAGCAGATTCGCAATCGTGCTCTTGCCGGCGCCCGAGGCGCCAACAAGCGCCGCAGTAGAACCCGCACGCACGCAGAAAGACACGCCATTCAACACAGGTTGCGCGCGCTCGGCGTAAGCAAAGCGGGCGTCGTCAAAGCGGACTTCCGATCCACCCGGCGATGGTTGCAAGTCGCGTTTTCCGTCGAGCACGGCAACGGGCTCGTCATGGACGACTCTCAAGCGCCGAGCCGACGCGATGGTATCGGCCAGTTGCCTGCCCACCTGCGCAATTTCAGCCACCGGCATGAAGGCTGCCACGGCGAGGAGGATCAGGATCGGCAGCCACCCCGCGGAGAGTTGCCCGGCCGAGACCAGGAACGCACCTATCACGGCAACAGCCAAGCCGCCGAGTCCGGTCGCGACATCCAGCAGCGCAGTTTGACGAGCCAGATCCGCCAGCAGCGAGAGCCGCGTCACACTATAGTCGCGTGCCAGCGCCATGAACGCATCGCGCCGTCGCCCGGTTGCCTGGAACGCGAGCAGATCGGACAAACCCTGAATGGTCTCCGTCATATGCGCGCCGAGCAGACCTAGGGATTCGCGCGCCTTGCTGCCTAATACATCGATACGGTTGCGCCCGCGCACCGGCGAGAGCATCGCGTACACCAGGAACGGCAGTAGTCCGAGTGCAAGCGGCCAGGCCGCCGTTGCGAGGACGGCTATGACCGCGGCCGGCACCAGCACCGCGACTATTGCCGGGGCGACGGTATGCGCATAAAAATATTCGATGGTCTCAACGTCTTGCGTCGCCAACGTCACGAGATCGCCGGAGCGGCGGCGGAGGAGATAGCCGGGCGCCAGACGATCAAGTTGTCCGAACAAGCGGATTCGAAGATCCGCCAGCAGCCGGTACGCCATGTCGTGGGCAAGCCAGGATTCAAGCCAGTGCAACACTGCTGCGAGCGGCGCAACGAGCAACAGATACGCCGCGATCGCCTGATGCGGATTGCCGGCACGCAGCGCGGAAACCAGCCATGCACCCAGCACACCTACACCGATGAAAGCCGTCACTCTTCCAACGCCCAAAAGAATGGTCAACACAAGCCGCACTCGCCACGGGTGGATTGCCGCGATCAGGGACCCCAGCGTGGCCTTCCAACCCAGGGTTCTTGCATCGGCATCGAGCTCGCGCGGACCTTGCACAGTGTCTTCTTCCGTCTCACCGGCTTGCGCGGTCTTCGTTCCAAGCACGGCTGTTTGAAGAGCCGTTGTATCTGAGCGTAATGCCGACACACTGCGAGGCGTCACTTGCGCCGCCATCAAGCGGTGATACAGCCCGCTTCGCTTCATTAGTTCGTCATGCGTACCACTTTCCGCGACAAGGCCATCGTCCAGAACCAGGATGCGATCAGCACCGATCACGCTCGACAGTCTATGCGCGAGAATCAGCGTGGTGCGGCCTTGCATCAGACGGTCCAGCGCCCGCTGAATCAGCGCCTCGTTTTCCGCATCGACGGCCGAGAGCGCTTCATCCAGTATCAGGATTGGGGCATCGCGCAGCAGTGCCCGTGCAATGGCAAGCCGTTGGCGCTGGCCACCTGACAGTTGCACACCGCGTTCGCCAATCGAAGTCTGATAGCCATCAGGCAGGCTCGAAATAAAGTCGTGAGCGTAGGCTGCCCGCGCGGCGGCTTCAACTTCATCATGGGTGGCATCCGGCCTCCCGAGCCGAAGGTTTTCTTCGACGGTACCCGCGAACAGCATTGTGTCCTGCGCAACCACCGCGATCTTCGCGCGCAGTGCATCGGGGTCAAGCGTACGCACATCCTGACCCGCGATGCGGATACTGCCGGCCTGAGGATCGTACTGGCGCAAAAGCAGGCGAACGATCGACGACTTGCCTGCGCCGCTCGGCCCCACGATGCCAATGCGCTCGCCGGCCGCCACCGAGAACGTGAG
>Ga0153932_1000520_pt1 | contig 10093 bp, 4 predicted proteins | sample TSNJ016MetaG_FD_102273 | JGI IMG/M metagenome (GOLD analysis project Ga0153932, IMG submission 102273) | Attine ant fungus gardens microbial communities from New Jersey, USA - TSNJ016 MetaG | ecosystem: Host-associated > Fungi > Mycelium > Unclassified | place: USA: New Jersey, Wharton State...
CGCTCGAACAATCTATACCCGCCAACTTCCTTTTGACCAACGGCGTCACGCTTTACTGCGACCTCGTTCAGTATTGGTTTATATCGCCTTTTCATAATTGATACGCATTCCTAATATATCTCTTGATTTTTTAAACTGCAGCGGATTCAACATATTTGGAAACCGCACCGTGTAGCAACGTCTGAAGGCGGGAGCCGTGAGCTGGATCGACGGTACGAAATCGTCTCGCCTTGTCTTAAGCCGCTTCAAAGCCTATGTTATTAGGAACTTATAAGAATGCTCATAGGTGAACTCCCAAAAAATTCATCGGGCCGGTTCGCGATTGTCGCGCAGTGACTCAGCTCTTTAACGCAACGCATGACAAAACGCCCAATCTTGTTATCGGGCGTTTCGTTGTTGAATCTCAACGGTTTCAGTCGTTACGCGACTCGGCGTGCACCGTAATATCGCGATGTCCAATAGGCGCTGTTCATCGATTCAATGCGAATGAATGCGCCTGCTCGCGGTGCGTGAATAAACTGTTGCCCGCCCACATAAATGCCAACGTGCGTGGCGGCTCCCCGAGGCGTATTAAAGAAAACGAGGTCGCCCGGATGCAGGTCGGGTTGCGCAATCGCGCTGCCTTTCCTGCTAATTTGCGCCGATAACCTCGGCAATAGCATTCCCGTCACCTTCTGGTAGACATAGCGCACGAAGCCGCTGCAATCGAGACCTTCCTCTGGTGTATTGCCACCCCACAAATAAGGTACGCCGATCATTGTTTCGGCCTTCTTGACCACGCCGGCGAGTTTCGTATTCGATGCCGCAGACGGATTCACCCGCTTCGCCGCGATCGGTTCATCGTCCGGGAAAATCCTCGCGGCAATAGTCTCACTGTCGAGTGAATTGAGATCGCCGACCTCTATGGTGTTAACTGCAACGCTTCTCGTGCCGGTGTCGGCGTCGGTGGGCGAAGCGTTGGCCGCTGCTGTCGAGAAGATGACGCTGCTGCATGCAATCGCGGCGAGACGCGCGAATTGACGTCGCAGCGAACCAGCTAAACCGTTCGCTTGCCTTTTGCCGCAATCGATAATTTCAAAATTGTTGCGTTCCATCTCAACCTGCCGTTGCTTGGGCACGCATTGTCGTGAACGCTTCACGCGAACCGTCGAATGCGACAGCGCCATCGGTAAGAACAATCACCCGGTCGACAAGCGAAAGCAGATTGCCCCGATCCGTCAACAACACGACCGTTGTTGCCGTTGTCATCTTGTTCTTTGCGAGCTCAATGAACGCTCTTTCTGTCGGACCATCGAGATTCGCCGTCGGTTCGTCCAGCAGCCATATGGGGCGCTGGGTCAATGAGAGCCGCGCCATCGCGAGCATTTGGCGTTGCGCCGAAGTGAGCCTCGCCGGCATCTTGTCAAAGCGCGTATGCAGGCCGTTCGGCAGCATGGGCGGTAGCCATTGCAGCGGAACGCTACTCAATGCGGCCACGCATGCTTCATCGGTTTCCGGCGTTTCAGCCGACAGATATTCGCCAAGCGTATCGCCGAGCAGCATGCCGTCCTGGCCCATGTAGTGCGTCTGATAACTCAACGCTTCAACGCGACGGCCGGCCAGCCGTTGCCCGTTGTAGCGCACCTGGCCCTGGTCCGGCGGCATGAGTCCCAGCAAGATATGCGCAAGCGTACTTTTGCCGGATGCGGGCGCGCCAACAATGGCAACCTTCTCGCCAGGCAATATCTGTAGATTGATACCGCTCAATAACGGCTGGTTCGGCAAATACGCAAACTGGAGATCGACTGCGCGCCAACCGTGTTCGTTGGAGACCGCGCGACTGACGTCCGCCTCAACAACCGCGGTTGACTCGTTAGTGCGATTGATGCCGTCGAACACAGCGCGCAACTGGCGTAACACGGGAAGCACGCTGACCATTGCGAACACTGGCTGTCCAAGCCTGCCAGCGAGAATCACAGTGGCGAATAGCGCGCCCGCAGCCAGATGACCACCCTGCAACAGATAGAACGCCGCGACGACTGTAGTCACGGTCTGCACCGATGACAACGCCATCAACACCGCGTAACACCGCGACTGGAGCACGTGCCGGCGTTCCTCGACGGACGTATTTCGTTCCACGTTGCTCAGAAACATGCTTCTTAGCAGGTCGAACGCGCCGCCAGCGGAATAGGCCGATGGTTTCGCGAGCGGCGCAAAGGGCGTAGACGGAGTTTCAAGACCGCTTTTCTGCAGATATTTGTCGAAACGCCATACGACTGCGCACTCTACGATCCAGATTGCGAGCGGGACGAACACCAGCCAACCGGCAACAATGGCGATCACGGCAAAAAACAGCACGCAGAACAACAAGTCGAGTGCCGAGCTTGCTGCAAGGCTCCAGAACAGCGACCGTGCTTTGGCCCATCCGGTCAATCCGTTGAGCGTTGCCATGCCCCAGTCGGTGGTACGCGATAGTGGCGCACGCACGAGCTGATCGACGACTTGAGGTTCGATATCGCTACGGATCGAGCGCGACAGTCCGACCATGACCTTGGCGCGCTCCATGCGAAACAAGTACTCCAGCCCGAACGCGAGCAGCGCGCCGAACGAGAGAACCCACAGCGACGCTTCCGCTTGCGCAGGAATCACGCGGCTATAGATAGCATTCATGTACAGCGGGATGACAAGCGCGAACAGATTGAGCGCGAACGTGCCCCACAGTAGTTGCGCCAGAAGCCGGCCTTCTTGACGCCAGTGATTAATGAACGTGTGAAATGACAATGCGCCGAGACGCTGAACCTTCACCACGCGATAAAGTGGCTTTACGCTTGATGAAAGCGCGGCATCGGCCTGATTCTTGTTTGTGACGCCATCCGTCAACGCACCATTTCGCACGCTGACGCATTGCCACAGCTGATTGTCGTCACGCGCGAGATATACATCGCCGTCGAGCCGCTGCATGCTCGCTCGCACCGGCAAGAAATCAAGTCCGTATTCACGGCCAATCTGATCAAGCAACGCATTTTCATTGCTCGTGCCCGCCAGCGCGGCACAAGTGCGACGCCACCGTTCCTGAGCCATCTCGCCGTGGATTCCAGCAATGGCAATGCCCGCAGCTTGAAGAAGTGCCGATGCGGGATACTCCGTTTGGATATTCATTATTTTTGTCCTTTCTTTGCCTGCGGGAGCGCAACGAAAGGCGCCAGCGTGCAGAGGGATAAGCACGCGGCAGGTCCTTCAGCCGCGTGCAGGTTTTAAGAGATTAGCTATCCGAATTGAAATGCCTGATTTAATGAACTGGTTTCAAATACAAAAACGAACTACAGAATTAGTGATTCCAGATCAACTGATGTCCATTCAAAGCATATGTATCGATCGTATGCCCGTCATTCACCGTAGTAGTATGCGTCCAACCATCCAGCGCTGTGTTGTTCGTCATGGTTATAGTGTCTTTCGAACCCGTAGTCAGCGTGAGTGTTTCGTTCCCGCGAGTAGCCAGGTTTGCGAAGTCGATGGTTATCTTGTCTGCGGCCGTACTTGTCGAGAAATCGATTTTTTCGATATTCGACACCTTCGCGAGCATCGTGGTCAGATCATAGGTGCTCGCAGCCGAGCCGGATTTTTGCAACACATCGTGCCCCCCTCCGCCGTCAAGACTACTTTTGGCGAGGTCAGCCTGCGTAGTGAACGTGAATACATCGTCGCCCGTTGTGCCAAGCACCTTGGAGACATTCAAGTAAGTGTCAATACCGTTTGCAGCGCCTTTGTCAACCTTGCCTGCGGTGAGGTTCACGATAATCGGCGCAGTCATGTCGGCATAGTTCACCGTCGTTGTACTGGAGCCGCCGTCGATCAAGTTGTTGCCGATACTCGCTATGAGTGTTTTAGTTCCGCCGCCGCCCATCCAGAAAGTCATGTCAACGCCATCCTTGCCATGCACCCAATCATTGTTCTGATTGCCGCCGGCGTATTGCTGGAAATTGGTAACCGTATCTGTTCCCGCAAGTGCACCGCCTGTCGCGTTGTACTTGATAATTGTTCCGGCGTTGAAATCCGCCGTGACGCGATACGTTCCGGAGTCGACTGCGTACACGTTTGCCATAGTGCCGCCCGCATCGATAGTGTCGCTACCGCCGCTTGCTACGATGTAGTCGGTCTGGTTAGCATGACCGACAATGACGTCGTTCGCTGCCGTGCCTTTGAAGCGGCTGAAGTTAGTGATCGTGTCATTGTCGCGACCATCCGCGAACGTTACCGTTCCTGAATCGAAATCGGCATTCAAGCCAGTCGTCATCGATTTATAGGAAATCACCGCCCTCGAACTACTCTGTGCCGGAATGGTTTCTCCTTTTCCGTAGTAGCGCCCGTCAATATGATTGCCGCCACCATTAACGAAAAAATAGTCCGAATTTGTCGAGCCATTGATCGTGACGTGATTAGCCGCGCCCCAGTTGACGAGATTATTCGCCAGATTCGAGGTACTGAGTAAATCGATATTCTTGAATGTTGCAGCGCTGGTACTTCCCCCGGACACGGTTCCGTTGACCCAGTCGCCCGAGGCCACCCCCTGGATAGTGCCGCTCCGGCCATCGGCGCCAATCATATAAGCCAGCAGTTTTCCGCCACCCATTAATGCATTCGATGCGTCCAGTTCATTGTGTCCCCCGCCGCCGTCGATGGTAGTTAGATACGGAGCGCCCTTGAAGATGATCTTGTCGTCGCCCGCACCGGCCAATATGTTCACTGCACCCGTAACAGTAATGACGTCGCCGTGGTTGGTCCCGATCACGGTGCCAAACGCATTGGTCAATGTGTCCTTGCCGTTAACTCCTTTTTGCACAACACCCGTTGCAGTATCCAGGGTCATTCCGGCGGACAGCAATGAGTAGTCAATCGTGTTGGTCGCGTTGTGGCTGATATACGTGTCGTTACCCTTCGACCCAATGACCTTGCCGTTCGCGCCGGTGCCGAGATCAATCCAGACGTCGGCGCCGTTTTTCCCCTGGTACACATTGCCCGATGCACCGTTACCCTGGATTCTCCCGATATTCGTAATCCGGTCAGTCAAGCCGTAGCCGTTTTTCGATACATCGCCTGTTTCCAGGTTCACGTTCAATACGCCGGTCGTGCCGCTGTAGTCGACCGTATTGTTCTTACCTGAGCCGCCATCGAATATGTTGCGACCGACACCGCCGATCAGCAGATTGTTATCGCCCGATACGTGAATTTCGATACCTTTGCTGCCGCCCTTGATCGTACTGTTACCGCCCTTGTTGCCAATGATGACGTCGATATCAAACAAGCGGTCAACGAAATCGTTACCGATCAGCGCAAGATTGCGGTCCAGCGTAATCTCCAGATGACCGCTGCCTTCGTAGGCGCTGTAGTCGACTGTGACCGCTCCGCCCATGCCGCCTTTCACGGTATTGTTCGCCCCGCCGCTGAAGACGTGCATAGTTCCCGAGCCCGCTGTGATCGTGTTGGAACCACCGCCGGTCGCATGAAATTCACTGGCGCCGCTCCCGCCCAGCATGGTGTTGATGCCACCGTTCGTGCTCGAGAATGTATCGGTGCCCGCGCCGCCGCGGAACGTGTTATTGCCGCCGGTGGCCTGAAATACATTGACGCCGTCTCCAGCCACGAACGTGTTGCTGCCGCCTTCCGAGTGCACGACATTGGAAACCGCACCGCCAACGATCGTGTTCGTCCCTTCGGTGACATCAAACGTGTTGTTGCCTGCGCCGCCATATAGCTGGTTAGCGCCCGCGTTCGTGACGAAGCGGGTGTCGCCATCGGTGCCGATCAGCAGATTGTTGCTGCCGGTCAGTCCTGTGAGCGTGCCGCCACCCGCCGAGCCAATCACGGATTGAATATGCGTGAGCTTGTCGGTGCCGCCATCGGCCTTTACAGCCGTTCCTGTCGCGCCATTGAGATTGACATCGACCTTGCCGGCCATCTCCGCGTAACTCATGGTGTTGAAGCCGGTGCCGCCGTCTATTGTGTCATTCCCCGTGCTGCCGAGAATCAGATCGTCGCCCGCGCCGCCAAAGATGACGTCATCGCCGCTGCTGCCTTTGATGCGGTCGTTGTGCGAAGAGCCGGTTATCTTGTTGACGCCCGAAAACGTGTCGGCGCCGGCCTTTCCGTTTGCGTCGATCCAACCGTTATTTGCCGTGATGCCTTTCGACATATCGATGTCAACGCCATCCAGCACGAGCGAGCGTCCGCTGGCGCCAAGGGTAGCCGTGCCAAATGCGGTTCCGCCCGCACGCGAATAATCGATGAAGTTTTTACCCGTGCCGCCGGTGTATACGTTGTTACCGCCATTCGCGATAAACGTTGTGTCGCCGCCGCCGCCGATGAACTGGTGGTCGAATTCATTGCCGATGAACGTGTTATCTCCGCTGCCGCCCTTGATGATCTGGATATTCTCGATGCTGTGAACCGTATCACCGGTCTTTACGCGGCCCATATCGACGGTGATCGGACCTGTCGGCGCAATGCCCAGCGCACTGCGGACATCGGCGGAAAGATCGACAACCAATGCGGTTGAGAACGCAGAGTAGTCGAGAGTATTAACGCCCCCGCCGCCGTCATACACGCCATTGGACTGACCGGCAATGATGGTGTCGTCGCCGGAACCGGCGTGAATGAACACATCGTTTTCGTGACGGCTCAATTGATAGACATTGTTTTCATTGCGCAACGCGGTGGGCGAATCGATTACTTGAAAATTGATGTCGGCAGCGCCGGCTTCACCTGAATCCGAATCTATGAAGTCAAGATGAACGGTGAAAATGCCGTCAAGCATTTGCTTCGACGTCGGATAATGCAGCGCAAACTCATTACTTTTCAGGCCAAGCGCAATACCTTCGTCTGAATTCCACATGACCACGGTGACGCCTTTAGCAGCGAGTTCGGGACTCACCGATACGCCCAACAGCTCGCTCACTGAGCCCGCACTCACAATTCTCATCATGCTGCCAGGTTCTACGACACCCGCAGAACTATCTGCGTGAATGGTCCATCCATCCGTCTCCTGGCTCAGGTCGACATCGCGGGCAGCGTACTGGGTGGTGACGCGGCCATCGGTACGGGCGGCATCGACGCCGCCGCCAAGGATGTAGTCATGCGTCGATTGATCTGCGACACCCTGCGTTTTCAGAAGGACGACGTCCCTCAAAACCGGCGGTTCTTTCGGCGTCGGGTCTACCGGCGTCGGGTCTTCTGGCGTCGGGTCTTCTGGCGTCGGGTCCACTGGCGTCGGGTCTTCTGGCGTCGGGTCTACTGGCGTCGGGTCTACTGGCGTCGGGTCTACTGGCGTCGGGTCCACCGGCGTCGGGTCCACCGGCGTCGGGTCTACCGGCGTCGGGTCCACTGGCGTCGGGTCCACCGGCGTCGGGTCTACTGGCGTCGGGTCCACTGGCGTCGGGTCTTCCGGCGTCGGGTCCACTGGCGTCGGGTCTTCCGGCGTCGCGTCTACCGGCGTCGGGTCTACTGGCGTCGGGTCCACTGGCGTCAAGTCTTCCGGCGTCGGGTCCACTGGCGTCGGGTCTACATCAACAGGTGGCGGCGTCTCATCCACATGCGCAGGATCGCTTTTAACCGGAGGATTCTCCGGCTTGGGCGGCATACCCGAAATATGGTCGACGCGGGGCAGCTCTTCTGCATCGAAGCGATGCTTGCTCAAGTCTCCCGGATGCACCACCGGAGGCTGCTTATGCGCTGCGTCGGCATGATCAGCGCCAGCGGTTTCCTGCGGCGGCCCTTCAACAACAACGACCTCCTCTTTAGTGACCGTTTTTGTCTCTTCCTTGCTTACCTCTTTCGAACTCTCCTTCTCGGCCGTGCCCTTGCCTTCGTCGTGATGCGCGACGGGCGCAGCCACGCTTGGCGCAACCGTGACCGTAGTCACATAGGCAAGTAACTGATCCGACGGAATCTCTTTCCCATCGGCGAACACGAGCGTAAAGACTTGCTTCCCCATGGTCGCAAATTGCGCCGCGAACGGGAACGTCATGGTGTGTCCGTCAGCGGACTTGACGACAATGTCAGGACCGTTGATCGAAATCTGCACTTCTGAAAATTTGAACGGCAACTCGTTTTTTGCGTAAGTTTCGAGAATGACCGTGGTGTCTGGCTGCTTGGGGACTGGCAATTTCATGTTAAGGCTCCATTAGGACGGCTCATCAACATGAACCGTTCAATAATATGACTACAGGGTGACCGAGTCTTAGAACTCGTCAGGATTCGGACAGGGCCGTCGATGCGCCCGTCATCAGTGGCTTCAGAAGGTACTGGGCAAGGGAACGATGTCCCGCGAGCAAATAACTCTCTACGGCCATACCTGGATAAATCGGCTTCTTCAAATTTGACTTGGGGACTTCAACGGTTACGTCGTAGAAACGCCCCGTTCTGTCGTCGCCCAGCGCGTCCGCGCTCACCACTTCAACGCGCCCATCGAGCGTGTCCGTATAGCTGTTACCGAAAGCGTTCACGTGGACGCGCACCGGCATGCCCTGCCAAATCTTGTCCCGGTCTTCGGGGCGAATCTTGACTTGTGCGACAAGCGGCACATCGCTTGGAGCGATCTCGAACAAGTCGCCGCCTGGCTTCACCACCGCGCCGGCGTGAGGATTCACTACGCGCTGAATCACACCGTCGGCGGGACTTTCAATCTGCGCCTGCTTGCGACGATCCTGGCTAGCCGCCGTCTTTGCGTTCGACTGCGCGAGCTCATCACGCACTTGCGACAATTGCTTCTGTGCATCGGAGACAAAATCGGTCCTGGTCTGATCGACCTTGAGCCGATACTCGCGCTCTTCAGCGATCAATCGCGGAACCTTGGCGCGCGCTTCGTTCAGCGCACTCTGCGAGCTTTGCAAGTCGGTCCTTTTTTGCAGCAGCACGCCTTCAGCGGCAGCGCCCTTGCGAACGAGCGGTTCGATCATGTCCACCTGCTGGCGCATCAAGGACACCTCTTTCTCCAGATCCGCGATGCGGCTTCGCAACTCGACCAACTGCGCCGAGCGCTGGTCAGCCTGCACGGCGGAAATGGACGTGGCCTGTTCGAGCGTGCGCTGACGTGATTCGTAGAACGCCTTTTCGCTCGCGATGGCCTTTGCATGCTCGGGATCTGCCGATTCAGCAGGCGTGAACGGCGTCCGCGCGATCTCGGCCACGAGGCGCTGTTCGCGAAGGCGCAACGTGTCAGTCGCAGCCGTGTTCTTGGCGAACTCCTCGGACACATAGGTGTTGTCCATCACGGCGAGCAACTGACCTTTATGAACCGACTGTCCTTCTCGCACGAGCAGCTTTTCGATCTGGCCGCCGTCCGGATGCTGGACCACGATGTTGTGGCTTTCCACCCGGATGACACCCGGGCCGTGAACCAGAACGTCCAGTTTGAATACCGTTGACCACAGCGCAAACAGCGTCAGTCCGAGCAGCGCGGCGCCCGTTACACCACGTGGCGCAAACCGGCGATACGGCGCAACAGCATCGGCCACTTTCTTCTTGGTGATTTCAAATTTATTCATGTTGATTACCTCTGCACGAAACGCCGTGCTTGCTGGTTGAATGGGCGGCCGCTTATTTGAGGCGGAGAACGATGGAATCCTGCGTGGCCTTTTCTGGCACCGGATTTCTCAGTTCGATCTTGTCGCGGGGAATCTTCAATTCGTCGGCAATGGACACCACCATGAGCGAGCGTTCAAACTGCATGCGCAGGCGCACGCCGAGCGGTGCGTCGGCAGTGCCGGTCAGCGAAAACACCAGGACGCCGCGTGCGCGAATCGCTGCTGCGTTCTGGCTAATCCACGCACGCGTTGCTGCACGTTCGGCCGGCTGGAGAAAGTTTTCGTCCTGACCCACCTTCGCGACGAAGTCCGTCGGCAGTTGCGTCAGGCTGTCGTCCATCGTGGCCTGATGCGTGACGGCCATTGCTTCGGCCGACGTCGCATTGGAAACAGGCGGCGCGTCTGGCGTACCCGATGACGGCGTGGCCAGTGCCGCGAGCACCTGAAAAATCATGCTGAGCAGCATGTACACCATCAACAACACCGTCATCATGTCGACGTAAGCCGGCCAGATGTGATTACTCTTTGAGCTAGCA
>Ga0153932_1000521_pt1 | contig 10059 bp, 13 predicted proteins | sample TSNJ016MetaG_FD_102273 | JGI IMG/M metagenome (GOLD analysis project Ga0153932, IMG submission 102273) | Attine ant fungus gardens microbial communities from New Jersey, USA - TSNJ016 MetaG | ecosystem: Host-associated > Fungi > Mycelium > Unclassified | place: USA: New Jersey, Wharton State...
AACCGACTTACTACTTCACCCAGAAAATGTTTTAGAGGTTCACATTATATGTACAGTACACTTGCTCATAACTCATGGCCTCATAAGTCATAAGTTCTCATAACTCATCAACTTTGGTGGGTCCCACAGTGGGACGCAGGAGAAATGCAAAAATGACGCATAACTCATAACTCATAAGCCTTTGAGCCGATTCATCAGGAAAAAGCCCTTGGCTATATAGATCTATATTTATAAACCTTTGCTTTAGGTCACTTCTTGAGTAATTATAGCACTATATAGATATCTATTTTAATGCCTTTTCTATAATAGCTTTTATAGAACTATATAGTAGCATACAAAATATCATTAACTTTAAAACCTAAAAAATGCATTCTAATTGTAACATTTATTATAACACTACCACAAAGATTGATAGGCATATTTACTTGACCAGTTATTTAACCAAAACTTACTACATTGATCTAATACAGATCCAGACTTCCACTCTTCTGGAACAGCTTCTGAGCCAAAACAAGGAATGAGCTGACAGCTCTGACGCACACAACTTAACAATACAATTTCACCAGGAAGGGATCCTCCCTTCCTCAAAGATGCCTTCTTCACCTGGTACATCCCATGATCCGGATCAGCACTGCCAGCAAGAGGAGCATACCACTCTATGTAGGCTAGTGGTTCTCTTGGCCAATATGTCGGTGAGTCCATTGCTCCAAATATAGTTGTAGGCAATGTGAAGATGAGTCTTAAGCGTCCTATCCGTGTTCCTGTCCATATGATATTAAGCAAACATATAATATACAAGTTGGAAGTTAGCACCTACCTTGAACTCCAGTCGGTTCACAATCCTCTGATCTCATTACTACCACTGGGTCGAACCTCTCCTCCTGATTTGAGCTTGATGGACACGCCCTAACCCAATCCTTTTCTTGTAGCCGTTCTTCATTCTCATCTACTATCAGCTCCTCTCTAAAAAACTTAAAGCCGTGATAGATGTTCAACCTGTCAAAAGGCACCTGCGTCAACTCAAGTCTCCTTTTACTCAAAGGATCACCCTGTCCGCGCATCTGACATGTGTTAAGAAAGACCTTCAGGTCATTGATGAGGCCAGGACAATGATGAGTTTCCATTATGTCGACCAGGCACTGACCAACGCGGGAAGGGTGTTTTGATAAAGAAATCTTCTGGGGTGGCTTTCTGATTTCAACGACCTCCCCTCTCTCTGATAACTCCTGCGTCTCCAGATACTGTTGAAACAAAGTAACTTTTTCACGTCTGGCTAGCCATGCAACCATCTGAGGACGTTCATTGCGCTTGTTGGTAGCACGCCATCCATCCTTGGCTAAGTCAATATGCAGGCGTTCGAATGCCTCCGTGTTATAGTTATCTGTCGTTCCGAAAAGACGAATAGAGTCGATATAATGAACCATGCTGTGGATTTTGGGGATATCAAGGTGTTCTCTAATGCCGATGTGGACAAGTATGTCTTTATGCTTGTGAAACGTATCCAGTGCACCTTGTAGATAGCCTAGAGTTATATCGTCGTGGCTGGGATACTGAGAGAGATAGATAAAGTCCAGAAGAGAACGATATACAAGCAACACTTTGCGTGGGACCTTTCCCACAAGACACGCGAGGAGGATACGCGCCATATCCTTTCGTTCCTTTCCTGATATCTGTGCAAGTGCCGACCAACCATTTTGAAAGTGGCGTACGCCAAAACATAGGGGGAGGGATCTGATACGTGCATCAAGCTCTGATGGATGCAATAGGTGGTCGCACCAAGAAACCATATGTTTAAACACCCCTTGATACAGTTGGTGCAGTACGTCAGGTACAACTGCTAGATGAATGTCCGCGTAGGGAAAACCCTCCCAGAAAGGGTGCTCCACAGTTCCCGACACGTCCAAGGCTTGACACTTCGAGTGAAACTGATGTAAGGATGCTGAATTAGCCTTTGAGTTCTTGATGACCCGAAGCGTCCAACTTGCAGTCCGAGTTTCTCCAGGAGTCTTGAGGTTGAGACCATCAGCTGGACGTTGACATTTAGGACAGGTACCATACTTGGCACAAGTCACCAAGCACTGTTCAGGGTAGTCGGCCACATAGCAAGCCAGGATCGGGTACACCCTCCTGACTCTCCCATCCCCTCCAGTAACTTCCATCCCTTTCCTTCCCACTTCCTTTAAAGGTTCCAATATAATTCTCATCGAGTCGTGAAATAAGCGTTGAACCCTGGACGATTTATCTTTTTGAGTGAGATGAGAGGCCAATATCTTGTCGACGGAGAGATACCCTATAAGGATGCAGGCCTGCTGGGAGGGTTTACGGCGAACAGCTTTAGGGATGTTGCCTAAAGTTAGGTACACAGGGTATGCGGACTTGCTCCCAGAGAACTGAGTGAGTTGGGTCTTATCAGTAGCTATGATAACAGGCGCCACTGCTGCTCCCTCAGGCAATAGTTCCTGCGTTCATCATCAGCCATATCAAATAATCGTAAACATTCCTCCTTACCTGGACAGAATGCCACCATTTACCACTCCACATTTCGTCGTAGATACGATTCACCTTGGTATCGTCAGAGAATATCTTGCAAGGCTTGTATACGATGTGATCGGCATGAGCAGGGTTCCCCAGCAAAGTCTTGATAGCCTCTAGAGGATCACGGTACTGGACAATGTGGGTCTCATCCGGAATATCGGTAAATGTGAGACTTCGAGTCTTCCATAGAGCACGAGCGGGGATACTATCAATTGCCTGGTGCATTGCTCTCGTGTTGTGAAAAGAAACTCCAAGCTTTTCTACGACCTACAGGCAGGGGGGTTAGATACAAGACACCCACAAACACTATCAGACTCACCCCAGGAATGGCCAATAGCCGATCTAGTGAATTATGTCCCACTCCGTCAAGAACAGCCCACTGAGCAATACGCCAGTCAGTCTCCGAGGCAAATGGAGCATACTTGTTTGAGAAGGCAGCCCCAGTGACATCACCCATCACAACATCTCCCATATCGTCTACATCTCGCTCTTCCTCCCCAAGGAAATACCTCCTCCACTTAAGGTGCAAGGTTTCAGCCATCCGCACAACTCTTCCAGCTGTAGGATGTTCGATTACCACCCGTCGATCATCGGAAAGGTCCAGCATCCGTCTCGAAGGTCCTGGTTGAGGCCCCTGGTGGCATGCAGGGTCTTCAGGTGAAGGTGCTGGGTCGGGAGGAGGTTGGACTGGGATGAGATCAAATAGCTCATGATGAAGTTCGTCCATGACATCCTGGGGGTCCCACAGGTCTCCCTGATATTCATTTTCTTCCGCAGCATCCTCTTCTCCCCCAACAACAGGCTCCGACTCAGGTGCATCAAGGATGCCAAGGTCCCGTAACTTGCCCTTGCGATACCATCGGCAGCCCTTTGCCTGCGACATGTGGCTCAAAACTCCTTTAGCGCTCTTGAAGTCTGATCTTCCACATGCCGGACATGTACGTTCAGGATCGTAGGAAGTGTGCTGGAGAGCCCTGCGCAAAGATGACATGGGGCAAGGGTAACTTCTGAAGTAGACGGATGCGGTTTAGATAACGGTGTGGGAATTGGTGCAGACGGTCTGCTCTAATTCTCACAGTTGCTGATCTAATCATTCAAGTCATATTCTTGTACAGTAACGTCCGACCTAAAAGAGCAACTTGTAAAAAATAACAGCTGGGTACAGTACCAAAAACAACAGCGCAAAGGGAATGGGATACGACCAGAAAAAAACGATATGCAAGATAACACATTACAACTTCAAGTTACAAAGAGTGAAAGTTAATATCGATGCTTGTGACAGTGCACAATTCCACTTACAGGCAGAAGTCCCTCAACGAACTACCCTGGGCCTCTTGGTAGACCCGACGCTTGAGGTTTTCTCTTTATCTTCTGCTTGACGTCGGATAAACCCATCGTGCCACGCAGAATAGCGGGCGTAACCTGTCTGTGCTGCTGCAAAGCGCAAGGACTGCAGCATCTCACTCCACTTTATGAGTGACGTCGGAGGCACCCACGCTTGAATGATCGGCAAAGCATCATCGACTTTATCAGCCAGCGACAGATCAGTGAGATCTGAGTCATCGGTACTGTAAACATGATACATCATCAACGGTGTAGTGTAAAATCAGTAAAAAAAGACAATCGTACTCATCTGAGTCGTAGGCGAGAGGCATTGGCATCAACCGGATATGTTCGGCAACAACATCCCTGATTCTCGATAATGTGTTCCGAAACATGCGCTGGAGATCCCTAAGGCCATTGTCATCTTTCGTGGGACACAGTTGCTGCGAACAGCATTAGAGATCAATTGAACATGAGGGAGGAAAGTGACTTACCCCATGTGCGTAGCATTCGGGATCACGGTCTTTCACGTCGAGCTTCTTGTTAGGCCCGGGTTCGCAGAGCCAGGTAGTGATAGTAAGGGTGAGGCTAGATACCCACGTGTGTTGATGTACAACGACAGAGTCTGAGTAACGGTTACGGTTCTGTCTGGCCTTGAAGTGCCACCGTTGTGGCGGTGTTACCGTTGTCTTCTTCGCCAATGATATGGCAGTCTCCGATGTGTCAGATGGGGGTGAGTATCATATGGACTCGGTGATGTCAATGAGCATTGCTGCGACAATCCCATGTGTGGAACGGTCGGCGAATCGTTGTAGTTTCAATATTGCTTGTTCTCTAGACTGTGAAAAACACGTCTCTACACACCACAGCTCTAAGCATATGTTGCCAACATCCTGAAATTCCACAAGGATGTCAGGCACGCCAAGGGACACCTCAGTCATAGTACTCTCGTGGATCACCCCATGTACAGCGTCATTGGATGCCACAGCAAACGTCCCGATTGATTTTGGGACCTTCATTGCTTCAAGCGCTTTGCTGATAGATTCCTGCAAAGGCTTGGTAGCGTTTTCATGGACTTTGGTAGGCAGTGTGGCGGTAAGTTTCTTGGACGATGGGGAATATGAGAGCCTAACGCAAAGAGTGTGAGTGATGGTCCGAACAGGAAGAGACTAACCTACTTGTATCGATGGCCCAGGGTATCAAGATTGGCAATAGTATTTACAATATGATCGTAAGCATCAACTGACACATCATCGAATGTCTGCTGAACAAGTCAGAGCGCGAAATGATCGTGGGATGATTTCTAAGTACCTTGCCATCTCCACACATTTCCCCATCCTCGGGTTCTCTGATTAGGCTAGCGATAATTCTGTCTGAGTCACACAGAACTACTAAGTCCGTCAAACAATGGCACAATATACAAAGATAAAACCCACCTTCAGGTTGTGAAGTAGCTTCGCAGGAGGGAGCCTTAGGAATTGAGGAAACAAAAACACGAGGTTTCGCCCCAAATTTGTCCTTGGCTGACTTGGAAATGTCAGATTGAATGGTGCTGGGGGAAGTTGGAGTGGAATGCTGCCAGTGTTTGACAACCTGAGGGGGAAATGTTCCAGGTAAGTGTCCTTTGTATTGTGAAGGCATTGTGGGAACTTTTTTGCCTGAAGATGTTGTCCTTTAAATCTTTCCATAATGATCTGAATGCCATCTCATGCTAGAAACAGCATCAATGAGGCTATGTTGCCACAGCACGTTCATAAGGGTATCGCTCCCGCCCAAAATACAGACAAACAATGATTGTGATATCAAGAATCAAGATTCAAAAAGTGAGCAAGACACTAGTACTTTTAGATATAATATGACACTTCTGGCAAGTTCTTCCGCTTGATGATCATTTTCCAGTGAGCACTGTGACCGTCAGTCCAGTCTTTTTTTCAGTCTTGCAACCGGACTTTAAAACTCTAACTGTCAGTGTCACTACATCTTTAGGTATATCTCTTCATTGACTGCTATACCTAAATTTCTAGCAATCAGTGCCAGTCAAAGTACAGTGCTATGGCCAGCGCATGATAGCATGGAACAGTACAAATTCCCTTATCGCTTCTTTCCTTCCTAGTGTTCGGCTCCACTGTGGGAATTGGTGCAGGTGAGCTGCACCAATTCCCACCCTTCCATCCAATCGTCATACCGCCCCATCTCCACTGTGGGAATTGGTGCAGGTGAGCTGCACCAATTCCCACCCTTCCATCCGATCGTCATACCGCCCCATGGATCCAATACTTCTCACTCGCCAGCAGGTTCGCAACATCTCTGCATTCTTGCAGAATCTGGATGGGGCTCCGGAAGAATTGATCACCTTATGGTCTGCAATTACCAGAAATGAGTCCCAAGGCACCCCTCTGCTGCTTACTTACTCACAGACAGACGCAACACACGATGACCCACTGCCACCTTCTTTTCTTACGATGCCTCTTCGGACCCTGGCACCTCCCAATCAGATGATGCCATTGGGTCTCCTGCCGGAATCACAGGGTGCCACCCAGCAGCCAATTTCAACTGATGGAGTCATTCGCGAACCAGTTCCGGATGTAAACTGTCCCAGAGGGGGGAGGCGCATGCGGAGGAATCAGTCCGGCTGGCAGAGGAGGCAAAACCCTCGAATTAAGGGCAGTGCATCCATGGAAGCTATAGTCGGAGTGCTTGGTGCAGCACATTTGAAGTCAGAGAGCTATGATCCTGTAGCGTGGGCCCAGGATATCGCTGACATTGTTCATGAGAGAGGGAGTTTAGAGGAAGGATCTTTTGCACAGCTGATCGCACGTTGTGCACTCACTACACGATTAAACGTGGTGCACGACTTCTTGCGAATGCTTGGCCTTGTACAGTTGGTGGCAACGTGTCAAAGGTACGCCGTCAGCTTGTTCATCACGATGCAAATTCTCTGACACGTCGCAATCTTGCAAGCATGAGGGCAGGGACAGCGTATACCTTGAGAGATATATATGACAATCATGTCGTTCCCTTGGGCTGTGCGCATCTTTCTGCAAGAACCTTTACAGACTGGATCCAGTCTGGCACCAAGTTTGCTGTTTTGGCCGCTGGCGGCACGGTCTATATCTTAATTATGATTGCTGGCCTAGAGCTCAGGACGACGGTGAGCTCTATGGTAGGAGATTCTGCTTGGCAATTGGGCAACGCTTTGAGACACCCTAACCCTGGTAAGCTGCAATTCTAAACTCAGTGTCGCACCTCATGAGTCATTGAAAACACATGCAGATACTGCTGTTGGCGCCACAATCTTGGAAAGGATTGTGCCAATGGTGAACACCCTGCGTCGGCTTCTTCCCCTCAGCATGTCATCCATGTTTTCACCTTCCCTTTTGGCACACCATCGCCTCCCTAGTAACATTGATTGCACAAGTCTCTCAGCGTCAGACGCCTTCTTGGACTCCATAATTTTTAAGTGAGCTCTGAGTCCTTTGACTGATTATATAGGACGTACTAATTCCTTGCTTCCCAGCACTTTTTCTCTTATACCTCGTTGCCAGGATGTCTGGGACGATGACAACACCTCAACGTCAGGCTCGGAACTGGGGACACTCAGCGCTCTCTATCAACAGCATCTTGAAGCACCCTCTTCAGGCCCACGCTCCTCCTCACTCATTACCTCCACCATTCCTTCTGCTGCTGCTGGCACGTCTACTACTCAGGCACAACTCCAGACTCTGACATCTTCTGTTCTCATCCAGACAACTTACAACAGACTTGATTGTCAAAATAGGAAGATGCCCACTCCGCAGAGCAGAGAGGCAGACTTAGTATGGACTGAGGAGCAACGTAGATATGCGGATGATGCACCGACCGTGAACAGTGTGGATGAGTTGTCATCAACGGTATGTTGTTGATTTACGACTCCTACATTTCCTGTTCTGATATTCATGATCAAAGCTTCAGAATCTTTACGTCGATGGTAAAAAGTCACCGCCGGAGGCATATGTACGCATACCCAATAGCTTGATCAGAAGGTACTAGGTTCCACAGAGTTAGTGTTTTGGCACTTGCTGACCAGCCACTGGGTGCAGCCGTCAACTTGAGCTGCGCAATGAGGATGGAACATTGATGGCTTATATTTGCGGTACAATGCCGCAGTCCCTGAGAACCTCCCTTTTGCAGCGGTTGCTACTTGCATTTGAAGATGAAAATATGTTGATCAATAAGGATACGAAGCAGGACGCCGACAATTCTTTCCAGGCACTGCATTTCTCCTGGTACAACAGGCATGCTACCAGAGTAAGCTGTGACAGCGATCTACGTCACTGAATTTCACTGATAACGTATGCAACAGGGGGATGATGCACCGATCAATACTCATCCCTATATGATGGAGAAGAGAGGCGTAAGAACCAACCATTCACAATTGGTCCCTTATATCTCAGCTGAGACAGCTGCGAATGAAGACTTGTATGAATTGATCACAGTTATCTTTAGAGACCTCTTCGACTGGATTCAGAAAAATGCAGGTGTCTTAGGCTGTTTCCAATTTCTAGCTATTCTTACATTGTTTTTCAGCTTCAGGAATACTTGCCAGAGGAGTACGTGTCTCTCGAGGCTACTGCCCGCATCCTGCCAGGCAACCATCAGTCCCCTGTTTTACCCTTCCTCTCACTCGTCTTCAATGTCAACGTTATCACCAAGGGCCATAGAGATGGTAAAGACAAGGACTTTTGCCTTGTTCTTCCCATAGGCGACTTTGTAGGAGGGGAACTTGTGGCGATGGAGACTGGTCTCGTTGTAGAGATCCTGCAAGGGGATTTCATGGTCTTTCCTTCCGCATTTGTCACTCATTTCAATCTACATTACCAGGGCAGAAGGGCGTCAATGGTGCTTCACACAGACAAAGCAATGGATGACTGGGCTATTGGGCGCAACGGTTGGGAGGAGAACATTACCTTTGCATCGTTCTAGATACATTATTATGTAATCATGTATTATAATACTCTTATGCTTTGTTTACCTATTCATCATCTCCCGACATCCGAGTCTACCAACCGAAGGACATGTAATGAACTCTGCTTTTATTTTACAACTCGGGGGCTCTCCGGAAGAGAAAGCGGCGACATTTTTTGTCAGTGCAACGAGGTCAGAGTCCTTAAAAGCGCAGTGAATTTGTTAACAGCTCCTGCAGCTCACCTTGCCAGCAGCACCCCGTGCTTTATTTCCCTGCAGTACTCATGTCGAAGCCGAATACTAGGTCTGGCAGTAAATCCAACGACGGTGTTGCTCCTGCCTCTAGCACTCGTCCTCCTTCCACAAAGGCTATACCAGTACCTCCAAGGCCGAAGCCTCGCAGCAAAGCCTCATCCAAGGTTTCTGTCACTGGCAGGAGGAAGAGGACGGAGGAAGATGTTGTTGATGACGATGGGGATGGTGAGGATGACCATGCAGCACTCACGGCAAAGATAGTACACCTTGAACGTCAACTCAAGAGCAACGCTAGTAACGTCAAGGCCAAGGCAGCACAGGAACGTCTCGAGACAGAGAGAGAAGGTAATTCTCATATTTTTGTCGACATCCTTGTGCTACTATCTTACTACACTGTTATCTTAGCTTCCAGGAAACGAACTCGAGACATGCTGGATGCAGAAGGCAATGCTGAAGAAGACGCAGACTCGGAAGACCTTGATACACCACTTCTCCTCACGAAAAAGGCTAGACAGAGAGCTGTGGATTTAGATGATGATGAGGACGCACTCATGGGACTGATGCAGGATGATCTTGATAATGCCGAACATCAGCCTGAGGATGGGGAGGATGCATGGATGGCCTATACCCAGGCCATGGATGATGTAAGAAATTGATTGTTCTTATGAACGGTACTGACATTCTCTCAATGTAGATGCTCATTGAAGATGACAAGTATGATACCCCTCCTCCCTGCACTCAACCACGCTCCAAAGTCTTGTCAACATCATCACGCTCTAGCACCCCATTGTCAGAATTAGGTTCGCTCTCAAAGAAGGAGAGAGGACTGCTTCAGAATCTACCTGATAAAGCTGGTATAATCGCTGCAATGGGACACCGCATGTTACGTATTCATGTTGCCACCGTGGACGGTTTTCCTGCAACAACATCCAAAGACGATGTAGCTTGGTCCTGTCTGGTGGACGCTGTTGGAGATATAGAAGGGCTTAAGAGGAATGTGGA
>Ga0153932_1000522_pt1 | contig 10049 bp, 11 predicted proteins | sample TSNJ016MetaG_FD_102273 | JGI IMG/M metagenome (GOLD analysis project Ga0153932, IMG submission 102273) | Attine ant fungus gardens microbial communities from New Jersey, USA - TSNJ016 MetaG | ecosystem: Host-associated > Fungi > Mycelium > Unclassified | place: USA: New Jersey, Wharton State...
CGGTCATGGTTATCCGCAGACCAGTAAGGATCGGGCCGCATGGATCGGCGAGCTTGCTTCGCGTTATGGTGTTTCGACCGAGCGAGCTGAGACCTTGCTCTCGCGCTACGGTACGACTGCATCTGTCATCGCAGCATTCTGCTCATCAACGCCCAATGACACCTCGCTCGCCAGCGAGCCGAGCTACACAGTGCGGGAGATTCAGTACCTCTGTGAGCACGAAGCCGTGACGCATCTCGCGGATCTGCTTTTCCGCCGAACGACGATCGCGATCTCTGGTCAGTTGACGGGTGCCGTGCTGGATGAAACGGCGTCGATCGCCGCGCGTGTGTTGGGATGGGACGCGATCCGCATGCAAATGGAAATCGAATCGTCCCGGGACATCGCGCTGCAGCGTCACGGAATGGTGCTTCGGAATACTGAGCTTGCGCATTAACTCAGTACGTACGTCGAACTGACTGGCGCACCGGGCACCGGGGAACTAGCCGCTGCGGCTACCCGCTAGCGGAGTCGGCGGGAATCCCGGCGTCGCTGCCGGCTGCAGAGTCTCGCCGAGGCCGACGAACTGCTCTCAGCTTGCCGCTGCCTCCACCACCGCAGAAGAATTGCTCGCCGCCATCGGACTCAAGGCCCGATACATACGTTCCGGGCGGCATCTCAAGGCTCTCCAGGACTTCTCCCGTTTGCGGGTCGATATGTCTCAGATCGCTCGCGTCGTCTTCCCAGGTGCCGTGCCAGAGTTCTCCGTCAACCCAGGTGACGCCGGTGACGAAGCGGTTAGCTTCTATCGCGCGGAGAATCGCGCCCGTTTCAGGATCGACCTGATGGATCTTCCGGCTCCGATACTGCCCAACCCAAAGCGACCCTTCGGCCCACGCAAGCCCCGAGTTACCGCCGCCATCGGGCGCGGGGATGGTGGCAAGCACCTGACCGGTTTGTGGATCGATCTTCTGGATACGATCCCCGGCAATCTGAAACAGGTGCTGGCCGTCGAAGGCTGTTCCCGCATCGGCGCCAACATCCAGCGAGCGCAGCGACGGATCGCCGCTCGCAGGATCGAAGGCATTCAGCCTGTCGCCGGATCCAAACCACACATGCTGACCGTCAAACGTGACGCCGTGCACGCTATCGACACCCGCAAAGGGCCCATATTCACGGATGATTTCGGCGTCTGATCGTTTCATGTTGTCATCCTAATCACTGGATAGTTGAGCGGGGAGTAACAAGCTTGTCGCGAATCCCGGCACGGGCGGGGTCAACCAGCGGCGCGCTCGCCCGCGCCCATACGACTGCACCTTGCCTGCGGCCGCGAGCACATCGAGTGAGCGCTGCACGGTGCGCTGGCTCGCTCCAAGCACAAGGGCGAGAGCCGAGCTGGTCCACGACTCGCCGTCGGCGAGGAAGACAAGCACCGCTGCATGTTTGTCTTCAACGGGCCTTGTCAGCACGACGACCTTGCGCGCGGCGCGCGGCATCAGCACAAACCCTCGATTCGTCGCGCTCACGCTCGTCAGCGTTCCAAGCGCTGCACGAAGCCGTCCGACTTCAACACGCAAACGCGCGCGATGCGATTCATCGCAGTGCTTCGTCCGGAATGCCCGCTCGATGAGCTTTTCCCGGGGCACGTCGGCGGGCCATGCTTCGCCCAGTGCGCGTGCGAGTGCGAACAAAACCGGGCGTCTGGCGAGCGAGACCACCGTGTCGGCGTTGCACACGAGCTGACGGCAAGCGTCCACGACAAGTGCCTTCGACGCCAGCATTGCTTCAACGTCATCGAGCAGCAGGAGCCGTTCCTCGCCGCCAGAAATCAAGCGTGCAGCGGGCGTATTCAGTATGAGGGATGCGCTTTCGACTTCCGCGGTGAGCGCAGGAATACGCGCTTGATACGCGGCGCGTTCGGCACGGGCAAGCGCGCCGCGAGCCATCTTTACCTGGAGGCGCCGCATTGCGATGCCTGCCTCAACCAGCTCGTGAGCGACCCTGAGCGCGGGTGGGAAAAGCGTGGGATCAAGCCTGGCGAGCGCCTGTTCAGCTTCGTCGATACGTCCGGTCAGGAGGTGGCGCCGGACCTCGAGATACCGCGCATGCGCGGCGTTTACCCGGTCGCCATGGGCTTCGAGTGTCGCCCGCGCGGCATCGAGCGTCTTCGCGGGCCAGCCCAGGTCTCTTGAGGCGAACGCGATCTCGACCTCGGCGACGACGCACCTCGCGCGCGCCACCGCTTCCTTCGGACCGAATGCGCGCGCCGCGCTACGCATGAGCGCTTTTGCTCGAACGAGATCGCCGAGTTGCGCCATAGCGATACCGCGAAGCGCGAGCGCGTGCGCGTCGTCGCGCAAGGCGATCCGGTTCAGTGCGCCGAGCGGGTCGCCCGCCGCGAGCGAACGTGCCGCGACCGCAATTATCGGGTCCATGGTCTGTCCGAATCACGCCACACTTGTCACTCCCCTCGTTTTATACACAGCACTAATCTATCACCAACGCGCCCGTCGGATCGGGCGTTGAACGAACGACGAAGAACCCTTATTGGAGGCAAGGACGATGACAACACACGTAACCGGGACACGAGAAGAATGGTTGGCCGCGCGGCTCGAATTGCTCAAGGCGGAGAAGGAACTCACTCGCTGCGGGGACGCACTGGCGCAGCAGCGACAAGCGCTGCCGTGGGTCCGGGTCGACAAGGACTACCGGTTCGAGACCAACGAAGGCGGCGCCTCGCTGGCAGAACTGTTCCAGGGGCGCTCGCAACTGCTCGTCTATCACTTCATGTTCGGGCCGGACTACACGGCGGGATGCCCGTCCTGCTCGTCGATAGCGGACGGGTTCAACGGTGTCGTGGTGCATCTGGCGAACCATGACGTGACGCTATCGGCGGTGTCGCGGGCGCCGCTTGCGAAGCTGCAGGCGTACCAGCGCCGGATGGGTTGGACTTTTCCCTGGGCGTCCTCGTTCGGCAGCGACTTCAACTTCGACTTCAACATCTCGCTCACGGAGCAGCAACAGCGCGAGGGGACGGTCGAATACAACTACGCTCGCGAGGCGCCTGTCGTCGACATACCTTCACGTACGACGCCCGACGGGGCCACTACGTTCGCGATCATGTCCGGAACGGATACAGCAACTTACGCACGCGAAAGACCGGGCATCAGCGCGTTCGTGCTTGAGGACGGCGTGGTCTATCACGCGTATTCCTCCTATTCGCGCGGCGTGGACGGCATTTGGGGCATGTACCAGTGGCTTGACCGCGCGCCCAAGGGGCGCAACGAGACGGGTGTCTGGTGGAAGCGTCACGACGAATACGGCGCGGGCTGAGCCGACGTTGGTGTCATCTTGTGCTCACCAAAGCGAATCGGAAAATGTCTAAAACTATGGTATCCGAATTATTTTATCAGCGCGCCTTCCTCGGTTTTTCGGCGTTGCTCTTCGCCGCCAGTGCCACGGTGACAATCGTCTGGTGCGCGTCCATGTCGGCGATGGGCGAGATGCCAATGCCCGGCGGGTGGACGATGTCGATGGCGTGGATGCGGATGTGTGGACAGACATGGCCCAATGCTGCCGCGTCGTTTATCGGCATGTGGGTCGCGATGATGGTGGCGATGATGTTGCCCTCGCTTACGCCCATGCTATGGCACTACCGTCAGGCAGTGGGCGCGCGGTCGGGTTGGCTGACGGCGTTGGTAGGCACAGGGTACTTCTGCGTATGGGCCGTGCTTGGCGCGGCTGCCTTTGTGCTGGGCAGCGCGCTGTCAGCGCTTGAGATGCAGTTTCCTGCGCTGGCGCGCGGCGCTCCGGTTGCGACGGGCGTGGTCGTGCTGATCGCCGGCGCGCTCCAGTTCACATCGTGGAAGGCACGCCGCCTTGACTGCTGCCGGAGCGACTCCGGGTGCGGAGGGGTGATGCAGGCGGACGCTGCAACAGCCTGGCGACATGGCCTGCGCCTCGGCCTTCGCTGCAATAGCTGCTGCGTTGGCCTGACGGCGATCCTTCTCGTGATGGGCGTCATGGATCTGCGCGTGATGGCCGCCGTGACGGCAGCTATAACCGTCGAGCGTCTCGCACCCGCCGGTGACCGCGCGGCGAAAGCTATTGGGGCCGTCGTCGTTGTGGTCGGACTGATCCTGATTGCGCGCGCGATGGGGCTTGGATAAGACCCGTACCTTCGTGACGATCCAGAGCAATGGTTCAAGCCCGCAACATGCGCTTATGTTCCTTCTACAAGCTCAGCAAAACTTATCATTTTCGCGCCGCACGCCTGCGTAAAATCCTCGTCATAGCTCGAAAAGAAAACCGTCCGGTCTTTACCCAACATCCTGAACAAATCAATCAGGACAGCGCGCGCGGGGGCATCGAGACCGGCGCATGGTTCATCGGCGATAACGACCTTCACATCGCCCAGCGCAGCCGCCGTCAGGAAGATTTTCTTGCGGGTACCAAACGACATTTGCTCGAAACGCTTTCCAAGATGGGGCGTTAAGCCAAAGCGATCGGCCAAGTCGAGCGTCTGACTCTCTACGATTGTTTTCCTGTTCAATGCCACTTGCTCCAGATACTCCCGGCCGGTCTGCTGCGAGTACGGCATGCAGTCGTCGGGCACGTAGGCAACCAGGACCTTTGCATCGAGCGTGGCGTGGCGCAACGAGTGCCCATCGACCCACACCTCTCCTTGGTCCGGCTCGATCTCTCCGGCAAGGATGGCGAGCAAGGTGGATTTGCCGCTGCCCGATTCATCGTTCAGCGCCACGCATTCCGTGCCGGCGTTATAACGCAGCCCTTGAAATATGACGCGCTCGTCGTAGCGTTTGCAGAGGTTCTCGAATCGAAGCATGGGTTGCAGACTTTGTCAGAAGGAGCGTGGCCGCGCGACCGTGTCGGATGTCGATCGGCAGGAATCGTGCGGAGTTAAGACTGCGGCAAGTTTAGCAGCGCGCGCGAGCACGCCTTGGACGCGCCAGGAACCTCATGACGAATGGCACTGTTGGGAAACCGACAAAAATCCCAATTCGGCGGATATCGGCTAGGGATTGGCGCATCCAATCGTACGTCTAGGCGCGTTATTGATAGTAGAACCGCGTTATATGTGCGGTCCTTTTTATGCTGCATCAATGCGAGCACTCATCCTTGCCAAGTGAAGGCCGGTCGGGCCGATGCTATCCGCGTTCTCAATGCGCATTTCAAGCTACGGGACAGACTTTATGATGAGCAACCCCAAGAGGACACTCCTCGCGGGCCTCCTTCTCGGTGGGCTGGTGATCGGTGCGTCTGTCATGCGCTCAGGCGAGGACACACTGTCGGGATCACGATCCGGCCCGGAGCGCGATGGCGCTTCCATCTCCGGCGAACTGGACACTGGCTCGACCGGATCCCAGACTTCAAGACCGGCTCCTGCGAGCGAGCATTCCGACGATATCTCTCACATTCTTCAGGTGATTCGCGACAGCCTGAAACGCAATGATCTTGCTTCCGCTAAAGTGCTGTTGGGCGCGGTGCAAAAGCTCCACATGGACGACAGCCGCACGTTGACACTCCAGAAAGAGTTGCAGGCGCGTGAGGAAAGCACCGGCCCCATGTCGCCGGTTGCAACGCCTGACACCCCACGGAATACAGCAAAATTGAATCGCCCCTTAACGCGTTTGCCTGCGAGAACAAGACGTTCGCATGAGAGCACGTCGCCCGTTCGCGACCATACCTTCAGCACGTCTCGTCGCTTGCGTATCGCAGATGCCCCTCAGATCAGAGCGCCATCGACCAGCGGGATACAAGCCGAAGCAGCAGGCCCGGCTTTGAGAGTGAGAAATACAGATTCGAGTTTGCGGGAAGAGGCACGACCCGTGGCCAGCACACGGCCACGGGTCGCGCCAACTCGCACGACGCCGCTCGCCGAACCCGTGTTACCGCCAGCCCAGTCTGTAGCACCAAAGCCGTTTCCACTGCAAGCGAGTCAAGCGCCTAAGACACGTGCACAGGTGCGCGCGGAACTGGAACGCGCTCGTGCGGACGGCTCGCTTCCACGCTATGGCAACCCTAATCCTGCCGGACCAGGTGGCGTGCCGAGCAGCACCACAACGATGTTTGGCAGTGAATAACTGAACTTGTCAGCAACAACCACCACGACCTGACGTATCGAGCCTCATCCCATGCAGGCCGCGATAAGGGGGCACTTCCGGCGAACTCCATCCATCGAGCATCTGTGGTGCAAGCCGATAAACCTCCACGCCCAGCGGCCGGCAGACTTCGAGCGGATCCCGCGCGTCGGGTCCCCACATCGGCAAGGACAAATCTCCGCCCGGACACGTTGACAGCGCGCACAGCAGGTCGATCTCCGCGAAGAACTCCAGGTAATCGCCTTTCTTCGCCGGGCAGGCCTTCATGAAGTATTGATCGTTCAGATTGAGCCCCGTGCACTGAAATACATTTAGTACGTCATGCACATCAAATTCGGTGAGACCGTGCGGTGCGATCGCGCGGGTCCGGTTCGAATGGCAATGGAAATCGAAATCCTCGCCGGTCAGCATCCGGTTCACATACGGATCGCAGCGCGTGCCCAACAGGTCGTGAACGCGGCCGCCATGTTCGTCGATTCCGTAGTCGGCCAGGGTGTGGTCGGTGATCGTCACAAGCGGGCGAAGATAGGGCAGGGTCGACCACAGCCGGTCGAATGTACTCACATGCGCCTGCTGCAAGTGGCGCGTGCGTGACGCCCAGAAACGCTCGCGCGGATTTTGGAGATTCCATATGTTGAGGTCCGCGACCTAAGGGCCTTCAATGGTCACGATCCGGAACACATGTCCGGCCGGGACCTTCCACGCGTACCCGGAGCGGATCGGCACGACCGCCGAGTCCACCCGCGTGCGCGTTTCATGCGCGGTGGCAACGCGCGTATAAAAGTCCCGATCCACTTCGAGTGCAGAACCCTGGGTAACCTGATAAGCGGCAGGGTAGTTCAACATGGTTTGATATCTCCTGATTGAATCGACACGAGGCGCGTGGCCCCGTTCGAGAAAAGGACGCTGGAAAGGCGTGGTTCAGAGAAGGTCGATGAGCGCTTCTTCCGAGCGGTCCAGGTAGTCGGAAAGTTTCTTGCTCGCCCGCTTGTGTTCGCCCGCCACGATCAAGTCGTAGAGTTCGCGGTCACGCTCGATCCACGGGAGCTGGAAACGCCGTTCATCGGGGGCGGCGGAGAACAGCAAGCGCAACTGCGCGAGAATCGTGCGGAAGAACTGATCGAGCAGCGCGCTGCCGATCATCTCCACAATGTGCTGATGAAAGCGCAGGCTATGGGTGCCCACGCTTCGCCAGTCTTCTTGCGATGCGGCAAGCGCTGCGGCATCGCAGGCAGCGGCCATGGCGTGCAGCACAGCCGGATCTGGCGGGTCGGTCTTTCCCGGCAGCGGAATTGCCTGCAACTCCAGAGCGCGGCGGACCCGGAAAATATCGCGCACGTCGGTGCGTGTGAGTGTGCGCACGACCACGCCGCGATGCCGGTAGTGCACGCCCAATCCCTCGCGGCAAATCTGCCGCAGCGCCTCGCGAAGCGTATTACGCGAGACGTCGTAGGCTTTCGTGAGATCGGCTTCGGTGAGCGGAGTGCCGGGAGGCAGGTCGCCGCAGATGATCTTGTCGCGAATCTGCGTGACGATGCGCTCGGTCACGGACTCTTCTTCGATGTGCTCGGTCACGGTCTTGGCTTTGGTCGCTGAGGTCACGGAATCGGATCGGGTCATGCGAGCTGGAGGTCTTTAAGAAAATGCGCGACGCGGGAATCCTTGTCGGACGCGGTCATGGCGCGAGGCGCGGCGTCCGCCACGATCGAGCCATTCTCAAGGAAGATTATCCGATCCGAGATGCGGAATGCGAAATTGATCTCATGCGTGACGATCACCATGGTCCTCCTCTCGCGCGCAAGTTGCTCGATCACTTTGAGGACTTCGGCCACCAGTTCAGGGTCGAGCGCGGAGGTGGGTTCGTCGAAGAGGACAATTGATAGTTTCATGGCCAGCGCCCGTGCAATCGCCACGCGCTGTTGCTGCCCGCCGGAGAGCTGATGCGGATACTTGTGCGCATGAGCGGCCATGCCGACCTTTGAAAGCATCTCCATGCCAAGCGCGCGCAGCGCGGCCTTCGATCCACGGTCGTGATAGCGCGGCGCCAGCGTCACGTTGTCGAGCACCCTGCGATGCGGGAGCGGCAATAGCCCCACTTTGCAGGAACAAAATCATCAGGCCCGTGAGCCCGGCAACAAGGGCGCGGTGCGGCGAGAAGGACGCACGATGCGCGTGCATGGACGTTCCCTTTCTGTTGAAAGGATCGCACTTGGCGATCCAGATTGTTGAACAATATATATGTAATGTTGTTCAACAAAATGTGGATTTCAAGACTTTGCGAAACGTCGAATGGAGGGTTTTGTGGCTGCGCGTGAATTGCTTAGAAAGCAGAGGATCGTGCGTTCAAGGCTTACGGCGGAGTGTGATGGATGCTGCGGAATAGGAGTTTTTAACGAGGACGTGCCGGATACCGGACAAGGGGTCGTACGCGGAGCGGATCAGGCAGGAATATTCGAGCGACGTCGGACGCGGGCAATCGAACGCGCGGATTTGCTCGGGTACCGCTTTGGATGAGATGCCACGGGTGTGGCGGGTGAAGTCATGAAGGGGGATCCTTGCTCGCTCGGAGCCATGCGCGGTGCTGAAGGCGCCGAGGTGGCGTGCGTTCGAGCCCATCCCGACTGATGTGATCCAGACAATGCGGAGCAACTAACCTGCTGCCCCTGTTGCGGCAACGCTTCTACTCTTGTGTGGACGTCGCCGACCTGTTCGTGTGGCGTCGATCAGCGAGTTGAAAGCAAGGAGCGCGAGGGAGACTGCGGAACAGCCGCAGACGTCCTCGCGCTCAATAGCTCTTAATCCGCGACCTTTTCGGAATCCGGAACTGCGGTGTTTTCAGGAGCCGTCACATTCTCAGGAGCCGTCACATTCTCAGAAACCGCTGCCTTTTCAGGAGCTGTTTCGCTGTCAGAAGCCGCTGCGCTCGCTGCCGTCGCTGCGTTCTCAGAAGCCGCTGCATTCTCAGCACCAGCTGCCTTTTCAGGAGCCGCTGCCTTCGATGCGACTCTGGCCACGCGACCTTCTTCGAGCTTCGTCGCGCGAACGCCGTCTTCAGGCGATACCCGTCCGGCTTCCTCACCCGACAGGTCGACACGAATTGCGCCTTCGACCATTGCTGTCCAGTAACGGCTGCCGCGGCACCAGATCTTGATGGCTGCGCGCAACTCGGTCTCGCTCAGCGCCATCTCCGTTGCGTGCGCGAGAAGATCTTCGAAAATTCCGATCTTCAGCGGCACCTTGGGCGACGGGTTTTTCGGGAACGCTTTAGGAAACCGTTTTTGCAGTTTTCCGATGGTCAGGACCACCGGGTCCACAGGTTTCGACCTGACCGCGACGGGTGCATCAGGGCGCGCCGCGGGCCGAGGCGGGCGCGACGGACGCGGCGGGCGCGACGGCTTGGCGGCGGGCTTAGACGAGACCGGTGCGGACGCGGGCTTGGCAGCGGGATTAGACGCAGGATTAGAAGCGGGCTTAGACGCATCCTTCGAGGCAGGCTTATGCGCAGGCTTAACCGCGGGCTTCGACTGCGCGCGTTTCGCCTGTTTCTCTTTCTCGAATTGTTGTTTCAATACAGCGAGCTGTTCAAAGCCCATAGCACATGACCAAGCAAGTAAAACGTCAATTCTAGCAGCCCGTCGCGCCCGGCGTTCTACAAGCCCGGGCAGACGGGGAAATCTTCAGTCAATTGCGGCATCCGTTGGGGCGGGCAACTTCGCTGAAGCAGTGATCAAACACCGGAAAACAGAGGGTAGACGCAAGTGGCATCCGCCTTCTCAAAACGCTCTCGACGCCCACTAACTGAGTCCACAAAGGAACCAGGAAGCGAGCGCCGAACCACCACATCGCTCAGAGCGAGATCTCGGTTCCGAGCTTTACAAGAAACTGACCCAGCCATTGCGGATGAGCGGGCCAGGCCGGGGCCGTGATGAAATTGCCGTCGGTGACCGC
>Ga0153932_1000523_pt1 | contig 10024 bp, 12 predicted proteins | sample TSNJ016MetaG_FD_102273 | JGI IMG/M metagenome (GOLD analysis project Ga0153932, IMG submission 102273) | Attine ant fungus gardens microbial communities from New Jersey, USA - TSNJ016 MetaG | ecosystem: Host-associated > Fungi > Mycelium > Unclassified | place: USA: New Jersey, Wharton State...
AGCGTACGGGGCGAAGCGTTTTACTGTCAGGATTCGCGAGAAGAAGGGTTTCACACATCCTAAGCTCTGGCGAGCACCGTGCTTTTGGGGCACCCATGAATAGAAACTGCACGCTGTGGACACTTAATTTTTAGAGCGGTGAAAGCGTTTTCTTTGCTTCGTTTCTTTGTCGCTTTGGACAAAGAAATGACGCGCCGCCACGCGCAGTGGCTAATAGTGATAAAGAAAACATCTAACACTAAACGCGCAAAGCCCTAGAAATCAGCAACCCCGCATTGACCCCACGACCGCCAGCCCAAAACCTGCCACCCACCTCCAAACCCCGTCCACCGGCGCGAGCAAACCCCTCATGGCTGCGCACCGGCATAATAAGCAGCAGCCGCATCAATTTCCGCAGGCGTCATATTCCGCGCAATATTCCGCATCTGCTCGTTGATATCGTTATGACGTGCGTCGTTCGCGAAAGCCTGCAATTGCGCCCGGGTATACGCAGCAGGCATTCCCTCGAGCCACGGACTCCCCACCTTGTGATCGATACCGCCGTGACATGACGCACAAGAAGCAATATTCCGCATCGGCGCCCCACCCGACACTATATCCGGCACAGGCACATTCGGCGCCGAATCGGAACGCAACGCAACGGGCCTCGGCAAATACGCATAGTAAGCAGAAAGATCACGCATATCCTGATCGCTCAGATTCGAGACCATAGGCGACATCACCGCATTACGCCGCGCCCCAGACTGAAAATCGAGCAACTGCTTGTAGATCACGGAAGCATACTGACCCGCGAGATTCGGCGAGTTGGCGTCGCTCATGCCCCGCACACCATGACACATCGTGCAACGCATCGACAAGGTCGCGCCCCGGCCAATCGACGTGCTGCTGGACGCTGGCAGCAATTGCGGCGTCATGGCGACCGCACTGGTCTGCACCAGCGGCACCGGCGTGGCCGATGAAATCCGCAACCATTGCTGCGGTACGCCCGCCGCACTGCAGATCGCATTCCACACGCCCTGGAAGGGCTGATCGCTCTGCGCCGAAGGCAGCCATATGAAACCCACAGCCACCGAAAACACAACCATGCCAAGCATGCCGCCAACCGTGACGGTGAACCACCGGTTGCGTAACGAGAACAAGCGTTCTTCGCTCATCGCTGCGGCCCTCCAATCTGAATCGCGGGGACGGATGTATCGGAGCGGAACAACAGCGAAGCAACCGGATAACCATAGTTGAAGAGTGTCAAGCCGATCATCAGCGCAAGCCACAGGCCAAAGCTGTTCAACGCAACCGGAATAGTCTTCGATTCATGCACCGCCGTGCTGAACTTGTACTCTGCAATCACACTCCGCGGTCCACGATGGTTGCGAATCAGCACGATGAAAAACAGCACTGCCGAGATCACCAAAATCACGCCGCCAATAGTCGAGACGATCACCGACAAAGCCTGCTCGGCGATCTCCGGATTGGTGTAATCGAAGAAGGCCATGCGTCGTGGCATGCCGAGAATGCCGGCAAAATGCCACGGGAACGTCAGCACGATCATGCCAATGAACCACAGCCACAACTGCCGTCGCATCAGCTTCAAGTGCGTCATCGCGCGGCCAGTGAGATGCGGCCAGAGGTCATAAGCAATCGCGAAATACATGATGACAATCGCGCCGCCGAAGATCAGATGGAAGTGACCGGTGATCCACTGCGTGTTGTGAATGGTCGAGTCAAGCTGGTAGCTCATATTGATGATACCGCCCGCCCCGCCAAAGCCAAGCATGACGAACGAAAACGCCAGCGCAAGCATCAGCGGATTTTCCCAGGGCAACGCCTTGATCCACCCGAAGCTGCCCCGCCCGCCACGCAAACGCGCCGCGATCTCAACCGACGCGCAGATGGTGAACACCGTCAGCAAGGTCGGCACTGCGACCAGTGCAGTGAACACCGAATGCATGAACTTGAAACCTGAACCGACCTGCGGATCCGCGAACAGATGGTGGATGCCGATCGGCATCGACACGACCAGGAACAGGATGAACGAGATACGCGCCATCGAATCGCTGTACAGGCGGCCGCCAATCGCTCGCGGCAAGATTGTGTAATACGCTATATAAGCCGGCATCAGCCAGAAGTAGACAATCGCGTGAAGCGACCACGAAAAGAACACGCGGGCAAGGCCGGCATCGATCGTCGTCTTGAAGCCAAGCGCGACAGGCAGGATCTGGAACAGGATCTCAATGGCCGCACCGACCGCTGTCCAGCCCCATAAATAGGCGCCGGCCAAGGTCGCGAACATCGCCAGAGGCACCGGCACCCCCTTATGCTCGCGCTTCCATACGGCAAGATTGATCGACATCAGCGCGACCCAGATCCACGATCCGACCACCACCAGCACAATGCCGATGTAATAGAACGCGTTGCCGATCATCGGCGGATAGAAGGTGTAGAGGACCGAGGCCAGGCCCATCGCGACGGGCACCATTGCGGTCACCGTACCCACGGCCACGAGAATGAAACCGGCCCATGCCCAACGCGCACCGACCAGCGGTTTCTTTAGCGCCAGTTCGGTGACCGCGTAACCGAAGCCCATTGCGATCAGCGTGGGAAATACATAGGCCATGGCCGAGCCATGCGCCGTGACCGAACGATAGTAGAGCTCCGGATTCTTCAGCCACGGATGTAGCGGGCTGCGCACCCACATCTGCCACGCGCCGAGCAGCAATGCGCCGCCGAAGCTGACGAAACCAAGCCAGAAATGCGCGAGAACGAGTCGCTTGCTATTTAACACAGCTGAGTCTCCGCGAACCGTTAGCGTTTGCCATCTTGAGGAAAGCCGTTTTATCGATCACCTTGACGTGCGCCCACATGCCCTGATGTCCCGTGCCGCAAAACTCATGGCATGGCATCAGGTGCTCGCCGGGCTGCGTGAAGGTGCTCTTGAAGGTGGAGATATAACCTGGCTCGATCATCGAATTGATATTCGTGTTCGTGATCAGGAAGCCATGCACGACATCCGCGCTGGTGGCGCGAAAAGTGATGGGTGTATCGGTAGGAATGAGCAGGCATTGCGGTGTAAACGAGTACTGCTGAGCGACAATTCGTACGGTTACCGAACCATCTGCTTCAACTGCGCTGCCCAGGTTGCTCTCGATGAATTCACCGCTTACGTTGAGCGTTTCAGGCCGCACGGTCTCCACTCGGGACGGCGGCATCATGGCCCAATGCAGTCCGGTGAAGATCGTCATGGCGACCAGCACGCTGAGAATGATGACGACCAGAAGCGCCCACTTGCGCTCGATGCGCGCGGCTATATCGGCAGACGCATGCGACGGGTGTTCAGTGCTCATTGGATAACGCCGCGGGGTAAGAAGACGAAGAAATAAAACACAAACCACAAGCCGATCACAACGGCTGTTGCCGCGCTCGCCAACGCAATGGCGCCGTGCGGGCCGTCACGCACGATCTCATCGACGGCGGCATCTTCTTTCTCGGAATCAGTCATGACGTCCTCAATAAAGTGGGGCTGAGCGCAACGTGTTGACTTCCTTCTCACCAACCGGCGTGCCGTGATTTCCCCAGGCCGTGCGGATATACGTGACTACCGCCGCGACCTCGACATCGGAGAGCGACTGAGCGAACGGCGGCATGCCGTAGGGCATCGGATTCTTCTTCGTGCCGGGCGCATATCCGCCATTCAGCACCATGCGAATCGGGTTCACCGCCGAGGTCATCTGGATCGACTGGTTGTTTGCCAACGGCGGGAAATGCGGCAGCTTGCCCTGCCCTTGCGACGCGTGGCACAACGCACATTGGGCGTCGTAGATCTTCTTGCCCAGCGGCGAAAGGCTGGTCTGCTGTTCTGCAACAGCGGCGGTGACGGGCGCAGGCTTGTCGCCGGCACGCGCAGGCAGCGTCTTCAGGTAGACCGCCACGGCGCGAATGTCTTCGTCCGTCAAATACTGGAAGCTGTCGTACACGACCTCGGCCATGGGCCCGTACACTGCCCCTCGGTTCGATACGCCCGACTGCAGCAGGTCCGATATGTCCTCGATGCTCCAGTCGCCCAGCCCTGCTTCTTTATTCGACGTAAGCGAAGGCGCATACCAGTTCTGCACCGGGATCAAGCCGCCTTCGAAGCGCTTGGACGGTGAATTACCGCCTAGCGCATTGATCGCGGTATGGCACATCGTGCAATGGCCGAGCCCTTCGACCAGATAAGCGCCGCGATTCCATTCCACCGATTGCGTGGTGTCAGGCTGGTATTCACCAGGCTTCATGTACAGCAAGCGCCAGCCGTACAGCAACGAGCGCTGGTTGAACGGAAACCGCAATTCATGCGCACGATTAGGCTGATGAATGGGCGGCGTGGACAACAGGTAGGCGTAGATTGCGTCGGAATCGGCGCGCGTGACCTTGGTATAGGAGGCGAACGGCATGGCCGGATACAGCAGCTCGCCGTCGCGCGACTTGCCGGTATGCATCATGGTGTAGAACTCATCCGAGGTCCACTTGCCGATACCGGTTGCCTTGTCCGATGAAATGTTCGGCGTATAGAGCGTGCCGAACGGCGTTTCCATCCCGCGGCCACCACCAAATAGTTTGCCGGCGGGCACGGTATGGCACGCGATGCAATCACCGGCGCGAGCAAGATATTCGCCGCGGGCAATCACTCCCGGATCGGCGGCTCGCGCATTCAAGGTCACAACGCAGGCGCAAAAAAGCATAAGGGCACGGAAACTGAGCACGTCTATTTCCTCGCCTATTGATTAGGAACAGTGCCGCACGCGAGCGGCATCTTGAGCGACCCAGCCGCAGCGGGCGCTGGATTCTCCGGCGCCGGCAGCGAAGCCAGGTACGCCGCGATAGCCGTGATGTCACGATCAGCGAGTTTAATAGCAATGCCATGCATGCAGTCCGGCGCGAGCGTGGTGCGCGTGCCGTAACGCCATGCGCCCAGCTGCGCGCTGATGTAGTCGGAGTGCAGACCCAGCAAGCCGGGAATGGCCGGCTCCATGCCGGTCAGCGTCGCGCCGTGGCACGCCACGCAGGCGGGAATCTTGCGCGACGCGGCACCGGTATTGACCAGGGTCTTGCCTAGCGCGAGCGTTGCCGTATCTGCAGTCACGGGCGCGGGCGCCGGAAAGGGCGGATGCTCGGCGGCAAAGTATTCCGCAATTTTCATAAGATACGGGTCAGGCAAATACGCCAATAAATAGTTCATTGGCGGGTACTTGCGACGACCGTCTCTAAAGGCGAGCAATTGGTTGTAGAGATAACCTGCGGGCTTGCCTGAGAGCCGAGGGTAATAGTCGTTGCTCGTGCCTTCACCCTGCGCGCCGTGACAGGCCGCGCACCCAAGCACGCGCGCCTGCATGGTGTCAGGCGCTTTTTCGGCCGGCGCCTCGCCAGCGGCGAATGCATGCAGGCTAGAGCTTGCGAGCAGCACTAGTGTTATGAGGACGCTGCGTATGCCCACCGTTGTATCCCTCGATCGGTTTTTTGTGTCTGCAGTATTTCGCTACAGCTAATTTTTTATAACCAACGCGACTGCTCTGGAGAGTGAGCTTAAAGCACTTAAGCTAATTTGCCGAGTACTAAGATTCACACGATTTTATGCATTATTGACCAATATTGAATTGATTCAACTTGTCGAAATACTGAGCTTGATCATTCAATGATCCAAGTCAATAAACGCGCACTATTTCCCGGGCTTAGGCTTTTTTCTTTAAGCGTTTCGCTAGGGCTTGAACGGCTCGTTGACGGATAAGCCCGCCGCTGTTCGCCAGGCTGTCACGCTTGGGACAACCCAGGCGCCACCAAGTCTGGAGAGCTTCTCCACTGGTTACCTGGAATCAGACAAAATCGGCTATTTATAAGGTCCAGTGAAACGCCTAACCTTATTCATGTCGCGACACATTGCGCACCCATCTAAACCGAAGGAGCTGTCATGCAAACTCGTCTGGATTTCTATAAAGCCAAGCCGTCCGCCATCAAGGCCCTGGTTTCGGTTGAAGAGTACATCGGTAAGTCGTCGCTGGAAAAATCGCTGGCGGAACTGGTGCGCCTGCGTGCATCGCAGATCAATGGCTGCGCGTTTTGTGTCGACATGCATACGACCGACGCGCGCAAGGGCGGCGAGACGGATCGCCGGCTGGCCGCCGTCGTGGTATGGCGCGAGACGCCGTTCTTCACGGACCGCGAACGCGCGGCACTGGAATGGACCGAAGCGCTCACACTGGTCTCGCACGACCATGTACCCGATGCCGTGTGGGAAGCCGTGCAACCGCATTTCACCGAAGAAGAGATCGTCGACCTGACGTTGCTGGTGACATCGATCAACAGTTGGAACCGCTTTGCGATCGCATTCCGCAAGATGCCGGTCTGATCAAACGAACACCGGGCAGACGATGAATCGGTCTGCCCCTTGGTCACTGCGCCAGGTTACAGGATATGCCCGCGCCGCTCACGACCCCGCATAGATATTGCAGAAGCTCACAGGACCAACACACGTTTCAGGACCTTGCGAACCGTTCATCCTCGCACGCGGTGCGCTGGTGTTCGCGCCGGCAGCAACACCGCCATACGCGCTTGCGTTCTTGCGTTGACTCTCAGCCTGGTTCTGAAACACAGGGGGAACATCCGGGTACGATGAGTTCGACACGTACTCCGAACCATTTTGCTGCGCTTGAACCAGTTGCTGCTGGACTTCTGAGCGGGTCAGTCCTTGCGCGAAAGCGCTTGAGGAAACCAGGACGGCGGCGGACAGGGTAAGCCAGGACAGTGTCTTCATTTTCGACTCCAATATATGTTTAACGGGTTGGTACAAGGGCAAACCCATTTCCCACCGGATTTATTCCTGAGTTGTCGAAAATAAATAGATGCAGGCTGAAACCACGTCATCAGCACTTCAAACAAACGTGGCTTCGCCCAAGAAAAAGCCGCCGGAGCATTCGCTCCGGCGGCCTTATATATTCGCTTCGAGAAAAACGAAACCGGTTAGAGCGCTTGCACCTGCACAGGTGCACCCGGCTTGCCAGAGACTTGGGGCGCAATCACCAGATAGCGCCGCTTGTCGGCGGCAGTACTCGTACCCGGCACGACTACCTGACGGATCTGCCCAATCGCATTGACGATCGCCGATCCCGCCGGGTTCGTCATGAACAGCGCAAGCGATTCCACGTTGCCGCTGCCATCGGCATTATCGGAAAGACCTAGCACGTAGGGCGATTTAGGCTGCAAGCCGGTCGCCGATGCCTGCAATACCTGCAGCAAGCCTTGGTCAAACAATGCGACGCTGGTCGGCGCCCTATCCGTCTGGCTCGCGCCGACCGGCACCATGCTTAGATGAGCGCTCTCGCCTGCCAGTCCAAGCGGTTGCGTGTTCTGCGACCCATCGCCTTCAGGCACCGCGTTCGGCACGTAGACGACCGCTTGCGGCGCTTGCCCAATCGGAATGGTTGCGATGACCTTATTCGTCAAGGTATCGATAGCGATCATTCCGTCGGCATTTTCCAGGCCGACATACACGCGGCTGCCATCGCCTGACGGCCAGATTCCATGTGGCAGCTTGCCAACCGGAATGGTGGCGACCTGCGTGAAGTCGTCTGTGCGAAATACCTTTACCTGATTCAGCCCACCGACCGTTACATAAGCGAACGTACCGTTCGCGTTATGCACGATATTCACGTGGTTCGTAATCGGACCTGTATCGATGACCTTAAGCGTGGCGAACGGAGGACGAGCGTCGAACACCTGCGTCTTGCCTGTATCTTTCAGCGTGAACCAGACCTGCTTGCCGTCGGGTGTAGCCGCAATGTTCGGGCAGAAAGGGCTGACCTGCGCGACCTTGCCGACCAGCTTGTGATCGGCTACGGAGATCACATCCACTTCAGGATTAAACGATGAACACACGTACCCATACTTGCCGTCGGGCGAGAAAATCTGCATGCCCGGACCCGCCGGCGTGGTAATGCGGGTCTTCTCTTTAAACGTGTGGCCATCCAGCACCGACACATAGTTTTCTCCCCGCACGGTGACCCAGACCTCGTTGCCGTCCGGCGTAAAGAATGCTTCATGAGGCGCCCGCCCAACGTAGGTCACATGCTTGACGGCGTTGGTCTGCGTGTCAATGAACGAGACCGAATTCGAGCCGATGGAAACCACCGCGATCGTTCGATGGTCCGGCGAAAAACCCATGCCATGTACGAGAACTTGTCCCTTGTACAAGGGGCTGAAATTGCCCGGCGACGGATCGCCAAGACGGATCACGCCCACCAGTTTATTGTCGACGGGGTCTGTGACGGAGACCGTATTCGAGAACTGTTCAGCCGCGTAGACGCGGTCGTGGTGGCTAATCGCGATGTCAGGTGATGACGCGAGATCGGGCGCTTGGCCTGCGCATGCAAGCTGCGGAATGGCCCCGAACGCGGTGGCCGCGAACACAGTTAGCGCGGCGGAAAACAGCGTGGATCGTTTCATTTCATCTCCTGGTCCATGCGCATCGGCATGGACATGTTTTTGCTGGACGCGGGTTGAGAAGCGGTGGTGTGTCCCGGTACCTGACCTTGATCCGGGGCTGGGGCCGAAGGCGGCAACGGCAGCCCGAGCGCGAGGCGCATGGCGGTGATTTCCTGCTGCTGTTCAACGATGATTTCCTGAGCGATGCGACGCAATTGCTCGTTGTGTCCATAGCGCAGTTCGGCTTGCGCCATATCGATCGCGCCTTGATGATGCGGAATCATCATCGCGGTGAAATCGCGATCGACGTCGCCGCTCGGCTTGATCGACATACCGTCCATCATGCGTGTCATCGCCTGATCGTTTTCAGCAAGGAACGGCTTTTCCGGCGCTCCGCTCGCCGCGTCGGCGGCATGGGCCAGGGAACCGATTGAACCCAGCGCGATAGCGGCAACCGAGATCCCGGCGGCAGCGATGCATCGCGCACGCAGGACCGTAATGAAATTGGAAGGCACGGAAACTCACCTCGAAGAATGGGCGTGAAGGACATCAATGCCTGCGCTAACCCTTTCCACGCCCTTTTATTCCACATTTTTTTCAGCCAATAAAAAAAAAGCATCAATCAGGCGCGGCCAAGGCCTGTCGACAATTCAGCACGATTCAGCACGAATCGTCGTAATCTTGTATAAGGTTTCCGCTTAAGGGCGACTATAAAAATCCCCCACGACAACTGGAGTTGCAGATGACGACGCTTACCATCAATGGCGAATCTCACACGGTCGACGCCCCTCCCGACATGCCGCTTCTCTGGGTACTGCGCGATCTGGTCGGTCTCACGGGCACCAAATTCGGCTGCGGTATCGCACAATGCGGCGCGTGCACGGTCCATCTTGACGGCCAGGCCGTGCGTTCCTGCGTGCTGCCGATTGCAGCGGTGGGAACACGCAAGGTGACGACCATCGAGGCTGTCAGCACCACGCCCGCGGGCAAGAAAGTACAGGACGCATGGGTCGCGCTCGATGTCGTGCAGTGCGGGTACTGTCAGTCGGGTCAGGTGATGTCGGCGGCTTCGCTGATCGCCTCGAACCCGAACCCCTCGGATGCCGATATCGACGCTGCAATGGCAGGCAACATCTGCCGCTGCGGTACGTACAACCGTATTCGTGCCGCGGTCAAGCACGCCGCCAAGGGGGCGTGACATGTCGCGAGGATTACTCGATGCACAGAACCGCCGTGCACCCGACGGCGTCAATCGGCGCACGTTTCTAAAGCTGGGAATATCGGTAGGCGCGGCAGTTGGCGGCGGCCTCATGCTGGGTTTCAGCGTACCCGCGGCGAGCCAGGGCGAAGCACCCAACGCCAAGTCAGTGATCGGCGGCGACGCCAACGAAGCGCCGCAAAGCGGGGTATTCGAGCCCAACGCCTTTGTGCAGATCGACGCAACGGGCAAGGTGACGCTCGTGATTCCCAAGGTCGAGATGGGCCAGGGAATCTATACGTCCATCCCCATGCTGATCGCGGAAGAACTGGAAGTGCCGCTGGACAGCGTGGTGATCGATCACGCGCCGCCCAATGA
>Ga0153932_1000524_pt1 | contig 9978 bp, 9 predicted proteins | sample TSNJ016MetaG_FD_102273 | JGI IMG/M metagenome (GOLD analysis project Ga0153932, IMG submission 102273) | Attine ant fungus gardens microbial communities from New Jersey, USA - TSNJ016 MetaG | ecosystem: Host-associated > Fungi > Mycelium > Unclassified | place: USA: New Jersey, Wharton State...
AACAACAGCAGCGTCAACGCAGCATCGATGCCCTCAGGCGCCGCGCGACTGCGCTCGGCTTCCAGATTACCCCAGCCGCGCAAACCTCTTGAAACATGGGGTTATCCTAATTGTTTCTCAAGAAAGCCTTATATGGGTGGCCGCCGGGGGCGAGTAATTGAAATTTGCAAACGGGGTAAACTCTCGATGTCATAAGGAATGCGTAGTATTGATCTTCTATATTGAAGGCCGAAAACGCGGCGATATGCATCGGGCCACGTCACAGTGCTGCCGAGAACGTCAGCTTGCATGCGGTGTCCGGCCGGTTTGTGCCGCGAATCAGCAAGCGCTAGTTACAAGCATTGGCGAGTATCGGCAGCGGGTGCACGGCCGTCGCCGGCTTCACGCAACAGGCTCGAACTTCATCGGGCGTTTGTGATCGGACTCGGCTGGCGCAGCAGGTTGGTCCATCTCTGGAAACGTCAGTGTGACGCGAAGTCCGCCGCGACCATCGCGCCAAGTCGCATCGCCTAGCGTAATGGATGCGCCGATACGGGTTGCAATTGTGTGGACAATCGACAGCCCGAGCCCAGAGCCGCTTTGGCCCGTCCCGAGCACGCGATAAAACCGGTCAAACACCCGGTCTCGCTCATCCGCAGGAATACCCGGTCCAGTGTCCTCGACTACGATCGACGTGCGGTTATCTGCGGTCTGTATCGACAGATCGACGCGGCCACCGGACGGCGTGTAGCGGATGGCGTTATCAACCAGGTTCTTCAGCATCGTGCCCAGATCTGCTTCGCTTGAGGGAACCCAGACGTCCGCCTCACCGCTGACTCCGATGTCGATCTCTCGCGCCTGCGCGATGGGAATCAGGTCTTCAAGCACCAGCCGAAAGGCTTGCGCGACCGGAGTCTGACATGCTTGAACACCGTTTGCTTCCTGCACATGCGCCAGCGTCAGCAACTGCTCAACCAACGCACGCGTGCGCATCAGGCCGGTGCGCAAACCCGTAAAGCGCTCGCGCGCCTGGCTCGACATCTCCGACAAATCAAGCCGCTCCGCCTGCAACAACAGCACGGTGAGCGGCGAGCGCAGTTCATGCGCGGCATCGGCTACGAACCGGCGTTGCAGTGCAACGGACTCAGCGACCCGCCCAAGCAAGCGGTTATTGGCGACGAGGAACGGAATGATCTCAGCAGGAAGCTTCGCATCCCCGGTCACGTCTATCTCGGACAGATCGTGATCCGGGCGCGCGTCGAGCTCAGAGGCGAGTCGCCTGAGGGGCTTGAACATGTGCCCGACCAGCAGAAACACCACGCCGATGAAAACGGGTGCCAGTACGACAAAGGGGATGAGCGTAGCGACAGCGCTGTTGCGGGCGATTTCGTTTCTGTCGGAAGTTTGCTGGCGAACGACCACGCGAACACCCGGCGCCAAGGTACGAACTACGATGCGCCATTCGTGGCCATTCAGGGTCAAGGTCTGGATGCCGTCGGGAAGCGCAGGCGGCAGGTCCGCCAACCCTTGGACGCTGCGATTGGACAGCCTCTGTACCACGACTTTCGCTTCTGCTTCGAAGTCTGGCACATAGTGCATGGAGCCTTCCTCCATGAGCTGAACATTGTTCGCCGTGACGAGCGCGGCCACTTCCTTGAGTTGCAGGTCCTGGATTTCGTTGGCTTCGTGGAACGCGGCCTTGAACGAGAACACACCGGCCGCGACGGCACTTAAAAGAACGGCGATTGCGAGCCATATGGACAGTCGCAACTGGAGCGATTGCCCTAACCGCCTTTTGACACCATCCATCCCACACCTCTGACGTTTTTGATCGTATCGCTGCCCAGCTTGCGACGCAGCGAGTGAATCAGGAATTCGACCGCGTTGCTTTCGACCTCCTCATTCCAGCCGTAGATGCGGTCCTCCAGTTCCGTACGCGACAGAATCGCGCCTGGACGGATCAGCAATGCGTGCAGCAACGCGAACTCGCGGGCGGAGAGCCGCACTGAAGTCTCGGGAGAGCGCGCTTCGTGCGTTGCGGGATCCAGCGATATGATGCCATTGGTCAGCACCGGTGCAGCGACGCCCGCGCGGCGACGCACAATAGCCCGCAAGCGCGCGAGCAGTTCGGACATTTCAAATGGCTTGAGGACGTAATCGTCGGCACCGCTGTCCAGGCCACGAATGCGGTCCGCGACCGCGTCACGGGCCGTAATGATCAATACGGGGATGGTGTTGTCGCTGACTCGGATGGCACTCAGCACGTCCATGCCATCAACCCGTGGCAAACCAAGGTCGAGCAAAACCGCTTCGTATGAACCAACGTTGACCGCGTTGAGCGCTTGCGAACCGTCGCGAACCCAGTCGACGGCGCACGCCGCATCCTTCAGGGCGTCTCTGACCACCTCGCCAATCATCAAGTCGTCTTCTACGAGCAGTACTTTCATCGGGGGTTCCAGCGCGCGCATATTGCGCCGATGGCGGACATGCCGACATGCCGCGTTTTCAGTGCACGGTCGCTTGCTACATGAAGCTCGCGCAGATCCCGGGTGAGGCGGTCCGACAAGCCATGCAGTGCTTGCGGCGTGGACTTAGCCAGATTTGCTGCGCTCAGGTTATCAAAGAAATCGCGCGTGCTGGCTCGCGCGCCTGACACCGCATTGACGAAAGCGGTCGCGCTTTTGGGGGCGGTGCCAATTGCTTCGTTTGCCGCTGTTTCCACGCGTTTGAGCACATGCTCGATGTACGAGCGGTTATAAGTCGTGGCAAAGTGAGTGCGTTCGGGTACGGGCCCGCACAACGCACATATCGCTTGCTGGGCAAGTGCATTTGCGGCATCAAACGCATCCGTGGTCGCCTGGATGCGCTCGGCCAGCAGCGCCCCGATTGCCTTGTGTGCGCGTATGGCTTCCTGGGCCGGGATCGCAATGCCGAGCAAAATCCCGGCGACCGTTCCCATACCGTCCAACCAACCGTTAGACATGACACCGTATCCTCGGACTCATGGAAGAACCCACGTTTCCGACACGGCATGGTGAGGCATGTCGGAAAGGGAAGTTGCGGGTTGGCCGGTCGCTGCCGGAACGGTTGTATGTGTGGTTCATTTGTTGGTCTCCTCAGTTTGGAGCCAACCCGCACCCCATGATAGATTCGGAAGGCGCAACGATAATTAGCAAGGGCTTACATAGTGTGTGAAATCGGCGTTTTTCGCGGATTTTATTCTTGCAAATTGTTTCAGCTGCTTCAGGACATCGATATGCCAAACAATCCTCCTACTCCAAACGTGAACCCTGCGGCAACCGTGCCGATCAAGACCTGCCTTAGCGTTGAATACACGGAACTGCTTCGACCGCGACCAACTGCGAATAAAACCGCTTCTCATGACTACTCCGCCAGCATTTACTTACGCACTGTCCGGCTAGCGGGAAGCATGCGTCGAAGGGTTGCATCGCGGAGAACGAAATGATGGAACAGCGCTGCAGTCGCATGCAATCCAATGAGCGCGAGCAGCACCCATGCGAAGACTTGATGCCAGTCACCGAGGGAGTGTCCGAAAGGCGATCCTTGCGATGACAACGGAGGCAAGGGCACCATTCCGCCCAAGAAGGTTCGCCAGCCTCTGGACGACGCATTAGCCCATCCCATCAACGGCAGCGCGATCAGCAGGAAATAAAGCAGCCAGTGCGTAAGGCGTGCAACACCCGCAAGGAAGCGGGGAATGCCTGGCAACTCGGGCGGCGCAGGATGCGTGATGCGCCAGATGACCCGCACGGCAACCAACAGCAGGATCAACATTCCCGCCGATAAATGCCACGCGATCAACTCTATGGGTTGCGTGTCGCGATGCACATCGGGCATGGTCCACGCGATCACATATTGCCCCGCGAGAAGCAACACGGTTGCCCAGTGGAAGAGGCGCGCGGGTCCGCTATAGGTTGATGGCGTGTTTAATTGGATCGGCCGCATCTTGCTTTGCCTCTATGGGTGTGGAGCCAGCAACCTGAACCCGAAGACTTAGGAAAGGCTTAGCGGCCCATGACGAATTTTGCAATCTGCACGCGGGGGCATCGCAATGTCATTTCACGCATCAGCGCTTCGCGATCGGATAGCTATGTAAGGCCACGCTAATTGTGTCCATTAAATCTGTATCTATGATCGGACGCAGCCGACTCACATCCTATGCTCAAAAGTCGTCTCACGGCTTGAACAAAACGCTGCGCGCACGCGTGTTCGTTTCCACAATTACGTTTGGCTCGCACCGCACTCAATTTTTACGGGGATTGCGATGACCTGGACGCCGCTGCTCGCGACGGAATGGATCCTGATTGCGCTGTGCTGTTTTTCGACTTGTTACATCACGCTGGTAGCGCTGGTTCGCCACGGCTCTCCGCCCCGGTACGCCAATGGCGTACGCGACGTCACGCCGCGACCAGTCAGCGTACTGAAACCTTTATGCGGGTTCGAGCCTCGTCTTTACGCGAACCTCGCAACCTTCTGCGACCAAACGCATCCCTGCTTTCAACTGATCTTCGGCGTCTCGTCCAATCTCGATCCAGCTGTCGCAGTGGTCGCGCGCTTGCACGCCGCTTATCCCGATGTAGACATCACTCTGGTAGTGGACCCGTCGCTCCACGGAACGAATCACAAGGTCAGCAACCTGATCAATATGGAGCAAAGTGCGCGCAATGAGGTGATCGTCGTGGCCGACAGTGACATTGCAGTCAAGCCGGACTACCTCGTGAACGTCATTGCACCGCTTGAACAAAAGGACGTCGGCATTGTGACATGCCTGTATCGCGCCCGGAGGGTGGGAAATTTCTGGAGTCGCCTGGGCGCGCTCTTCATTGATGAGTGGTTCGCGCCTTCCGTGTATCTCGCGCACGCAACGGGGTCGCAGCGCTTCGGTTTCGGTGCGACGCTCGCGATGCGGCGCGAGACGCTCGATAGCATCGGCGGCTTGACAGTAGTGAAAAATTGCATCGCCGACGACTACTCCATCGCGCACGAAGTCAGGAAACTGGGGCTAGGTACGTATCTATCGGAAGTTGTCGTTTCCACTGATGTAACCGAACGTGACTTTCGCTCGCTGTGGCAACGCGAGAAGCGGTGGTTGCGCACTATCCGCCTGGTTCATCCACTTGGCTTCGCATTTATCCTGATTTCGTTCGCGTCGCCGTGGCTCCTGGCGAGCTTTATCCTTGGCCTCGGTTACGACGAGAGCACGGGAACCCGCGCGGCATCAGTCGCAGATATGCTGCTAGATCTAAGTACGTCATTCGGCGTGAGCGCGCGCATCTTGCTGCACTGGCGTCGCGCACGCGACTGGCGCGTGTTCCTGCGCGATTTGCCGCTCATTCCCCTGCGGGATTTGCTCCTATGGGCAGAGTGGGCCGTCGCGGCGTTCGGATCGCATGTGGTCTGGCGCGGCAGCCGGATTCGTATCGATGATGATCTTGAGGGCAAGACCCAGCCGGACGGTCCGGAAGCCTTCGATAGAACCTGGCATCCTGACGCAAGGTCATGCATGAAAACGCTGCGGCCGGATGCGCCCATTACTGGCGATGGCAACTTGCCCCACTAACATGAGTCGCATACGTGGATTGATCATCAACGCAGATGACTTCGGCGTGCATCCGCGCGTGAACGAAGCGGTCGAACGCGCCCATTGTGAAGGCTTGCTGACGTCGGCGAGCCTGATGGTCGGTGCTCGCGCAGCGGCGGATGCCATCGAGCGGGCGCAGCGGCTGCCCAGCCTGCGCGTAGGTTTGCATCTCGTGCTGGCGGATGGCTTCGCAACGCTGAATGCGTCCCGGATACCGGACCTCGTGAATCATGCGGGCCGCTTCGGCGACGCCATGGTGCGCGATGGCATCCGGTTCTTCTTTCTGCCACGTGTGCGTTCTCAGCTTGAGCAAGAGATTCGAGCCCAATTCGAAGCGTTCGCCGCAACGAGTCTGCCGCTTGATCACGTGAACACGCACAAGCACTTTCATCTTCATCCGACGATACTTTCGCTGATACTTAAAGTCGGGAGCGAGTTCGGCATGCGCGCCATGCGACTGCCGCTTGAATCGGGCGCACCAAGCGGTCTCAGGCCATGGACCACGCTGGTGAAAGCGAGGCTCGATCATCACGGCATAGTGCATAACGATCACGTCATCGGCATGACGCAAAGCGGCCGGATGGACGAAGCAGCGTGGATAAGCGCGCTGGAACATTTGCCCAATGGTGTCACCGAGATCTATTCACATCCGGCGATCGCCGGCAAGGGCGCGGAGCCTGTTACGCAATCCATGACCGGTTATCGTCCCGCCGATGAACTCGCTGCGCTGCTCTCACGGCGCGTAGCTGCGGCGATGCATGCCACGGGCGCAGTGCGTGGCGGATTCGCCGATATTTTTCCCGACGCGTTTCGATGCCCGCGACACCTTGAAAGGCGAACTGATTAGTAACGCTTGCCCTCAAGGGCTGATGCTTGCGTCGCGGGAACGCAGAATGCCTCGGGACATTCCTGTCGATTCCGCGACTTGCCATGCGGCCAGACCCGGTAAAAAGACGATCAGGTCGCGGATGCGGCGCGAGCCGGCGAGGGCGAGACTCGTCGCCGGGTCAAGACCCAACGCGCCTCCGATAAGCACAAACCCGCCCTCCTGAACGCCAAGCGCGCCGGGCACAAAAAACGCGGCGCTGCTCACCGCCTGGATCAGCAGTTCCAGCACGATCGCTTTCTGGAAAGCGACCGTTACACCGAGAAAATACAGCGCGAGCCATAGCTCAAAAGCAGTCAGCACACACTGAGAAGGTTGCCAGAAGAAGACATATCGGAGAATGACACCGCGACGGCGCCAGATGAGTTTGATCGATTGATCGATGCGGCCCGACTGTCCCACGAGTGCTGCAAGCTGACCACCGCATAGGCTGTTTATCAGCCGGGCCATGCGCTCGAAAGGGCTGGCGTGCTGGACCAACGCGAACAGAATGAGAAAGGGTGCGAGGACGGCCGCACCAAGCCCAAGTTCGGCTGCAAGGCGCAGCAAGCTTGAGCTCGACTGTGCGACCAGATAGCCGATGCCACCCAATGTAAACACGAGCTGGCTGATGACCGTCAACTGCATATCGACAATAATGCTCGCCGCCGCTGTCGAGGGCCGCAAGCCGCTGCGTGTCATCAATCGGAACGACACCACCTCGCCGCCAATACGTGCTACGGGCAGCATGCTGTTGACGGACTCGCGGATCCATACAAGGTGCAGCATCCTGCCAAGCGAGGGCCGGTGTGCGCCGCGAACAAGCGTTTGCCAGTCGCGCGAATTCGCGATCATGGGCAGCACATGCGCGATCGCAACGAAGCTCAATCCCCAACCTGCCGTGCGCATGAGCGCAATTACAGCACCCGGGTTTTCATGGGCTACCAGCCACCCGGCTGTCATCAATCCGGATAGCGCCGCAGCGGCTCCTATATAGCGCTTCAAGTTGGCTCCATCGACATCATGATTTTCGCCGCTCTTTCATTTTTCGATGACCGGAATGAGCAAGCCATCTCGTCCCACCGTAAAGTTGAACCCACGCCAGACCACGTGTGATGAAAAGAAGCTCAACAAATAGACCGCGAACAGCACGAGATCCCAGATCGGCAACAGCGCGACGCCTGCGGACGGATGCTTTAGCGCTCTATTCATCTGCACTTTCAGTGCGAATCGCGCGACGATCGCCGCGCCCACCGTGGTCCACGCCCAGACCTCACCGCCCGATACCACTACGCTCAGCAATGCAAACGCTAACGGATGCGTGAGTACGGAGCCAAGATGACCGGCAGGGTCGACGGTGCGAATCGTCCGGCTCCATCGCAGCTCGTGTGCTACGAATTCCGCTGCGCTTTTTTCCACGCACGCATGTGTCACCGCGAATGCGGGTACAACGACTTTTTCGCCCGCCAGTCGCACGGCTTCGCCAATGGCATGGTCTTCTGCCAAGTGATGCACGAACTGAGAGAATCCACCGATTTTTTCCAATGTCGTGCGGCGCATGGCGAGCGTCTGGCCGAAACAAGGACGCGCCATGCCTAACGCGAGACCGAGGATGACGCTGGGCAAAAACTGATAGTTGCTGGCATTCGCGGAAAGACCGCCCCAGAACCCTGAGTCCGGTTGCCCACGATACAAACATGTCACGAGGCCAACCCCGGGCTGATGCAACTCACCGATCACGCGCCGCAGGTAGTCAGGCTCAACTGCGACATCACTGTCCGCGAAAACGAGAATATCGTGACGCGCCTCGGGCAGCATGTTGAGGATATTGCTCATCTTCCGGTTCGGCCCATACAAGCGTGCGTCCGAAACCACGGTGATATCGGCATTGGGGAAAAGTGTGCGCACGCGGCGAACCACGTCGAGAGCGATATCGCGTGAGTCGTGCACGCCGAACAGAAACTGAATGGGACCGGAGTAATCCTGCTGACAGAACGAGATCAGGTTCTGCATCAACGCGAGTTCGGCGCCATGCAACGGCTTCACTATGGTCACCGCCGGGAACGCCGTTGTTTCAACGACAGGGCGCGCGAAGAAGCGCCGCACAAGCAACGTTGCTACTACGGTGTAGCTGATACCGAACGTTACGCATGAGGTGGTGATCCAGATCGCGGGACTTTGTACCCAATGCGCGAAGTCACCCGGCAAAAGAAACGCGAGCAATGCCGTGGACGAGAGAAGCGTGACCACGCAGGCGATCCAGATTTGATATTTCATCGCGCCAGCAATGGTCTTGCGCTGCTTTGATCCCCGCGCCTGCTCATGCCTTATGCGCTCTCAGGAAGCTGAAGAACTCGACACCTTCGCGCAAGCGCCGATGCATCATTTCCCAACTCACCAGCATTTCCCGCACGATTTCCCAGATCTTCGCGGGCCTGAAGTAGAAGCGCTTATAGAACTCTTCCACGCTGTGATAGATCTCTTCGCTCGACAGGTGAGGATAGCTAATTGCTGCAAGCTGAACGCCCGTGGAACTGACAAGGTTGATCACCTTGTTTTCCTTCATCCACCCGTTTTCTATCGCTTGCTTGTATAGCGTGGTCCCGGGATAGGGTGCGGCGAGCGACACTTGAATGGTGTGCGGATTAATCTCCTTCGCATATTCGATGGTCTTTTCAATCGTTTCGTGCGTTTCACCCGGCAGTCCCAGGATGAACGTGCCGTGGATCTTGATGTTGAGCTTGCGGCAATCCTCGCTGAATCGGCGTGCGATATCGGTTCGAAGGCCTTTTTTGATGTTCAGGAGAATCTGGTCGTCGCCGGACTCATAGCCGACCAACAGCAGTCGCAAACCATTCTCCTTCATGACCTTGAGCGTTGCATACGGGACGTTCGCTTTGGCGTTGCAGGACCAGGTCACACCCAGCTCGCCCATGCCGCGGGCAATCTCCTCGGCTCTCGGCTTGAAGTCGGTGAAGGTATCGTCGTCGAACATGATCTCCTTGACCTCGGGCATGTTGTCCCTGATCCACTTCACTTCCGCGAGCACATTGTCGACCGAGCGTGTGCGGTAGCGATGACCGCCAACGGTCTGCGGCCAGAGGCAGAACGTGCACTTCGATCGGCATCCACGTCCGGTGTAGATCGATACATACGGATGCTTGAGGTAGCCACTGAAATAGTTTTCGATCTTCAGATCGCGCTTGTAGACCGGCGCGACGAAAGGCAGCTCATCCATGTTTTCGAGGATGGGCCGCGCGTCGTTGTGCATGATCCCGCCATCGGGCAGGCGGTAGCTGAGGCCAGGAATGGATTCGAACGGCAAGCCTTGCGCGATATCCCGGCAGGTGAAGTCGAACTCTTCCCGGCACACAAAGTCGATCGCGTTGCTGGCGCCGAGCGAACCGTGCGGATCGACGGCGACCTTTGCACCGACCATTCCCACAAGAATCGCAGGCGTGCGTTGTTTCAGATGTTCGGCGAACAGGGCGTCGGTCGGGAACGAGGGTGTGCTCGTATGAATGACGACGAG
>Ga0153932_1000525_pt1 | contig 9923 bp, 7 predicted proteins | sample TSNJ016MetaG_FD_102273 | JGI IMG/M metagenome (GOLD analysis project Ga0153932, IMG submission 102273) | Attine ant fungus gardens microbial communities from New Jersey, USA - TSNJ016 MetaG | ecosystem: Host-associated > Fungi > Mycelium > Unclassified | place: USA: New Jersey, Wharton State...
CGTGGCGAGCTGCTGCTTCTGCTTCTCGATCTGGATGAATACATCCACCTTCGAATTCAGGATCCGCGAGTCGTACGGCTTGTACAGGAAGTCCACCGCGCCCGCTTCGTATCCGCGAAACGTGCGCCCGGTGTCCTGCGCGGTCGCCGTCAGGAAGATGATCGGCACATGCGCCGTACGCGGACTGCCGCGCATGAGTTCGGCCAATTCGAAGCCATCCATGCCGGGCATGTTGACATCGAGAATGGCGAGCGCGACTTCGTGCTTGAGCAAAAGCTCGAGCGCCGCCGGACCCGAGCTGGCCGCGAGCACCGAAATGTCCGGCCGCGCGAGCGAAGCTTCCAGCGCAGTGATGTTGTTCTGCACATCATCGACGATCAGGACGTAAATGGGCGGCCTGAGCGGCTGCCTGGCAGGTTGCCTGATGTGTTCCATTAGCGGAGTTCCATTAGCGTGTCGGCTCCAAGTCAACCGCGTTGGCGGCGCGTGCCCGCCACCATGGCGCCCAAACGCGCGGTCATGACGTCGAGTGTAAGAATGTCGTGCACGCCGCCGCGCGCGATGGCGCCAAGCGGCATGGCGCTAGCCACCGCGGTTTGCGGTTCCTGCACCCAGCAGCGCCCGCCTGCCCGCGAGATCGCGACCAGTCCGCGCGCGCCGTCGTCGTTGGCACCGGACAACACGACGCCAAGCAGCGTATTGGCGAAACAGAGCGCCGCCGATTCAAACAACACATCCACCGACGGCCTCGAAAACCGCACGGGCGGATCGACGGAAAGGGAGATCGTGCAGTCGGGCTCGACCAGCATGTGATACCCCGGCGGCGCCACATAGATCGTGCCCCCGGCGATCTCGTTCTTGTCGTCAGGCTCGACGACCGGCAGCTTGCAACGCGCGGCAAACAGCGCGGGCAGCAAGCTGGGCGGATCACTCCTGACATGCACGACCACCAGCACGGCTGGGCGGAAATTGGCCGGCAGCGCAGGCAGGAGATGGTTCAACGCCTCGACGCCGCCGGCCGATGCCCCAATCACGACGGCATCGATTGCATCAAGGTAATCGGTCGACGGTGTCATCGTTAGACCTTTTGATACAAACGCTCGCGCGCATCGAAATCAGCAAAACTGCCTGCGTGTTTTGAGAACCGCAGGCTCTCCTTGCTGCCCAGCCCGAGAAATCCGCGCCGGACCAGTGAATCGCTGAACAGTCCCAGCGCGCGGTCCTGCAACGCTCGGTCGAAATAGATCAGCACGTTGCGGCAAGACACGAGATGCGCTTCGAGAAACACGCTGTCGGTGGCGAGACTGTGATCGGCGAACACCACGCGCGACTTGAGCGTCTGCGAAAATTTCGCGGCGCCATACGCTGCGTGGTAGTAGTCGGAGAGCGAGCGTTTGCCTCCCGCCGCCAGATAATTCTGGCTGAAACTGGCCAGCCGATCCAGCGGGTAAATGCCATTCTCGGCCTGGCGCAAGGCGTCGGCGTTGATATCGGTGGCGTACAAAACCGTACGTTCCGCAATGTTCTCTTCAGCGAACAGAATGGCGAGCGACCACAATTCCTCGCCGCTACTGCACCCTGCCACCCACACCTTGATGGATGGATACGTCTGCAGGATCGGCACGACCTGTTCGCGAATCGCGCGGAAGTACGGCGGGTCGCGGAACATCTCGCTGACCTGCACCGTCAGGTACTGGAACAAACGCGAGAACAAGGTGGCGTCCCGGAGAATGCGCTCCTGCAATTGCGACAGCGTCGAAAAGCCCAGGTCGTGCAGCGCCTGCGTCAGGCGCCGGCGCAGCGAACTCACCGAGTAGTGACGGAAGTCGTGCTGATACTTCATATAGACGGCTTCGAGCAGCAGCTTCAACTCGATGTCGAAGACCGCCTCTTCCGTGTCCTTCAGGGTTCGATGTGGCATGGCGAATCCTGGCTATCGTTGGCGTAACCATACTCGACACAGCGACACCAGCTTGTCGACATCGATTGGCTTTGAAATATAGTCGTCCGCGCCCGCTTCCAGGCACTTCTGGCGATCGCTCGCCATCGCTTTCGCGGTCAGCGCGATGATCGGCAGCCGCGCATGTTCGGGGTTCTTGCGGATCTCGGTCATGGCGGTGAGCCCGTCCATTTCCGGCATCATGATGTCCATCAACACGAGATCGATGTCCGGATGTCGCGCAAGCGAATCGAGCGCCTCGCGGCCATTGCGCGCGATTTCAAGCTTCGCCCCCAGCGGTTCGATCACATGCGACAGCGCGAAGATATTGCGGACATCGTCTTCGGCCAGCAGGATCGTGCGGCCTTCGAACACGTCGTCGCGCTGGCGGGCCGCGCGCAACATGCGCTGCTGCTCGGGCGGCAACGCGCTCTCCACGCTGTGCAGGAACAACGTCACTTCATCCACCAGACGTTCCGGTGACTTCGCGCCCTTGATGATGATCGACTTGGAATAACGACGCAGCCGCTGCTCCTCATCCGGCGACAACACACGCCCCGTATACACGATCACCGGCGGCGACGCATGCTCCTGCACCGTCGATACCCGTTCCAGCAAGTCGTAACCCGAACCATCCGGCAAGGCCAGGTCCATCACGATGCAGTCGAAGTTCACGTGGTTCATCTGCTCGAGTGCTTCTGCAATCGTACCGGCTTCCACGATCTCGACCGTCGCGCTTTTCAGCAGCGCGTGGATGCTCTGGCGCAACGCGGGGTCGTCCTCGACCACGAGCACGCGCCGCGTGCCTTGTGCCGAACGCGCTTCGAGCTTGCGGATCGCGCTCGCCAGCGTATCGCGTGCGCTCGGTTTGAGCGTGTAACCAATCGCGCCGAGATGCAGCGCGACATCGGCATGATCCGTCGATGAACAGATGTGAATCGGGATATGGCGCGTCAGCGGATCGTGCTTGAGCCATTCGAGCACGGTCAGGCCCGACTGGTCGGGCAAGCCGACGTCGAGCAGGATGCCGTTGGGCTGCAAAGTGCGGGCGAGTTCGACGCCTTGTGTCGCGGTGGTCGCGTGCACGAAGTCGAATTCAAGTTCATGCGCGAGGTCGTGCAGGATGTGCGCAAAACGCAAGTCGTCTTCAATGGCCAGGATCACGCGATCCGGGCGCTTGCGGTTGGCGCGGTCATCGGGAATGGGCTGCGGCGCCGGGAAGTTCGCGTTCGGCGCGCGCCAGGACGAAGGCTCGGGAGTAGGCGCAGCCGATGCCATTGCCACAAGGTGCGCGGGCGCGTGGTTCTGCACGAGCGCGGCGCTTTCGTTCGCGGCCGCGGCCATGGGCAAATCCGCCGGTGCATCGTTCGCCGCGGCAGTCTCCGGCTCGCTCATATGCCCGATCACATCGAGCTTAGCCGTGACCGTGCCTTCACGAACAGCTAGCGGCAGCGTGACTGAAAACACGCTGCCCTTGCCCGGCTCGCTCGACACGCTCACTGAACCGCCCAGCAGCCGCGAGAATTCCCGCGATATCGACAGACCCAATCCGCTGCCGCCGTACTTGCGGCTGGTCGTGCCATCGGCTTGCTGGAAGGCCTGGAAAATGAGGTCCTGCTTGTCGCGCGGAATGCCGATGCCCGTATCGCGCACATCGAAGCGCAGCGCATTTTCCCGGTTGTCCGCCTCGTGCACCGAAACGGTCACCTGACCGTGCTCGGTGAACTTGAACGCATTCGACAACAAGTTGCGCAGGACTTGCTGAAGCCGCTGGTTGTCCGTGACGAAATATTCCGGCACGCCTTCCGCGCGCTCCGTCACGAACTTCACGCGCTTCGAGTCTGCGACTGGTGCGAACGATTGCCGCAACGACTGCAACATCCCGTCGATAGCAACCGGCGCGAACTGCACGTCCATCTGCCCCGCTTCGACCTTCGACAAATCCAGGATGTCGTTGATGAGCGACAGCAAATCGCTGTTCGACGAATGAATAGTCGCGGCGTAACGCACCTGTTCGTCGGAGAGATTGCCGTGTTTGTTGTCCTGCAAAAGCTTCGCGAGGATCAGCGAGCTGTTCAGCGGCGTGCGCAACTCGTGCGACATGTTCGCCAGGAACTCCGACTTGTACTGACTCGCGCGCTCCAGCGCCAGCGCGTTCGATTCCAGTTCCTTCTGCGCGCGCACCAGTTCCGTTTTCTGCCGTTCGAGATGCTGCGTGTATTCCTCGAGATGCACGTTCGTCTGCTCGAGCTCCGCCTGCTGCGTTTCGAGCCGCGCCTGCGTTTCCATCAACGCACGGCCGCGCTCCTCGAGCTCTTCATTCGATACCCGCAACTCTTCCTGCTGAACCTGCAATTCCTCGCTCTGGCGCTGCGTTTCCTCCAGCAACTCCACCATCCGCGAACGATACTGCGCCGAACGCAGCGCCATGCCCATCGCTTCGGCGGCGTTTTCGAGCAGCTCGCGGGTATCGTCCACCGCGTTTTCATCGCCGATAAAACCGACTTCCAGTACGCCTGTCACGTCGCCATCGGCCATCATGGGCGCGACCACGCAGTGGCTCGCAGGCGCCGATGCCAGCGCCGAGCCCACCCTCAGGAAGTCCGATCCCGCGCCCTTTACCTCGATCGCCCGCTTCTCGTCGAGCACTTGCCCGAGCAATCCCTGACCCCGCTCGATACGCTGTGGCACGTCGCTTCCGGCAGGCAGCGCCCACGCTGCAATACGCTCGAGCGCATTGCCTTCACGGCTGTACAACACGGCGACATGCGCCCCGACGTACGGCACGAGCGAGCGAAGAATGCCGTCACCAACGGCAGCAGGGACGAGATCGCCGCGCATCTGCAGGCCGATCTGGACTTCGCCCTGCTTGAGCCACGCGCTGCGTTGCAGGTTCAGCCGCGTTTTGATATAGAGATGCCCCACGGCGGCGAGCACGAACATCACGATTACGCCGATCACGCGGTTGAGTTGCAACACGACCGGGCCGGTGAGCGCGTCGGCGTTCGAAAGGATATAACCCGTGAACGTCAGCACGGAGGCCAGGCCGGCCGTGATGAACGGCACGTTGGGCCGGTCGACCCACATGCAAAGCGCGACCGGCAGCATGTAGAACACCCAGATGGCCACGCGCAGCGGCGTGAGCCAGTCGACCGCAAATACGATCAGGAGCAACATCGCGATCGCGAAGTACAGCCACACGGATCGATTTCGACTGTCTATGAACATTGGCTGAAGACTTTTCTTTAAATTTCGGTGACGGTGAACCTAAGCAGCACCGGACCATAGCACGAGCCGCAAGCCCTTGTCACATATGGGTTGGCGGGGAATAGCGACGATTCGGACGACGCGCAACTGTTACCTTTACAAGACAAAAAGAGGCAAAAATGACTGACCCGTTAAGTGGGTTCGCCCGTGGACGCGTGCTTGTCACCGGTGCATCCGGATTCGTCGGATCGGCGGTGGCGCGGATCGCGCGGAGCCAGGGTTTTGATGTCCGCGTAGTCATACGCAAGACCAGTTCCCGGCAGAACCTCGAAGGACTCGACGCTGAAGTCGTGATCGGCGACATGCGCGATGAAACCTCCATGCGGGCCGCGATGAAGGACGTGCGCTACGTGTTGCACGTCGCCGCCGACTACCGCATCTGGGCCCGCGATCCGGGCGAAATCGAGCGCGCGAACCTGCAAGGCACCGAGGCTACCATGCGCGCGGCGCTGGCCGAGGGCGTCGAGCGGATCGTGTACACGAGCAGCGTCGCGACGCTGAAGGTGAGTCCGGCGGGCGATATCGTCGATGAAACCAGGCCTGCGCAGGCCCAGCAGACCATTGGCGCGTACAAACGCAGCAAGGTGCTGGCGGAGCGCGCGGTCGAGCGGATGGTCGCGAATGACGGCTTGCCGGCGGTGATCGTGAACCCGTCCACGCCGATCGGTCCGCGCGACGTCAAGCCGACGCCGACCGGGCGGATCATCGTGGAAGCGGCGACGGGCAAGATCCCCGCTTTCGTCGATACCGGCCTGAACCTCGTTCATGTCGACGATGTGGCGAACGGCCATTTGCTGGCGCTTGCGCGCGGCGTGATCGGCGAACGCTATATTCTCGGCGGCGAGAATTTGTCGCTGCAGCAGATGCTGGCGGACATCGCGGGACTTGCCGGACGCAAGCCGCCGACCATCAAGTTGCCGCGCGGCCCGCTGTATCCGCTTGCAATCGGCGCGGAGCTTTACGCGAAGTTCACCGGCAAGGAACCGTTCGTTACCGTCGATGGCTTGAGGATGTCGAAGAACAAGATGTACTTCACGTCGGCGAAAGCGGAGCGGGAGCTGGGATACAAGGCGCGGCCATATGGTGAAGGCCTGAGTCACGCGCTGGACTGGTTTCGCGCGAACGGCTACCTGAATCGATGAAGCGACGATGAAGCAAGGTACGCATCGCCTGTTGTTTTGATGGCATTTTTAGCGTCATCCACGCATTTTGTTACAACGTGTGGAGACGTTGCGCGGTACGCAGCAGTTAAAATCACAGGTTCGATGTAAGGCTAGCAAGGCAAACAACGCATGAACTTAACCGACCAGCTCGGCGCACTGGAATCAAGCCTCGATGAGCTGATTCTCGCCGCCGCTTCTATTCCCGCTTCTCCTGGCACTTCCACTGCTTCTGCTTCTTCTGTGAGTGACGCCGCTGTTGAACCGGCGGCTGAAGAACAACCGACCGTGGCTGAAGAAAAGCCCACGCTGAACGTCTCGCGCCCCGACAAGAACCTGATCGCAATGACGATTGGCGGGGTGACGGTGCCGTTAAGCCCCGAAGGGGTATCGGAGTTGATCGAGGAATTATCGAACGCGCGCGCGTCGATGGACGTCGAACAGCCGAGCGGCCTCCCGCAAGGCTGGCGTTTTGTCGCGACGAAAAACCCGGTGATGGCCACGCAACGTTATGCGAACGGCGACCGTTTGCTGGTGTTGCGCCATACCGGACACGGCTGGGTGCCGTTCTCTTTCTCGCCCGACACCATCATCGAGATGTACGCGCTGCTGACGAAGCGGTGAGGGAACCGCTCAAGGCGCCTGGACGCGCGCCTTCCACTGCCCGCCTTTGCCGCGCCAGAACCGTATGGCCGAGCCAACGGTCGCGCTCACATAAAACAGCGCGATCAGCGGCAATATTGGCGCCCAGACTATGGAACGGCGGTAGTAGCGCAACATGGGCGCATAGGCGCAGCACATCGCAATCCAGGCGAGCCATGCCGGCCAGCCTTTTGCGCCCAGCGTCAACGCAACCACCGGCGGTGCGAGATAGATCACGCACATTGCCAGCACGGTCCCAACGAGCAGCACCGCCGAATAACGCAACTGCGTGAACGCCGTGCGCGCGATCATGTTCCAGATCTCGCGCCAGTCGTCGTAAGGCCGCAGCGATTCGCTGTCGGCGGCAAGATCAAGCCGGATCGGCCGCGCCGCATTCACGCCGTTACGAAACTTGATACGCGAAGCGAGGCTGCAATCGTCGATCAGTTCGCCACGAATCGATTCCATCCCACCCGCTTCAACCAGCGCCGCGCGCCGCACCATCATGCAACCGCCCGCGGCCGCGGCCATGCGTTTGCTTACGTCGTTCACCCACGCGAACGGATACAGCTTCGCGAAGAAAAACACGAACGCGGGAATCAACGCCCTTTCCCATGAGGAATCGCTGCGCAGCCGCACCATCAGCGAGACCAAGTCGCGATCTTCAAGAATCGAGCGTGCGACCAGTTGCGAGGCAGCGTCCGCCGGATGACGGATGTCGGCGTCGGTAAGGAGCAGGTAATCGGCGGGGAAACCCAGCCCGTCGATAGCCGCAATGCCTTGCGACTGCGCCCACACCTTGCCGGACCAGCCGGGCGGCAACGGCGCGGCCGTCAGCACCGTCAGGCGGTCTTCGAAACCGCCGTCGCGCGCGGCGGCTTGAGCGGCGTCGGCGGTGCCGTCGGTGCTGTGGTCATCGACGACAATCAGGTGGAACGAACCCGCGTAATCCTGCGCCAGCAGCGATGTCACCGCGCGGCCGATCACATCGGCTTCATTGCGCGCCGGCACGACCGCGACGAGCGCCGGCCACGCGCCGCGCCGTGCAATCTCGGCTTGGCCGACGGCGTGAACGGTACTTTCACTGAGCCGTTCGAGGGGCTGCGCGCGCCAGAAACCGCCGCGGCCAAACAGCAGGACAAGCCAGATGAGAAGGGACAACCAGGCAATCAGGAGCATCGTTTATTCGAAACAGGTCGATGATTAAGCAGATTCAACATCAGGAGGGTGCCATGGCCGCGTCAGATCAGCCTTCAACCGAGCGCAACTGCACACCCACCCGGCCGCGCAGCCGCATCGCGAGGGAACGCACGCCGATGACCGCCCAGTCCGGGCCTTTCAGCACCGGACGCTTGCGGAACACGTCGTAGTCCGCCTGTTCAATTTTTTCAAGGATACGCAGACCGCCATGCACGACGCTGCATAGCTCCAGCCCGAACCGCCCGGGCATACGCACGGCCAGCGGCGCGCCGCCAACGATCATCGCGCGGGCGTGGTCAACCTCATGCCGCATCAGCGCGCGCCAGGCGTCGTCGCAGATTTGCTCGTCGATATGCCGTTCGGTCACGCCGAAACGCGCGAGATCGCATAACGGCATGTAAATGCGGCTCTTCTTCCAGTCGATACCCACGTCCTGCCAGAAGTTGATGAGCTGCAGCGCGGTGCAGATCGCGTCGGAATCGGCGAGATTCTCGGGCGTGCTGGCGTCGAAGAGATGCAGCATCAGCCGCCCGACCGGATTCGCCGAGCGCCGGCAATAGTCCATCAGCGCAGGCCAATCGGCGTAACGCGTGGTGTCGATGTCCTGATCGAACGCCGAGACGAGATCGTAGAAGGGGCCGAGCGGCAACCCATATTGCGCGACGGTGCCGGCCAGTTTCTCGAACAGCATGGGGTGAACCGCCGCCGGTGAACCGGCGGCGACCGCATCGAGGCCCGCGCGGAAATCGGCAAGGCGGGCGTGGCGTTCGGCCGGATCGAAGACGCCTTCGTCGGCGATGTCGTCTGCCGTGCGCGCGACGTGATAAATCACGCCGACCGGCGCACGCAGCCGTTTCGGCAGCAATATGCTGGCTACCGGGAAATTTTCGTAGTGATCGACTTCCATAAGGCGGTCCAGGTATTCGACACGGCGCGCGGATGCCAAAATGGACATCGACGCACGCAGGCCGTTCATGCCGGATCGCTGACACATAACAACATTCCGTTTTCGGACGACGTGAATGTTGGTTAGGCGCAACGACTCGACACGGGATAAATTCTTGTCGTGCGCTGCCCGAAACCTGTTGAAGGACCAGGCGCGAATCCAGGCAAATCCGGTGCTTCCGGCGCTTGATGCAGCCGCCGAGGCGACTCGTTCGTCCGGCTTAAGCGGCGTCCGCCTCCGCGCAGGTGAGGCTCAAACGCCCGTCAGCATCGGTTTAGATCGGCAGCCCGGCCTAGTGTCCCGACAGCCGCTGATCCCCGCCGATACTGCCCGGCACGGGCTTTTCATAGTGCCTTGCAGCGCTGGACGACTATTGTCCGCGCGTGCCGCAGTCGCCCGAAAGGCCGGATCACGCCGCCATGGCCGCTTCAAAACTGTTTAGCGCAAACGCGGCCTCAAACGCGGCAAAGCGCTAGTTTACCGGCTTCTGCGTCTCCGCAGTAATTCAACCCTGCCGGTAGAAACGTAAACACCCTCTAATAGCCTCTTACAAGCATCCAAAAACTGGACGAGTTAGAATACGCGGTCAACTTCGGCCTTAAAGTTGAAACGAATGGCTTCTTTCCAGCCAGTTGTTTCCCAAAGCTTTTCCGAGAAGCTTTAATTTCGCTTACAACAAATCGACCGGATTTGATCGAAGCTTATAGCCGGTTCCATTCGAAACCCGCGCCAGTCGGAGTTCGCCCGAATATGCGTATTATCCTTGCTC
>Ga0153932_1000528_pt1 | contig 9852 bp, 7 predicted proteins | sample TSNJ016MetaG_FD_102273 | JGI IMG/M metagenome (GOLD analysis project Ga0153932, IMG submission 102273) | Attine ant fungus gardens microbial communities from New Jersey, USA - TSNJ016 MetaG | ecosystem: Host-associated > Fungi > Mycelium > Unclassified | place: USA: New Jersey, Wharton State...
CGAGGAAAACGCAGCGGGCGGCCGCGTGGTGACCGCGCCCACGAACGGCGCGGCCGGCGTGATTCCCGCCGTGCTGCACTACTACGTGAAGTTCATGCACAACTCGACCGACGAGGGCATCGTCACGTTCCTGCTGACGGCAGCGGCTATCGGAATCATCTACAAGGAAACGGCGTCGATTTCCGGTGCTGAAGTGGGCTGCCAAGGCGAGGTTGGCGTGGCGTGTTCGATGGCCGCAGCGGCGCTCGCCGCTGTCATGGGCGGCACGCCGACCCAAGTCGAAAACGCCGCCGAGATCGGCATGGAACATAACCTCGGCATGACCTGCGACCCGGTTGGCGGGCTCGTGCAGATCCCCTGCATTGAACGCAACGCGATGGGTGCGATCAAGGCGCTCAACGCCGCACGCATGGCGATGAAGGGCGACGGCACGCACTACGTATCGCTCGATAACGTAATCAAGACCATGCGCGAAACCGGCGCTGACATGAAGACGAAATACAAGGAGACGTCACGCGGCGGATTGGCCGTGAACGTCATCGAGTGCTGATTTTTAAAGTTTTGCAAAAGGAAACACCATGAGCCGCTATTCGATATTCAGCCTGTTGCGCAACGGCATGTCGTATCACGAGAACTGGGAACGCCAGTGGAAAAGCCCGGAGCCGAAGCAGGAATACGACGTCGTGATCGTCGGCGGCGGCGGGCATGGTCTTGCGACTGCCTACTATCTTGCCAAGGAACATGGCGTGCGCAACGTCGCCGTGCTCGAGAAGGGCTGGATCGGCGGTGGCAATACGGCACGCAACACGACCATCGTGCGCTCGAATTATCTGTGGGACGAATCGGCGGCGTTGTACGAAAAAGCGATGCAGTTATGGGAAGGACTCTCGCAAGATCTGAACTACAACGTAATGTTCAGCCAGCGCGGCGTGATGAACCTCGCGCATACGCTGCAAGACGTTCGGGATACTGAACGTCGCGTCAACGCGAACCGCTTGAACGGTGTGGATGCAGAATTCCTCACGCCTGAACAGATCAAGCAGATTGAGCCGACCATCAATTTGAATAGCCGTTATCCGGTGCTGGGTGCGTCCATCCAGCGTCGCGGTGGCGTGGCGCGTCACGACGCCGTGGCCTGGGGCTTTGCGCGCGGCGCGGATCAGGCAGGCGTGGATATCGTGCAGAACTGCCAGGTCACGGGCATTCGCCGTAACGGCAGCCAGGTGATCGGCGTGGATACCACGAAGGGTTTTATCAAGGCGAAGAAGGTAGCGGTCGTAGCTGCCGGCAACACCTCCACACTCGCCGATATGGCCGGTATCCGGCTTCCGCTGGAAAGCCATCCGTTGCAAGCGCTGGTGTCCGAGCCGATCAAGCCCGTGGTCAATACGGTGGTGATGTCGAACGCGGTGCACGCGTACATCAGCCAGTCCGATAAGGGCGATCTCGTGATCGGCGCTGGTGTTGACCAGTACACGGGCTTCGGCCAGCGCGGCAGTTTTCACATCATCGAAGGGACGCTTGAGGCGATCGTCGAGATGTTCCCGGTGTTCTCGCGCGTGCGCATGAATCGTCAATGGGGCGGGATTGTGGATGTGTCGCCGGATGCGTGCCCGATCATCAGCAAGACCGATGTGAAGGGCCTTTACTTCAACTGCGGTTGGGGTACGGGTGGCTTCAAGGCGACGCCGGGTTCGGGTTGGGCCTATGCGCACACCATCGCGCACGACGAGCCTCACGCGCTGAACGCGCCGTTCTCCATCGACCGTTTCTACACGGGTCACTTGATCGACGAACACGGCGCTGCGGCCGTCGCCCACTAACCTGCATCTGGAGAAAAGACATGTTGCTGATTGAATGCCCCTGGTGCGGGCCCCGCGCCGAAAGCGAATTCTCGTGCGGCGGTGAAGCCGATATCGCGCGCCCGCTCGACACCGAGAAGCTCACCGATAAAGAATGGGGCGACTACCTGTTCATGCGGAAAAATCCGCGCGGCGTGCATCGTGAACAATGGATGCACGCGCAAGGTTGCCGCCGCTGGTTCATGGCACAACGCGACACCGTGAGCTACGCATTCCAGGGCTATGAAACGTTCGCCCGGCCGCTTGCCGTGATGGAACAGAAAGACGAAGGACAACCGACATGAGCCAGAAAGACCGACTCGCCACGGGCGGGCGCATCAACCGCGCCATTGCGCTTACGTTCACGTTCAACGGCAAGACGTATCAGGGCCATCAAGGCGATACGCTCGCCTCCGCGCTGCTCGCAAACGGCGTGCATTTCGTGGCGCGCAGCTGGAAGTACCACCGGCCGCGCGGCATTGTGACGGCCGATGTGGCGGAACCGAATGCCGTCGTTCAGCTTGAAACCGGCGCTTATACCGTGCCGAATGCACGCGCCACCGAGATCGAGTTGTATCAGGGGCTGGTGGCCAACAGCGTGAACGCCAAGCCGAGCATCGAGAACGATCGCATGGCGGTGAACCAGAAGATCGCCCGGTTTATTCCGGCGGGCTTCTACTACAAGACCTTCATGTGGCCGCGCAAGTTCTGGCCGAAATACGAAGAAGTGATCCGCGATGCAGCCGGTCTCGGCAAGGCGCCGGAACACGTCGATGCAGATCGCTACGACAAGTGCTTCGCGCATTGCGACGTGCTCGTGGTCGGCGCCGGCCCTTCGGGTCTGGCTGCGGCGCATGCGGCCGGCCTGTCAGGTGCACGCGTGATTCTCGTCGATGACCAGCCGGAACTCGGCGGTTCGCTGCTCTCGTATCGCACCGAAATAGACGGCGCACCCGGCTTGAAGTGGGCGCAAAAGATTGAAGCTGAATTGCGCAAGATGCCGGATGTGAAGATCCTGTGCCGTAGCACGGCGTTCGGATATCAGGACCACAATCTCGTTACCATCACGCAGCGCTTGACCGAGCATCTGCCGGTATCGATGCGCAAAGGCACGCGCGAGTTGCTGTGGAAAGTGCGTGCAAAGCGCGTCATTCTCGCCACGGGCGCGCAGGAACGTCCGATTGTGTTCGGCAACAATGATCTGCCGGGCGTGATGCTGGCGTCGGCGGTGTCGTCGTATTTGCATCGCTATGCGGTCCTGCCGGGACGCAATGCAATCGTGTTCACGAACAACGACAGCGGCTACCAATGCGCGCTCGATCTGAAAGCGGCAGGCGCGCAGGTGACGGTAGTGGACCCGCGTCTCGCCAGCGACAAGGGCGCACTTCAGGGCCAAGCAAAACGCTATGGCGTGAAGGTCCTGAATGGCTCCGTGGTGACCGTGGCGCACGGCAAGTTGCGCGTGGCGTCGGTTGAGGTCAGTGCCTATTCGAACGGAACCGTTGGCGTGAAGCAAGCGGACCTGCCTTGCGATCTGCTCGCGGTCTCTGGCGGCTGGAGCCCGATCCTGCACCTGTTCGCACAGTCCGGCGGCAAGGCGCACTGGCACGACGAAAAGCTCTGCTTCGTTCCCGGCAAAGCGATGCAGGCCGAGAGCAGCGTAGGCGCGTGCGCCGGTGAATTCACGCTCGCCCGTGCAATCCGTTTCGCCGTCGATGCAGGCGTGGACGCCGCGCGTGCCGCAGGTTTGATCGTGGCGCGCCCGACACCCGTGCAAGTGGCCGAGGTCAGTGAAGCACCGCTCATGCCGTTGTGGCTCGTCGGTGGCCGTGAGCTGGCGACACGGGGTCCTAAGCAATTTATCGATTATCAAAACGACGTGTCCGCCGCCGATATCTTCCTCGCCGCGCGCGAAGGGTTCGAGTCGGTTGAGCACGTAAAGCGTTACACGGCGATGGGCTTTGGCACGGACCAGGGCAAGCTCGGCAACATCAATGGCATGGCGATTCTGGCTCAGGCGCTGAACAAGACCATCCCTGAAACCGGCACCACGACCTTCCGTCCGAACTACACGCCGGTCACGTTCGGCACGTTCGCCGGCCGTGAGCTGGGCGAGTTCCTCGATCCGGTTCGCAAGACCGCTGTGCACGAATGGCACGTGGAAAACGGCGCGGAGTTCGAAGATGTCGGCAACTGGAAACGGCCTTGGTACTACCCGAAGAACGGTGAAGGCATGCACGCGGCAGTGGCGCGCGAGTCGCTGGCAACGCGCACGAGCGTCGGCATTCTCGACGCATCGACGCTGGGCAAGATCGACATCCAGGGCCCCGATGCTGCGAAGCTGCTCAACTGGGTCTATACGAACCCGTGGAGCAAGCTCGAAGTCGGCAAGTGCCGCTACGGCCTGATGCTCGATGAAAACGGCATGATCTTCGACGACGGCGTGACCGTGCGCCTCGCCGACCAGCACTACATGATGACGACCACGACCGGCGGCGCTGCGCGCGTGCTGACATGGCTCGAGCGCTGGCTGCAAACCGAGTGGCCCGACATGCGGGTACGGCTGGCATCGGTAACCGATCACTGGGCGACGTTCGCAGTTGTCGGCCCTAACAGCCGCAAGGTGTTGCAGAAGGTCTGTCGCGATATCGACTTCGCCAACGCTGCGTTCCCGTTCATGAGTTATCGCGAGGGGACGGTGGCGGGAGCGGCGTCGCGAATCATGCGCATCAGCTTTTCCGGCGAACTCGCTTATGAAATCAACGTGCCGGCGAATGTTGGGCGTGCTGTGTGGGAAGCGCTGATGGCCGCCGGCGCCGAGTTCGACATTACGCCCTACGGTACGGAAACCATGCACGTGTTGCGTGCCGAGAAGGGTTACATCATCGTCGGGCAGGATACCGACGGCTCGATGACCCCGTACGACCTCGGCATGGGCGGACTGGTCGCGAAGTCGAAGGACTTCCTCGGCAAGCGTTCGCTGACGCGCTCGGATACGGCTAAGGCGGGGAGGAAGCAGCTCGTCGGCTTGCTGACCGAAGATGCGTCGTTCGTGCTTCCCGAAGGTTCGCAGATCGTGCCGGGTCCGTTCACCGGCGACACCGCGCCCATGCTTGGCCACGTCACATCGAGCTATTTCAGCCCCATTTTAAAGCGCTCGATCGCGATGGCCGTCATCAAGGGCGGTCTCGACAAGATCGGCGAGTCGGTGATGATCCCGCTCGCGAACGGCAAACAGATGCCGGCAAAAATCACCAGCTCGGTGTTCTACGACAGCGAAGGAGCACGTCAACATGTGGAATGAAAATAGAAGCAACCAGACGGTCGTGGATCGCGCAATCGGGCAAGGCGTGTGGCAGGAGTCACCGCTTGTGGGCGTAGATGGCCTGCTGAAAAAACATCAGGCGAGTGCATCGAAAGCGTTCCGTCTGGTCGAGCGGCCGTTCCTCGAACTGGTCAATCTTCGTGGTGATTTGCGCGATGCCGCGTTCGTTGCCGCAGTTGAAAGCGTGATTGGTTGCAAGCCGCCCGAGAAGCCGAATACAACGGCGACGGGCAACGGCTATGACCTGATGTGGCTCGGTCCTGATGAGTGGCTGGTACGCTCGGCCGCTACGCATTCCGCAACGCACGCCGCGCCAATGGAAGCCAGGTTGCGCGAGGCGTTCAACGGATTGTTCGCAGCGGCAGTCGATATCGGCAGCGGTTACACCGTCCTCGAAATCAGCGGCACGCGCACGCGTGAAGTGCTCGCGCGCGGTTGTCCGCTCGATCTGCATCCGAGTTTGTTCGGCGTCGGCCAATGTGCGCAAAGCCATTACTTCAAGGCCTCCGTGACGGTGTTACCAACCGGTGAAGACAGCTTCGACCTCGTGATCCGCCGTAGTTTTGCGGACTACTTCGTGAAGATGATGCTCGACGCGGCCGAGCCGCTGATGTCGTGAAACCGTACGAACCATTCGAAACATTAAGGCCCGGCGGACGAGGCTGGCGCATCGTTGTCGATGAGCTCGTGGTGCCTACGCGCATCGGCTTGTATGCCAGAGAGCATCTGGCGCCGCAGCCCGTTGCCATCGATGCAAGCCTGCATTATCGAGGCGTGCCGGCCGAAGAGAATGCGCACGAACTGATTGATTACGAGGCGTGGTGCGCCGGTGTGTCGGACTATCTGGAGAGCAAGCCGCATACACGCTTGCTCGAAACGCTCGCGGTGGAAATAGCGGCAATGTCGTTCACGCAATGGTCCGCGCTCGACGCGCTGACGCTGCAGCTTTACAAGCCGAAGATTCGCGAAGGCACGCGGCGCGTGGGCGTTGAACTCGACTGGCATCGTGCGGATTTCGATGCGTGGCGAGCGTCAACTGGGGTGAATACAGAGCATGCGATGGTTAAGGGCTGAAACGGCCATGACGTCGACGCGCGTTCAAACCGCCGGGCTGTCCCAACTTGCATGTGAGCAGCATGACCCTCATGCGGCGCTCGCATTGCTTGATCACAGCCTCGCGCTCGGGCATCGGCGAATTGCGTTGATCCGCTATTTGCATGCGCAGTATCTGGGTGCGCCGCTGGAGCGGCGCCACCATGAGTATGTTCACAAAGTGGCTGCACGATTAAGCACCGAGACGATCGCGCGCATAGCGACGGCCGCGCGTGCTCGGATCGAAGGGTGATTAGCGGGCGGTACGAATGCCGAATGACTGCTTCACGAAGATCAGCGACGAAACCAGCACACACCCGCACGACACCGCGACGGCTAGCGCAGCACCGACCACGCCGAAGAGCACGCACAGTACGCACAGTAGCGCGAGAGAGCCGGCGACCTCCATGGTCGAGAGGATGAGGAATGACCGTTTGCTGATAGAAAACACCATGAGAGAGGTGATCCGGCAGGCGAACATAAGCGCGGCACCCGTGAAGACCAGCAAGAGAAACAGCCATTGAATCGAGGGCGCGCCGAGACTCACTGTGGGAAATAGCCTGATCTTGTAGGCACAGAGCGTCGCTATCGCAAGCAACGCTAAAGCCGCTGCACCCAACGTAAATAACGCCAACACGGAAAAACGTTTCGCCGATGCCAGAAACCATTCCCGCATTCGCGAATGGACGACAAGCGCAAGCGCTTGCCCCAGATTGAACGCGAGGTTATGCACGCTTTTCGCACCGCGATACAGCGCCGCGCCCGCAGGTCCGAGAAGCATTGCCGCAATGATCACGTCAAGGTGTTTTGCGCCTGAGAAGATCGCATTCGAATACCAGCTGCTCACTAGCTCTTTACCACCGAGTCTGGCCAGTTGCGGGTAGGCGGCCAGTTTGGAAGATCTGCCCTGCCTGACGCCACCGGGCCGCCGGCGCAACACGAGATAAGTGCCCAGCAGCATCGCTCCATACGAGCCTTCGACCAGCAACAGCAGGTCCGGAAGATAGGGCGACCGCGACGCATGCGTGGCGACCAGCCAGACCACTGCGCATCGACTCAGCGCGGAAACGGTGGAGACGGCGCATATCGCGCCATTGCCGCTGTTGAGACGCAAATAGCCGAGCGCGAAATGAGACATTGCGTATCCCGCCGGGGCGATCAAGAGTACGGGTAAAAGATGCGGCATTGCGATAGCGCCGGAGCGCGACAGAATGCTCGCCGCCAAGCTGAAAAACAGCGCCGAACCGGTCGCACTGACCGTATCCAGGAACAGCAGGCTCGGAAAGCGCACGCGAATTTTCTCGACGCTATAAAGCCGCGCCGACCCGAAGTTGAATACGTCTATCGACACAAAAAACAACGCCAGCAACGCGTATGAGCGGCCGAGCCACGCGGCGTCGATGTATCTCAGTGCGAACACGACCGCGACAAAGTTGCTGATGGCAGGCAGTGCCGAGCCTAGCGTGACATAGACCAGATCCTTACGCATGGAGATGGAGCTGCTCCAGTGCCGCGCAATACGCGCGATAGCGCGATTGCAGCGCGGAGTAGCCGAAGGGTCGTGCTGCCTCGCGATCTGATTCAGCGCGGGCAGCAAGGAGCGTCCTGTCGCGGGCCAGCGTTTCGATGCGCGTTGCCAGCGCAATGACGTCGCCCGGAGACACCATGCTTGTCTCGCCCAGCACTTCGGAAATGCCGCCCACGTTCGATGCGATGACCGGCGTGCCAGCGGCCATCGCTTCCAGCATCGCACGCGGCATGCCTTCCTGATAGGAGGGGAGTACGAACAGGTCGTGCTGCGCGATATGCGCGGCTACGCTGTCGGCATCGACGAGTCCCAGGAAGCGCACGCTCTCGGCGAGCCCGAGCTTTGCCGCCTGCGTTTCGAACTCGCCGCGCAGCGTGCCATCGCCGATCAAGGTCAGATGAAAATCGACGCCTCGCCGACGTAGTTCCGCCATTGCTTCAAGCAGGACCAGGTGCCCTTTGCTGTGGTTGTGCATCATCGCGGTGTTGATGAGTCGCAGGTGCCGATTGGACGCAGCAGTGCGAGCGCCGGATGTCTGAAACAATGCATCTTGTAGATAGACGTCGCTGAAACCGGACATGCTGTCCGGGCGCTGTCCGGGATAGCGGCGTTGCAGATAGTCGCGTGTGACATAGCGGACCGTGACCGCGCGCTGTGCTGCAATGCGCGTAGTCCAGCGATGAACGAATCCGGCAATCGAACGCAATGGATGCTTTGACGCCGATGCGCTGAAATAATCGGCCGGATCGGCGACCACTTCGACAGAGAAGCGCTTGCCGCTTAACAAGCACAGCAGCAAGGCAAGGGACGCTATATTGCCCGGGAACCGGATCAGCACAATCGATGCCGCGGAGATTTGCCGATAGAGCCGAACCAGCAGACGCGGCACGCTTTTGACGAGGCCCCACGCGCCGCGGTTAGCGCCCAGGTCCACGAACGAAACCCGATCACCCACGACGCTTTCGCCAATCGCTGCAGCGGCCTGAAACGAACGCGCCACGATGATGACGTGGTCGAAACAGTCCGCAAAACGCGCACCGAAACGGGCATAGGACATATGCGGACTGACAATCTCGCTCCCTACGCGGCGGAAGTTACCGTCCATGATCAGCGTGATCGAACGCTTGCAATTCATGCTGGATACCCTCCACAAAAAGCTGATGGTTGTGCAGCGCGCTACGCTCGACACGCATCCAGTAATGTTCCTCGTCGAGCACAATTGTTCGCACGGCATCCGCGACAGCTTGCGGGTCGAAGTCGCTCGCGTGAAACGCGAAATCATCGAGGCCGAGATCGGCGAACGCGGCGCGGCCCTTGCGCTCATACGCCAGATGCACGCTCGGCACGCCGGCCAGAATGCTTTCCAGGCTGCCGTGCAGACGCACCGAAACTATCGTCGCGTTTCCCTCAGCCAGCACGTCCTTGAGCAGCACCGCGTTGCTCACACCCAGATGCTCGCGATAGAACACGTCGTCGCTATTGCCGCGGCCGCGCGCTTGCACGGCTAGCCTCGCATCGGGAAGAAGCGTCATGAGCGCACGGATGCGTTCCAGATACGCATCGCGATAGGGCTTGCCCTGCAGGTCGCGAAAGACCAGGTAGACCTGCGGCGCGACAGCGGCCGGGCGCCTCAACGTGCCCGCCAGAGCGTCCCGGGCAATTTCCAAAACAACGAGATCGCCAGTTCGGGTTGCACCGGGGTGCGCCAGTTCGAGCACGCTCTTGTCGTCGCGCAGGAAAATGCGTTCGACATGGCGGCGCACCAGAGAAGCCAGCACCTTCCCGGGGCGCGTATCGAACGGTCCCACGCTCTGGGGGAAATAGATTCGACGGCCAGGGCCACCGAGGCTCGACATGAAGATCTGGCTGCCATGAGCGATCAATGACTTCCAGCCTTCCGACTTGCTCGATGCGCGCAGGTAACCGCCACCCACGCCGAAGTAGACCGTCCTGCGACGCGAGAACACATGACAAACCCGGCTCCTCAGGAACTCGCCGAGCGAGATCAGCCTGATATTCGGATCGTCCAGATAGCCGGCAAACGAAGCCTTGTCGAGACACACTAC
>Ga0153932_1000529_pt1 | contig 9848 bp, 10 predicted proteins | sample TSNJ016MetaG_FD_102273 | JGI IMG/M metagenome (GOLD analysis project Ga0153932, IMG submission 102273) | Attine ant fungus gardens microbial communities from New Jersey, USA - TSNJ016 MetaG | ecosystem: Host-associated > Fungi > Mycelium > Unclassified | place: USA: New Jersey, Wharton State...
ATTGAGCGAATACGCTCGAAACAGGAATTTGTTCGAGGCACAACCAATCAATTCAGCGCATAGCCGTGTGGTGAGTGTTTTGAGAGCCTAGGCGGCAAATTTCATTGACAGGATGTAGGTTTCCGAGGAACGTCATAGAATTCAGAGACACTTCGAGTAATGGAAATCATCCAATCTTATCACAAGATCCTATCGGAATACTCGAGCAGGACAAAGTTCGTTTAGGTGAACACGGAACTACAACCTGGAATACTATGTTGATCATGATTTTGGGCGGTTTTGATCCAAAGTTGAGATATCTCTCTGGAGGCAGGTTTCAACTACATTGACCCCAAACGCCCATAATTATCGATACTACATGCACTTGACTGAATGAGAGATCCTTGTAGGAATGACTGTCATAGTTGCCATCTAGGGCTCGTTCGATGCATCCAGACGCATAAGGAACATCTTCGTATAATATGTACTTTTGCGCCAAGAGTGGAGACTAGTCATCGATGTATTTTTAGGCTTTGCAGACTTCTTATAAAGTGCGAGGGAGGTAGTGAGGCCAGAACGCTGACCATTCCAGAAACATTGATTCCGTGAGAAACATCTGGAGATCGTGTTAGCTGGCTCCCGGCTTAGCACTGCCTTTTTGGCAGCCCTGCATTTTCCGGAGTCCTGACTTGGCCTTTATCTGCCTGGAGACATCGTAAACAAGTTTTGACTAGAGAGGCCTTTCTTCTGAAGTGTGGGAGATCGCGGTTCCAGTTCAGGTGGCATGCTCATCAACTGGTTTTGGCCGTGCGAAATCGTGAATCGGTCTGTCTCATAATTTATTTCTGCCTTGCTCACAATTGCATTAGCAATTACATAGCCTCCCAACTTGACACTGAACATTGTTATAATTGGAATTTTTAATAATGTCGACATGGAAACTCGTCGGTCTGTCAATCACATACTGATTTACCATATTCTGTCGTTCGCCACATTCTTATTTACTCATACTTACCCACATCCAGTTTATCTTTGTATTTCTGGCAAGTCTTCACACGCAGTGATTTCTAGGAGGTGCCTACCCAAGTCCAGCTGGACTCAGTCATATTCGATGCTACATGGCTCTGCTAAGCAAGAGTTATTCATAATCGTGGTTGTAGTGCCCCTCCAATCTCAAGGATAATTTTTTTCTCCGAGCCATGAGTATAAGTTTAGGTCAGTCGAAATCCCACCGAAGCCCGCGTGGCAAACAGAATGATGGTATAAATGGTATCATCTGGCCAATCGCCCTCTTCGGTTCCTTATTGTCTGTGACCACCATCCGCAGTTCGATTCTCGCTGCCCTTCTCTGACCCTCCCACCAGTGGTGCGATATTTGGGTCAACTCGATGATGCTTAGAAGTGTTATTTGGGTCCTGTTGGCCTTTTCTGGGAAGGGGATGGGTGCAGTACTCCCGAGAGACTTTAAGACGGACGCGGTGTGCTCGCCCAGTGACTCTTGGACTTGGATGAATAATGTGCAACAGCGAAGCCCTTGCCTTACGGCTGCATACGTCATAGGGCCCTGTGTTTCTGAAAGTAAGTCCTTGGATTACACTCCTTTTTACCGCCGAAGAATAATTCTACTTGCTTGGAAGCTTTTGATGTGACAGCCCTCGATAACAATACTCATTACTCGTTAAATGAGACCACTATTAATCGCTGCGCGTGGTATGTTTTTATAATACTCGCTTGCAGTGATGCTGATCCTCCCGAATTATAGTTCTTGGGCAGTTTACAACTTACTCAGCGCATGTACACTCTGTCAAGGCTTTCCGAATAGTATAATAACGTATGTATGGCGCCCCTCATAATTCTGGTGCTGTACTGACTGCTCGGGCAGCTGGTCTGAATGGTCCAATCCTTGTGGGAATTTCATTTTGAATACTCGGTATGTCCTGGCCGTCCTATCTACGAAGGGCTCTTGTTGAAACCTGGTGTAGACCCTATCCTTCGGATACTCCTATACCACAGAACGTGACTTTTCCAAACTGGGCAGCGACGGATCGTAAGAGACTTTCGGATACTCGTGCGGGTCGCTCTGCTCATGCCTTTGAACAGCCACCTCTTGGCCTGATGGGCGTTTTGACGAAACCGCGGCTCACAATCTTGAAATGAAGAGTGAGTGACAAATTTCAAAATGATTTCCTCTTATATATTTCTTAGATCCTGGTGACTGGAATGATCCTTCAAACACAAGTAACACGAGCGACACGAGTAACACGAATAACACGAGCAACACGAGCAACACGAGTAACAACAAGAGTCGCAACATTGGTGCGATTGTAGGAGGTGTCGTGGGAGGTGTCGTAATTCTCGGTATCGGGATAGCGGCCGCGTTATTCCTATATCGTCGAAACAAGAGGCAGCTGAAAGTGCAGCAAGCACTGGACATGCGTCAGACATTGACAGCCCCCTTTGATCACCATACCCGCAACCCGTCGGACCTTTCCTCAGGAATGGGCTTGATGTATCACCCACTAATTTCATCAACTTCACCTTCCAGTGGTTTGACCAGTCGATACTTGAGCAGTCCAGCGACCTTGTACACTCACAACAGCAGCCGGAACTCCTTGCCCGAGTCGTCGATACCATCGCATACTAATATCCTTCCCTCTCAAGCCAATGTCTTGGAGGCGGCCAGTGACATTATCTCTCCATTCACGCTCCAGGGCTCCTCTACTCAAGACGTTCGCACGAGTTCTCACAACAGAAAGATGTCTGAAGCCTCAACATACATGGATGGATCAACCGGAAGTCGAGGTCCCATGAACCCTCCTGCATACCAGAGTGGTCCATCTGTCTTAATGGCTCCGCAAAACCCGAATCTCTCTGGACCGCCTGAGAAAAGGCAATCGTCGTCATCGGGTACAGTGATTTCGCAGAGTACGAATATGTCAATGGGGAGCACTTTTTGGTCTCAGGATGCTCCGACAAGTTTGGATGGTGCTGCAGAGTTAATTAGTCTCATGAATACTCCTGCTCCTTTTGAAGCCACACCTGCTTACAGTGGCCCTAGTCCAGGTACGGTCGTACCGCGAGATGAGAAACGACGACCGACGATTATGAATCAGGAATGAGAAATCAACTTATTGCTTTTTTTTTTTTATCTTGTTCAAGTGTATGTACGTCTACAGAACTTGCTAAATATGTTTGTACTGCATATTATCTGTTGGCAATCCAATTCTACAAAAAGTCTGACAACGGCAAGAACCCTCCCTAGCTAAACTTATCCATACCCATATCTACCCACAACTTGCGTCTCATTTCTCTCACTGTAGGCCAAACTCGCTCTTGTTGCACTTTGAGCCGTTTCGTCGAAGACGTCACGACACCATCTCCATCTCCGTCAAGTCGATGCTCATCGCCTTGTGTAGTAGTGGTAGTCATGACTCCACCCATCGAATCAATCTCCCCTCTTTCTTGCTTCTGCTCTTCCTCTTCGTTCCCATTCCCATTCTCCTGCTTTCGTTTTCGTTTCATCGCCAAATAATATAAATACGTTGGACTGTGTTGAGCTGTTGGCGTACGAACAATATTAATGGGAGGGCCTGAAAACCATAACATCTCGTTCGTATATGGATCACGATCGAAGCACTTGGCTGAGAAAAAGAAAAAAAATGTAAGCGAGTGTTTAGATTCAAAAGCAACAGAATTCTTACTCGTTTCGGGCGGTAATTTTTCTACTTGGATGTTATTACCTTGAGCTAGACCCCCAGCGGCAGTGATCACTGATCTATCAGGTCCTGGTGGTCGAATCGATTGATGAACCAGGTGCAACTGTTGCGGCTGCTGCCGTTGCTGCTGCTGCTGTTGAGGTGCGGGTGCAGTAAGTGCAGGAGGTGCATTCTGCGTCGTCGTCGTCGTCGTCGCTGTCTTCATCGTCGTAGGTCCAACATATTGCCCTCTACTAGGCCCAGAATCATTCCCTCCCGATACCTTCTTCGCACTAATCCCCTCCTCCACAATCCCACCAGGTCCCTTCACTCTACTCCCTTTCATCAACAGAAACGGACTAGGATACCTTTTTGGATACACCGTTCTTTCGAAAGGATATATCTGCATAAATTCCGTACTTTTACGCACTTCCTCCGGTATACAAGAATTCCAATTCTTGATCTTGACAAACACACGATCACGATCATTGTATCGTGAATCGCAGACATAGAGCGGGAAACCCAGGTACCAGTACGGAGGTCGTGGACGCCCACGGATATGACGAGCTGTGAATTGGCATGCAATCTTTTCAATGATATCCTCCACTGGATGATCGGCGAAATGACCTGAACGCAATTTTTTTTACGAATAAGCGCTCAATTTTGAAGAAGTAAGAAGAATATATAGAATGAGTTACTCACTTGTTTTAAACACTTCACCCTCCCAAAACTTCCTTTCAGAGGAGTGATATGTCTATCAGATCGTTAGAACACCACCATTAACAAAATATATGTTACTATACCTGTTCTGGTCTGTAATACCACGACACAGTGATCCCAGGCTGCCCAACTTTTGTTCTATATCAAATTACGGTCATGCCCGAGCTCGCAGTTTTTTGACAAAACACTCACGCTTCTTCTGATAACCAACATCGGAATATTTGAGCAATGATGGGTCGACTGGGATCATCTGGATTGCTCAAATGTACCCAATCCGCAAGCTTCAAAATCCATCCTTTGTAATGAACTTCATCCACAAACTTTCGCTCTTTCGACAAGACTCTGTGTGTTGTAACTCCACTGATACCTTCCCCGTCACTTCCATGCACTGGTTTCGTCGTTCCGGGACCGGCGCGCAGGCCGGCAAAGTTCTGTGTAGAGACAAAAGGAGGTCCTGGAGGTGGACAGGGCGATACAAGGGCTTGATATAGGCGCTGCAGTAGGAGAACATGACCATAGCCTTCACTACCTGGCTCATGGTACCTTCTCGCCTTCTCAAATAAACGAACCATTTCTTTATCAAATTCTTTCGCGTCAACATATTTCTTGTCTCGTGTTCGTGCCTATCAATTTGTTGATTGAGACTAATAACGTGAATAGTCTAGAGAAAGAACGTCGAACCTCGATGAGTTTGAGGGACAGACGCGTTGTATACGAAAGATATGGTATCGTTGATTCTTCCGGGATAGCCTCCAACGATACGGATGGCTTGTTACCACTAAACAAGGGTTTACATCCCAAGGGGGACAGACGGAACAGAAGGACGAACGTACGTGATATCTTTGTAGTTCTTGATAGCTTGTACAAGTTCAAACATTTGGTTCTTATCCCCCAGCCACCCAAAGGAGAACAAAGTAAGCAAGTAGCTTGAACTTTTGGAACTTATGAATACACACCGATGTCCCTTCCTTCATCCATCCCTGATCACCGAACCCTGGCCACCGCGGTAGTCCTTTCTCCAACTGCCTCACAATTTCTTCACTCTCGGGGTCTCGTTCAGTGACTACCTCCTCTCCCGCCACATCATCCTCTGCCATAACATCAATTTCCGCGTCTGGGGTTGTCTGTTTTTGAGCGGATTTTGGTTGTATTGGTACAGGTTTGGTGGATGCCATGATATTTGTACTCGGCCCAGGTGTTGAGCGTGGCATTTTCGACGTTGAAGGGACAGGGGTCATCGCTTTTGGCGTTGGTGTTGAAGTTGAAGTTGTTGTGGCTGTTGTTGTTGTGGTGGTGGTGGCGGTGGTGGCGGTGGTGGTGGCAACAGGCTGAAATTGGACACTTGTTTGTGGTAATGGTTGAGCAACCGATTTCGTCTTGACCGAATGTAATGGTTGATCCACAACTCCATGGACTTTCTGAGCACTTGTTTGTAGCGGCGATGGTGGTGGTGGTGGTTTCCTCGGGGCAGCAGCTTGTGATGGTTGATCAACCACGCCATGTACTTTCTGCGCTGATGAAGGTGGCGGCGATGCACGAGGAGGAGACCCAAGAACCCCCTTCTTCTTCCACTCCACCTCCAACGCTTTCTTTCCAAAGCAATAAAAAAGATATAAGCATGTTTGTAATAAAAAAAACCAGCAGGACCAACCTTCAGCGTTTCCGCATCAAGCGCTATCTGACTCCCAGGCTCATTATAAAACAGTGCATTCCAAAAGACCAGAGACAGGTCTGTGTAAACGTCCAACGGATCTTTATACCGCCCCTTCTCGAGTCCCACTTTAATATTATTGATACAACGCGGTTCCGGAATGACCTGGTCAAAAAAAAAAAAGTCCAAAAAAATACATTAACGAAAATAAAAAACAGAAAACAGAAAAAGAGGGCGAAAAGGATATACAAAAGACGCGCCAAACCAAAAATTTACCTCGTAATACTGGGGCCAATCTACACGATCAACCAAGTCCATAAACATACCACAAAGCAACCGTTTCCCCCGCGGCGCCTGCATTCCCAACAAAGCATCTATAACCTCTCCTATAGCCATCTTCTTTGCTGGATCCAGAGGCATTTTCCCTTTTTTCACACGAAACTAAGGTCGAAGATAATATAAAATGAGATGACAAGTCTATTTGGCGTTGCTTGGTAACACAAAAAAAGCATGTTCTATTTTTTTCTATACAGGCAATCTAGTATTGGCCTACAAAAAAAGCGGATATGATCTAGAACAAGAAATCTAGTATCCTAAAAACAGAAGCAGCAAATGGTATATAGGTATCCTTCATTCATTCGTTCATTCATTCGTTCATAGAGAAGAAAAGTCATCGCAGTCATATCACTTACATTCACAAAAACTTCATAAATCCTAGAATTCCCCCCGCCCAAACAAGAAGAAAAGGAAAGAAATCAAAACACCAGAACACGCCCAAGCATAATCCCTCCACTCGCACCAAAATTGATATTCCGGACATCTTTCCCTCCCAATCCCAATCCATGTCCCAATCCAGGTCCAGGGAGAATGCCTCTCCACTCAACAGGGTGATAAGGTCTCGAAGGAGCATTTTCATCCCAAGAATCTCTTTCCTCCTTGGGTAAGCTCCTCCGTACCGGGGGCAGAGGCACAGGACTCGATCGATAAAACTCTTCACACGTCAAATTGAATGCCCTCAGTGACCATGGAACCCACAACGAAGGGGAGGGTGCACGCCTGCGACGTTTTTGGCCAGCAGGCTTCTGACCAACAGTCCCATCAGCACCGCTTTTCTGGGTCGGTGGCGGATTACAAGATGAAGACGAAGAACTGGAAGTGGATCCGGTCGAGGATAAGGCACGACCACGCTTTGGGGAACTGATGGCTTTAATACCAGATGAATCGTGATCAGACGACATATCAGATGGTGTACCACCTGCACTGGCAGGGGGAGAGGTGGAAGAAGAAGTTCCGCCGGCACTACCAGCACCGACAACAGCGTTCACCGGCTTCAAAATGCACCTACGAACATGGCGGTTCAAATTCGACGCGACACCAAATCGACGACCACACGTCTCGCAGACAAAGGCTGAGCGAAAAAAAAAAGTCGCTTCTCAATCCTAATCACAGAAACAACGACCATTGACCCACCTTTTTCACCAGTATGGACAAGGAGATGCTATATCACAAAAGTCAGAACAGGTCGTTCTTGCATGCACGTTTTTATGGGTGACTATGCTCGCTCACCTTTCTCAACGTACTCGGACGATCAAAGCTACCATAAAACAAAGTTAGCATAACGCTTACAAAGTGGACAGAGGAGAAAAAAAGCACCAACTGACCGTTTATGACACATCGTGCAAGCATGCTTCTTCTCGCGCGACAATATATCAGGAATCAAAGCAGTGGCATCTGGCATGATGACAGGGGGTTGTTGTTGCTGCTGTTGTTGTTGCATAGCTCGTCGTGTATGTGCATTAGGATTGAGCAAAACCGCCATTGCAGCAGGTGTAGGCAACTGAGCAGTCGGAGAAGGCAGATTCTGAGTCGGAGCAAGAGCACTTTTAATAGTTGAAGGCAAGTCAAGAAGCGAAGAACCAGAGGCAGGGGGCAGCTGAGGAAGCAGCGAAGGAGGAGCAGGAGGAGGAAGAGGAGGAGGAGGAGGTGCTGCAAAACCGTGTGGATTGGCCGTCGTCTCCCACTGCCATCCTTGGATGTCTGTGTACTCCGGCGGAAACGCTAGTCCAGCAGCGTCGAATGCACCAGACACACACACAGACGCAGAAGCGTCCGTCATGTAGGAATAGTCCTCATGTGGATACACAAACGATGATCCTCTCGCGAAGCTGCCAGAATACTGATCTTGGGTTATGGTGGGATCAGCGTATGGGGTGCAGTAGTACGGCCCCTGCATAGGAGGATTCAAAAAGTAGGTAGCTGGGAGAAAGAGAAAGAGAGAGGGAAAGAGAGGAAAAGAGAGAGACCTTATATATATATACTTTGCAAGGAAATCTCTGATGAGATCACGACTCAGGGGAAACCATGTCTTCTTTTACCTCACACCCGGTTCTGCCGGTAAGGAGGGCAAAAACTCAATCTCAGGGGTACTACTTCTCAAAATATATTATTTCAACCTTCCAAACAACTTTGATCCCGCTGCTTCAATTTGCTCTCGTGCTGCTTCAATTTGTTCTCGTGCCTTCTTCCCTGCAACCGCCGGTATCCCAAACCCAAATGAACTCGTACCACTTGATCCTTCCCCTAGAAACCCCAGATCGCATATTTTTTAAGAAAAAAGCCAAAAAACAACAACAAAAACACGCACGAGGAGATGCATTTCCACTTGCCATCACAGGCACCCATGGTCCCGGATTACCTTGATAATATCCCCCTCCAGGACCAGACATCGTCGGTCCTGAGAATTGCGGAAAAGACAGTGGTTGTGATGGCGGAGTATGATGATACCCTGCTGCATCACTCCAAGTTGACGGTGCTGGATATGAATATCCAGGACTTTGCAGAGGTGGATGATACAAGGTCTGTTGTCCCGGACACATCGATGCAGGAATATCATGTCCAGAACTTGTCGAATGAGAGCTGCTCGGCAATCCAGCAGAGCCCGAATTCTTAGATCCTGACCAGCTTGACGCCCCACTAGGTCTTGCACCCACACTCATACTCGGCCTTAAATTACCACCACCACCAGCAGAATTGTGCGATTGACAACGACCGGAACTAATCGTGTGCGGTCTGTTCAGATTCGCTCCCCCTGTCGGGTTATACACCTCATACGAAGTAACAAGTGGCGTCTGCGCAGAATGATGATGTTGATTACTGACTTTCCATTCCGCCGGTGGCCATGTTTCTTGAGACCATGGTCCCGGACTTGTATTCACCTCTTGAACGGATGGCAGATGTGGTGTAGGAAACGAAGGCCCAGATGATGGTCCAGTCAATGAAGGAGAATTAACAGGTCGAGTCGTTAGATTGACCTGAGGTCTCGGTGAAGGTCTTGTACTCATATTCGGCACTGGCGGAGGTAGTCTACCAGGTGAAATAGCCACTCTTCCCATCTCGTTCGTCAACGACGATACAGCATCCGATGCGCGAGGGACACGAGAAGGATGTTGAGGAGGGGGCAAATTCATGGTAGGCGATGTAGGCTGAGCAATACTATTTGTCGACGACGAAGACGTTTGTGCTATGTCCGCACGGGTAGCTACTGCCTCAGCCTCCAACAACGAATATGGAGGTGGTGCTTCTTCCTTTCCATCATCTCGTGAAGCTGACCACTCTTCATACGACTGACTTGCCGGTTTCTTGGACGTGACAGAATCAGAAGGTTCCTCGTACTTTGGTCGACAAGACCAATAATCTTGCAAATCCTTCAACGGGAACGTTTCAAATATTCTTTGTTCTCCGCGTAACACTTCTGCCGCAAAACCAGAAATCCGCATATACCTGTCCCCAGGAAAGAAAAAATC
>Ga0153932_1000530_pt1 | contig 9823 bp, 7 predicted proteins | sample TSNJ016MetaG_FD_102273 | JGI IMG/M metagenome (GOLD analysis project Ga0153932, IMG submission 102273) | Attine ant fungus gardens microbial communities from New Jersey, USA - TSNJ016 MetaG | ecosystem: Host-associated > Fungi > Mycelium > Unclassified | place: USA: New Jersey, Wharton State...
GCCTCACCAAATCAATGATGAGCGCGTCTTTCTGCTCGTCCGTTAGATTTTTAAGGTTGGGCACAAATGTCATCTCCGAATCATGCCGAGCTTCGCAGCAGTTTACAAGTGCTGACTAGTTACGTCCAAAGCGACAAAGAAACGAAGCAAAGAAAACGCTTTCACCTCCCTAAAATTAAGTGTCCACAGCGTGCAGTTTTATTTCATTGGTACCCCAAAAGCACGGTGCTCGCCAGAGCCACGGATGTTTGAACCCCTCCTTCTCGCGAATCCTGACAGTAAAACGCTTCGCCCCGTACGTTCTCGGGCAAGCACCTTTTTCAAGCAAACCCGCACGGTCTCACGCGCTTTCCAGGTTCCGTTTCTTTAAAGTTTGGTTGTGTGGTCTGCACTGCAGAGATGCGTGTTCAGCTTCACGGATTACGGACTGATGTGTACTGCTGCTTCAATTTTTTGCGGAGCGGCTGGTGGCTTGCAGTCATTTTGTCGGGTACGGCCTCACGCATTTTGGAGGCTTTGTTTCCCGAACGGGTTCGCGGCATGCTTCGGCTCGCGAACAATTTGGTGGGTGGTTCTAGGCGGATAGCGCAGGGTGCTCTTCGGGCAGGTTCACTCACTGGTGGCGAAGCGTGGGGTATCCGTGTTCGGAGAAAGAGGGGTTCACACATCCGTGGCTCTGGCGAGCACCGTGCTTTTGGGGCACCCACGAAATGGAACTGCACGCTGTGGACACTTAGGGTAGTGCTGTTAAAAGCGCTTTCTTTGCTTCGTTTCTTTGTCGCTAAGGACCAAGAAATGACGCGCCGCCACGCGCAGTGGCTAATAGTGATAAAGAAAACATCCAACATAAAACGCGCGAAAACCTGGAAAGCAGCAACCCAGCAATGACCCCGACCACTAACACAGGAACCTGGCACCTTGGCATTGACCCCGACCGCTAACCCCGGAACCCGCGCAACGCAGCACCAACCCTACCGCTAGCCCCAAAAACCCGCCCCTCCATCTCCAACATCTCAAAGCATTTCCAGCGCCCGTTTTGATCTTGGCGGTTTGAACTGAGAGTCGATAAGACTCATTTCTTCCCCCGACAAAGTCACCTCTCGCGCAGCCGCGTTCTCAATCACATGAGCGACAGTCCCCGCTTTCGGGATCGCAATAACCTGCGGTTGCTGCAAGACCCACGCGAGCGCGACTTGCATCGCCGACAAACCGCGCGCCTTCGCAATATCGTTCAACACGCTTTGTTTCGGCAGACGCGCGTGATCTACAGGACTGTATGCCATCGCCGGCATATTGCGCTCGCGCATCCACGGCAAGAGTTCGAATTCGGGACCGCGTCGAGCGACGTTATACAGAATCTGGTTGGTCGCACACCGGTTGCCGTTTTCCAGCGCAAAGAGCTCGACCATGTCGTCGGTGTCGAAATTGCTCACGCCCCAATGGCGAATCTTGCCCTGCGCTTTCAACGCCTCAAAACCGCCGATCACCCCTTCCAGATCTTCGCCGCCGCGCCAATGCAGCAGATATAAATCGATGCGGTCAGTCTGTAGCCGCTTGAGGCTTCGTTCACACGCGGCCTTCACGCCGGACTCGCTACCGTTATGCGGATAAACCTTGCTGACAATGAATAGCTCGTCACGCCGATCCTTCAAAGCTTCGGCGATCAGCTTTTCACTCTCGCCCTCGCCGTACATTTCCGCAGTATCGATCACGGTCATGCCCAGATCCACGCCTGTTTTAAGCGCTGCAATCTCCGCGCTGCGGGTTCTGGCGCTATCGCCCATTTCCCACGTTCCCTGACCCAACGCAGGGATCTGCTCTCCGCTCGGAAGATGAACCACTTTTTCCTGCGACGTCATGGGCGCTCCCCTTGCTTGCTGAACCGAATGTTGTTGGGCTCGAGTCTTCGGCCTCAGTTCAAACTTTTTTGAGCGCGCGTAAGTGTAATCACATGCACCCACGCACGCTCTGTCCTTCGTCAGACCAATCCCACCACTAGCGGACCCAGCAATGTCAGCAACACATTCGCTAACGCATAGGTGATCGCGAACGGGACCGTCGGCACCGCGCTTTCCGCCTTATCAAGCACGCCGCCAAACGCCGGATTCGCACTGCGCGAGCCAGTCAGGGCACCCGCCAAAAGCGCCGCGTTAGTGTATTTCAACACGTATCGGCCGAACAACATCGTGAGGACGAGCGGCAAGATGGTGACAACCGCGCCCAGCAGAAAGATCGTGAGGCCGCTGTTCTTCACCGTAACCACAGCCGCCAGCCCGGAGTTCAAACCGACAGCCGCCACGAACGCGGCAAGCCCGAAATCCTTCATCAATTGCGACGCCGCCGATGGCATCACGCCGTACATCGGATGCTTGCCGCGCATCCAGCCGAACAACAGCCCGGCCAGCAAGCAGCCCCCGCCGGAGCCCAGCGTCAACGGCACACCGGCTACGTCGACGACGATCAATCCGATCAACAAACCAAGCACAATCCCCACGCCCATGTAGATGAAATCGGTCTTGTTTGTAACCGGCAATTCATAACCCGCTGCATCCACCGCACGCTTCGTATCCTGCGGCGAACCGTAGAACGTGATGACATCGCCATGTTCGAGCTGGGTCTCGGGAAGGATCGGCAGCGGCTGGTCCGCCCGGCGAATTTCCTGCACGAATACGCCGTGGCGCAAATCGCGATCCACGGTCGTGCGCACCGCGGCAATCGTCATGTGATTCATGCCCTTGCGCGTGAACACGCCCTGCCGGTTCTGCATCACGACGCTGATGCCATCGGTATCCGCCACTTCTTCACCAATGTTCGACGCCGCCGTCACCATCACTTCACGCCGGCCGACGACCAGGACGATATCGTCGACTTGCAGCATCACGTCCGGCCGCGGCTCCAGCGCCTTGCCGGCCCGGCGGATTCGCTCGATCGTGATCATGTCGGACTCGGCCATCTCGATCTCGGCGACTGTCCGGCCCGCCGCACCGCTCAAGGCCAACCCTCCGGCATCGGCGCCACCTACGCGCGCCGCCGCACCTTTGCCGCCGGTCACGCGATAAGCGCGCCCGACGAGTTCCGGCATCGCCGCCGTCTGGCCGGCCCCATGCGCGACCGCGCCGCCGAGCAAACTTTTCTCCGCCTCCGCTGCGGCGTCCTTCAAACTCTGCCCCATGAACTTCGGCAAGATATTCACGCACACAATGATCGCGCCCAGCGATCCGAATACGTACGTCACGGCATAAGCGACAGCCACGTCGCCCTGAAGCGCCTTGGTTTCGGCAACCGGCAGCCCGAGCCGGGCGATGGCGTCGCCGGCCGTGCCGATGATCGCCGACTGCGTCAGCGCCCCGCCGGCCAACCCCGCCGCAATCCCCTTGTTCAAGCCGAACAGCTTCGCGCACACCAACACGGTCACGAGCGCCGATACCGCGAGAAACACCGCCATCGCAATCTCACGCAGCGTCTTGCGCGACAGCGAGTTGAAAAACTGCGGCCCCGAGTCGTAACCCACCGCATAGATGAAGATCGCGAACATCACGGACTTGACGCCATTATCGATCTGGACACCGAACTGACTGATGACGACCGCCGCGAGCAGCGACCCGCCCACACCGCCAAGCTGGAACTTGCCGAAGTTGATCTGGCCAATGAAGTACCCCACCGCCAAAGAGAGGAAAAGCGCAATCTCCGGTGACTTCGTGAAAATCTGATGTATCCATTCCATAGTGCCCTCGTTAGTTTCGTATGCGCTGCCCGGCCTGCTGAACCTGATTTCCCGCTGACGCTCCTGCCTATGCACCTATCCTGCTGCAACCACCTGATCCTGCTGCTACCAAGTGATCCTGTTCACCCCACCTTCCCCGCGAGCCCGACGATTACGGGCCCCATCAACGGCAGGAGGACGTTCGACAATGCATACGTGATCGTGTAGCCGATCACGGGCGTCGCATTGCCCGTCACCCCCACCAGCGCGCTGATCGCGGGCGTGCTGCATTGCTGGCCGGCGATCGCGCCAAGCAGCATCGGTACTTCGAGTTTCAACAGCCAGCGGCCGACCGCGAGCGACACCAGCGCCGGGCCGAGCGTGATGACCACGCCCGCCAGCGGCAGCGCAACGCCGTACTCGCGGATCAGGCGGATGGCATCGGCCCCGGCCCCCAACCCGACCGCGGCGATAAACGTGCACAGCCCGAAATCCTTGAGCACTTGCGCCGCAGCTGAAGGCAGCGAACCGATCACGGGATAGCGCGAACGGATCCAGCCGAACAGCAGCCCGGACAACAAACAGCCGCCGCCGGTCCCCAAGGCGATCTGCACGCCGCCCATACGCGCGCTCAGATGCCCGACGAGAATCCCCAAGATCACGCCGATACCGAGAAACACGAAGTCGGTTTTCAGCGTCGCGCGGACCACGTAGCCGAGCTTCGCCGCGCCGCGCTGCACGTCCTCGGCTGCGCCGATCAAGGTCAGTATGTCGCCCCGATGCAGCTCCGTCCCCGGCAACGCGGGAATCATGCTGTCCAGCCGCGTGACGGCCGAGATATAGATACCGTGGCTATCGGCGGGCGTCGCCCGGTCGCGCACTTGCGCGACCGTCAGGCCGTGTACTTCGCGCCGCGTGAGCATGACATCGACAGTGTCAGCGTAGACATCGGCGACATCGCCCCCGGCGACTTCCTCGCCAATGGATGGCAACGCCACCACGAGCGCCGCGCGGCGCCCGCCGATCACGATCCGGTCCCCCGTCTTCAACACGAGATTCGGCTGCGCTTTGACGATCGAGCGGCCACGCATCACGCGCGCCACCGTAAGCTCGTTGCCATGGCGTTTTTCAAGGGCACTGATGCTCAGATCCGCCGCACTCGTGACGCGGACTTCGCGGGCGACGAGCGACGGCGCCGCCGGCCGCTGGCCCTCCGCCAGCGCGCTGTCGCCACCGAGCGCGCGCCACAGGCGCTCGGCTTCATCGCGCAGATTCACGCGCAGCATGAGCGGCGCGATCTGGCTGGTGAACAACACGATAGTGACGAGCCCGAAGAGGTAACTCACGCTATAGACAGTGACGATATTGGCCTGCAGCCGGGCGATCTCGGCAGCAGGCAGCCCGAGCTTGCCGATTGCCTCGGACGCCGTGCCGACCACCGCCGATTCCGTCGCGGCGCCGGCAAGCAGACCGGCCGCAGTGCCGCGGTCCAGCTTGAAAAGCGCGACAGCCCCGAGGACCAGCCCAAGCACCACCACGAGTTCAACAACGGATAGCAGCCCATAGCGCCAGCCGCGCCCGATATTCGCGAAGAATTGCGGTCCGCCGGTGAAGCCCAGCGCAAAGATAAACAGGGCGAAAGCAATATTCTTCAAATCTGGTGAAAGGCGCGCACCGCTTTGTCCGAGAATCAGCGCCACGATCAAGGTGCCGCATACGCCGCCGAGCTGTATGGGTCCGAGCTTGAAAGAACCAATGAAAAAGCCGATTGCCAGACTCGCAAACAATGCGATTTCGAGTTGGCTCGCCAGCAAATTCCAGATCATGAAATTATCGTCTCCCATTGATTATCTAAATGCAACTATCAAGCGCCCTGGAATGACTTGAATTAAGGATTCGATTAATTATGACCATGATTTTGAGATCGTTGAACAATGTACTTTTTAGACGCCAGTTTGCCAGCCGGCAAGTCGGGACGGTAAGAATTTAACGCCCAACTTCATTTGGGCACTCCCCGGGATGGTTTCCGGTCAATAAAACATCTTTATTGGCAACGCCCGGCAGAGCCAATCGTGCCTTGCCGCAGGTCGGATCGCCAGTTTGCATGCAATAAGACAAGTGATATATCGATATCATCCAGAAGTCGAATGACTTAACACAACTCCTGAAACATAAAATCTGCATAAATCAGACGATCCATTCCAAAATCCGGAGAAGTGTAATTTTTCATTTGCAATGAATTAGCAAATGTGAAAGCCTTGCGGTTAATGTGGAATGCAAACATGAAACGACTGAATATTGCAATTCCGCATGAGTGTCAATACGCTTTTTGGCACTGATCTAAAAAAATGGCGTATGCGCGGTGATTCGCAATACGGTTCCACGCTGATTTGACACTGAGAGGTAAGAGACAATGAATCAAATTCATGCCATGCGTGTGTTCGTGCGGGTGTCGGAAACCGAAAGTTTTCGGCGTGCCGCACAACAACTGGATGTATCAAACGCACTTGTGACTCGCGCAATTGCAATGCTGGAAGCGCATTTGCGCACCCGGTTAATCAACCGCACTACTCGCAACCTCTCACTCACAGAAGCCGGCACGCGTTATCTCGAAGGCTGCCGCGCATTGCTCGAAGAACTCGATCACCTCGAGTCAATGGTGGCGCATACCGAAGGCGACCCCAGCGGTACATTGCGCGTGGTGGCGTCCGGATCGCTCTCGCTCATGGCGCTGACGCCGCTGATCGATGGCTTCCGGCAGGTTTATCCGAAAGTGAATGTGCGGCTCACGTTATCCGAGCGCCACGTAGATCTGGTGGAAGACGGTTTCGATGTCGGTATTGTCACGGCATTCATGGTGACGAGCACGGCGTTGGTAGAACGCCCGGTCGCCACTAACACGCTGATTCCCGTCGCCACGCCCGCTTATCTGGAAGAGCACGGCTCGCCCAGCACGCCAGCCGATTTGCTGCACCACGCGTTCGTGGCGCTCCCCAGCGAAATGCGCAGCGCCACCTGGCACTTCCGGCACCGCAACAACGGCAGCGCCGACCAGGTCACGCTCGCCCCCGTCTATACGGTCAACAGCGCCTTGATGGTCCGGCTCGGAACGCTTGCGCACATGGGCATTTCGATCATTCCGGAAGGCATTGTCGCGGCGGATCTGGAAAACGGCTCGCTGGTACGGGTGCTGGGTGATTACGCCATTGATGACCCGGACGTGAAGGTATCTATCGTTTTTCCGGGACGGCAGTATCTGCCGGCCAAGACGCGCGCCTTCATTGATTACACGCTCGAACATATGGGCCCGGGCGGAGAAGTTGGATTGCCGCAGCCGGAAACCATTCTCTCCCGGCTTTCCATGGTGCCTCCGGCGAGCGCAGTTGCCAGTTGATTTAATTGCCTGCTGGCGGGAGATCGTTCGATGCCAATTCAGATGATCATCTTCAGCAGCCGGCAATATGATCTCGACGTCTTCATTGAGGCTAACGCCGCGTTTGGTTATTCCCTGCATTTCCAGCAATCACAACTTGACGCGCAAACGGCGATTCTGGCCCACGGGTGCGCGGTGGTATGCCCGTTCGTGAATGACATCCTTGACGAAACTGTCCTGGAAACCCTTCGCGAGGGCGGCACGCAGCTCGTGGCGCTGCGCTCGGCAGGTTTTAATCACGTCGACCTCACGGCGGCAGTCAGGCTCAGAATCGGCGTGGTGCGCGTGCCGGCTTATTCGCCGTACGCAGTGGCGGAGCACGCCGCCGGACTGATCCTGACGCTGAATCGCAAGTTGCATCGCGCCTATGCCAGGACTCGCGATGGCGACTTTTCGCTTAACGGCCTGCTGGGTTTCGACCTGCACGGCAAGACGCTTGGCATTATTGGCACGGGCGTAATCGGGCGGGTATTCGGCCGCATCATGGCCGGCTTCGGCATGACGCTGCTGGCGTTTGATCCTGGAACGCCAGCAACCGATCTTATACAAGCCGGAGCACGTTATGTTTCACTCGATACGCTTCTGTCTGAGTCGGACGTCGTCAGCCTGCATTGCCCGCTTTTACCCTCCACTTATCACCTCATCGATGCCGCCGCACTCGCCCGCATGAAACACGGCGCCATGCTGATTAATACCGGCCGCGGCGGGTTGATCGACAGTGGCGCACTCATCGGCGCGTTGAAAAGCGGGCAACTGGGCCACCTTGGCCTCGACGTCTACGAGGAAGAGAGCGGACTCTTTTTCGAAGACCATTCGAATCACATGCTGCAGGACGACGTGCTTGCGCGCCTGTTGTCCTTTCCCAATGTTATCGTTACCTCTCATCAGGCGTTCTTCACACGCGAAGCGCTTAGCGAGATCGCCACTACCACGCTCGGAAATGTGAAAGCCTGGTTCGATGGCTCTCCGCTCCATCAGGTATTCCCGTAGACAATCCCCATTGCGAAGTTTATCGAGCGGAAGTTTTTATACTTTCCGCGCGATAAATCAGCTTTTCGGATAATCCATCTATTCTTCATACAATTAATAATTACTAATTTATTGGGGTTTCATTCCTGTTCGACGGCATGCCGTTTGCTCTATCGCTCTCTTACTGTCGGAATCTCTTATTGCGAGCGAGGGACGGTTGGACGCATTGCAAGACTTGATCGTCGCGAGGCCGGAAGGCCTTTATTGCCCGCCGGGCGATTTTTATATCGACCCGTGGCGTCCCGTCGACCGGGCCATCATTACTCACGCCCATGCAGATCACGCCCGCTTCGGGCACGCCCGTTATCTCGCGGCTGAGCCGGGGGTCGGCGTGTTGCTGTCGCGACTGCCGGGCATCTCGTTGCAAGGCGTTCCCTACAGCGAACGCCTGGTCATCAACGGCGTCTCCGTGTCGCTATATCCGGCCGGCCACGTGCTCGGCTCCGCTCAAGTGCGCGTGGAACACGCGGGCCGGGTCTGGGTGGCCTCAGGCGACTACAAAGTCGAGCCCGATCCCACTTGCGCGCCGTTCGAACCGGTTCGCTGCGACACGTTCATTACAGAATCCACGTTCGGCCTGCCGATTTATCGATGGGAACCGTCCAGTGTGATTTTCGACGGCATCAATTCGTGGTGGCGGCATAACGCGGCTGAAGGACGCGCTTCCGTGCTGTTCTGCTATTCGTTCGGCAAAGCGCAGCGGATTCTCGGTGGCGTCGATCCGGCCATAGGGCCGATCTTCTGCCATGGCGCCGTGGAGCCGCTGAATCGGGCCTATGTGCAAGCGGGCGTTGATCTGCCGCCGACGCGGCCGGTCAGCGACATCGCCACGAAAGACAAGACCGCGTTCCAGGGCGCGCTGATCATTGCGCCGCCGTCCGCACAAGGCAGCGCGTGGATGCGCCGCTTTGGCGACTACAGCGACGCGTTTGCGTCGGGCTGGATGCGGCTTCGCGGCACCCGGCGCCGACGCGGCCTGGATCGCGGTTTCGTGCTGTCCGATCACGCCGACTGGCCAGGATTACAGACAGCGATTGGAGCAACGGGCGCGGACCGGGTGATCGTCACGCACGGACAGATCGAGCCGATGGTGCGCTGGCTGCGCGAACAAGGTCTGGAAGCGGGCGCATTCACAACCGAATACGGCGATGACGCCATAGAAGCCGACGCGGCGGAAAGCGGCCCGGTGGGTCCGTCAGCGCAACCAGAGCAGCCGGCCGTTGAAGCCCCTCCTTCGCCCAGGGCCGACTCGCAATGAAACGCTTCGCCGCGCTCTACACCGCTCTGGACGGCACCACGTCGACAAAAGAAAAACTCGAGGCGCTGATCGCGTATTTTTCGGCGGCCGAACCCGAGGACGCCGCGTGGGCGTCGTACTTTCTTAGCGGCGGCAAACCTCGACAATCGGTGCCCACCCGCCTTCTCACCGAATTCGCCCGCGAGCGCGCCGGCCTGCCGGAATGGCTCTTCGATGAGTCGTATCAGGCGGTCGGCGATCTGGCCGAAACCATCGCGCATATCCTGCCGCCCGCGCAACGCACATCCGAACTCGGCCTCGCGCAATGGATCGAGGGACGCGTGCTGACCTTGCGCGGCCTGGAGCCGGGCGAGCTTCGAACCCGTTTGCTCGGCTACTGGGACGAACTCGACTGGAGCGA
>Ga0153932_1000531_pt1 | contig 9799 bp, 8 predicted proteins | sample TSNJ016MetaG_FD_102273 | JGI IMG/M metagenome (GOLD analysis project Ga0153932, IMG submission 102273) | Attine ant fungus gardens microbial communities from New Jersey, USA - TSNJ016 MetaG | ecosystem: Host-associated > Fungi > Mycelium > Unclassified | place: USA: New Jersey, Wharton State...
CCGAACGTTTGCTGCCATCCCAGAAATACCCTCACCCGCGTCATGCCCGGAACGCTCCCGGGCAAAGTCGAAACCCCGTTTTCCTGACCCATGGGAGCGTCACATGTTAGGTCGCATTGGCGTCGCCCTCGCAGTGGGCTTCCTGAAACTGCTCGCCCTCATTCCCTACGGCATCACCGCACGTTTCGGCGATGGCCTCGGCTGGCTGCTTTATCAGATTCCAAGCCACCGCAAACGGATCGTGCATATCAATCTCGGCCTGTGTTTCCCCGAGTGGACGCCTGAGCGCCGGGAAGAAGTCGCCCAGAAGCATTTCCGGCACGCGATCCGCAGTTACGTGGAGCGCAGCGTGCAATGGTTCGGCTCGGCGGAAAAGCTCGCCAAGCTGATCGAGGTGGACAGCGAAGTGGATCTCCTCGATCCCGACATGCCGCCCACGTTGTTGCTCGGTTTCCACTTCGTCGCAATCGAGGCGGCTTCGGTGTGGATCAACTACTCGCTGCACAGGACCTGCGGATCGCTGTATCAGCCGATGTCGAACAAAGCGCTCGACGACATCGCGAAGAAACAACGCGGCCGTTTCGACGCCGAAATGGCGAGCCGCGCGGACAGCGCGCGGATCGTGCTGCGCTGGCTGCGGGACCGCAAGCCCGTCATGCTTGGCGCCGATATGGACTACGGCATGCGCAATTCCACCTTCGTGCCGTTTTTCGGCGTGCAAGCCTGCACGCTGACCGCGGTCGGCCGTCTCGCCAAGACCGGGCATGCGCAAATCATGCCGTTCGTGGGCGAAGTGCTGCCGAACTACAAGGGTTACCGCCTGCGGGTATTCAAACCCTGGGAAAACTACCCGACCGGCGACGACGCAGCCGACGCCCGCCGCATGAACGCGTTCCTTGAGGATCAGGTCCGGCTGATACCGGAGCAGTATTACTGGGTGCACAAGCGCTTCAAGACGCGACCGCCGGGCGAACCGGGCTTCTATTGACCGGCTGATACCAGTCTGCGGGAAACAATGGGCAATTGCAGTGCAAGTTCGGGGTCATCGGCCATTTGGTCTAGTGCATGCCCTTGCTGCGCGTCACTTACAATAGCGGCATGAAACTCGAATTCACCAAAATGCACGGCGCGGGCAACGACTTTGTCGTGCTCGACGGCTATTCCAAACCACTCTCGCTGAGCGGAGCGCAAGTGCGCGCGCTCGCGGATCGGCATTTCGGCGTCGGCGCGGATCAATTGCTGCTGGTCGAGAAACCGGACATCGACGGCGTTGATTTCAAATATCGCATCTTCAATTGCGACGGCGGCGAAGTGGAGCATTGCGGCAATGGCGCGCGCTGCTTTGTGAAGTTCGTGCGCGACCGGGGCCTCACCAGCAAGACAAGCGTTCGAGTACAGGTACATCAAGGCGTGATCGTGCTGACCATGCAGGAGAACGGCGACGTGGTGGCGGACATGGGCCGTCCGGAATTCGAACCCGCCTTGGTTCCCTTCAACCCGGAAGGTTTGCAAGGACGCTCCGAAGGCGCCGACACGCTCTGGCCGCTCGACGTTCAAGCAGAAACCCGCTGGGTTTCGGTGGTGTCGATGGGAAATCCGCACGCCGTACAGATCGTGGCCGACGTGGAAAACGCGCCGGTATTGATCGAAGGGCCGGTGATCGAACATCACGCGCGCTTTCCTAACCGAGTGAACGCCGGATTCATGCAGATCGTGAACCGCAATGCGGTCAAGCTGCGTGTTTTCGAACGTGGCGCCGGCGAAACGTTGGCATGCGGCACCGGTGCATGCGCAGCGGTCGCTGCCGGTATCCGGCGCGGTCTGCTCGACTCGCCTGTGCAGGTCGGGACCCACGGCGGCACGCTGACCATCACCTGGGATGGCGCGCACAACGCCGAGGCGGCGCTCTTTATGGCCGGCCCCGCCACCACTGTATTCGAAGGCGAGATCGAGCTTGATCCCACACTTGCGAATGCTGAATAACGCCGACTGACCGTCAGGAACCCGATGCTGCCCGATACCATGAACGAACGCGAAGTCGCCGATTACCTGATTGCGAATCCTGATTTCTTTGCCGAACACGCCGAGTTGCTCGGCACGATCAGGCTGTCCAATCCGCATGGCAAGTCGGCGGTGTCGCTGCAAGAGCGCCAGATGCAAATGCTGCGCGACAAGAACAAGCAGATCGAACGCCGGCTGGCCGAATTGCTTCGTTACGGACATGAGAACGACAGCATCGCCGCGAAGTTTCATCGATGGACAATTCGCGTAATGTCCGAGCGCGATCCCCATGCGTTGCCGAAAACCATTCCCGCTGGCCTGTGTGAAATTTTCGAGGTGCCACAAGCCGCGCTGCGGGTGTGGGATGTCGCCGAGCCCTACGCGCAAGCCGAATTTGCAAGGACCACGAGCGAGGAAGTCCGCTCCTTCACGAGCGGTCTGACTACGCCGTATTGCGGGCCGAATACCGGCTTCGAGGCCGCTCAGTGGCTGACATCGGCGAGTTCGGTCTCGGTGGCATCGGCTACAACGGATGGTGTCGTCGATACCGCCAACACCACGGAATCCATCGCCCTGCTCGCGCTGCGTGACCCGTCGGCCGGCCCCGAAGCGCCTGCATTCGGCTTGCTGGTCATGGGTTCGCCCGATCCGCGCCGGTTCCACGAAGGCATGGCGACCGACTTCCTGACGCAAATCGGCACGCTCGCCAGCGCCGCGCTCAGCCGCTTGCTGCCCCACTAACATGACCGACGATCCGGTAACCGCCTATCTTTCGATGCTCGAGCACGAGCGACGGTTATCGGATCACACGCTGCGCGGTTATACGCACGAACTCGACGAACTGAAGAAGCTGGCGAACGGCCGGGCGCTTGAGTCGCTGAGCGCCACCGACATGCGGGGCGCTGTAGCCCGCGCTCACGGCGGCGGATTGTCGGCGCGCTCAATCGCGCATCGGTTGTCGGCGTGGCGGGCGTTTTATCGGTGGCTTGCCGAGCAGGTTGAAATGCAAGCCAATCCGGTCGCGACCGTGCGCGCGCCGAAACGCGCGAAGTCCTTGCCCAAGGCGCTTTCCGTCGATGACGCCAACGCACTGATGGAAGCGCCTCAAGGCGATACACCCGAAGCGCTGCGGGACCACGCCATCCTCGAATTGTTCTATTCGTCCGGCTTGCGGCTCGCCGAACTGGTCGGGTTGGACGTGCATTTTGTGCAATCCGAAGGGTATTTGTCGGCGGGATGGCTTGACCTCGCCAGCACCGAAGTCAATGTGCTCGGCAAGGGAAACCGGCGGCGGTCAGTGCCCGTGGGCAGCAAGGCGATCACCGCGCTGCGTGCGTGGATCGAAGTGCGCGGGCAATTTGTGAAAGACGATCCCCATGCGCTCTTTCTGTCTGTGCGTGGCAATCGGATGTCGCCGAATGTGGTCCGTGATCGGGTGAAACGCATGGCGTTGCTGGCCGGCGTGCCGTCGAATGTGCATCCGCACGTCTTGCGGCATTCGTTCGCCACGCACGTGCTGCAATCCAGCGGCGACCTTCGGGCCGTGCAGGAACTGCTCGGCCACGCGAGTATTGCGGCCACGCAGGTTTATACATCGCTCGATTTCCAGCATCTGGCCCGCGTGTACGACCAGACGCATCCGCGCGCAAAAAAACGCGACTAACCTGACATTTGGCGGCAAGCAACAAGATGTCGGCGCGGCGCCCGCGCCCAAAAACGCGGCCCACTCACCGCGAAACTAACATAACCGACGCACCCACCCGATTCTCCCGCTGCCAATAGAAACAGACACAAAACGCGGCCCGAACCTCCACCGGCGTTCACTCCGACGTTCAGTCAGCGCTTTCACCGAAGACCCGAATGAACATCATTACGCTGAAAGCGGCGAACGAAAAGTCGCTTGCGCGCCGCCATCCGTGGATCTATTCAAATGCGATCGAGCACGTGGAAGGTAAGCCCGCGCCCGGTGCAACCGTGCTGATCCGCGCCCACGATGGCCGGTTTCTGGCGCGTGCGTCGTACAGCCCGATCTCGCAGATTCGCGCCCGCGTCTGGAGTTTCGACGAGAGCGAGCCCATCGATCACGCGTTTTTCAAGCGCCGTGTACAGCGGGCAATCGCGCACCGGCAAACAATGGTGCGCGACACAGGCGCCACGCGGCTGATTTTCGGCGAGGCGGACGGGCTGCCGGGCTTGATCGTCGATTACTACGTCGCGGACGATGAAAACCAGCGCGGCCAGTTGGTCTGTCAGTTCATGGCGACGGGCGTGGAACACTGGAAAGAGGCGATCGTGCAAGCGCTGATCGGCGCAACCGGCTGTCCGAACGTCTATGAACGCTCCGACGTGTCGATCCGTCAGAAGGAAGGGCTCGAACAGATCACCGGCGTGCTGGCCGGCGATCCGCCCCCAGCCACCCTGATCGCGAATGAAGGCGGCGTGCGGTATCACATCGACGTCGAACGGGGCCATAAGACGGGTTTTTACATCGATCAACGCGACAATCGCGCGCTTGTGCGCCAATACGCCGACGGCCGCGACGTCCTAAACTGCTTCTGCTACACCGGCGGTTTTTCGCTGGCGGCGCTGAAAGGCGGCGCGAAACGCGTGGTATCGATCGACTCCTCCGGTGACGCGCTCGCGCTCGCCCAGCAAAACGTCACGGCAAACGGTTTCGATCCGCAACGCGCCGAATGGCTCGACGCCGACGCGTTCAAGACCTTGCGCCGCTTGCATGAGGAAGGCGACCGCTTTGACCTGATCGTGCTCGATCCGCCCAAGTTCGCGCCGTCGCGAGAACACGTGGACCGCGCCGCGCGTGCGTACAAGGACATCAACCTGACCGCCTTCAAACTGTTGCGCCCGGGCGGCTTGCTGTTCACCTATTCGTGCTCGGGCGCAATCGACGCCGATCTGTTCCAGAAGATCGTCGCGGGCGCCGCGGCCGACGCGAAAGTTGACGCGCGTATCCTGAAGCGCCTTGGCGCAGGCATCGATCACCCGCTCTTAACCGCGTTCCCCGAAGGGGAATACCTGAAAGGCCTATTGTTGCAAATCGCGTGATCGCCCATAGTTGAACGCTTCGGACGGCGCGCGTTCAAGGGAGCACAGAGGAGCACAAAGCGTCCGCTTGACAAATATGTTTCAATAATCGACCGACTGCATATTTTCGGGCGTAGCGCGGGTGTCTTAGATCACGCCCCCCTGCCTGAAAACATGCCGCACGATCCTTCGACGTTAAAGAACAGGGCGACCACCATGATTCCCGTTACCATCCTGACCGGCTTTCTAGGCAGCGGCAAAACCACGTTGCTCAAGCGCATCCTGAACGACAAGCACGGCATGAAGATCGCCGTGATCGAGAACGAGTTCGGCGAAGAAAATATCGACAACGAGATCCTCGTCCAGGAAACGAACGAGCAGATCATCCAGATGAGCAACGGCTGCATCTGCTGCACGATCCGCGGCGACCTCGCGCGCGCGCTTGAAGATCTCGCCGATCGCAAGAAGGCCGGCACGCTGAACTTCGATCGCGTGGTCATCGAGACAACTGGACTTGCCAATCCGGGCCCGGTTGCGCAGACGTTCTTCATGGACAACGCCATCGCCGACGAATTTCTGCTCGACGCAATCATCACGCTGGTCGATGCAAAGCACGCCAACCATCAGCTTGACGAACACGAAGTCGTGCAGCGCCAAGTGGGTTTCGCGGACCGCCTGTTCATCACGAAGTCCGATCTGGTGGACGCCGCCGCGCTTGACGCGCTCAAGCACCGTCTGGTTCACATGAACCCGCGCGCCGCGATCAAAGTGGTGAACTTCGGCGAAGCGGACATCAAGGAAATCTTCGATCTGCGCGGCTTCAACCTGAATTCGAAGCTCGAAATCGATCCTGATTTCCTCGCGGAAGACGATCACGCGCATGACCACGATCACGATCACGCCGGGCACGACCATGCGCACGACGACGATCACGACCACGCCACTTGCGGCCACGACCACAGTCACGACCACGAGCATGGCCACGCGAACCACCACCACGCGCACCACGACGACAAGATCAAGTCGTTTGTATTTCGCAGCGACCGCGCCTTCGATCCCAACCGCCTTGAAGACTTCCTCGGCGGCATCCTGCAGATCTACGGTGAGCGACTGCTGCGGTACAAAGGCGTGCTGTATATGAAGGGCGTCGATCGCAAGGTCGTGTTCCAGGGCGTGCATCAAATGATGGGCAGCGATCTTGCCGCGAAATGGCAACCGATCGAAAAGAAGAACAGCAAGATGGTGTTTATTGGCATTGAGCTGCCGCAGGATTTGATCATCGACGGGCTGACCGCCTGCCTGGTCTGATCGAATACGCTGAAGAAAACGGCGAAACCGGAGAAAACGGCGAAACGCGGAGCCCTTACACGACAGCTTCGCGTCGCCGCTCAATCCGAAAAGCGCCATTTCCGGCACAGTTCTCGCTATTTCTCCCCTGAAGCGCAATCATGCCGACACGGCGGCGAGGCTAAAATCGCTGCGCTTCCAGGAGCTGGCGCTTTTTGGCGATGAACGTCGTTGCAATATGTGTTCACGCCCACCGAGAACCATCGCTTTTTAAACGTCAGCGCGTTATATTTTTGAGATAACGAACGAATTGCGGCAGTGTTTTGCTCAGGTGTAGTACGCAATTGCGATTCAGTTACAATACAGCCCCACTGCAGAATCCGGGACACCGCCAAGCCTTGACTACAAAGCCCGGCGCAATTGCTACTGAAAAAGAAGCGGGTCGGACGGGAGTGAAAGGGCAGAAGTGAACAGTAAAGTGTTGTTCCGAACATCGGGCACCGGTCAAATCGCTTGAAAATCAGTCCAGATGAATTGATCAGAATGCAGTGTTCCAGATGAAATTGGCCCCACGTGGCGCCGCGAGAGTCGCAGCCCGTTTAGCGTAGTAAGTGCATGCAGTAATTGTTGGCGAATATCGCCGGAGTGCGGGAAATCCGGACAACGGCGGCGGCGAGCGCGGCGAGCGACCGCGAAGATGGCGAATGACATCGCCCCACATTGAAGAAGCAAGCCAGATGACGACGAAACGATTGTTGACTGAAGACGAAATCCAGAAGATGGCCGACAAGGACTACATGAACGAGGATCAGCTCGCGTTCTTCAGGGTCCGACTGGAACAGTTGCAGGCCGACATTCTTAAGAATGCGGGCCAGACGACGGAAAACCTGCGCGAAACGGTCATCGTTCCGGATCCGGCCGATCGCGCGACGATCGAGGAAGAGCACGCGCTCGAACTGCGCACGCGCGACCGCGAACGCAAGCTGCTGAAGAAAGTGCAGCAGTCGCTTGCGCGCATCGAGTCGGGCGATTACGGCTGGTGCGAGGAAACGGGAGAGCCGATCGGCATTCCGCGCCTGATCGCGCGCCCGACGGCCACGCTCTCGCTCGAAGCGCAGGAGCGACGCGAACTACGCCAGAAACTGTTCGGCGACTGATCTGTCCCAGGCAGCGTTCGCCGCGGCCTCGGTCGCGGCGGAAAACCTGCCGGCCGGGATTTGGTCCGACGAGGTTGGACAGCGCTCGCAACACGTTGAAAAAACAAAAGGCACACGAAAAATCGTGTGCCTTTTGTTTTTGTGCCGCGTTTTTGCGCCCGGCAAGGCGTGTTCCGTCGTACCGGTGCGCTACAAACCTGGCCCAATGGCCAACGCACACAAGATGCCGCGCGAAGCGCCTTGATAAATTCCGCTGCGCCCTAAAATAAACTGGACGCGCTCTCGTGGCGCGGGCGTGGCGAATGTCCGCTGGAGCGCAACATTGCAGCGCACCCGGCCTTCTCACGCTGCCAAAGGATTCCCCGGCGGCGCGGCGGCATACGGGTTTTCCAACTGCCGCGCCCACTCCGCTTTCAAAGGAATGCACATGGAACAGTTTCACGGCACGACCATCGTCTCCGTACGACGCGGTGACAAGGTCGCCCTCGGTGGCGACGGCCAGGTCACCCTCGGCAATATCGTGATGAAAGGCGGCGCGAAGAAAGTGCGCCGCATCTATGGCGGCAAGGTGCTGGTCGGTTTCGCGGGCGGCACGGCCGACGCGTTTTCCCTGCTCGACCGCTTCGAAGCCAAGCTGGAAAAGCACCAGGGCAACCTGACACGCGCTGCCGTCGAGCTCGCCAAAGACTGGCGCACCGACCGCATGCTGCGCCGGCTGGAGGCCATGCTGATTGCCGCCGACGCGCAAACCACGCTCGTCATCACGGGCAACGGCGACGTGCTCGATCCGGAAAACGGCATTTGTGCGATCGGTTCGGGCGGTGCCTATGCGCAGGCCGCGGCGCAGGCGCTCGCTGAAAACACCGAACTCTCGCCACGCGATATCGTCGAAAAGGCACTCACCATCGCGGGCGATATGTGCATTTATACGAATCACAATCGCGTCATCGAGACGATCGAGTAACACGGCTTTCGCGTAACACGCGAGCACAGGACAAGGACCAACGATGACCACCATGACTCCCGCCGAGATCGTCTCGGAACTCGATAAACACATCATCGGCCAGGGCCGCGCGAAAAAAGCGGTCGCTGTCGCGTTGCGCAACCGGTGGCGGCGTCAGCAAGTCGCCGAACCGCTGCGCCAGGAAATTACCCCGAAGAACATCCTGATGATCGGACCGACAGGCGTCGGCAAGACGGAAATCGCGCGCCGCCTGGCGAAACTCGCCGACGCGCCGTTCATCAAGATCGAAGCAACGAAGTTCACCGAGGTCGGCTACGTGGGTCGCGACGTGGACAGCATCGTGCGTGACCTGATCGAGATTTCGGTCAAGCAGACGCGTGAGAGCGAGATGCGCAAAGTGCGTTCGCGGGCCATCGACCGCGCCGAGGACCGGATCCTGGACATCCTGCTACCAAGTGCGCGGCCGACCGCGGGTTTCGGCACGGCCGAATTGCAGGACGACAGCGCGAACAGCACGCGCCAGACATTCCGCAAGCGCCTGCGCGAAGGCCTGCTCGACGACAAGGAAGTGGAGATCGACATCGAGGCGCCGCAAGCGACCATGGACATCATGGGGCCGCCGGGCATGGAGGAAATGACGGACCAGATCCGTTCCATGTTTGCGAATATCGGCGGCGGCAAGAAGACGCAGCGCAAGGTGAAGGTCAAGGATGCGCTGAAACTGCTCACCGACGAAGAAGCCAGCAAGCTGCTCAATGACGAAGAGGTCAAGACCAAGGCGATTCAGAACGTCGAGCAGAACGGCATTGTGTTCCTGGACGAGATCGACAAGATCGCTTCGCGCAGTGAAACGGGCGGCGCGGAAGTGTCGCGTGCTGGTGTGCAGCGCGACCTGCTGCCGCTTGTGGAAGGCACGACCATCAATACGAAATACGGGATGATCAAGACGGATCACATCCTGTTTATCGCTAGCGGTGCGTTCCACTTGGCCAAGCCGAGCGATCTGATCCCCGAACTGCAAGGACGTTTTCCGATTCGCGTCGAACTGGATTCGCTGTCCGTGGAGGATTTCGAATCCATCCTGAATACGACCGATGCCAGTCTCGTGAAGCAATACACGGCTCTGCTGGCGACCGAAGATGTCGAGCTGGATTTCAGCTCGGACGGGATTCGCCGGATGGCTGAGATTGCGTTTTCGGTGAACGAGAAGACCGAGAATATCGGCGCGCGGCGGCTTTATACCGTGATCGAAAAGTTGCTTGAGGAAGTGTCGTTCGCGGCGGGCAATCACACGGGTCATCCGGTGAAGATCGATGCCGCTTATGTCGACAAGGCGCTGAACGATGTA
>Ga0153932_1000532_pt1 | contig 9798 bp, 8 predicted proteins | sample TSNJ016MetaG_FD_102273 | JGI IMG/M metagenome (GOLD analysis project Ga0153932, IMG submission 102273) | Attine ant fungus gardens microbial communities from New Jersey, USA - TSNJ016 MetaG | ecosystem: Host-associated > Fungi > Mycelium > Unclassified | place: USA: New Jersey, Wharton State...
CATGACCCAAGTCCGTACCCGTTTCGCTCCCAGCCCCACAGGCTTCATCCACCTCGGCAACATTCGCTCCGCGCTTTATCCGTGGGCGTTCGCGCGCAAGATGAAGGGCGTTTTCGTGTTGCGTATCGAGGACACCGACCTGGAGCGTTCAACCGACGCATCCGTGGACGCCATTCTGGAGGGCATGGAATGGCTCGGCCTCGACTATGACGAAGGTCCGATCTATCAGATGCAGCGCATGGAGCGGTATCGCGAAGTGCTCAAGCAGATGCTCGACAAGGGCCTTGCATACCACTGCTACATGTCGACGGAAGAACTCGACGCATTGCGTGAACGCCAGCGCGCCGCGGGCGAAAAACCCCGTTACGACGGCACGTGGCGCCCCGAAGAGGGCAAGGTGCTGCCGCCCATTCCCGAAGGCGTATCGCCCGTGATCCGCTTCCGCAATCCGATTGGCGGCGTGGTGAGCTGGGACGACGCGGTAAAGGGCACCATCGAGATCTCGAATGACGAACTCGACGACCTGGTGATCGCGCGTCCGGACGGCACGCCCACGTACAACTTCTGCGTGGTCGTGGACGACCTCGACATGAAAATCACCCACGTGATTCGCGGCGATGACCACGTGAACAACACGCCGCGGCAGATCAACATCCTGCGTGCGCTGGATGGCGAGGTGCCGGTGTACGCGCACTTGCCGACCGTGCTCAACGAGCAGGGCGAGAAGATGAGCAAACGTCACGGCGCGGTTAGCGTGACGGGGTATCGCGACAGCGGTTACCTGCCGGAAGCGGTGCTGAACTATTTGGCGCGGCTGGGTTGGTCGCACGGCGACGCGGAAATCTTCTCGCGCGAACAGTTTGTGGAGTGGTTCGATCTCGACCATCTGGGCAAGTCCCCGGCGCAATACGATCCAGACCGTCTGAACTGGCTGAATGCGCACTACATCAAGGAAGCCGACAACGCACGGCTCGAGATGCTCACCAAGCCGTTCCTGGCGGACCTGGGCATCGATGCGGCCATGCTGGAACAAGGGCCGGCACTCGAGCTCGTGATCGGGTTGCTGAAGGATCGTGCATCGACGGTAAAGGAGATTGCCGAGAACGCCGCCATGTTCTATCGCGAACCCGTGATCGACCCGGCTGCGCTCGAGCAGCACGTCACCGACGCCGTGCGTCCGGCGCTGGCCGACCTGCGCCATGCACTGAGCGAAGTTGAATGGAACAAGGAGGCGATCTCGGCGGCATTCAAAGCCACGCTGGCGAGCCATAAGCTCAAGATGCCGCATCTGGCCATGCCCGTACGTCTGCTGGTCGCAGGCACCACGCATACGCCCTCTATTGACGCCGTGTTGATGTTGTTCGGACGCGAAACGGTGCTGGCGCGGCTGGAAAAGGGTGCCCCCTGATCCTGGCAACGGACGTGCTCGCGCCGGCAATTTGGAACGGGCACGAACGGTGTCTGATTCACGTGTCCGTTTTGCACCCTGAAGACGATTTATTTTCAGAAGCTGTGGCGAAAGGTATTTACAACTTCAATAGCCCCCTTTAAAATCTCGTTTCTGTTCTGCAAGGGGGTATAGCTCAGCTGGGAGAGCGCTTGCATGGCATGCAAGAGGTCAGCGGTTCGATCCCGCTTACCTCCACCACGGAATAGAGTGAAGTCAGTTGAAACGCCAAGGCATCGGACAAAAAACACTTCACAAGGTACAAAAAGCTGTTTATAATGTCGTTCTTCGCTGATCACTGAAACAAACTGATTAAACGATTCGAATGATTAAGAAGTCGTTAATCATGGTTAATCAGAAAATAATCAGGGTTTAAGCGAAAATAGTAAAGACATTAACTGAAAAGTTTATGTCCCCTTCGTCTAGAGGCCTAGGACATCACCCTTTCACGGTGAGTACAGGGGTTCGAATCCCCTAGGGGACGCCAAAACATCGGCGGCTGCTAGAAGCGCTGCAAGCTTGATGAGTCGACCAACCTCTCAAGCCGATGAAAAGAAGTGGAGCGGTAGTTCAGTTGGTTAGAATACCGGCCTGTCACGCCGGGGGTCGCGGGTTCGAGTCCCGTCCGCTCCGCCAACGAGTTGTAAGAAAAAATCCAGCCTACGCTGGATTTTTTTCGTTGAGCGTCCGCTTTTCACGCTGGCGCGTTTTACCCTGTTGAACAGGCGCGACAAACGTCGTCAAAAGCGTGTGCCCGGAAAACTCTCCATTGCCAGCGGGCGCGAGCTGACTTAGTGTGGTGACCTGATTCAGTGCTTTTATCGCGCAATGCTCGATCCCACCGAAGCCCTCTCGCCGTTTATGCTGCGCCTCGCGTCGATGGACGATTTTTCGTTCGCCGAAGCGCTCACGCGCAACAACATGAACGGCTACTATCGACGCCACAACCTCGTGTGGCGCAGCGACCTGTTCCTCGGGAGCTGGCGGGAATCCGAAAACTTCGTGCTCGAGTGCGATGGCAAAGCCATTGGCGTGATGCGGGTGACCGAAGAAGACGAGTCGCTTCATATACGCGATGTTCAGGTCGTCGAAGGCTGGCGCCGCACGGGCGCAGGCACGTTCCTCCTGGACACGGCTCACCGATGGGCGCGCGCACGTGGATTGAAAGAAACGCAATTGCGCGTTTTCGTCGATAACCCCGCGGCCCGGCTTTATGTTCGAATGGGCTATAAGCCCGCGGGTTCTCGGCTCGCACAGTTCGGCGCGATCCGGCACATGGTGCGCAGCGTCTGACAAGCTGAATTAATCCCTTTCGTCAACGGTCCGCCACGTCGCGCGGCTCGCTATCGCGGACAAAAAACGCGCGTGGACTTTCGCCGAACGCACGCCTGAACATGGCTGAGAATGCGCTCTGGCTCTGATAGCCCAGCAGCAGCGCGACTTGCGCAAGCGGTCGTCCCTGGCTCAGCAACGGAATGGCGCGCGCCAGCACTGCCTGTTGCCGCCATTGCGAAAAACTCACGCCCAGCTCGCGACGGAACAAACGCGCGATCGTGCGCGTGCTTGCACCCACAAGCGTCGCCCAATGTTCGAGCGAATCGGCGGAAGCGGGGTCCTCCAGCACCGCTTCGCACAACGCGAGCAAGCGTTTGTCCGTGGGCATGGGGATGGAGAGGGGAAGGGGGCGGGATCGCGTGATCTCGTCGAGCGCGAGGGTTCCAAGCAGCCGTTCACGTTCGCGTGAGATGGATGTGTCGTTCAGTGCGACCGCCACTTCGCGCAGCAGCGGCGATACTTCCACCACGCGACATGCATCGAGTCCTTCGGGCACGACGCTTTCATCGATATAAAGCGTGCGCAGGAACGCGTCTTCCACGATCACCACTTCATGCGTGACGTTGGGCGGTACCCAAATAGCCCGCGATGGCGGCACCATCCATGTAGAACCTTCCGCGGCGATCCGCAACACGCCGCGCGTCGTACACGCGACCTGCGCCCACGCATGCGTATGACGCGCGATCCGGACGCCCGCCGGCACGGGCCGCGAACGCACGCGGATGGGGTGTGCGGGCGTAGGCGAAGATTCGGCCGGAATGTCGAGGTGCTCGACTTCCTCGGCGGTCGGGCTTTCTGTCTGCTGGCGGGCGTGTATAAGCATGCGGTCTCTCGACGAATTTCATCATGATAGTCAATGCAGTGCTGTTTCTGCTCTTGGCATAATGCGCTGGCTTGTCTGCAATCGATAATTCAAGGAATCAAGCGCATGCAACACGTATTCGTCTACGGCACGCTGCGGGCCGGGGAGAGCAATGACATTCACCGCGCGGCCGAGCGCAATGGCGTCGCGGACCCGGTGCTCGTCGGTTCGGGCCGTATCCATGGCCGGCTTTATGATTTCGGCGCATATCCGGGCGTGGTTCTTGATGCCGACGCCTCATCGGTTCATGGCGATGTTTATCGGATAGAAGATACGCTCGTTCCCGTACTCGATGAAATCGAGGAAGTCGTGCCGGGTATCAGCGGACTCTTTCGTAGTGAGCATATGCACGTGACGGTGGGGCTCGATGGACCTGCCGAGACGATCGAATGTCTGGTTTATCCGGTGAGCGACGCGGCCGTGCAGGGGCTGCCGCGTATCGATCATGGCGACTGGGTGAGGCACAGGCGAGCGCGATAACTCAGGGTTGGCTTGGGCGTTCTCCGATTCCGTTACTACAATGGAAGACCACACGGAGCGGCGGGGAGCCAGCCATGTTCAAGCACATTCTCGTTCCGACGGACGGGTCGATCCTGTCGCAGAAGGCCATCGACGGCGCGATCGACCTGGCGCAATCGGTGGGCGCGCGGATCACGGCCTACGCCTGCTTGCCGCTCTATCCGTATTCCCCTTTCGCCGATGTCGCGGTCGAACCGCCCAGCGACTTCCATGAGCGATCGGAAAGGGAGGCGCGCGAGCATCTCGCCGCCGTTGAAGCGGCTGCGGCTACCGCGGGAGTGTCCTGCGATGCCGTGACGAGCGTCGAGTCGGCGCCCTACATCGGAATAATCGATATCGCCGAGCGTGATGGCTGCGATGTGATCTTCATGGCGTCGCACGGACGACGCGGGCTGGGAAGCTTGCTGATCGGCAGCGAAACGCAGCGCGTCCTGACGCATACGAAGATCCCGGTGATCGTGTATCGATAACGCCGCAGCGGGGCGTCGTCTATCTGTTTTCACGTGCAAGCGCGAGGAAAGCGAGGACAGCTCCACTGGTTTCGTTGGCACGACTTAACAGCATCAGATCCGCCGACATCTCCGTTTCTATGATCGGCCGGTAAGTCAGGTTTGGAATCGCGACGCGAGCAACCGGCGCGGGGACAATGGCAACGCCGAACCCTGCCCCTGCGAGCGCGAGCACCGTCAACGTGCTCGACACCCGATGCACCGCCTTGGACTGCGTACCCATTTGCGCGCTCAGCATCGCCACGCTCTTTTCGCCTTCATTGAGACCGTAAAGAATGAGCGTTTCGCTGACCAACGATTTCACCGATACGCGTTTCTTTTTCGCCAGCGGATGATCCTCTGCCATGGCGATCAGCAACGGCCACGCTCCGACCTTTTCCACGATGAGTCGCGGGTCTGGCGCCGAGCCCAGACTCGGGCTGTATCCGACATCGAGTTGGCCCGCAAGGATGGCCTCGCTCTGCAAATGCGGCGACATTTCGACCGGCTGCAATTCCGCATCGGGGTAGCGTTGGCGAAACGCGCGCAAGTTGTCTGTCAGCTTGCCGGTCACAACGGCGTTGCCCGCAAAGCCGACCCTGACCGTGCCGGTCTCGCCCCGCAGCGATCGCTGCACAATGTCTTTCGTGCGCTCGGCTTGCGCAAGCGTGCGCCGCGCTTCTACCAGAAGAAGGGATCCCGCCTGCGTGAGTTCGACGTTCCGGCTCGTGCGTACAAAAAGTGCGCCGCCAATTTCTTCTTCGAGCGAGCGTATTTGCATGCTCAGCGCAGGCTGCACGATGTGCAGACGTTGTGCCGCGCGACCAAAGTGCTTCTCTTCTGCAACGGCAACGAAATAACGGAGATGACGCAGGTCCACGATCGATAACTCATCAGAAAAATTGATTAATCGATCATATCAATCTACTTAACGATACGGCTCCAATGCGTGACACTACGTTCACGTTGCGGCGATCGAGAATTCGCTGTCCACTCGCGTTAGAAGGAGATTGACTGTGCAAACGTACCTGGAAGACCGGCTCAGCATTGCAGATTTGATGACCGGATGGATTCACCGCGATCTCGCGCAATGGGACGAGCTGCGCGAACTGTTCCATTCTGACGGCACTATCGAGATCACCTGGTTCGACGGCCGCTTCAGCGATTTCGTCGATGGATCAATGAAAATGGGCGCCTCCGATTTGCGCACCAAGCATTTCATCGCGGGGCCGGTGGTCGAGTTCAACGGCAACAAGGCCATCGTCGAGACCAACGCAATGATCGTTGGCGAGAATGTTCGCCTTGGCTTGGGCTGCAGTTCGCACAACCGCTTCTACGATCGGGTCGAAAAGCGCAATGGCGTCTGGAAGATCGTGAGGCGCCAGAGCATTTACGACATGGGGTCGTTCACGTTCCCGCGCGGTATCGTCGAGATTGACGCAGCGGCCGTTGAAAAGCACCCGCGCGAATACGCACCGCTCGCTTATCTGCTCGAGAAAAGCGGCTTTCCTGTACAAAAGACCTTCGCCACCAAAGGTAGCGACCTGGAGAAGAGAATGAAGGCGGAAGGGCAGGCCTGGCTGGCGGGCTGAACAGCAGCGGTGTCAGCCACGTAGAAAAGGGCATACGGTTTTTGACCGTATGCCCTTTGCAAGCCTTAAACGTCAAGCCTCAAACCAAGCGTAGCCTTTTAAGCCACTTTTTCCTCGAAGAACTGTTCGTCTTCGGTAGAACCGTGCAACGCCGTCGTCGAGGCTTCTTTTTCGACCGCCTGCGTGACGGCATCGAAATACCCCGTGCCCACTTCACGCTGATGCTTCACAGCCGTGAATCCCTTTTCAGCCGCGGCGAACTCCGCTTCCTGCATTTCGACGAACGCGCTCATCTGGTTGCGCGCATAGCCGTGGGCGAGATTGAACATCGAATAATTCAACGCGTGGAAGCCGGCGAGCGTGATGAACTGGAACTTGTAGCCCATCGCGCCGAGTTCCTTCTGGAACTTCGCGATGGTCGCATCGTCCAGATTCTTCTTCCAGTTGAACGAAGGCGAGCAGTTGTATGAAAGCAGCTTGCCCGGAAATTCGCGATGAATCGCTTCGGCAAATTTTTTCGCATATGCCAGATCCGGCTTGCCGGTTTCGCACCAGATCATGTCGGCGTACGGTGCGTATGCAAGACCACGCGATACCGCTTGTTCCAGGCCCGGCTTCGTGCGGAAAAATCCTTCGATAGTGCGTTCACCGGTGAGGAAAGGCTTGTCGTTTTCATCCACATCCGATGTGACCAGGTCAGCGGCTTCGGCATCCGTCCGTGCAAGCAGGATCGTGCGCGTGCCTGACACGTCGGCGGCCAGGCGCGCGGCCGTGAGCTTGGCGACGTTCTCACGCGTCGGCACCAGCACCTTGCCGCCCATGTGTCCGCATTTTTTCACCGATGCCAACTGGTCCTCGAAATGCACGCCGGCCGCGCCGGCTTCGATCATTGCCTTCATCAGTTCGAACGCATTCAGCACGCCGCCGAAACCGGCTTCGGCATCGGCTACGATCGGCTGGAAGAAGTCGAGATAACCTTCCTCGCCGGGGTTCTTGCCTTCCGACCACTGGATCTGATCGGCGCGCGTCAGCGTGTTGTTGATGCGCTTGACGACGAGCGGCACCGAGTTTGCCGGATACAGCGACTGGTCCGGATACATTTCGCCCGCGACGTTCGCGTCGCCTGCCACTTGCCAACCGGACAAGTAGATTGCCTTCAGGCCCGCTTTCACTTGCTGCATGGCCTGGTTGCCCGTCAGCGCGCCGAGTGCGTTGACGAACGGCTCTTCATGGATCGATGCCCACAGTTTTTCCGCTCCGCGTTTTGCCAGCGTATGTTCCACCGGCACCGAGCCGCGCAGGCGCACGACGTCATCGGCCGAGTAGCTGCGCGTGATGCCTTTCCAACGCGGGTCCGTATCCCATTGCTTCTGGAGTTCCTGAGCTTGTTGTTGACGCGACATGGCGTTTCTCCTTTGATTGCTGATAAGTAACCGGATGGTCATCTGGCCGAACAAGCAGGGCGGTGCTGCTTCCTGTTGCTCAACTCTTATATAAGAGTCTAGTGAGATGAAGACATCCGATCCAGCCTTTAAACGGAGATTTCACATAAAAATAGTATATATAAATCATAAGGATGGAGCAGAAATTTCACATCGAGAAATGACCTCTTTCATCCTGAGATTCCGAAATTTGTGCCGTGCACCAACAATTTCGCCGCCCGCAACCTCTTTCCACATCGTGAAACATCGACCACAGGCGAAAAAAAACCGATGCACGAGGGCATCGGTTTTTTAATCGAACAAGGCGTGCAAGGCGCACGCCACGCTCTGGCTACATTTAGCTGCCACGACGCGGAGCGCGCGGGCCGTCATTGCGACGTGCTGCATAACCATCGCGCGAACCGCCGCCGAAGCCCGAACCGCCATCACGCGATCCACCGCCGCTGCGATAGCCGTCACGCGAACCACCGTCACGCGAGTCACGTGCACCAGCGCTCGCCGGCTTGTTGCCCCAGCCACCCGGCTTGCCCGTACCGCTGCTGCTGCCGCCGCCACTGCCAAAACGACGGCCTGCGGCAGCACCTGCACCACCGCCCGGACGGCCACGGCCGCCAAAGCCCGGACGACCACCGCCACCAGCGGGAGCCGAACGACGCGGTTCGAAGCCGACAATGACGCTCACTGCCAACGGCAGACGAACGAAACGCTCGATGCGCTTGAGCGCGCCTTGCTCTGCATGGTGCACGAGGCTGATTGCCGTGCCCGTACGGCCAGCACGGCCCGTACGACCGATACGGTGAACATAGTCTTCCGCGAACTTCGGCAGATCGTAGTTGAACACGTGCGTGATGCCGGGGATGTCGATACCGCGAGCCGCGACATCGGTTGCCACCAGCACGCGCACCTTGCGTTCACGCAGCGCACGGATCGTGCGGTTACGCGCGCCTTGCGGCAGATCGCCGTGCAGTGCAGCCGATTCAAAACCAGCGTCCGACAGACGGATAGCCAGTTGGTCAGCGTCGTTCTTGGTTGCCGTGAAAACGATAGCCTGGTCGAGGCCTTCATCGCGCAACAGATGGTCGAGCAGACGATCCTTGTGATCGCGGTCATCGACGTAATGCACTGTCTGCGCAATGTTGTTCTGTGCTTCGAGCTTTTGAATGATCTCGATGCGTTCCGGGTTCTTCAACAGGCGGCCGGTCAGCGAGCTGATCTTGCCGTCGATGGTCGCCGAGAACAGCAGCGTCTGACGCGAAGCGGGCGTAGCGGCAACAATGGTCTCGATGTCGTCGATGAAACCCATGTCCAGCATGCGGTCGGCTTCGTCGAGCACGAGCATTTGCAGTTGCGACAGGTCAATACGGCCGCGTTCCAGGTGATCCAGCAGACGGCCCGGCGTTGCAACCAGGATTTCCGGGTTCTTCGCGAGCAGCATCAATTGCTGGCCATAGGCAACGCCACCCAGGATGCTGACGGTACGCAGCCGGCGCAGGTGCTTGCCGTACGTGGTTGCAGCAGCGGTAACCTGCATGGCGAGTTCGCGCGTGGGCGTCAGAACCAGCATGGTCGGACGAGCGACCGGCTGCTGGCGGCGTGCCGGACGCGCGTTCGGGTCATGCGGCTCACGGGGAGCTGCGGCCTTGGTTTTTTCGAGCTGCGAAAAACGTTCGATAGCCGGCAGCATGAACGCTGCCGTCTTGCCCGAACCGGTCGGGCTGGACACCAGCAAGTCACGGCCGGCGAGCGCTGCGGGAATTGCGCGCTGCTGAACCGGGGTCGGTACTTGATAGCCGGAAGCGGTCAGCGCAACGACGATCTCGGGCGACAGGCCGAGCGACTCGAAGCTCGGGCCAGTCTGCACAGCGATTGCGGCGGCGACAGGCGCTACTGATGAAATGGGGGTGGGAGCAGCCGGCGAAGCAGATGCTGCGGGCATGGCGGGTGTATCGGCGCCTAGTGCCTGTGCAGCGATGGAGTCCAGCGGGCTGTTGGTGTTGCTCGAAGTCATGTCGATCCTTGAAACGGGGAATAAGGCGTGTGGCGCCAATCGGCATACCCAAGTCGTCAGATTCAGCGAGCAAAGAAGCAGCGAGCAAATCGAAAAACGGGGGCA
>Ga0153932_1000533_pt1 | contig 9797 bp, 8 predicted proteins | sample TSNJ016MetaG_FD_102273 | JGI IMG/M metagenome (GOLD analysis project Ga0153932, IMG submission 102273) | Attine ant fungus gardens microbial communities from New Jersey, USA - TSNJ016 MetaG | ecosystem: Host-associated > Fungi > Mycelium > Unclassified | place: USA: New Jersey, Wharton State...
CAGGAGAACCATACAATCCGCGCGTTCCTCACGGAGTCGACCGTCACGACCGCGCTCAACTTGCTGATGGTCTTCATCTACTTCACGATCATGTTTCTCTACAACGTGAAGATGACCTTGCTGCTGATCGGTTTTGTGATTCCGATCATGGCGCTGACCGCGCTCGCCACGCCGAAGATCAAGAACTACGCACGGGAGGTTTTCTCCGCGTCGACTGAATCGAAGTCGTTCCTGATGGAAGCGCTGGGCGGCGTGGAGACCATCAAGGGGATGGGTATCGAGCGGACCGTGCGGCTGAAATGGGAAAAGAAATACGCCAAGTCACTGGAGGTCCAGTATCGCGCGCAGGCGTTCAATATTGCGGTGTCGCTCGGCAGCCAGATGTTGAACGCCGCGACCACGATCGCGATTCTCTGGGTCGGCGCGAACATGGTCTTGACGCACGAGATGACCATCGGCCAACTGATTGCGTTCAACGCGTTCATGGGGAGCGTGCTGACGCCGCTGATGGGATTGATCGGCCTGTGGAGCCTGCTCAACGACGCGGGCGTCGCCATGGAGCGATTAGGCGATGTGCTCGACATGGAGCCGGAACAGAAGCCGGAGGATCTGCCGTCGCGCATCATGCTGCCGGACCTGCAAGGCGAGATCAGCCTGAACAACGTGTATTTTCGCTATGACGGCAATGACACGGAGTACGTGCTGGAGAACATCAGTTTCGAGATCAAGCCGGGTGAACTGATAGCAATCGTGGGCCGCAGCGGTTCGGGGAAGACTACGCTCGCGAAGCTGCTCGTTGGTTTCTACACGCCTACCGAAGGCAAGATGATGGTCGACGGCTACGACCTGAACGTGATCGATAAAAGCGTGTACCGCGCGCAGATCGGCTATGTCATGCAGAGCAACCTGCTGTTCTCCGGGACGATAGCGGAGAACGTGGCGAGCGGCGACGAAGCGCCCGACCGCCGGCGTATTGAAGAGGCCGCGAAGATGGCCGATGCCCACGCGTTCATCAGCAAGATGCCATTGGGTTATGAGCAGATCGTGGGCGAACGCGGCGTGGGTTTGTCGGGCGGCCAGATCCAGCGGCTCTGCATCGCACGCGCGCTGTACCACGATCCACGCCTTCTCGTTTTCGACGAAGCGACCTCCGCGCTCGATACCCAATCGGAAAGCAATATCCTCGGCAACATGCAAGAGATCCTGAAGGGGCGCACGGCCGTGATCATCGCCCACCGACTCAGCACGATCATGCGTGCTGACAAGATCCTCGTGTTGTACGAAGGCGCGATCGTCGAACAGGGACGCCACGACGAACTCGTCGCGCGCAAGGGCATGTACTACCAACTCGTGCAAAAACAACTGAGCGCAGCATGAAGATACTCGACGATATCGAAGACCTGCCGGCCAGCCCCGCGACTTCGTACGCCGGTCTGCTCGAGAAGATCGAAATTCTTCGCTCCACATTACGCTGGACGTCGCGCATGGAGCGGCCGGAAATCGAGAAGCTGCTGAGGCAGGCGAGCGTGCTGCGCGACGAGGTGATGCAGTTGTCACACAGGGAGCGTTTCGTTCAGGCGGCCGTCGCTGAGCCGCAGCGTGTGGCCGGATCGCCGCGCGAGCGCCGCGAGGCGTTGCTCGCGCGAAGCTTCATATTTGAAGGCACTTTCGGCGATAACCCCAAGCTGCTGGAGGCTCTGGAGATTGCCGAGAAGGCCGCGCCAACCGATCTGCCGGTGCTGGTGGACGGGGAGAGCGGAACGGGAAAGGAACTAATGGCGAAGGTGATTCATGCGAACGGCGCGCGTGCGGACAGGCCGTATATATCGGTGAATTGCGGCGCGATTCCGGACAACCTGCTGGAGTCCGAACTATTTGGGCACAAGAAGGGCGCGTTCACCGGCGCATCGAGTGATCGGAAGGGAAAATTCGAGAGCGCGCATACGGGCACTATTTTCCTGGATGAAATCGGTGAGTTGCCGCTTGCGGGACAGGTCAAGCTTCTGCGCGTACTCGAAGCGCATGAAATCCAGCGCGTGGGATCGGATGAGCCCATTGCGGTCGATACGCGGATTGTGGCCGCAACGAATCGCAACCTGCGGCGCATGAGCGAGGAGGGGCGCTTTCGCGAGGACCTGTTTTATCGGCTCAGTGTGATCCACTTGACCTTGCCGCCATTGCGCGAGCGACGCGATGAAATCGCGTTGCTGCTCGCTTATTTCGGCGACGAAGCCGCAGCAACGCTCAAGCGTCAGCCGGTGAATATGACGCTCAGGCTGCGCGAGTTCCTGCGGACCTACGACTACCCGGGCAACATTCGCGAATTGAGAAACCTGGTCTACCGGATCGTCTGCCTCGCACCGGAAACGGCGGACATAGAGCATCTTCCCGTCGATATCCGTCCCGGCAGTTCAACCTCTGCAATGAGCGGTTTGGCCGCAAGCGCGGTTTCTCTCAGCGACGCCAAACGCACGGCCAGTGATGAAGCGGAGCGCGCTTTTCTCGAACGTGGCCTGCACGAAGTGGGCGGGACGGTGGCGGAACTGGCGCGGCGCTTCGAGATGAATCGCTCGCATGTGCAGATGCTGCTGAAGAAGCACGGGCTGCATTCGAAGGATTTTCGTAATCACGCGGCGCCCGCTGCGAAGGACAAGGACCACTAGAGGGTTGGATTGATCTGCGTTTTATCGAGGCAGAAAATATCCTCGGCCTGCGCCACGACCACCGATATGTTGTCGCGTCCGCCGCGCTGCAGGGCAAGTTCAAGCAGCCGCGCTACCGCTTGCCGGCAATCCCCTGATGTCAGGACGCCGCCCATCTCCTCGTCGCTGAGCTCGTTGCTCAATCCGTCGCTGCAGAGCAGGAAGATGTCACCGTCATGCAGATCGATACGGTCAGCATCGAGTTCGAGCGTGTCCATTGCGCCGACAGCGCGCGTGATCAAGTGTTTGCCCGGATGATGCAACGCCTCTTCCGGGCTGATCTGGCCGCGTGCCTTGAGTTCTTCGACCTGGCTATGATCGCGCGTCAACTGTCGCAGGGCGCCCTGCCGGCAAAGATAAAGCCGGCTGTCGCCCGCCCACAGATACCCGCAAGACCGCTCGCTCGCCAGCAGCATGACGACCGTGCTGCCGATCCGCCGCACTTGCCGTCGCGCGGCTTCCGAGCGCAAGTCCGCATTGACCGCCATGAGCCTCTCGCGCGCTTCACGCATGCGCTCGTCGAGCGGGATGGGTGTGCCGGTCGCCGATGAGCGCTCCAGCCGGTCGATCACCATCTGGCTCGCGACATTGCCAACCGCGTGGCCGCCCATGCCGTCGGCGACGGCCCACAGTCCGTGTTCGGGCATTTCGAGGCAGGCGTCTTCATTGACCTCGCGCACGAGACCTGTGTCCGTGCGGGCGGCCGATGTCCATCGAAACTCACCGGTGTTACTCATGAGACCTCCGATGTCTGCAGCGGCGCGCTTCTGCTCCGAAGCGTTGCCGCGTGAATGGCGAGTCAGAACCGGGTGCTTCGTGTGTGCTTCCGTGCGCGTGGTTTCGTTGCCGTTCAGCCAGCGTGGTTGAGGCTGTGCTCGTTCGGGTTGACCGAGACGTTCGAATTCGAACCGGTGTTATTCACATTGGTGGTCTGGAACTGATTGAGCATCTGTTCAGCATAGAAGTTGTTGGTCGTTTCGTACAGGTTCACGACCGGCATCGTGGACGAGGGGTGTGAATCGATGAAAGGCACCACCCAGCCGAACACCCAACTCCCAGGGCCGTTGCCGCCGTGGATGCAGGTCATCGCTTGACGATCGAGCGTGAGGTCACAGGGAATGTCTTCAATGGCGAGTGCGGTCATGGTGAGGCTCCGGTGGTCTTGCGCGATTAGTGAGGACGGTGAGAAGTAGACGCGCTTCTTCATGCAAGGCGCATGCCGAAAGCGCGGCTGCCGGGATGCGTTTCGCGCTGCGCCTTTTAGCGCATGCGTTTGCGTTGTATTGCGCGGAACGCGCGTGGTCTTCGGTCGTTGCGTCTCGTTGGTTCGGCACCAACAAGTGGAGTTGTTTTAGTCGTCGCAAGACCAACACTTGTAGGGCAAGCGATCGTCGCAACGCATAGACGTGTGATGCCCGGATCGTTTTCCCATTGAGCGCTTGGTGATGGGTTTGATCCAACATATCGATCGAAAAAGTGTTGGGTCTCTCACTGTCTTCCAGCTGCCTCAAACCTCTTCATTTTCCTCTGTGCCTTGTCACACAAGGCGATGCATGCATTGGCCCGGTTGATGCAATGACTTGATCAACCGCCGGCTTACTTGCAACACCCCGTTGCAACACCCGGCCTCCACCCTTCAAGGAGAAACCGGTCATGTCGGGCAATCAATCATCCAGGCTCTGCGCTCGACTCGGCCGCTCCATTCCGGATGTCGCCATCGACAGCGAACTTGCTCCCGGTGCTCACCTCGTGACGCAACGCTCGGGCTACGAACATCACGGCATCTATGTAGGCAATGGACGCGTTGTGCACTACGCCGGCTTCGCGGGATCGCTGCATCGCGGTCCGATTGAAGAGACCACGCTCGACCGCTTCGGCGCAGGTCGGGAGATTCGCATTCGCGTCCACGCCATGCCGATGTACATCGGAGACGATGCAGTTCGCCGGGTTCGCTCAAGGCTGGGTGAAGACCGTTATCGGCTGCTTAGCAACAACTGCGAACACCTCTGCGCCTGGGTACTTTTCGGCGAGAACCGCAGCTCGCAAGTCGAGGCCTGTCTCTCTCATCCAGGTCTCGCTTACCGCGTGGCAATCGCAATGCTTAAAGGCTGGATCAACACAAGGGGTCGTGACGACCTGCTCGTCGCATAAACCTGTTCATGTCATTGAGGAGAAACATCATGAATACGCAACGTGATTCACTGCGCCGGATAGTCGACAAATGGCTCGCGCCAACACCCGGCACGCCGGTACGCGAGATACGCCTGTGCCGCATGCCGGCGAACCATATTCGCTATGTCCGCGTGGAAGCGCTCCGGCCGACCGGTGTACTAGCGTTGTTCTTCTTTCGTCACGATGACGGATCGTGGCAAGTGTTTCCGCCCGAAGCTATGCGCATGACAATGAGCCCGCGACGTTTGGCAATGTGATGTGTCGTGCGTTTGCACTAGAGAAGACTGATGCACTGCGGCAAGTGTTTTCCCTAAGCGGCTCACTGGTTCCGGCTAAGCGGATCTAGGGCAAGGCGCTAGTTACAACGACTTGGTCGCGCGTTATCCCAAAGTGTAGAGCGGCGCACGCTTTTAGTGCTGCAATCCGGGGTTTATCGCTGCTTTAGGCCTTTCTGTCGCGCAACGAGTCGTGGGTATACCGAATTTGAGATCGGCATCGCTGAAAATCTGATTGGAAAGGAATCGGCCGCTTCCTTAAGATGCACTCGAATATAAAATTTCGAGACATCACCGCTTCAATGAAACGCGAATCGCACGTTCCCCCGCTATTCAAGCGAACCATCGGCGGTGGCCGCGCAACGAGCGCAACCGTAAGCCCTTTCACCCATTCTTCCGCTCCCGGTGAAGCCGTTGACGACTGTGTCGACGCGCTATCGCTTGCCGTCGAAACAGCATTTGCCCGGCGCACGGAATCACGGAGATGCACGCGGGATTTCAAGCGCGCGAGCGTAAGCGCCGCAACGAACAAGCTCGACAAACCATGCTGCCAAACCGCCTGTCCAGCGGCTTGGCGCGGGCTGAAGATTGACCAGCAGCACCCGCTGTAAGGCAAGAAGGGCGAACGGGCTGCAAGCCTGCGCCCGCTGCAGAACACCCAAGCCATGCCTTTATTCCACACCAGGAGACGCCACCATGAATCACAAGCTTCGCCGTTTGACCCTGTCCGCTATTGCTGCCGCCACGCTTGGCATTCCGTTCGCCTCGCAAATGTCCGCTCACGCCGACGAGCCCTTGAAGGTAGGTTTCCTCGTCAAGATGCCGGAACAGGCATGGTTCATCAACGAGCAAAAAGCGGCGACGGCACTCGGGCAGAAGGAAAAATTCTCGGTGGTGAACATTGGTACGCCGGACGGTGAGAAGGTGCTGTCCGCAATCGATAATCTCGGCGCGCAAGGCGCTCAGGGCTTCGTGATCTGCGCGCCCGACGTGCGCCTCGGACCGGCAATTCAGGCTCGTGCAAAACGCTACAACATGAAGTTCGTGACGGTCGATGACCAGCTTGTCGACTCAACGGACAAGCCGTTGCCGAACGTGCCGCACCTTGGCATGTCCGCGTTCAAGATCGGCAATCAGGTAGGCACCGCCATCTCCGATGAAATGAAAAAGCGTGGCTGGAAACCTGAAGAAGTAGGCGCATTGCGCATCACGGATTACGAACTGCCGACCGCTAAGCAACGTACGGATGGCGCGACGGAGACGCTGTTGGCTGGTGGCTTCAAGAAAGAAAATATCTTCGATGCCCCGCAAAAGACGACGGATGACGAAGGCGGTTTCAATGCGGCATCGCCGGTGTTGTCGCAGCATCCGAACATCAAGAAATGGGTGATCTTCGCGATCAATGAAGAGACCGTTCTGGGCGCTGTGCGCGCGACTGAACAACTGCATATTGCGTCAGCCGATGTGATCGGCGTCGGTATCAACGGCGCGGGCGAAGCGTTCGCCGAGTTCCAGAAGAAGGAACCCACTGGCTTCTTCGGCACCATCGCAGTGAGTTCGACGAACCACGGCAAGGACAGCACGCAGAACCTCGTCGACTGGATCAAGTCTGGCAAGACGCCGCCGGCCGATACACAGACCACGGGCAAGCTGATGGTTCGCAGCAACTGGCAGGACGTGCGCAAGGAATTGGGTATCTGAGCGTTTCGCGACGGGCGTGGATCTGGTCAATGAGGGTCTATGAGGGTCAATGAGGGTCGATGACCGTCGACCAGGACCACGCCCCGATTTAGTTTTCAACGAGGAACGCCCAATGACGGATACCGCAGTGGCTACGGCCGCGCCTTATCTTTTGCTCGATAACATCACCGTGCGTTTCCCCGGCGTGCTTGCGCTCGACTCCGTGTCGCTGGACGTGCGCCCCGGTGAAGTCCACGGGTTGATGGGCGAGAACGGCGCGGGCAAATCCACTTTGCTGAAGGTGCTTTCGGGCGTCAATTCAACGAGTGGCGGCAGCTTGTCGCTGGACGGCGTGGAGCAGCAGTTCACGACCACTAAAGCAGCTATTGAAGCAGGCGTTGCGATCATTTATCAGGAACTGCATCTTGTTCCGGAACTGACCGTGGCCGAGAACCTGATGCTTGGTGCAATGCCAAGCCGCTTCGGCGTGCTCGATGAAAAGGCCTTGGTCAAGCGCGCGATCAGCGAGCTTGATCGCCTGGGAGAAAAGATCGATCCGAATATGCAGGTCAAGCATTTGTCGATCGGGCAGCGGCAGATGATCGAGATCGGCAAGGCGTTGATGCGCAACGCCCGCGTGATTGCGTTCGATGAACCTACGAGTTCGCTATCGTCGCGTGAGACGGAGCAATTGTTCAAGATCATCCGCGCGCTGAAGGAAGAAGGGCGCGCGATCATCTATGTCACGCATCGGATGGATGAGGTGTATGCGCTTTGCGATCGCGTGACGGTGTTTCGGGATGGCCGTCGTATCGAGACATTCGAGGAAGTCGATGGACTCGAGCGCGACCGCTTGATCAGTTGCATGGTCGGGCGCTCGATTCACGATGTGTACGGATACCGCACGCGCGAGATAGGCGAGGTGCAACTCGATGTCCAGGAACTGATGGGACTGGGCCTTGCGGAGCCAGCCTCGTTCAGCGTGCGCAAAGGCGAGATAGTCGGGTTCTTCGGGCTCGTTGGCGCTGGACGTTCTGAGCTGATGAAGCTGATTTACGGCGCGGTGAAACCCGTATCCGGGCAGATCGTCCTCAAGGGTTCGAAACGCAAGTTCAGGTCGCCGCGCGACGCGGTTCGTGCCGGCGTGGCGCTGTGCCCGGAGGACCGTAAGCAAGAGGGCATTGTCGCGATTGCTTCAGTATCCGACAACCTGAACATGAGTTGCCGGCGGCATTTCAGCCCGTTCAACATTCTGAACAACCGCAAGGAAGCGTCGACTACCACTGACTATATTGCGAAGCTTGCGATCAAGACACGCAATGGCAACACGCCGATTGGCACGCTGTCAGGCGGCAATCAGCAGAAGGTCATTCTCTCGCGGTGGCTCGCGGAAGAGATCGATGTGTTCCTGATGGATGAGCCTACACGCGGTATCGATGTCGGTGCGCGCAGCGAGATCTATGGCCTGCTGTATGCGCTCGCGGAAGCCGGGCGAACAGTCATCGTGGTGTCGAGCGATCTGGCCGAAGTGATTGGCGTGGCGGATCGCGTGATGGTGATGCGCGAAGGAAAGATAGTTGGCAACTTGCCCAAGGCGCAGGCCACGCCGGATCACTTAATCAAGCTCGCGCTTCCCGGCTGATAGCACGCACGGTTACACCAGAGACTACCCGCGGCGCGTATCAGCGCGTGGCGAACGAAAGAGACATTATGCAAATCACTCCAGTCACCAATCAGTCGAATCCTGCCGAAAGCACGGGCGCTCGTGCGCGTGCCGCACGGACCTGGGACCTCATCAACAAGTCGGGCATCGTCATGGTGTTCGTGATCTTGTTCGCGACGTTGTCCTTTACCGTGCCGGATTTCATCAGCTCGCGCAACATCCAGGGCTTGCTGTTGTCGGTCACGCTGATCGGCTCCATTTCCGTCACCATGATGTTCGTGCTGGCGCTGGGTGAGGTGGATTTGTCGGTGGCGTCCATCGTGGCGTTTGCCGGGGTGGTGGCGTCGACGCTGATTACGAGCACGCATAGCGTGACGCTCGGCATAGCGGGCGGTGTGCTGGCAGGCGGCGCGGTCGGGCTGGTGAACGGCGTGTTGATTGCGCGCTGGAAGATCAATTCGCTGATCGTCACGCTGGCCATGATGGAAGTGGTGCGGGGGCTGGCTTACATCACGTCGAATGGCGACGCGGTGATGATTTCCGAAGAGCGTTTCTTCGATTTGGGTGGTGGTTCGTTTCTGGGGATCTCGTTTCCTATCTGGTCGAATATTGTTGGATTCGTGATATTCGGTTTCCTGTTGAAGAAGACGGTGTTCGGGAAGAATGTGCTGGCCGTTGGTGGCAATAGCGAAGCGGCGCTGCTGGCCGGGTTGCCGGTGATGCGCATCAAGATCACGGTGTTCGTGCTGCAGGGGCTTGTGACCGGGTTTGCGGGCGTCATGCTGGCATCGAGGATGAGTTTGGGCGACCCCAAGACTTCGGTCGGGCTGGAGTTGGGCGTGATTTCAGCGTGCGTGCTGGGCGGCGTTTCGCTGACGGGCGGCGTGGCTACTATTTCTGGCGTGCTGGTCGGGGTGTTGATCATGGGCTCGGTGCAGGACGCAATGAGTCTCATGAATGTACCGACGTTTTATCAGTATCTGATTCGCGGTGGGATTTTGCTGTTGGCCGTGCTGTTCGATCAGTATCGGAGGAGCAAACGAGTCGCTTGATTTTCGTTCGCACTTGGGGGGATTGGTGCCGGGATGCTAGGTTCTGGCGTTAGCGGTCGGGTTCAATGCCGGGTTGCACGGGATCTGCGTTAGCGGTCGGGGTCATTGCCGGGTTGCTGCTTTCCAGGTTTTTGCGGGTTCGGTGTTAGCTGATTTCTTTATCACTATTAGCCACTGCGCGTGGCGGCGCGTCATTTCTTTGTCCAAAGCGACAAAGAAACGAAGCAAAGAAAACGCTTTCACCGCTCTACCC
>Ga0153932_1000534_pt1 | contig 9785 bp, 11 predicted proteins | sample TSNJ016MetaG_FD_102273 | JGI IMG/M metagenome (GOLD analysis project Ga0153932, IMG submission 102273) | Attine ant fungus gardens microbial communities from New Jersey, USA - TSNJ016 MetaG | ecosystem: Host-associated > Fungi > Mycelium > Unclassified | place: USA: New Jersey, Wharton State...
CCAAACTTACAGTTCCTGGATGAAAATCCGACATCGAGAAGCAAATTTTTTTGTCAGGCTGAAATCTTCCCGACGGGGTCAGCATCTAGATATATAGGTCAGATGTCAAATCTCCGCTGAGATAGCACGGTGGGGAACATCGTAAAGAATGACCAAACGCACTTTGATACCAGGAGGCTTGAACGGATACTCGGATGGAAAGATGAGCTGCCCATGATACTCCCCACCAGCGTAAGCCGAATCAGGTGGTCCACGCTAAATTATCTGACATGAGATTGCTTCATAGAGACGGAACTTCAACATACGATGATGTAGTCCCCTATAAAAAAGGAATAAGACACTTGTTCAGCATTCGTTCTAGCTCAAAGTTGCAGATAGCACAGTAGGGCATCGGCATTGAGAAGAAAAGGAGTGAGATCAACATACACATTAATATGTTCTTCTCGTCAGGTATAGCCCAGATAAATGGCGGCGGCTCCTTCTGCATCGTAACATACTCTTTGTTCAACTATTAGAAGTCCAGTCAGCACTCTGAAACCCATGCACAAAAGAGGAGAGAAGAGGAATGGGCTCAACGTACACGCTTGTAGGCTGCTTTGCTGGCCATCTCTTTAGAGATGGATCCAAGAGGGTTGAGTGCAAGGATGAATCGGATTGGAGGCAAAGGGATGGTAAGGTGGTGGTTTGTCAAGTGTAAACAATGCTGCCCCGCCACCGTGTGCCCCTCGTATCGCCGTGGAAATCGGCTGCCTTCTTTGGACAATATAAACAACTGCCAGATTTGGTACCTGCTCTGTTGTATGATCGATGTTGCTGTCTCAAAGCAGATGACATTTCACACAGCTAGGGGCATTCCGAACGGCTGTGGTTTCTCGCAACGTCATCGGAGTGAAGAGGAGAATCAACAATGTTCGTGCGTGTGCTTGCCAGATGATGTTCTGGCATTGCCATCACTGCAGCTGATTGAGATAGTGTTCCAATTAACTAGAATAAAATTTGGGTTTTAACTCCGTTATAAGTTTCTAAGAACAGTTATGAAGTAAATACGGAAATGCCATGACGTTGACATTCCCAGTTGCGGAGGGTGGTCGTGATCCTGATGTTGGCAAATGCCCGATCGCTACGTGACCGAACAAATCAAAATCAGGAGATGTGATCCTCCTTGATGTCAACATTTCAGCTATTAATCCTGTGCTAAGGCTGGGTCGAAAACTCATGTTTATAACAAGCAAAATTTCAGTACATTATCACACCATGATTTTAGGCAGGTGAAAGAATGTCAAGGATAGCCAGTTCTTATGAGAGTCATGGTCCTTTTTCTATGCTGGAAGTATCCATCATTTACATGGCTGTAAGGGTTTTGAATGGGATTCATATGGCTTTATAGATTGTTGTAAGTGGTCATTCACCTATTTTTTTTGAGGGAATGTAGAGCGGCTGCAGCAGCAACATGGTAGCTGACCTAGGGATTTAACGAGCTCTGAGCATGTCAACCCTCACAAAAGATAATAACTTGGGTTGTGGGTTCAACTCAAGATAGAATTACAAGAAGTGAAAAACAGATTAAAAGGTCTGTTCATCTAATCTCCATATATATTAATAACCTCTTACATGACTAAATTATAGTCAGACGCTATCATACATTTCTCCTCCAGCTTCGTGATCAATTTGGATGGCTTCCGCTAGACCTGCACATTTTCAAGATCAGCTTTTTGTTCTTGTTTTTAGCATAAATCAGACCTACCAAGTACTTCAAAGAACTGCTTTGGGCCCATTTTCTGCGCAGTCATGGTATCTGTACCATGCTTCTTTAGTGCCGCCAAACCTTGGCGCATTCCATGGATTCCAGGTATTGCCGTAATCAAAGGAAATACTAAAGCTCAAATGGTAAGATACCATCATCGAGCCTGAGGGAAACACCACATACTTGCAATCTTGACTCCCAATCGTCTTGCATCGTCAACAGTAAAATCAGGCGTAGATCCGCCAGTCACAATATTTAACAGAATCTGATAGAAGGATGAAAATTAGAAGATTGGAACCTGTTACAAGTCTATGCGCACTGGCGTTGGTGCAAGTTCTCGGATCGCCGTTGCTAGTTCCTCCTCACTTCTGATACCTTCAAGAAATGCCACTTGGAGAAATTTAGTTTGTAGGCTGGATTTAGGGACCAGATTTTACCATCTGCTCCCTCTGCGACTGCAGCTTTCAATCTTGTCAGAGCTTCCTCGAGGCCATATCCCTGCGCAGCATCTGTCCGAGCAATAAGCACAATATCACAACCGGGAATCTTGGCTCTAGCGGAGGCAGCAGCGCGGATACGCGAAATAAATTCATTGAGCGGGGCAATCTGCTTTCCCAAAAGATGTCCACACCGCTTTGATTGTACCTGAGTATTGGATCAGTTTTATACTGCTGACTTGCTGGTCGGAAGTACCTGGTCTTCGATATGTAGACCTGCCACCCCACCTCTGGCGTAAGCGGTCACTGTCCGAGCAACCATGACTGGGCCACCAAATCTACCAAGACCTTAGAAAAATCGACAATTTATGCAAACTGTAGGACGCTATCTGCTTACCCAGTATCGGCGTCACAAATGAGGGGCACATCGGGTTTAAGACCTGCAATCATAGTGGCATTCTGTTTCGAGATATCAAGGCACAGCTTCAGTGGAGAATGTCGATTCATCCACCTGAATAAAGTCATTCTGCGTAGCGATTGCGAGGTCAGGTTGACCTAGCATAGATGCGGTTGTCGCTGCTCCACTCATGTACAAGACGTCAAATCCAGCTTCCAGGGCCAAACGAGCTGAAATGCCATCATAGACACCTGGTGTACTGTTCAGCATGAAAGCTCAGAGCAGCATATGTACTTGCCGGGTGCTACCTGAAAGTATGGTGTGTCACTCTGGGGGGTTTTGTCGACAAAGCTGAGCTTACTATGAGTTCTCCTCCCTGCAAAAGCTGTCGTAAACGGGTGCTGGATTTAGTTTGTGAATCATGCAGCATTGTGTTTGATAAACTTCGAATGCGTTCTAGTTTATAGCATGACAAAGCTTCATTTCGGAGGTAGGAAAAGCATGTGACATGTTTTTTTGATTCAGGATTTTTATTTCGCAACAAGCAACCTAGTGCTAAGACGCGGAGGCCTTAAGCAGGGCCCAACGTTGGGAGGTCTATAGAAGGCATGTGACCATAGGAGGAGGGTGTAGGCGAAGTTTGCTAGTGGATGTTTGGGGTAGCGGCAAGCCCGGAGGGATTATTGTAGTAGTAAATAGAGAGAAAAAGAAGAATTTACCTATACCGGGTGGGTGGTGACATAGGCACCTTGTCATCAGATCCCTCATCAGAGTAGCTTTCCAGCCGTCTGTCATCAATGTGACATGTTGAGATATCGAAAACCATCGTCATCAAAAATTGACATTAGTGAAAGACATTTTCCTGGCTACTTGTATACCTCAGCTCTCATTGCCGTTGAGAGAGGTTAGTATGTTTGATTACTGAATTCTATCATTCTTAGAAACCTATCATTCTCGTTGCTTTTGATAGGCTGAGTATTATTGTACACTATCATGACACTGCATCCGGTAAGCCGGCGGGTAGGTAGGAGCTTGCAGTCTACCGCGTGATGGGTTTTAATGAACACCTCACTTGTTTGGAAGGACTCAAATTGCTTTTCGCAACCCTATCAATTACTTTGGAATCTGTTAGGATGCTTTACATCTAGGTCATATTTTCCCTTGGTGCGCCCCTCAGACCAAAATATACCCTGGGAGAGATCTACCTGACTTGGAAATTTGGAACCTCATTATTTACGCTGGAAGATTGTGCCAAATACAATTCCAAACTTGGACGGCTTCAACCATGGTCCTTCCAAGGAAAGGTAGAGTTATCGTTGACACGACGGCAGGTGAAATTGACATTGAACTATGGTCTAAGGTGCGCAAATTTGCAACTTATGCCGTACCACTTACATATCATTTGCAGGAAACTCCCAAAGCTTGCAGAAACTTGATCACTTTAGCTATGGAGGGTCTGTCTGTCTGTCTCTTGCGGTGCTCATAAAGAATCCCTCATATTATGGCTGAAGGATATTATGATAATACTATTTTTCACCGGTAGTATCTCAACATTCACCTATGAGCCAAGACTGACAAACTCCTAGTGTATCGCCGGGATTTCTGGTTCAGACTGGAGACAGAACTGGCACTGGTAGAGGGGGGGAGTCAATCTACGGAAGTGAGCGTGTTGCCCACGAAGAAATGTGTCCAATTGACCCTTGTCCTGAGGTCCGTTCCCCAATGAGGTCCACCCTCAACTACGCTTTGAACACAGAGGGTTAGTTGCATTGGCCAATGATGGAGAACGAAATTCCAATACTTCTCAATTTTTTATAACTCTCGGTCCGTGTCGTATTCCTCTTTTTCCACCATACGCTCATGCTCTATCCCTGCAGACCGTGCCGACGAGTTAAATGGCAAGTGTACTCTCTTTGGTCGGGTGATGGGAGACACAATATACAGTGCGATTGATTATTTAGAGAATTGATTCAGAACTAATACGAGTTTTTAGATGTGTTGAAGATTGGTGAGACAGGTAGGTACAGACAGATGAGTTTACATGGAAAAGGAATGGATGATTATTCCAGAAATCGACAAAAAGACTGAACGACCTATCTAGTACGTACGCAACGCAGATTCTCAGTGTGCGTTCTTTTGACATACCAATAGCCCTCCAAAAATAAAAACAATACGCATCATTGATAATCCCTTCCCTGATATTCTTCCACGTATCACTGCGGCAGAACTGCGAAAGCAACAGGCTGCGAGGAAGAAACAACAAGAGCTCAGAGAAAATGAGCGCCGGAAAGGTACCAAAAAGTGTGTATCCGTTCTTCTTGCCACCCTCCTACCTTTGACCTTTGTTAGAGATACAAAATTGCTCAGCTTTGGTGCGGATGAGGAGGAGGAAGAGGCTAGTATTCCTGAGAAGAAATCCATGTTTCGACCGGATTGTAAGTTTTCCTTGTCCGAAAGCTAGCACCGCTAACTTTGTCTCTTGGACAGTGGTGGATCAGTCAATACATGACATTCCTGTCCTTTCGATCGTTGGTTCATCATCTGTACCACGAGAGCATGATTCTACATTAAAATCGGAAGAATCCAAAGAATTTAAGGTGGGTCCTCTTGGGTCAATGTGAATCCCTAACTCAAGTACTATCTAGCCTGACAAGTCGAAGAGGGACAAAGATGCAGATATCACGAAAATACGAGAACAGCATGCGCAGGAACAGGCTGCTGTTCAGTAAGCTCATTCTCTATCATGCACGATGATTTTTGACTTTGAGATATCCAGGAATGCACGTCATGCTGAGATTGAGAAGATGCAAGAGGAAATACGCAAGATCACTAAACGCAAAGCAGGTGAAGAAAGCGAAGAGGAGCAATCGCAAAAGAAAGCCAAAAAGTCTTTTTTGGAAGAGGAGCTTTCTAAATATTCCAAGGGTCGTGGTTTGCAAAAGAAAGGAAAAGACGGTCGGAAGAAAGATGAAACAGATACTCTAGCGGCCCTGAATAAATTCCGCGGCAAGTTACAAAGCTCCATGCTGTCTAGTAGTGAAGGTATGGATGTAGATGAGGCCATTGGCGAGGGGGAAGGGCATGACGTGGACAAAGACACTGATTTCCTTGGTCATGCCCTCCATTTCCCTAAGGATAATACAGAGGAGACTGATAAAGCTGAGAGGGATTACGAAGTGATTGATCCACGACAACGAAATGCACGAGCACAAGAAGATGAGAGAGAGAGAAAGAAGGCTGCAAATAAGAACAACGGTAGAAGGTATCGGAGATGAACATTGTATGTTTAATTTGACTTCATACTTTAAACTCGGAAGTGACTGAAGTAGACATCAAGGGACTCTGTCAATGACTATGATCCTACTAATCGACCTGATTCTTTTAGTTCCAGTTTTTATAACCTATTACTAAGTGTACTCTTCAGATCCAATTCTCAAGGCCGAATTGGAATCACACACGCATTGTTACGTCTGCCGCTCTATGTTATCTTCTGCCAATACGCCTTATGGCTGTCGTATTGTACCACGTACCTCTACAGGTGGATTTCCGACATGGTCATCTCTCAGTTGTGGTCCAGCCTCGTTAACGACTGCTTGGACGATCTTTGTGCTCGGTCTTGTCACTCAAATATCAACCTCCATACGTTGACTCCAGAACTTTCAGGTCACAATTATCAAGAAATTTCTCTTGACGCTTGAATAAGCTCGGTACGGCAGATGGGACATACAAGAAGACATTCACCATCCCATTGCGGTTATCGTGGTCTCCCCGGAAGATACCTCAACTCAATGTCAGGCCAGTGTACTAATGTTTGTTCGAATATCTCTCGGCGACCTTGAAGAGTCATACTCCTGGTAAAGAACTAGTTGAACGATCAGATAAAACCAGTGAAAAGGGTGGAAAGGGTTAGGTTGACTCTTGCATCAGGCCACCTACCTTGCTCTACAGCAGACCATTGTCGTTTCAGTAAATTTACAGGAAAAATTGAGTTGACTAGTCTATGTTTTGATAGATTGAGGTCTTTGAATGAATCAATAGAACTCGGTATATGGGTAATCATCTGTTCTTTGATGGAGGGGAATGTAACTGGATATTATAGACAGTGTCGTTGTCTAGGTCAGAACTGGTTCTGACACAAGTCCCGGGAAACGTATCTTTACCCCAACCAGTTATGAAAGCGACCCTAATTTCCGAGACTTGATTGCGCCCAAGTTGACTGGGTGCATCTCATGCAAACCAGTATAAAGCACAACAACACGTGAGCATCTACATTCCAAGGCGGTGCTAAATATAGAACTATTCCTTTGATATGATTGCGGGTCTATCACTATTATGCCAACAACTCATGAGCCCCACGTCATTTCGCCGATCGGCATGCAGAAACGTGCACCGTTTGTCGTGATAGAAGGCCTAGACCGTTCAGGCAAAACTACGCAAATCAGTCTTCTCCACTCCCGTCTCGAATTAATGGGGATTAGGACTCGATTGCTCAAGTTTCCTGGTATGCGCCTCTCTTATCATTGTGCACAAATATTGATATTGATGTCGCTCTTCTCCCTTGCATGATACTCGACGGAATTTGTATTGGAATATGAAAAAAAAAGATCGGACAACTGCTATTGGAAAGATGATCGATTCATATTTACGCTCTCAGTCTGAGCTAGACGATCATGTCATCCATTTATTATTTTCTGCTAATCGATGGGAACTTGCGTATGCTGACTCTTCGTTAACATTTTTTTCTAATATTCATGTCCCTTTTTCCTCTTTCAGATCGACGATAACCAATCTCCTCAAATCAGGCACCTTGGTTCTCTGCGACCGCTATGCCTTCTCTGGCATTGCATTCTCTGCTGCCAAGCATTCCCTTCGAGGTACCTTCCCCAGCACCTATGGCGATGCTCTACCATGGTGTCGAGCACCCGATATCTCGCTTCCCGCACCTGACTTGACTATCTTCCTTGATATCACACCTGAACACGCTAAACTGCGTGGGGGATACGGCGAAGAAAGATACGAAAAAGAAGAGCTGCAAAAAGGTGTCCGAGAGATGTTCTATCGACTAGAAGAGGAGATGGCTTCTCCCGAGGATGATGTTGATGGTAACTCGGTGGGGAGGTGGATAGTCGTAGACGCTGGAAGAGAACGCAAAACAATTGCGCAAGAGCTTTGGCAGCTCGTGGAACCTCTCACTAAAGGGATTGATGGAGATGTTGCTAGATTGTGGGAGGATAAACTCTGTTCTTGACTATCTGCTGAATCAAGCACTGCTCACAAACGCTCGTGCAACAAGGAGATATACTGACACTCATGAGGTGCTATACCAAATACTCCTGGGCGTCGGAAGTTTGGAGCGTCTGGCAGCTTACTGCGCTGTATTGCCGCCAATTGTTGTGCTCGGCTTTTGAAACCCGGATGGGAGCAACGCAGACAATAATGCAGCTAGTCACATCCCCTTCTAGGACGCTCGTATATTTCTTCCATTTCTGATGGATCACTCAACTTTCGATGAAGACATAGATTGTCCAATCCTAATGCAAGCGCCTCGCTTCATTTCTTAAGGCAAGGTCACTGGTCTCCTGTTAAGATTGGATATGACAGCTCAATCATGGGCGAACAAGACCTCGTGCTTCAGCTGGTCTCATGTGACATATAACTTAGAAATTGATCCAGAAGTGCGATAGAGGGTCCGAGCTCGAGACGCTCAGTTCATGTACGACACGCGTCCTCGCCACCGCCCACGATCATCAATGATATGACTGCTTCTCCTGCTCCCAGAATCAATTAAGAACGTGCAAGATGTAATAGTCTTAGTGTATGATACAGTGCTTCGATAACAGTGAAGGAAAACAAGTACAGATGAATGAACCAAACCAGTGCTATCGTCAGTGAGCGGATTGTATTGCCCACCATTGGTCTGAACCAGGGGAAAATGGTTCAAGGGATACCTAGTGATAGTGTGAGTACTTTCTGGCCTAGATCGCAAAATTTTGAGCCCGACCTCGTTAGAATCCGCATGGGTAGTCCAAAATAGTTGTGATGTGGGGTCGTAAATCTAGAGAGGGCCTAATATGAAGGGGTTCCTCACGATATCCGCCAGAGCAGAACGCACCCGATACATGGATTGACTGACGACCTTAATCTTCCATCGAGCGAGAGGATTTGAGCTAGCGATGATAGCCTACACAAATCGTTTTGTTTTTCAGGTCAATAATAGGAGATGAGGTTACTCACCACTTCTCCCTTGAGGTCAGCATAACAGTTTGTTGCCGCATTTTGGATGATATATCGTTCATGGTCACCATTAGTGGTGATAGTCCACTAAAAAGCTCAATGGGCATTGCCAGCTACAGAGGTTGGTGTGAGAGCTCACCTTGGAGTATGAATTAGGGTTATTGACCAGTGTTAGAGGACACTCAAGTCCTGTTCTCTGTACTGGGCGGGGATCGACAATGTTGTGAATAACGTAGGTTTCCTCGGCTTTGAATGACATGGTGCTAGTGTAGAGGAGAGAAGGAGAGTGATGTGGATTAGGGACTGCTAGTTTGCGGCAACTTTATAGTCCTTGTCGGTAATCAATCAATTGCCACTGTCACCCTGAGAGTCGCAAGAACCGAAGTTGATACCTGTGACGTACTTGGCGAATTGACAGCGCAAATGATGTCCCAACCGATCGGTTTAGAGCGCTATAGTGAACAACAAAACTTCATGGATCTTATGATCTGAACCATCTGCAGTCAGAAACGCCATAAATAGTGGAAGAGTGCATCGAAATTTCAGGGCAAGTTACTAGAGCAGTATCGTCGGGATAAGCTGTACCATACTTCAACGCTCACTTTTTTTTGGACTTTGTGTACGGCACTTCGCAGGGTCAATTCTGGCAAGGATCTAGCTGTAGATAGCGCAAAGCGTGGTGCCTCGTACCTTCTATAAGAGTACAGGAACACGCTGGATTCTCAAGAAGTCCGATCAGGCAACCGTACCCTACACGTTGTTTGGCACCTCAGGTAGCTTTTCAGACTGAGGACCCTACACCAACTGCTATCCACGGCATTTCTCACAGTGAGGTTGATCATGAATCTGGTCACCAAATCGTATAGCCTATCAAACGGGTTTGATTCCATGTCCTTGTAAGAAATACCTCGAATCACCTCGAAGCAGTGCAAGAACTGACATATACATACATCATGTTATCTAATTCTTTATA